>ENA-OFCF01000008-OFCF01000008.1-metagenomes-genome-assembly--contig:-NODE-8-length-121976-cov-4.200392_pt1 | contig 121976 bp, 127 predicted proteins | sample MGYA00153387_OFCF01 | MGnify analysis MGYA00153387 | reverse complement strand
TAAGTAACTTTATTAATTCTTATTGTGTGGTCCGATTCAGCAGGCAAAAGTTGGAGTAATGGAATAATTTATATTGTCAACAAATCGGGAAAAGTTGTTGAGGAGACCTACTACGACAAAATACAGAGGGGATAAATAAGCATGGAAATATACATTGAGTTAGACCTCATTTTTGATAATGACTTTGACGTTAATGAAATAACAAGAAAGACTGGTATGAACCCAACGGATTGCAAAAATCGTAGTGAAACTAGGTTCAACCCTTTAATGAATAAAAACAATGAAGGTTATTGGACATTGCAAAGCAGAGTACATAATGAATATGATGTTAAAATAGTTATTGATGAGTTTATACCTTTATTTGTTGATCACTTATCAGAAATCAAAGCTATATGTGATACTAACAATGGTGAGGTTAAATTTAGTATCGTACCTTCCTTTTCCTCAAATAAAACACCAGCAATATATTTTGAAAGAGACTTCCTTGATATTGTTCATTATCTAAATGCTAGTATTGAGATTGATATGTATGTTGATTAGGAAATCTGTGTTTCCCATTTCGAGAACATACTAAATTATAAAATAATAGTAATTGAGGTGAATATGACAATTTCAATATTCCACAAATAAATATACAAACTGGATTTATAGAATAGAGGTGGAATAAATGGCTTCAATAAAAGATATTATCAAACAAGCAATGGATTTTGTATTATCGGGAGATACAGAAATATTAAACATTTTACGAAATCAATATTATAAAAGTATCATAACAAATATCGAAAAATCATCCGTTGGTTGCTTTACGGAATTTAAAATCATTGGAGAGATACAAAAGATCAATCCTCAAAATGCTTATATTGGAGATGTTTATCTTGAATCTGAACAGTTGGAGTCAAGGATGGGTATAATTTTATTCATTGAAAACGGAATTATTTCAATGTTGGAATTTTATACTTATGGCGATGATATTCTTCCAAATGGATTTGAAAGTTACAAATTTGTTTACGAAAATGGAAAGCGAGATTTCAATTCCTATTTGAGTTAAAACTGAATTTCAGTCTCACTATGTCTATGACTTGTCTAAGAGCCCAGGGAGACATCACAGGACTCATCGATGGGGCGAAGAAAGAGGTGGTGAGCTACACCTACGATACATGGGGAAAGCTAATCTCCACGACAGGGAGCTTTGCCGGCACGCTGGGCGTGAAGAATCCATGCCGGTATGGGGATACAGGTACGATACGGAAACTGGACTTTAATATCTACAGTCAAGGTACTACAATCCTGACTGGGGTAGGTTTGTCAACGCGGATGGACTTATTGGAGAATCAGGAGATTTACAAAGTTATAATATGTTCGCATATTGTAAAAATAATCCAATCAATTTTGATGAGCCCACAGGATTTAAACCAACAGAAGGTGTAAGCACTATTAATCCCAAAGCTCCACCTCCTAAAGAAACAGGTTTTATTCCTCCAAATAACAAAGATAAAGGTAAACGAAGAATTCCTGCTCCAGGAGCTAGAGGAGAAACGGGTTGGCTAGATAATAAGGGAAGAGTTTGGGTCCCTGATTTTGATATGGATGGTGGAGAAGGTTGGAGAAGGCACTATCCTAATGGGCATCATGATCATGTTTACCCCACGGGAAAAGTAAGAATTCGCAACGTTACGATAAACCAATATCGAGTATACTCACTGAAAAATAAAGTGAAAAGGGGAGGGGTAATGGTCGGTATTGGTTATTTAATTTATAGAGGAGTTAGAATATTACCATCACTAATTCCGGGATTGTGGCCTACACTTCCTATTAATCTGGTATTACCATAAGTTAATTCATCTGAATGGAAGTAAAAAAGTGGATACATATAAGTACGCTTTTATCGTAATTGACAGGCTTGAGTATTACATAACAAAAGAAATCGAAAAATCAATTTACGGATTTGGAGATGGCAAGTATGTAGCACTCTATCAAAGGTTGACAGAATGTATTGAAGCAAGAAAAGAACTTAATTATTATCCCATACCTAAGGATGTACGAGAATTATTATGGGACTACGGATACGATGAAGATTTTATCACCAAATTCATTTCTGAATATGAGAATGATTCTAAACATTAGCATCCCAATTACTATATTCCTGACTGGGGAAGGTTTGTCAATATAGCCAGTCTTTTGTCATTTATAGATAGTAAAAAGGGGTTGTTGCAAACTTATTTTGCAGCAGCCCCTTGTCTAAAGTCGTGTTTGGAATTATTTGCGGAGGGGATCCTAAGGATTCTCCACATAGCCGATGCCGCCGGTGAGCAGAACGACCACAGGTGTCCCATCCCGATTGAGGAGAGGGGTGAGGCCGCCTGAAGACCCCGCAGCATGATAGATGTAGCTGACTCCGGTTTCCCTGTCAACCCAGATTTCAGTGACGTTGATTGCTCCCTGGGAGTAGGTTTTAATAAATCTTTCATCCTTTTTGGCCATGCGGTTTCCTCCTTGTATTATAGGGATTCATGTGATTCTCATTATATGGGCTGTAAGGTTATAGAGCAATTAAAGCTATGGAATGCACATTGGCTTATTACCGGATGAACATGATCGCCACACCGAGTACGCCGACGATCGAACCAAAGATTTCCTTGGGGACGATCTTCTCCTTGAAGAAGACTATTGCTACAGGAATGATGAGAACTGGAACGATGGCCATCAAGGTGGAGGCTACGGCAGTACTTGTGTATTTGACCGCCACAAGCGATAAAGATACACCGATGACAGGACCAAACAGGGAGCCCAGTGTGATTCCTGCCATGACTTTCCGGTCCTTTAGAGCCTTGTTGAATTTCGGCCAGTTCTTCGTCAATGTAATGATTCCGATGAAGCAGATGATTCCTGCGAAAATACGGATTTCCGTCGCCACAAAGGGATTTAGGTCTCTGACGCCGATCTTTGAAAGGATAAGTCCTAGACCCTGGCCCACGGCGCCGAGAAATGCGTAGAATATGCCTTTCAAGGGATGTCTGACGACCACCTTTGAACTTCCCTTCTCTTTCCCCAGAATAACGATGGAGATGCCTAGGATGGTCACCAGCATGCCGATGAACTGGAAAAGGGTCAGTGACTCATTGAGGATGAAGTACCCCAGAATCGCCGTAATGGGTGGTGCCAATGCCATGAGCAGCATGGACAGCCTCGCTCCGATTTCAATGAAGGCTTGGAAAAGGAACATGTCTCCGAGGACAAATCCAACAATTCCGGAGAGAAAAAGTGCCCTGGTGGCGTCCGTCGTCAAAGCAATGTTCCTGAAACCGTCCGTGATGAAAAAGTTGATCACGGTGATGATTACAAAGGAGACCAGCAGCCGCATGAGGTTTAAAACAAGGGACCCGACCTTTTTCCCCGTGTATTCGAAGGTTGTGGAAGAGAGCACCCAGCAGAGCGCTGTACCTAAAGCTGCCAATTCACCGATATACATATTGCACATCCTTAATCTTATTAGGAGTTTGGAGGTCTTGGTGGAGATGAATTGAGGTGAAGCCATAACACTTGACCTCTGATAATTGTTGTGCGAAATTTCGCGAAGGAGATAAATATTCAGTACCTATTATGCCAAATTATCAGGTCTTTTACAAACTAATTCCGCTTTCAGGGGTTACAGTATTCTCTCCGACAGGACAGATTCTCTGGAAAAGCAAAAAGTCGGAAGAGAGATAGAAGAATGCATAACCTTTTTCGGGTTCTGGAGACTAAATTTATCCATTCTTTCGTACAGTGCTGATTCCGGGGACCCGGGAGATGATATAATGTTCGTGGTGGTTCAGAAATTCAGGAACTAGCCTGTAGATCATGCGAAAGGCTGAGATGAAAGCCTAATCTGAGCCCATAGAAAACCAGAATAAAGTCATGGGGGTCGCATTTTGAGCGAGAAAAGAGAATTTGACCAGACGATCTACCGGGGTCTGCTCATCAGGGGAGACCTGCTGGGTGCAATTGCGTATCTGAAGGAATTTCCAGATAAGAGGGATCTTGTCGAACGATATGCAGTCCTTTCGATGGGTGAGGAAGCTTCATCCATAGTTCAGACAGAAAATTCGGTTCTCAGGGAAATCCTCAGGGCCTATCACGCATACTATAGGAACATCTTCTTTCTGGGAGTAAAACCCAGCGAAGCTGCGGAAGCCCTGTTTGATTCCTTCAGGAAAGCCTATGGCAGCGAAACCGCTGACCTGGACAACGAGGAAGTTGAAGAATTCATCGGAGAGCTTGTGCGAAGGGAAGGCTATGAATTCCTTGGCGGAACCACGTCAGGCTTTTACGGTCCTTATGTATGGAAGGTGACACAAAAGACGCGATATGACGTGGAACTTCCCGAGGGGACGCACACCGTGGTTGTCAACATGATGGAGGGATTTGTCTCAAGGAGCTGGCTTGACTATCTTTCTTTCGGAGAAATCGGGACGGGAGGCTGGGCAAAGGAAGAGGAACTCTACTGCGTCAAAAGTCTGTATGCGGATAATTTTGGAAAACCTGAATTTGAAATTTCCTACCTCAAGCATGAAACGCAGCACAAGGTGGATCTCCTGAAGTACAGGATGATGGCGCCGAAGGACCTGGAGTACCGGGCCAAACTCACGGAACTCAGCTATTATACGAGCCTGGAACTCCTCAAGAATTTCCTCGCCGAGGCAGACGGGAAAAACAAAGAAAATGCCCACAGTTATTCCGCCCATGTCATCCTGAAGCAGTTATCCGAAAAAATCTTCCAGGAAGAATTTGTTCTGGACTTTGACAGGTGGGATGGCAGGGGAGATGAGGTCAGGGCATTTGCCAAAGAACTTCTTCGCATTCACACATCAGAAGCCGATGCGCAGAACGGAAGTCCTGTCGATCTCATCTGAGGCATAGGGCATCTTAGGTTCCTGCGCAGGAATAGGGAACATTGTCCTGCTTTATTAAAGATATGCAAGGCACTGCACCATCTCACGCAGTGATTCGAACATACAATCTTTTATTCATTTGTACCTGAGAATATGATAGAATATAGTTATTATAATGCCTTAAGGGGTTTTGGAGGTAGTTTTTTTGAAAGAGACAACCAAGTCGAAAACAGGGACAAGAACTACAAATAAAACAGCTGCAAGCAAAACTGCCGGAAGCAGAAAACCAGCTGTCAGGACCACTTCGGGGAAGCCTGCAGCGAAGGGAACCCGGCTGACAGCCAGGGCGAAGTCCATAGCCAAGACAAGAGACGAGAACAAGAGAATATTCTTTATTGAAATCCTGGGATTATTTTTTCTCGGGCTAGGCATATTTACGCTTATTTCGATGGTTTCCTCCAGCGTTGGAATTTTAGGGGAGACCATCAAAAATGCCATGACGGCAATCTCCGGACTTCTGGCCTATGTGTTCCCCTTTATCTTTATCCTGATTGGGACTTCCCTCATCATCAGAAGGCCTGGGCTCTTCTCCAACAAGAAGACCTTCGGGCTGCTGATCATCGTTATGACGACGGCCATGCTCCTTTCCTTGAACAGGATGGAGTCCGTCCATAAGGAAGGATTCATGGTGACCCTGAGAAATCTCATGAACATCAGTGACATCAACCACGGGGGCATCCTTGGACTGACTCTGGCCATTCCCCTTTATAGACTTACCGGCCCATTAGGGACCTATATCATCGCAGGATGTTTCTACATCGTCTCCCTGGTCCTGATTTTCAATACGACCCTGTATGACTTCCTGAAGAATGGAAATCTGGCGAGATTGAGGGCAAAGGACAAGCTGGATGAGAAGAAAGCCCTGAACCTGAAGGAAAAGGAACTGAAGGCGGAAGACCCGGAGACCAAAAAGATTGAGGAAAAACTGAAGATCCTCGAAATGATGAACAGCGGTGAGCCCTATGGTGATGAGACAGGTCGGGAAGAACCTGCCACCCGAAAAATGACTAAATCGCCTTTTGTCTCACTGGACATCGATGATGGCGACCCCAGCGTGATCCGTACCCTGGAGAAGGAGGATGCGCTTTCCCGGGAAATCCATATCATCGGAAAGAATGCGGAAGAGCTGAACAAGGTTGCGGGGAGCGGAAGCGAGACCGTCCCCGTGGAGAAGTCCGAAGCTGTGACCCTTGGGAATGCAGAAAAGGCACAGATTACAGAAAACAGGCGCAAAGCAGAAGCTAAACCGTTGGAGGAGAAGATCTCAGGCAGCCAGATCGGCATTGAAGAGATAGAAGAAAAGCCACAGTACGAGTTTCCTGAAATCGCCCTCCTTAAGCAGAATATCAAGGGAATGCTCGCGAATGAGGACAGGGAAGAAATCATCGAGAATGCGAAGAAGCTCGAGGAGACCCTGATGTCCTTTGGCGTCGAAGCCCGAGTCATCAACGTCTCCAAAGGACCTTCCGTCACAAGGTATGAACTCCAGCCGAAGGCAGGGGTGAAGGTCTCGAGGATTGTCAGCCTATCCGATGATATCGCACTTGCCCTGGCCGCTCGTGGGGTCAGAATCGAAGCACCAATCCCAGGAAAAGCAGCCGTGGGTATAGAAATTCCAAACAAGGAAACGACGCCTGTATATCTGCGTGAAGTCATCGAAGACCCCAAATTCCAAAAAAGCACGAGCAAGATTTCAGTGGCCCTTGGAAAGGACATCTCCGGAGAAACAATCATCGGAGATTTGTCAAAGATGCCCCATGTGCTCATTGCGGGAGCAACAGGCTCAGGCAAGAGCGTATGCATCAATTCACTGATTATCTCGATCCTGTACAAGTATGACCCTGAGCACGTGAGACTCCTGATGGTCGACCCCAAGGTTGTCGAACTCAATGTCTACAACGGCATTCCACACCTCCTGATTCCTGTCGTCACTGACCCGAAGAAGGCAGCTGGGGCATTGAACTGGGCCGTCAATGAAATGACCCGAAGGTACAATTCATTCGCCGAGCACGGGGTAAGAAACATCGAGAGCTTCAATGAGCTGACGAAGAAGAAGAAGGAACTGAAAAGCATTCCTTATATCGTCATCATCGTCGACGAACTGGCAGATCTCATGATGGTATCCGCAAACGAAGTGGAAGATTATATTGCAAGGCTGGCACAGATGGCGAGAGCTGCGGGCATGCACCTTGTCATCGCCACCCAGAGACCTTCTGTCGACATCATCACCGGCGTCATCAAGGCCAATATCCCGTCAAGGATATCCTTTGCCGTTTCCAGCGCCATCGATTCCAGGACCATACTCGATTCAGGTGGGGCCGAGAAGCTTCTCGGGAAGGGCGACATGCTCTATTATCCTGTCGGTGAGCAGAAACCGAAGAGGATACAGGGAGCGTTCATTTCCGAAGAGGAAGTCGAAGCCATCGTATCCAGAATCAAGGTGCATAAGGACAAGCTCGTCTATGACGAGGACATCATCAACCACATTGAAAGAATCAAGGACAATGAGACCAGTGCGGACGAAAGCGATGACCTCTTCGATGAAGCCGTCCGGATTGTTGTCGAGAACCAGCAGGCATCCACATCTTTCCTGCAAAGGAAGATGAGGGTCGGATACAATCGGGCTGCCCGGATCATGGATGAACTCGAAGAGAAGGGGATTATCTCCGGTCGGGATGGTTCGAAACCAAGGCAGGTCCTTTCAAATGAAAATGACTTAAAGGACGAGTAATTCTTGTTAATATGTCTAAAATGTGAGAAGATATATCTATATTGAATTTGAGGTTTGTTGTTAGCTTGAGCAAATCCTGGACCTAATGAAAAAATTGACATCGAATCATGATGATTTGGAATTTGGAGTGAAAAAATGAATTTGCCTAATAAACTGACCCTCGTTAGAATGATCTTGGTACCGGTCTTCCTCTTGTTCATTTCTGTAGAGAGCATTCCCTACGGGTTTACCCTGGCAACCGTGGTATTTACCATAGCTGCCTATACGGACCATCTCGATGGGAAAATAGCCCGAAGAGACAACCTGATCACGAATTTTGGAAAGTTCATGGATCCACTTGCGGATAAGCTTCTGGTGACGTCGGCCCTGATTGCCCTTGTGGACTATAACCTCATCGGTGCCTGGATCGTCGTAGTCATTATTGCCAGGGAGTTTGCAGTTTCTGGACTGAGGACCATCGCCGCGAGCGAAGGCGTCGTCATCGCAGCCAGCATGTGGGGAAAAATCAAGACCACAACCCAGATTATTGCCATCATCTCCTTGCTGATCAAATTGATTTCAATGAAAGAAGCCTACATGATGGACTTTTTCCAGAGTGCTCCTTTCCTGTCCTCCTTTTTCAAAATCTTCCCACCGGTCATGATTTATGTAGCAGTGTTCTTCACCATAATGTCCGGTATGGATTATTTCAAGAATGGCTGGGCTTATATTGATTCAAACAAATAGCACACTTTATAGAAAGTATTGATGGAATGAATGAAAATTCACCCATATAGCAGAAAAGCGGTTAATCCTACCGGGATTCAACCGCTTTTCTGCTTCGTCCGCCTAACCACTCCACATCATAGGGTAGTTGAATTATTACCCGAATTCGACTATCATATGATGTGGTTCCGATTTATGAGAGTCTCACAAATCGGGCATACTCGAAATCATGCGTGGATACGCATATGCCAATTCACTTTATCTGACAAGGAGGGACTGCATGGCTGGCAAGGAACATCAGGATTATGAGAAGGAACAGGAACGCCTTGACTATACGGTTGGGTATCTCGACAAGATCATAGATAGCAGCGACAAACGCAAGGCTCTATATAAGGAAAACATCAGACAGTCCATGGGAGAGCTCGAACAACAGGACAGCAGCTCCATCTATATCGATGTACTGACGAATACGAAATTTCTGGAATCAGCAGAAAAGAACTATGCCAGCTACAAGAAGGCAAGACCAAGGCCTTACTTTGCCCGTATTGATTTCAAAGGGACGGATGAGGACAAGGTAAATGCAATCTATATCGGTAAAGTCTCCTTGATCAAAGAGGAGACAAATGACGTGATTATCGTGGATTGGAGGGCACCCATCGCTTCCCTCTACTATGAGGGAAGGCTGGGCACGACCTCTTACGAATCCGAGGGGGACGTCTATGTGGGGGAGATGTCCCTGAAGAGACAGCTCATGATCGCCAACATGGAGATTGAAAACATCCTCGACATCGATATTACTGCCACAGACAGTTTCCTACAGGCCTCTCTGGAGGCGAACGCGGAGAGCCGGCTGAGCGATATTGCCACATCCATCCAGGCTGAGCAAAATCGAGTCATCCGGGCGGCGATGAACAAGCCGCTGATTGTCCAGGGTGTTGCCGGGAGTGGAAAGACAACCATCGCCCTTCATCGGATCGCCTATTTCGTCTATACCTACGAGAAAACCTTCGATCCGGAAAGATTCCTGATTCTCGCTCCAAACAACCTCTTTATCAACTATATTTCCGCGGTGCTTCCCGAACTGGGGGTGGAAAAAGTCAAGCAGAGCACCTTCATTGACTTCGTTGGAGACCTGATTGGAAAAGAATATACGCTCACCGATCCTGATGCCAAGCTTATTACGCTGATTCAGGCATCGGATGCGAAGGAGGGGACCACAGAATTCATGAAGTGGGCTTCAGCCTTCAAGGGATCCCTTAAATTCAGGGACATCACTGACGGATACATCGCTGAGATTGAGCGCAATCTCGTCCCACTAGAGGACTTCACCATTTCCGGCCACGTCCTGATCAAGAACAGCCAGATCCGGAAAATGTTTCTGAACGACTTCAATTATCTGCCCCTCTTCAGAAGAATCAAGGCCATCAAGAAAACCTTGAACAATAAGCTACAGCTAGTCAAAAATGCGATGCTAAACCGCGTAATCGACAGTTATGACAGAAGGATGGTGCTTGCAAAATCAAGCGACTACACGCTGGAACAGAGTCAGGACAAGATCAGGTCCTTGATCAGGGACAGGGATGAGAAGCTAAAAAAGCTGAATCAGGAGATGAAGCTTTCCGTGAACAAATACGTCTCCAAGTTTCAGAAACGAACCTTGCACGAGTACTATCAGGAACTTGTTTCACATCCGGACAATCTCTTTCGGTTTTCCAAAGCGTCCCTGCCGATGGAGGAGATTAGCTATCTTTGTACCGAATCGAGCGCCTTGCTAGAAAGCAAGCAAATGGAGATTGAAGATTATGCCGCACTGGCGTATCTTAAGCATAAGATTTTCGGGTTTGAAAAGAAAATCGAGATCAACAGCCTCGTCATCGATGAGGCACAGGACTACAGCCTGTTCCAGTTCTATGCGCTCAGAACCATTTTGAACACGGAAAAATTCACCTTGCTGGGAGACCTTTCCCAGGGAATCTACGCTTACAGGGCGATAAACAGCTGGCAGGAAGTCATCGACAAGGTGTTTGGCGCGGACAACAGCAACTATAAGACGCTGAGACAAAGCTACAGGACCACTGTTGAAGTCATGCTTCTGGCCAATGAAGTGATAAAAAAGCTGGAGAATGAAGGGATCGTTCTGGCAGAGCCGGTCATCCGGCATGGTGAAAAATCTGAAAAGAAAAGTTTCCAGGATGAAAAAGAGCTGGTCGACCTTTTGGAGAGAAGAATACTCGAGATGAAACAGCAGGAGTATAAGTCCATCGCCATCATCTGCAAAACCGTTGAAGAATGCAGAAGGATAAAAAGGCAGCTGGACAAACAGGGAAGGGTCAGCGCGAAGGTTCTCGATGATAAGCAGCAGGAATATGAGGCAGGGACAATCCTCGTCCCTTCGAACCTGGCAAAAGGGCTCGAATTCGATGTAGTCTTTGTCATCAACGTGGAGGAAAGGTATTGTGAAAGCGAGCTGGACATCAAGCTCCTTTATGTGGCCATGACCCGCACCCTGCACCGTCTGTTCGTTTTCCACATGGACGGGACGATGCCCTTGCTCGACTCTGTACAGGAAGAGTTTTACATGAAAAACTAGAAGCGTTGCCTACAGTAAAATATACCCTATAAAGTAGCTACTTTATTTAAGTGTCTCTTCTATAGGTACATTCTGTTGAGAGGCACCGCTTCTTTCTTATGGGAAAAATGAAAAGTTGTCATATGTCGGGCCTTGATCCTGCATAAGATGCCTTTCTTTTCCAACTTCCTCTTTCTGAATCCAATCAGGATTGATGAGAAGAAATAGTAGATGAATCTGATTTTTGTCAGGGTGACCGGCTTTACTTGAGTCGAGGAATCTTTGATTTCGAGTTAGGCACATGGGCATCATGACCTTAAAAATTGTGTCATAAGTGGATATATTCTATTAAGGGATAATGATATTACTGTATCCATTCAGTTGAGAATGTGAATTGGGATATTTAAATGAAAACAAGGGTGAAACATTATGGAAACACTTGAAGATTGGGGGTTTTCTCTGTTGACGCTTGAATTAGAAGACTATACAATTGCATTAATTACACGAGGAGGCGGATTAATATGCCAGATATTACCAATATTATCGTTTGGATTGTATTAGGTGGAATCTCGGGCTGGATTGCCAGCATGATTGCAGGGAAAAATGCAAGAATGGGTCTTTTCGCGAATATCATCGTCGGTATCATAGGCGCTTTCATCGGCGGATGGTTAGCAGGAATTCTAGGCCTTGGGCCAGCGACAGGATTAAATTTTTATAGTTTCATTGTTTCCATCATCGGTGCGCTGGTACTCTTATGGCTCATCAGCATCTTCACCAAGAAATAGCATGCTTCGAAGAAAATAGAATAATCCCCAAAAGAGGAGGCCTGATTTCCACAATCAAGCCTCCTTTTTATGGGGACGAAATGTTCTTTTGTGCAGTTGTTCTTGACAGCTGAAGATCATCCTCTTTGCAATGGGTCTGAAATCAGTTCAGGTTCGGAAGGTTCTTGACGAAGCTAAGGAAATCCTTGTAGGAGCCCGTGTGGTCTGCTTGAATCTCCAGGTTCTTCCGGTTCAGAAGATGGTCTGTGATGAGGTAGGTCGCGATGCCAATCTTACCGGCAATGAGGTCTTCCTGGACATCATTGCCCACCATCATGCATTCTTCCGGGCGTTTCCCGATTTCAGTCAGGATCTCCTCGTAGTACTCGATATTCGGTTTGCAGTAATGGCTCTTTTCAAAGTAACTCACATAGGAAAAGTCCTTCCTGTCGAGGCCTGCCCATTCGATTCTTTTGTTTATCGCCATTTGGGGGAACAGAGGATTGGTTGCGATAACTAGCTTGTAACCTTTCTTAAGGAGGGCAGTGGAAGCTTCCTGCATCTCCCTGGTGTCCAAGACAGCATTTCTCAGCACATCGAATCCCTTTTGGTAGTAGTCGCCAAATCTTGTCTTATATTCCGCCAGATCCTCCTTGACCAAGGATTCCATGGCGTCCATGAACACCACCTCGTTGGTCTTAAATTCGGTGTTCATGACCATGGCTTTCATAGAAGAGAAGAGGATCTTGCTGAACTCGGCAGGATCGACGAAGCCCTTTAGGGCTTCAGTGAGGCTGCCAAAGTAATATTTTTCGAAGTCATTCATGTCGATGGAGAGGAGTGTTCCGTCCAAGTCGAACATGATGGTATTTATCATTTTCAAGAATTTTCCCCACCTTTACTTGCTGTTATATATGATCAGGGCGTTTTTACGGCTGTCTTTCTCGTGATAGCGGATGTCGATGACATCTTCTTTCTGGATATGGTATTTCTTCAGAGTGTCATCCACTTTGCACAAAATGTCCTCATCACGATTGACATAGACAAGTTTAGTTCTTTTCATAAATTTCTAGTTTCCTCCTAATGGAATAATAAGCTTTCATCAGAGTAAAGACGACCAGGATTCCGATAGCCAGGGCTCCGGAACCCATCAGGGTGCTGATCCCTTCCTGGACGGCGCCATTGTAGTCCCCAGCGAGGGACTGAAGCATAGTCCGATACAATCCTCCTCCAGGAACGAGGGGGATCAGGGCGGGGGTCACATAGCTCGTCACAGGGGTCTTCATCATCCGGGCCATGATTTCAGCATAGAAGGTGAGGCCCACAGCACCTGAAAAATAGGCGATACTTGGATCGCGAAAAACGTCCTGACCTAGGGTGAAGCATATCCACCCGATCGAACCACCGATGGCTGTCAGAAAAGCCGTTTTCTTGTTCAGGTTGAAGAGAAAGGCGAAGCTGAGCGAGGCAAAATAAGCTGCGATGCTTCCATATATAATCATAATCTCTAAAACCTCCCTGTCAGGGCGAGGACCATCCCGACACCGATGGCGATACCTACAGCAATGAGAAATGCTTCCATTCCCCGTGAGACTCCGGAGAGATAATCGCCTACCAGCGTGTCACGGATGGCATTGGTGAAGGCGATACCGGGGACAAGAAGCATGATGGAACCGATGATGATTGTGTTCATGTCCAGTTCCAGCGGGAGTGCTTCGGTAGCGAGGATACTTGCCGCGGCAACGAAGCTTCCACCTAGGATATTGATGAATATGCCATTAAGCTTGATTTCTCGTGTATAGTGCTGGATGATCCTCACACCGATGCCAATGAAGAATGCTACGAACGCGTCACTGACATTTCCTCCAAAGAGGAGGGTGAAGGAAAATCCGCAGAGGGCTGCCATGAGCAGCTGGAACTTCACGGAATAAGGTTTCCTGGCGTCGATGATCTTCAGTTCTTCTTCCAATTTGTCCAGGGAAAGCGGCGTAAGGGTCACTTGCCTGGAAAGGGCGTTGATCAGCGAAACCTTCTCCAGGTCCACATTGCTCTTCGTCACACGAATGATTACAGAGAGGACGTCCCCCTCGTTGTCCGTCAGGGAGACCATGATTCCGGTGGGGGTGACAAAGCTCTCCGCATGTTTGATGTCATACGCATTCAGAAACTTTGTAATCGTCTCCTCCACACGATACACTTCACCACCTGACTCGAGAATGATTTTCCCGGCACTGGTTGCCAGTTTGATTAACCTTCTATTATCCATAGCTTCTTCTCCATTTCAAATCCAATTGTCAATGTATTCATTATAATGCATGAAATAGATTATTGAAACAGCCGAACATTGCGTAAACGATACTCAAACATTAATAAGGACATCACAATATTTTCAAATCATGTTCTAATTCTTTCAGTAACCTAAAATTAGATATCGTCAGCAAATATTCAGCGGGTCATAAAGGAACCATGCGGAACACAAAGAGAGAATATAGAAGGAGGATTGAAGAAATGACTGAAACAAGAAAGAATACCACTGCTTATGTGAGACCGTTTATCAGCCTCGGGGGGACAGCCGAAGAAGCCATCAACTTCTATGTATCGGTTTTTCCGGATTCAGAGGTCACCGCACTGACTCGGATTGAAGAGGGGATGCCAGGAAAGGTAGGGGAGCTCCTGACTGGCGTGTTCAGCATCAGGGGAGAAGAGATCATGGTCATGGACATGGAAAAGGGTCAGGCACCGGTGCCTTCCTGGATGAGTTCCCTGCTGATCCTGTTTCCGGATGAGGCGGAGTTCGATGAAATTTTTCTACGTCTCAGTCTTGGAGGCACGTCATGATGGGGCCGGAACCGGTACTGGACATGAGAAAGGTCGCCTGGGTCACTGACAAGTTCGGGGTAACCTGGCACGTTGAGATGGTAGTCTTGATGTCAAGGGTTTAGAGAAGTGTACTCGGGAAGGCTTGATATAAGCCCTCCCAGGTTTTTAACAAGAAGATAAAAATGCTGAAAAACGATGATTTTTTACTCAGTGGAAACTTGTCCAAGAAGGCTCTAAGACCCCGTACAGAGTGAATAAGATGTCAGAGTGCCCGTGCAGAGCAGAATGGATGTTTTATGAAACAATAGGGGTTGAGAGAGCTGGTTGGATGTAAGTTTGAAGCTGGAAATTTATGCGTGTGATAAGTCTGAATCTTAAAGTAAGAGTATAAATATATAAAAAACAGAATCAGTTTCGATTCTGTTTTTTAAATCTTGACAATATCGATATTCGATGTTACGATGAAATAAAGTTAAGTATCGATATTCGATACTATGTGAGGCGATCTAGTGGCGAGAGAGAAATATCAATCTTTAACAGAGCAAATGTTTTATATCCTTATTTGTCTAAGACAAGAGAGTTGTGGTGTTGATATCATGAAAAAGGTAGAAGAACTTACAAATGGAAGAGTAATCATCGGACCTGGAACTCTATACAGTTTATTGGATAACTTTGTTAAAGAACAAATTATTTTAGAAACCAAAATCGAAAATCGAAAAAAAAACTATGTCATAACAAAACTTGGTACAGAAATGCTTGAAAAGGAATATCTTCGTGTGACAATTTTAAAAAATGACTATGAAATGTTGGTACAAGGTGGTGAGCAACAATGAAAGATAAAACAAAAAGAGTAATGAATTTTAGGTTTGATCGTTATGAAGACGCGGAGAGTAAATTGGAGAAATTGGCATCAAAAGGACTATTTCTTGAGGAGTGTGGATCTTTCTTATGGACATTTAGAAAAGGAGTATCGGAGAAAGTAAAATACACCGTCACATATTTTTCTGAAGGCTCTGTGTTTAATCCTGACAATAGCGATAACCAGCAAACATATTTCGACTATGCGAAGGCTGCTGGATGGAATTTTGTGACTCAATTTAACCAAATGCAGATTTTTTGCAGTGAAGCTGATAATTTGATACCATTTGAGACAGATGAAAAAGAGAAATTAAATAATATCAAAAGATGTATGAAAAAAAGCTTTCTTCCATCTATGGTTGTTCTGATCTTAGTCTTTGTACTAAATTTGATTCTACAGTTCAATTCATTTCGATCAAACCCAATAGATTACAAGTCAAATTATAGTTTACTTTTAAGTAGTTCCATGATGGTAATGGCTACCATATATCAAATATATTCATTACTAACTTACTTTCTTTGGCTTAAACGTTCGGAAAAGTCAATTGCTCTTGGTGGGGACTGTGAAAAGAACAGTAACATACTGTATAAAATTGTTGATATCATCTTTTTGGTTTTCATGTTCGGCATTCTAGGTTACTTATTTTTTCACCTCGCATATAAAACAAGCGGGTTCGGTTTAATTTTATCTATCGCACAAATACCGATTCTTATGATTGTATTTTGGTCATCAATCAAATATTTTAAAAGGAAAAAAGCATCGGCAACAAAAAATAAAGTAATATCATTTGCGATACTTATCATTGCTAGTTTTGCTTATCTAGGATTACTCATGGCATTCATTATGCGATTTGGATTTGGTATAAGTAATGAGTCGAATTATCGAACTGTTAATTGGAAACTTTCTGAAACAGAAAGCTATGAGTACAGACTATATAGCGACGAAATTCCGCTTACCAGTGAGGATTTATACGGCCCAATTGATTATAACTATTATTCATATGAAAGGAAGAGTGATAACACTTTCTTTATTTTCAAAAGTGCATATCGACAAGATTCACCTCCAGCAAAAGATGCCCCACCACAGATTGAATATGAGATGTTAGTACCTCAATTTGATTTCGTTTATCGACTTACAAAGGAGTATCTACTTGAAATACCAGAGTGGCGAGACAACACGACCTTTGAGCTCATTGACAACAAAAAATTTGACACAGTAGAAGCTTATCAACGCTATTATGAGGACACTCCAACAGGAGAGTATATATTGTTTTTTGAGGATAGAATTATTTTACTCAGAATGGAAGAACCACTAAACACAAATCAAATATCAATTATTAAAGAAAAATTGCAAATATAAATTTTAAAAGGGTAGGATCATAACCTCTATTACATTAAAATAAGGAAGGAACTCTACAAGTATTTTGGTAGAGTGCCTTTCTTATTTTCAATATTCTTCTACATCAACTGTCAGCCCGGACTTGAACTCAGCTGTGAATTTATCCTCGTAGACAGTGACCTTCTCTATACATCTTCGCACCAGGACTTCATCGTATTCTGTAATGGTGGTAGGTTGCTGTATAAGGAAGGTGCTCATGTCAGTGATTCGCTTCTTTATCTCATCCTTTCCAGCGATATCTACCTGCATTTTTTGCTTCTCTTCTCGAAGACTATAAATTTCATTAGCAACATCCTCATAGTCATATTTGGTGCTGGCCAGCTTGAGAAGTTCTATTTGCAGCTCCTCTAGCCGCTTATCGATTTCGGCGAGGGCCTGATTGTTATCTTGGCTGATCACCGTAGCGATATTGCTTTCTAATATGGATAGGAAGGTGTCCTTTCCACCCAAAGTTTCATTGATCGCACTGATAAGAACCTCCTCAATGCTACTTTCTTGAACAGTGCGGGCATCGCAGAACTGCCCTGTGTTTTCAAGGCGGCTGACACATCTCCAAACTTCTTAGCACGATTATTACAATCCATAAATGCGTTTACGATCTCAGATTCGTCAAGTGCTTAAATCGGTAAAATACTATCTTTGGGGCAGTCTAGATATCCTTTACAGTGTGAGCTGTAATATACTTATACTCCTAATTGAAAATGCAATTGAGCCAAACTAAAAAGTTAAATCAAGCCAAACTGTAAAATAGAAAAAGGATCAAGATGAATACTGTTGATATTGAGATAAAATTATGATAAAATTGAGATAATAAATTACCTGATAAGGAGGGTGTATTGTGATTAATATTAGACCTGTATCTGATTTGAGAAATAAATTTCCTGAAATAGAAGATATAGTAGTCAATAAAGGCGAACCGGTTTATTTAACAAAGAATGGGTATGGCTCACTGGTTGTTTTAAGTCTTGAACAATATTCTGCATTGACTGATGAGATAGAAATAAAACTAAATGAAGCTGATAGAGTTGCAGAATCAACGACTACAAGATACAGTAATGAAGAAACTTTTGGAAGAGTCAGGGAGAGGATTAATGGCAGTAAATAAATATTGCCTTAGGATTTTACCTCTTTTTGAAGATGATTTAAATGGCATTGTTGATTATATCGTGTTTAAACTAAATAATCCTTCTGCTGCTCAGATTTTGGCGGATAGTGTGGAAGAGGAAATCATTAAGAGATTAGCTTTTCCAGAATCATTTGAAAAATATAGATCATTTAAAGAAAGAAAATATCCTTATTACAGAATATATGTAAGTCATTACGTTGTTTATTATGTGGTAATAGGTGATGTAATGGAAGTACGCCGAATCATTTATAATAAAAAGAATATTGAGACTGAATTATAAGACAGGCTTTTCAGCGCTTTTGGGTAAAAATCAATTGTTAGAAGACATTCATTTTCTCCTCTCGACCCAGCTCGTATTTGTATAGGTAGATTAAATATCACTAAATGAAAGGCACCCCTCGAGGACTGATCATAATTCAGTCCCTGGAGCGGTGCCTTTTTATAATGGGTTCATCTGATTCAAATAAGTGGCTATTCCAGAACGGAGGCCGCGATGGCATCTGCCATTTCATCCAGCTGTACCAGATCGGTTTCCTTGAGACTTGATTTCACATCAAGGCAGTCTCCTACAAACTCTATGTTCTTCAGTTTGCTGAACATCTCATGCATGAGTCTGTAGCTCGCGCTTGCCCAGCTATGGTTTCCGATGAGGGTGACTTTGCGGTCCCTCACCCCCAGGGATGCAATTTCATGGAGAACATTGTCCATAGGATGATAGATCCCCATGTTATAAGTAGGGGAAGCGGCAACAATATTGCTGTACTTCCAAATGTCGGAGATGATGTAGGAGGAATGGGTCTTGGACACATCGTATACCCGCATGTCACTGACACCTCTTTCGGCGAGCTTTGCTGCCAGGGTGTTGATGACCATTTCCGTATTTCCGTACATGGATCCGAAGAAGAGCACAACTCCCTTCTTTTCGGGCTCATACCTGCTCCACTTGTCATACAGGCCGAGGATGTAGCTGATATCCTTTCTGAACACTGGTCCGTGAAGGGAACAAATCATGTTAACCTCCAGGCCTTCGAGCTTTTTAAAGACAGCTTGCACCTGAACGCCGAACTTGCCGACGATGTTGGCATAATACCTTCTTGCCTCATCGAGAAAGAGGTTCTCATAATCCAGTTCATCCGCGAAGAGATTCCCCGGAAGCGCACCGAAAGCACCGAAGGCATCTGCTGAGAAGAGGATCCCTTTGGTTGTCTCGTAGTTCATCATGACCTCTGGCCAGTGGACCATGGGGGCGAAGATGAATTTAAGGTTATGGGTTCCCAGGTTCAGCTCATCTCCTTCTGCGACAATCATCTGGTTAGCGGTGATGTCCATGTTGTAGAACTGCTTGAAGAACTGGAAGGATTTCGCATTTCCCACCACCTTGACCTTGGGATATCGTCTGACGATATTTTCGATGTTTCCGCAATGGTCCGGTTCCATATGGTTGATGATCAGATAATCAAGCTCTCGTCCATCAAGCACATGTGCAACGTTTTCCATGTAAAGACCTGTGATGGAATCATCTACCGAATCGAGCAGAGCGGTCTTTTCATCTGCGATGAGGTACGAGTTGTAGGCTATGCCATTGGTCAGCGGGAAAAGATTCTCAAACAGGGCTAACCGCCTGTCATTTCCACCGACCCAATATATCTGGGGTGAAATTTCTCTTACATTATACAATTTATTGTCCTCCTGTACTGAATTGGAATTTGATATGCTTATTACAAAAACCCTCGAATGAATGGATTCAAGGAAATGGTCTTTACACAATTATCATAACGCATAGGAAAGCATATCTCAATAGCTTGTTGGGGAAGACGGTTAAAAAATTGTATACAATTATATTTGATGTGTTCACGCGAAAAACAATTTAACGCAAAAGGTTTTTCCCATGTGCAATGTACAAAATCACTGAACATTGGTATGATTAACAGGTAAAGTCCAATTTAGAATGATTTCATCATGGGGGGTAAAAAATGTACAGTAAATATCTAAAAGAAACCGACAGAGAAATGTTTGACCTTATAGAAGAAGAGGAGAGAAGACAGTCTTCCAATATCGAGCTCATCGCCTCAGAAAACTTCGCTTCAGAAGCGGTGATGGAGGCCATGGGGACAACCCTGACCAACAAATATGCTGAAGGGTATCCCGGCAAGAGATACTATGGCGGATGCCAGGTCGTGGACAAGGTGGAAACCCTGGCCATCGAAAGGATGAAGGAGCTGTTCCATGCGGAACACGCCAATGTCCAGCCCCATTCAGGATCCCAGGCCAACATGGCGGTCTATATGGCGGTGCTGCAACCAGGGGACAAGGTGCTCGGGATGGATCTCAGCCACGGTGGACACCTTACCCATGGCAGCCCGGTGAACTTTTCCGGAAAGCTCTACCAGTTCATTTCCTATGGCGTCGACAAAGAAACCGAGATGATCGACTATGAGTCCCTTCGGGAAATCGCCCTGAGGGAAAAGCCAAAGATGATTGTCGCCGGTGCTTCCGCTTATCCGAGAAAAATAGATTTCGGGAAGATTGGTGAAATCGCCAAGGAAGTCGGTGCCTATTACATGGTGGATATGGCCCATATCGCCGGACTGGTAGCCACGGGATTCCATGAGAGTCCTGTGCCCTATGCGGATTTTGTCACGACGACGACCCACAAGACACTAAGAGGACCCAGAGGAGGAGCAATCCTTTGCAGGGCAGAGTATGCAAAGGCTGTGGACAAATCGGTATTCCCTGGAATGCAAGGTGGACCGTTGGAACACATCATCGCAGCAAAGGCCGTATGTTTCAAGGAGGCCATGGGAGAAGGTTTCAAGAGCTATATGAAGCAGGTGGTCGCCAATAACCATGTCCTTGCTGAAGAGCTGATGGCGAAAGGTTACAGGCTCGTCTCCGGGGGAACAGACAACCATCTGATCCTCGTTGACCTCAACAATAAGGACATCACAGGCAAGGATGCAGAAAAGCTCCTAGATACCATAGGGATCACGACAAACAAGAATACGATTCCTTTCGAGACCAGAAGCCCTTTCATCACCTCGGGGCTGAGGATGGGGTGTGCAGCCATCACGACTAGGGGATATAAGGAAGATGATATTCGGCTGATTGTGGAATATATTGATTACGCGATCACCCACAGGGAAGAAGAACTTTCCGCCATCCGTGAAAAAGTGGCCGACCTGTGTGCGAAACATCCCCTTTATCTAGGCTAAAATTAAATTGCATGAGATTCAAAAGCCCTGTATCAAAGGATACAGGGCTTTTGGCATGCTGCCACCTGAAATTCCCTTATTGAATTGTGTTTATTCGGTTGACTCACCTGAGATAAACGAGTAAAATTGAAAAGAGATAATATCAGATAAAAATGCTCAGAATTAAAGGAGAGTTAGAATGTCAGAAATTTTAAGAATTACCGGGCTTAAAAGCACAGTCAACGAGAAGGAAATTCTCAAAGGAGTAGACCTTACAATAAACAAAGGTGAAATCCATGTCATCATGGGGCCAAATGGTGCAGGCAAGTCCACACTAGCCAACGTCATCATGGGCAATAAGAAGTATGTGGTTACAGAGGGAACCATTCTATTTGAGAACGTAGACATCACAGAAGACGCCGTCAATGAAAGGGCAAAGAAAGGCCTTTTCCTCTCTTTCCAGAATCCAGAAGAGGTTCCGGGGATCACGGTGGAGAATTTCCTGAGGACAGCGAAGATGCAGATGACAGGAGAGCCTGTCAAGGCGATTCAGTTCAAGAAGGAACTGACGCAGAAGATGAAGGAACTGGACATCGACAGAAGCTACTCCCAGAGGTACCTCAACATGGGCTATTCAGGCGGAGAGAAGAAGAAGAATGAAATTCTGCAGATGAGCATCCTGAACCCGAAACTGGCTATCCTGGATGAAACGGATTCAGGCCTGGACGTGGACGCTGTAAGAATCGTCTCCACAGGCGTGACGAACTTCAAGAATGACGAGAATGCCATCCTGATCATCACCCACCATAACACGATCCTAAACTACCTCAAACCCGATGTGGTTCACGTCATGGTGGATGGCAAGATTGTTGAGACAGGTGATTTTTCCTTGGCAAAAGAGATCGAGAAGAATGGTTACATCAAGTACAAGGAAGCGAAAGGTGATACAGAATGGAAAAAAGAAGTAAAACTTATATAGATGATCCAGACAGAGGCATGTATGATGTCAAGAATGCCTTTACCTATGACTACAAGTCCGAGTCAGGGCTGACCGAAGAGATCATTCGGGAAATTTCAGCGAAAAAGGGTGAGCCTGAATGGATGCTGAAATTCAGACTGGAGTCCCTTGCTATCTACCACAAGCTAGAAGTTCCGACCTGGGCTCCGGACCTATCCGACCTGGATATCGACAACATCGTGACTTATGTCAAGCCACAGTCGGGAATCCAATCGGACTGGGACAATGTTCCAGAGGAAATTAAAAAGACATTCGATCTTCTTGGCATTCCCGAAGCGGAGAAGAAGTCCCTTGCCGGTGTAGGCGCACAATACGATTCAGAGGTCGTCTACCACTCCATCAAGGAAGAGCTCACCAAGCAGGGTGTCGTTTACACGGATATCCATACGGCTCTCCTCGAACACGAGGACCTCGTGAAGGAATACTTCATGAAGCTAATCCCGAACACGGACCACAAGTTCGCTGCCCTCCACGGTGCAGTCTGGTCCGGAGGTTCCTTTGTCTATGTCCCGGAAGGGGTTCAGGTGGATATTCCTCTGCAATCCTATTTCAGGCTGAATGCGCCTGGAGCAGGGCAATTCGAACATACCATGATCATTGTTGAGAAGAATGCCAGGTGTCACTTCATCGAAGGATGCTCTGCCCCAAAGTATTCCGTAAACAACCTTCATGCCGGAGCTGTTGAGCTCTATGTCAAGGAAGGGGCTACTCTCAGATATTCGACCATTGAAAACTGGTCCAAGAACATGTATAACCTGAATACCAAAAGAGCGGTTGTGGAAAAGAACGGCACCATCGAATGGGTATCCGGTTCCTTCGGTTCAAAGGTTGGAATGCTCTATCCCATGAGCATCCTTAAAGGAGAATATGCCAGAGCTGAATTTACAGGAATTACCTTTGCAGGCAAAGGACAAGTTCTGGACACCGGTTGTAAGGTCGTCCATGCGGCTCCCCATACAACTTCAACGGTGAACTCCAAGTCCATTTCCAAGTCTGGCGGACAGGCCGTATACAGAGGACTTCTCAGGGTTGCCCCTAATGCCTATGGGTGCAAATCCACAGTCACATGTGAATCCCTGATGCTCGACAATATCTCCAGGTCCGATACGATTCCAGTCATCGACATTGAGAATGATGATGTGGATATGGGACACGAGGCAAAGATCGGAAGAATTTCCGAAGAAGCCATCTTCTATCTCATGACCCGGGGTATTTCTGAAGAGGAAGCCAAGGCCATGATCGTCAGAGGATTCGTGGAACCAATCTCCAAGGAGCTTCCATTGGAATATGCCGTGGAGATGAATAATCTCATCACACTGGAACTTGAAGGAACGATAGGATAGGGGTGCATAAATGAGCGCAGTAAAAGAACAATATAATGTCTTGCCCAGGCTGACCTTTAGATGGGTGAAAGCCAACGATCTCCTATTGGAGTACACGGAAGTGGATACGAAAAAGGAGTATGGCTACAGGAAAATTGAAGGCAAGGGCGCAAGGATGCTGACCAATGAGGATCTTCCTCTTTCAGCGGATTTCAAGGGAGTCAGTGAGAGAATGGTGAACATGGCCGACAAGAGCCATAACGCCGGACTATTCATCCATGTTGGAGAGAACGAAGAAAAAGAACTCCATATCACCCACGTCCTTGGTCGGGAAAACAATACCCTGATCGAAAAGAATGTCTTTATCTTGGAAAAAGGTTCAAAGCTTAATCTGGTCATGGACTATTCCTCAGATGACACGGTGACCTTCTCAAACATTCTAAACAAGATCACCGTGGCTGAAGGAGCAGAGCTGAATCTGACAAAGATACAGAGGCTCAACACCATATCCAAACACTTTGAGTCAAGATACACGACCGTACAGGAAAGAGGCAAGGTCAACTATATCTCGGTGGAGATCGGTGGCAAGGATGCGGTCATCAATTATATGACAGACCTCGTCGGAGACGAATCCGAAGGCCATGTGAAGAATGTGTACCTCGGCTTCGGTGACCGGATACTTGACCTGTGCCACCACATGAACCATATCGGAAAGAAAACAAGGTCAGACATGATCTTCAAGGGTGCCTTGAAGGACAGGTCAAAGAAGACGTTCAGGGGAACCCTGGACTTCAAGCAGGGTTCGACCCATTCCGAAGGGAACGAGGAAGAGTTTACGATCCTCCTCAGCCCGAAGGTGAAATCCTATGCCATCCCGCTTCTGCTTTGTGCTGAAGATGATGTTATCGGAAACCATGCGGCTTCGAACGGGCAGATAAACAATGAAAAACTGTTTTATATCATGAGCAGAGGTTTTGATGAGAATGAAGCTAAGAAGATCATCATCGAATCACATATCAGACCGATCATCGACCTCATCCCCGTGGAATCCATCAGAGAAACCATACTGCTAGCTGTCGAAGAAGAATTAAAGGGTGAGTAATTTGAAGAATATTAAAGATGATTTTCCAATTCTGAATCAGACGATAAACGGCAAGCGGCTTGTCTACCTGGACAACGCGGCTACCACCCAGAGACCCGATCAGGTGCTTGATGCTGTCCTGAAATATGACAGGGAAGCAAACGGGAATCCACACAGGGGTTCCCATACGCTGAGCATCAGGGCTACGGAAGCCTTTGAAGGTGTAAGGGAAAAAGTCAGAAAGTTTATTGGCGCCAGAAGCACGAAAGAAATCATATTCACCAAGAACACGACTGAAGCCATCAATCTCGTCGGTTACAGCTATGGGCTGAATAACCTGAAGAAAGGCGACAAGATTGTGATCACCATCGCAGAGCACCACTCGAACCTTGTCATCTGGCAGCAGGTCGCAAAAAGAACTGGAGCGGAACTGGTATTCATGTATGTGGACTGCGAGGGGAGACTTCCTCTTGGCGAACTCCACAAGATTGATGAAAAAACAAAGCTCGTGGCAGTCATGCACATGTCCAACGTTCTGGGTACGGTTTTTCCGGTGAAGGAAATCATAGAGAGAGCGCATAGCGTAGGCGCCGTGGTCCTTGTGGATGGAGCCCAGTCGGTTCCCCACATGAGAGTGGACATGGTGGAGATGGATGCCGATTTCTTCGCCTTTTCAGGTCATAAGATGCTTGCCCTCATGGGGGTTGGGGTGTTATACGGAAAAGAGCAGATTCTGGAAGGCATGGAGCCGTTCCTCTTTGGTGGCGACATGATCGAATATGTCTACGAGGAAGAAACTTCCTTCAATGAGCTGCCCTTCAAGTTCGAGGCGGGTACACAGGGAATCGAGGGTGTCGTCTCCCTGGGAGCAGCCATCGATTATCTGGAGGAGCTCACCTATGATTTCATCCATGAGAAGGAAATGGAGCTTACGGAATATGCGTTAGAGAAGCTCAAGGAATTGCCCTACATACAGATTGTCGGACCCCTGGATATGAAGGACAGAGGAGCTGTCATCAGCTTCACCGTTGAAGGAATTCACCCACATGACGTGGCAACAATCCTTGACAGCTATGGGGTAGGGGTACGTGCGGGACATCATTGCGCCCAACCTCTTTTGAGATTCCTGAAGGTCAATTCCTGCTCCAGAGCAAGCTTCTACTTCTACAACACCAAAGACGACATAGACGCACTAGTCGAGAATTTAAGCGAAGTAAGGAGGTGGATGGGTTATGGAACTAAGTAGCCTCTATACCCAGGTCATCCTGGAGCATAACAAGAATATGAAGAATAAGAGAGAAATCGAGGGCTATACCCACAAGGAAAGGGGACACAATCCCAGCTGCGGTGATGATATTACTGTAGAGGCGAAGGTGGTAGACGGCGTCCTCGTCGACCTCGCCTACTCAGGCAGCGGCTGTTCGATCAGCCAGGCCTCAGCCTCCATGATGGTGGAACTTCTCCAGGGAAAGACCGTGAAAGAAGCCCTGGAAACCATCGAAATCTTCCTTGGCATGATCAAGAGGGAAATTACCGACATTGATTATCTGGAGGAGGTCCTGGATGAGGCTTCCATTCTCCAGGGGATATCAAACCTTCCCGTCAGGGTCAAATGTGCTGTTCTAGCATGGCATACCTTAAAGGAAGCCGTGAAGGACCAGGAAGCTTAGCTGATCAGTCCCAAGAAAAATTAAAGAGACAAGTGAGAATAGCTACAGAAGTAAGAAAGCACCGAAAGGTGTTTTTTACTTTTCAGGGATTGCATTTTCACGCACATTTGTAGAATTTTTATTAATAATTTTAAATTTTATACAATTAAATTTAGGATGGTATATAATGATAGAAGGGAATAAAAACAAAAAAATGGAGGAAACAATATATGGCAATTGAATTTATCAGATTTTTAGACAAGAGCATCAAATACCTGCACAGGCAGGGTGCATTTTTGACCGTGAAGAAGGGTGACGACATCAACGTCAGCACCATCAGTTGGGGAAACATCGGTTTTGAATGGGGAAGACCGGTATTCACGATTCTTGTCCGGAGCTCCAGACACAATCATGAGCTGCTTCAGGATAATTCGGAGTTTACCGTATCCATCCCGACAACCTCGGCCATGAAGAAAGCCCTCAACATCGTCGGAACCACTTCTGGAAGGGATGCTGACAAGTGGAAACTGGCAAAAATCACCCAATATAAGGCAAAGACCATGGATACCCCTGTTGTCAAGGAAGCGAACATCTTCTACGAATGCAGGATCATCTACAACCACAAGGTAGATCCGAAGCTTCTTCGGGGGGATGTGGATGTGACCAGTTACCTGGATGGGGACTATCATGAAATTTTCTATGGAGAGATTGTAACCGCCTATACAAAGGATGATTTATAGATGATATTTGATACTCATCTACACACCGAGATGTCTTTCGATTCCGATGAAAAGTTGGTCAATGTCCTTCAGATGGCCAAATCGAGGAATCTCGGCGCTATCACGACAGAACACCTGGACCTCAACCATATGGAGATCGAGGGGTTTCCCATCGATTTCGACCAGGATGAATATTTCAGACGTTACGGGCAGCACAGAAGTGAAACCTATCTCCTGGGGATCGAGCTGGGCCTCGACAAGGACTATACGACGGAGATTGAAAGAGTCCAAAAAAGCCATGACTTTGACATGGTCATCGGTTCCCTGCATACCATGGGAAAGGACAGCCTTTCCTCCGGGAAGTATTTCCGGGGCAAGGGCTATAAGGCTTTCTACACAGATTACCTGGCCTATGCCAGGGAAATGGTCCTGGACAATCCGTTCATCGATGCATTGGCGCATCTGGATTATCCCACTAGGTATTCAGGCTATCCCAACATGAAATACGAGGAATTCCAAAGCGAATTCGACGGCCTGTTCAAGGCGATGATTGAACATGGGGTGGCACTGGAGCTCAACCTTAAAAGACCTCTCCTGGGGGATGTCCTCGCGAGTTTCAGAAGTATCTTCACCGGTTATCGGGACAATGGCGGAGAATTCGTCACGTTGGCTTCCGATGCGCACATTGCAGAGGATCTCGGAAGAAATTTTGATGATGCTTTGCGTTTGATTGATGATATCGGTCTTAAGATTTGTTATTATAGAAATAGAGAGAGAATGCTCTGCAGCCGATAGGCAGGCAAGGGGTAAAAGAGGTGAGCGGTATCAAAAATACAAACACGGTGCTAAATGAACTTCTAGTTGATCTTTTCCATGACATCCTCGAAATCGAGGGGAAATCACTCAGGGATAGTGGAAGCGAACTGACCATAACAGAAATCCATACGATAAACGCGGTGGGTGAAGAAAGGCCAAGAACCATGACGGAAATCTCCAGGGACCTTAACATCACGATGGGAACCCTGACCACTGGCGTCGACAAACTGATCAAGAAGGGATATCTCCTTCGCAAGAGAACGGAGGAAGACAAGCGTGTCGTTCTTGTCGAACTCACGGAAAAGGGACGCAATGCCAAAAAAATGCACGATGCTTTCCATAAGGACATGATCGACAGCATCATCAACAACCTCGATGAGGCAGAAGAGGAGCTGCTTGCGCAGTCACTTCAAAAATTAATGAATTTCTTCGATGTGAAATACAAACTGAAATAGGATGTTTGCTCAAATGAAGAAAAAAATCGCTATTCTGTAATTCGAATTGATGAGGAGGAAGACTTGGAAATATTATTTGTAAGGCATGGCGAATCAGAGGCTAATGTGCTCAACCTTTTCTATGGCGCCAGCGACTTCAAGCTGACGGACATAGGAAAGAAGCAGGCAGGAAAAGCCGGTGCCATCGTAAGAAAAATGAACTTCGTGCCCGACAAGATTTATGTCTCCTCTTTGGTCAGGACCCATGAGACGCTGGAAAACATGGGATTTTGCCTGGATGAAGCGGAGCAGGATGCCAGGCTTAACGAGAGGAATCTCGGGGAGTTCGAAGGCCTGAACCACCAGGAACTTGTCATGAAAAATCCTACACTCTTCGAGGACTGGAGAAAGGATTGGTTGGATTATCGACCCGGTGGTGGAGAAAGTTTTTTGGATTTTCGGGGCAGGATCAGTTCTTTCATGGAAGAACTCAAGTACCTCTATACTGGCGGCGAGAAGCTTCTTGTGGTCTGTCATGGCGGTACCATGAAAACCATTATTTCCTATGTCTTCGGCCACGAAACAGATACGTTCATGAACGTTGAAATCCATAATTGCTCGCTCTTGAGGGTAAACCAAAACAACGATGTCTTTTTCTTCGACGCCCTCTACAATATCGAGGATTTCTCCTAAGTGAACAAGGGATTGGGCATTCAAAGTCATTAAAGAAAAAAGATGGACCAGAGTGCTGGGAGGGGGATATACGGTGAAGCCGATAAAAATCAGGGAACTGGAGCTGGATGACGGCTCCTTTAAAATTTGCGTCGTACTGACCTCAAGGACAAAGAAGGATCTGGAAGAAGATCTGTCGTCCTTTCAAGGCAAAGACATTGACCTCATCGAATGGAGAGTCGACTATATGGACGTCCCGGGACGAAATCCTGACGCGGGGTACCTGGAAGATCTGGTAAATATTCGGAGGATGTTCAGGGACAAGCCTCTGATTGCCACCTTCAGGGTGAAAAGCGAAGGCGGATATCATGACATGAACCTTAGGACTGTCCTTGATGCAAGAACGCTTCTTGTGGAGTCGGGGCTCATCGATGCCATCGACATCGAACTAGAAAGTATCTTGACGAAAAGGCCTGAACAAGAGAGAAGAGTCACCGAGGAATACGCTGACCTTATTTACAATGCCAAAGGCAGGGACATCAAAGTCATTTTGTCCTATCATGATTTCAAGGGCACAGCTGAGGTTGAAGATATGGTGAAGCTCCTGAAGGAAGAGGAGCACTATGGCGCTGATCTCGCCAAGATAGCCTTCTATGCCAAAGAAGGCTATGATGCCATCAAGCTGATGAAGGCGTCACAGGAGGCCTCTCTGGTCCTCTCCATCCCCCATATCGCATTGTCCATGGGCAAGGAGGGGGCAAGTTCAAGATACATGAGAAGTGAATCGAAATCCGCTCTGACTTATGCATATGTGGATAAATCCTCCGCACCAGGGCAGATGAGCCTGGAAGAACTCAATGAGTTGCTTGATCAACAAATGGAAACATGATCAGCATAGAAACGCGCCATAAAACTCAGATTAAGAATTAAGTTGGTGCCGTGTAGGAGAAAAACCATGAATCTGAAAGAAAAAGCAAAAACACTGAAAATCTATATTCCAGCCTTATTCCTAGCCTTGAAAAAAAAGGAGACCCCGCTGATCGCCAAGGCCGTTGCTGGCCTGACCGTTGGTTACGCCTTGTCGCCCATAGACCTGATTCCCGATTTCATTCCCGTGTTGGGCTATCTGGATGACCTGATTATCTTGCCCCTGCTGATTGCACTATCCATCAGGCTGATTCCGGAAGAGATCATGGAGACATGCAAAATTGAATCGGTGAACCTTTGGAGAAAAGAGAAACCGAAGAACTGGAGTTATGCCATACCCATCATGCTCCTGTGGATCGCCATGTGCGCATTCATTCTCTGGAAGATTGTCGGATAAGGATTTGACGTAAAAATCCAACTGTCCCGAAAATCAGACTTTCTTCCAAGTTTGGCCATTAACAATCCTTGTACAGATGGCAAAAAAGAGGCATATCATCCTCCTGAAACAGTGACAGATTAATAATAAATCATAGAGACGAAACGGGAGCAGCTCTCCCGGGTATCGTCTCTTTTAAGTCCGATAAAACAGATTTTTTTAATCCTGGACGCTCAGCCCACCCTTAAAATCATAATTCCTGAGACAAATTTAGATTACAAATGCCTGATCAGGTGTTTTCGCGGTCAGCTCTGCAGGATTTTAAAGAGAAGCTCTTCCCCGTAAAGGCGAACCCCAAGCTTCGCTGTCAGGACATCTGCTGGATACTCTAACCCATCCAGGTATCGATACGAACGCAAAATATCTATCAAACAAGGAAATGGATAAATCTTAATTTTAGTGATAAGATAATTTCAATAGTATAGTTGATGACTATTGTTGGGGGAAAAAGAATGAAGCCAACACATATATTGCGGCCATAGACTGCTGGAAAGATGATCGGATGACAGGAGCTTGAGAAGATTACAGGATTGAAAACTTTCCATCACCAAATGACCATCGATCTGGCTGACCTTTTTTTGGCTATGGAACAGAAAAATATGAAACATCTTGTCAATCTCTTTTGTTTTGAAGTGTCAGAACTGGTAGCCAAAAGCAGCCTTGAAGGTCTAATAATTGCCTTCGTAGGGGTTTTGCTTAAAAGAAGACTGGTCCAATACCGACAGGAACTGTGCGGACTTTAAGACGGTTGATGCACAAATCAGTTATGTTCTGTAAGAAACGGACCTGGATAAATACAGGTTGAACTCAATTTCTGGAGAAACCAACCGTGAAAATGTAAAAGAATCGATCACTGGAGATTTTCCGCTGGGGATGTCGTCGGAGTAATCAGGAAGACTGTTCTTCCACAGGATTTTCTTATCGCCATAAGAGTCATGAGGTTTTGCTGGTTGGGGGAAGGCTTACCCAGAACTGGCTGAATAGGGAAAATAGCATTGCTACGAGGAGTAGTTGCGGGAGGGAGTATTGTGGTTTGGTACAAGATCATCCTGGCTATGTTGGCATCCCTTGCTTTGGGGGTCTTGGCCATTATTTCATCGTCCAGTTTGGTTTACCACATCACGAGGAAGATGTTTGAAAGTCCTTTTCAGACCCGTCCTGAGGGATACGACACGTTCCTCTCCCAGGTGAAGGTCAGGAAGGATCTGAAATACCGGCAATCATCGGATGAGGGTAGGTTCGATGCCTATTATCCGGATGAACCAGGGGAAAACATCTATCCCACAATCCTCTGGGTGCATGGCGGAGGGTTTGTCGGTGGCGACAAAAGCGATGTAAGAAACTTTGCGGTGATGCTTGCCAAAGAAGGGTATGTCGTCCTTGCCATGAACTATGACCGGGCGCCAGAGATGCACTATCCTTCGCAACTGATACAAATCGGAGAATTCTACAGGCATATGGTTCATCAGCAGCAGGGGCTCCCGATTGATAAGGAAAGTATTTTCTTCGCTGGTGACTCTGCCGGGGCGCAGATGGTCACAAATTTCCTGGCCATCCAATATGACAGGGACCTTTCCAAAAGGACAGGTGTCGCGCAGGTTGTGGACCTGAAGGAAATTAGAGGGATCCTCCTCTTTTGCGGCCTTTATGACATTGACCGGTTCAAGGACATGTTCGATGTGCATTTGTTCAGGATAGCCGTCTCGAAGATTGCGAGGTCATATTTCGGTAACAAGGATTGGAAGAGCAGCCGTGAATACACCGATTCTTCGGTAATGTCGCATCTTTCTAAAGGCTTTCCAAGGACGTTCATCACGGATGGCAACCACCACTCCTTTCAGAATCAGGGGCTGATTCTGGCAGACCGCTTGGAGGAAAAAGGAGTCTATGTGGACCGGCTCTTTTTTGCTCTAGAATCCAAGGTCATCCATGAGTACCAGTTCAAGCTCGACACAAAGGAGGCACGCCATGCACTCCAAAGGACAATAAGGTTCCTCAAAGAAGCTCAGGTGCTACGGGAAGAACTTTGAAAGCGAAAAATCATGACAGGCTAAGGAGAGAAGAACAAGAATGGAGGGATCGGGTTGTTAAAGCACAGTGAAATCATAAGGAAGATGTCCTTGGAGGAAAAAATCAGGCTGACCTCGGGACAGGACTACTGGAGGACAAAGGAGTTTGAACATTTGGGGATTCCCAAAATCACCATGTGTGACGGACCCCATGGACTAAGGCACCAGGAGGAATCTCAGGACCATCTGGAACTCAATGAGAGCAATGAAGCCACCTGCTTTCCACTGGCATGCCTGACGGCAGCGTCCTTTGATGAAAATCTGCTCTTTGAGCTCGGCAGCGCTATCGGATATGAGGCCCTTTGCCAGAATGTCCAGGTCGTACTCGGACCCGGGGCGAACATCAAACGTAACCCACTATGTGGAAGGAACTTCGAATACTTTTCGGAAGACCCTTATCTGTCTTCCAAAATGGCAGCCAGCTGGATAAAAGGAATTCAAAGTCTCGGCATATCCGCGAGTCTGAAGCATTTCGCCATGAACAATCAGGAAAACTACCGGATGAAATCCAACAGTATCGTAGACGAGAGGACAAAACATGAAATCTACCTCAAAGCTTTTGAAGAACCCGTAAAGGAATCCAAACCGGGTACGGTCATGTGCTCCTATAATCTCATCGACGGGACCTATGCCAGTGACAACAAGGAACTGCTAAAGGATATTCTTCGGGATAAATGGGGCTACGAGGGCGTCATTGTGACGGACTGGGGGGCTATGAATGACAGGGTAGCAGCTTTTAAAGCGGGACTTGACTTGGAAATGCCTGGCAGCGAGGGATATTTCGATGAAACCATCCGATTAGCTATTAAGGATGGCATTTTGGAAGAAAGTCTCCTTGATGAGAGTGTGGACAGGCTTCTAGATCTCATCTTCCGGATGCCCTTAGAAAGGGAAAAGATGGAAAGCGAGCTTGGCGGGTTTTCTATAGATATACAGAAGCACCATGCTTTGGCCAGAAGGATTGCAGGGGAATCAGCAGTGCTTCTTAGAAATGAAAGGAACCTACTTCCTCTCTTGAAGAATCCGCAGAAGAAAATAAAGGTAGTGGGGAGACTAGCAAGAGATCCTCGCTATCAGGGAGCGGGAAGTTCCCATATCAATCCATATTTTGTCTCGTCCATTCTGAGTGCTCTTGGGGAAAATCAGGTCGAATACGATTATTATGAGGGGTACAACCTGAAGGATAAAGAAAATTCCAAGCTGCTTATAGACGAGGCCATAGGCAGTGTAACTGAAGATGACCTGGTCATGCTTGTTCTTGGATTACCAGGTGAATATGAATCGGAAGGATTCGACAGGGAACACATGAGGTTGCCGGATGCCCAGAACCGATTAGTGGAGAGGATGGCTGAGAAAAACAGTAACATAATTGTCGTACTCTTTGGTGGTGCTCCGGTGGAGATGCCTTGGATTGGCAAAGTAGGTGCGCTCTTGAACATGTACCTCCCCGGTCAAGCCGGAGGAGATGCGGCCTATGACATCCTCTTTGGTGCGGTGAACCCCTCAGGCAGGCTTCCTGAGACTTATCCGGTCCGTTATGAAGACCATATCACCGCGAGCTACTATGCTACGCAAAGAGCCCAGGTGGAGTATCGGGAGGGAATCTATGTCGGTTACCGCTACTTCGACAAGATTAACAAGGAGGTCAGGTTTCCCTTCGGATTCGGATTGTCCTACACGACCTTCGAATACTCGGATCTTGTACTTGATCGGGAGCATATCGGGGAAGGTGAAGAATTGTCCGTTAAACTTTCGTTTAAAATAAAAAATGTAGGTTCGGTTTCAGGAAAAGAAGTAGCACAAGTTTACATAACTTCATTTATGAAAACCTTTATGACAGCGGAAAGGTCATTGAAAGCTTTTCACAAGATTTTTCTGGAGCCGGGGGAAGAAAAAGAAGTGAGTTTTTGCTTATCCGCAGAAGCCTTTGAAACCTACGATGTCGGGAAGAAGGCATTCGTCGTCTATGACGGTGACTATGGGATTGTGGTCGGTGCCTCATCCAGGGATGCCAGGATGACCAGCAGGATTTCGCTGGTGACAGGAAATGCCTACGTGGAACATCCGGAGCTTTCTTTCTATAATTGCCCGGACAGGAATCCGACGCGAGATGATTTGGAGGCATTACTGGGTGAAACTCTGGAAGAGGTGTTAACACCTGACAGACATCCACAGTACACCATGACGAACACTCTAATGGAGATGAATGGCTCATTGGCGATGAGAATTGTCATAGGAGCAATGAACCGCATTTTGAAAAAGTCCACGGGTGCGAATAGCGATGAGGATACCGACTTTAACGGTATTCAGGCTATGCTCATGGAGACTCCGCTAGGACGTCTCTCCCTTCTGAGTCCGGATCAGATGCCAAATCATCTTGGGGAGGCAATCCTGCATATCGCGAATGGGGAATACGGTAAAGCCATAAAAAAAGCGCTCTATGGCAAAATGCATCTTGTAAAGAAGAAGGATCATCATGAAAAACAATAGCGATAAATCATAGATAACCTTGAGACGTCATCAAACTGCTGTAATCGGGAGGAAACCCACTAAAAAAGTGAACGGCTTCAACCTGCTGGCGGAAACCGTTCACTAGAATGTTCATAATTTAACTGTCTGATTGACTATGTGCTCAGGTAAACGTGGCAAAGATGAGAAATTCTTCTTCTCCAGATCTCTTGACGTTTTCCAACACTTAGATGACGTCCAAAAGCCACAGGATAACAAGTATAACGATGATCGTTCCGACTACCCCTAAACCTAACATAAAAATCCTCCTTTTCACAGATAGTATCTGTCAATGTAATAGTTAGAATATTATGATTTAATTATAACATAGGAAGCAGGAAATTTTGCTGTGAATCGACTGATATTTGTTAATGAAATGTAAAACTTTAGATTCTGCGGGGTGTATGAGCAGCGATTCGACCCTTAATATCAGAGGTTCCTGATGATGTTCTGATAAATTCAAAGCGCAAACGGGAGGGTAAATCACCCTCCCGTTTAACTTTCATTGGCGCTATTATGATTTGAAGATTTTCTAGTTAAGTAAGGAATTTGCGCCTACGATATCATAGTTGTTGACGTGCCAGGTGATATCTCTGATCTCAACGAATTTTCCAGGACTTGGAGCATGGATCATCTCATTATTGCCGATGTAAATTCCAATATGGGAAACTGTTCCATTGTTGCCGAAATACATCAGGTCACCAGGCTGCATGTTGACAATATTTATAGCATTTCCGACATTTGCCTGGTCTCTGGATACGCGTGGAAGAGTGATGCCGAATTGGGCAAAGACATACTTTGTGAACCCTGAACAATCGAATCCTTCAGCGGGAGTGTCTCCACCATAAGTGTAAGGAATACCGAGTAAGGTTTTAGCATAGTTCACGACATCAGTTCTGGAAACATTTTGAGATATTTCCACCAAGTAGTCAGATGAAGCCCAACCGACATAGCCGTTGTAGACTATCTTGTCCCAACCGCCTGAAGACCCGACTACCTGAACCTTTCCTCCAGCAGGAATTGTCAGGATTTTTGCGTATCCTGTCCCAGGGCCAGTTCTCATATTAAGGTTATACTTTGCAGCCTTAAAAAGTGTAGAGGCAACTGGAGCTGCTGGTGCAGAAGATGCAGACAGGTAAGTTGATGAACACCAGCCCGTATTTCCGTTATAGACGACCTTGTCCCAGCCGTTTGAACTGTCCAATACCTGGACGGTTGTTCCCTGGGGGATTGTAAGGATAATGCCAGCGGTAGAACCCGCCCCTGTTCTCATGTTAAGGTTAGCGGTTGTAACTTTGTAGGAGGTGGCTGAAACTGTCACTTCCTGTGCTTTCACATATGCTGTATTTGCTGTGATGTACAATCCATTGGTAAGCTTGTACATATCCTTTCCATCTACACTAATTTTGTCTGAAATGGAGAATGTTGATCCGCCGCTCACAACCTGTGCTCTTGCACTCCAATCGGCTGAGCTATATGTCCATAAGCTCGATGCTGTGACAGTCAAAGTTCCGTTCATCTCGACAGCTTGTACATAGAGAGGTGAATTTCCGACAACCAGTGTCCCCGTTAGGGCGATGACAGACGCCAAAGTAGCATTGACAAGTAACTTCTTGAGATTAAAACTCTTCATGTAGTTCCTCCTGAATTATCAAATAAGAAATATCAACACATGTATAAGCGCGACTACTTGCTAGTGACGTTGTATTTAAGGCTATTTTATCATAATTATTACATTTAGAACTAATTTTAAACTCATAATATAAGATTTCACAAAATCATTGTAACACCGCTCATAGATAGGTTATTCTCTAAATTAAGCGTGACATTATTTGGTTTACATGTATGAAGAGTTAACTAAAGTACAAACTATTAATAACAACATCAATTTCGAAGGAGTGGTGGTATCACTTCATGAGGGGGAAATGGGTTTATCCTGGAATAAAAGGACTAAAATGGGTAACGTCATCGCGCCTGCTGTTGCCCTTGGCATGTCCATAGGACGACTGCGCTGTTTCTTCAATGGCTGCTGTTACGGCATAGCAAGCACCTGGGGATTTGATTTTGGTGATGGAATATTAAGGTATCCAACTTAGCTATTCGAAGATGGATTCCTTTTGGCGGCGTTTCTCCTTCTCCACATCCTGAGGCTGAAAGTGAAAAAACCCGGCATATTTTTCAAGTACTACGTCCTGACCTATTTTATCTTCAGATTCTTCATCGGGTTTATCCGGGAAAATCCGATCTACAGTTTTGGGCTGACGCTTTATCAGCTGATATGCATAGCGGGAATTATTTTTGTATCAGCAAACCTGTTCATTAGGATGAGAAAGGAAGGTATTGTAAATGGATGGCAATAACATGAAAAAAGGAAAATTTTCATATGGCTTCATACTTGCAGTTATGGGATGACTTTTAAGCTCATTTCTCATTGCAGTCATCACCGTAGTCCTCGACAGTAATATTGTAAGTGGCGAGACATTGAACGCACTGACACAAAACACCGGTATTTTTGCAGCATTCACCTCCGTCATCTGGATTGTTCTGGCTATCATTGCCGGTAACACCTCAAGAAACAAGGGAAAGAAATCTGCACGGTGGTTTGTTACAGCGTCATTTTTTGTGGTAATGCTTGTTATCGGAGGATGCACAGGTATGCTTCCCCAGCTAAATGCGTAGCACTCCTGTTTGAATGGTCAGGAAGACTAATTCAGGAAAAGTGATTGGAGTATTTCGAGCTAAAACCAAGCAAATTCGAAAAGAAAAAACCTCCAGACGATCATCCTCAAAATCAGGATGATGGTCTGGAGTTCGCTTTCATTTGGATTTGTGGGGCTGGAAGCTCATCAGGGGAGGGTAAGCATGTGGATTGTCTCTTTCTTATCTGGTGCAATAAAAAAAGTAATTCTACTATCTGTTATCTTTCTCTTCTACGTTTGTTTCTGCATGTTCATCAGAATCAAATTTCACAGAGCTATCAGGGATGGAGGATTTTTCAGCCTCAATTGGATTGCCCTTTCCTTCATTCTTGAGTTCTTTTGCTTTTCGTGCCATATCCATGGCATTTTTTTGTTTTTCCTGCATTTTTTTCTTTTGTTTTTTTCGGTATTCGATGTTGGGTTTAAATACCAGATAGATGCCGGAGACAGCCCCCAGATAAATGAAGATTCCAACGAGCAGAGCGATTATATATTTCTTCTCCAATGTTCATTCTCCACCTTTCGCCTCTTTTGTCCAATTATAGCATCTTGGTGTCTGTTAATGAAGTAATAAAGCCAAAACATGGTATAATTTAAGTTGGAGTTGATGGATTATGGAACCTTTAGCAAGCATTTTGAGACCCAAGACCCTGGAAGAGGTATTAGGACAAAGACACCTCATCGGTGAGGGTAAACTTTTAACCACCATGGTCAAGAGTGGAACCCTCATGAACATGATCTTTTATGGACCGCCTGGAATAGGAAAGACAACGGTAGCAAGACTCCTTGCCGACCTGACAGAAAGGAAGTTCATCAGCCTCAACGCATCCACGGATTCCCTGAAGGACGTCAAGAATGCGTTGGACGAACTCAACATGTTCATGGGACAGAAGGGACTTGTCCTCTATATCGATGAAATTCATATGTTCAATAAAAGAAATCAGCAGATTCTGCTGGATTATATGGAAAGCGGGAGGATTGTCCTTGTGGGTTCCACGACGGAAAATCCTCACTTTGCGGTGTTTAAGGCTTTAGTTTCCCGTTCTATTGTTGTCGAATTCAAACCACTGGAGTTCGGTGATATTAAGAAAGGGATGGATAGGGCAATGGAATACTACAAGGAACTGAAAGGGCTAACTGAAATTAAGATCGGCAAGGATTCCTTGGACTTCATTGCAAGCCTGGCAAACGGAGACATGAGAAAGGCCATCAACAACCTGGAACTTGTTTTTCTGTCGAAGGACAGGGTGAATTCACCGGGCATCGAAGTAAGCAGGGAAGATGTGGAAAACATCCTTCAAAGGAAGATCATCAATTTTGACATGGATGGGGATGCACACTACGACCTTCTGAGCGCATTCCAGAAGTCCATCCGGGGAAGCGATGAGAATGCCTCACTTCTTTATCTTGCCATGCTCCTTAAAGGCGGAGACCTCATCAGTGTCAATCGCAGACTTCTGGTCATTGCAGCGGAGGATATCGGACTTGCCAATCCTCAGGCCATCAGCATCGTAAAAGCCTGCACGGATGCAGCCCTTGTCCTGGGTCTGCCCGAAGCCAGGATTCCCCTGGCGCAGGCAGTCATCCTTCTCGCCACGTCCCCGAAGTCGAATTCCGTCATCATGGCCATTGATTCGGCCACGGCGACCATCGACAGTACAGCGGTTCTGGAACTTCCTCTTCATCTGAGGGATGGGCACTATGCCGGTGCCAAGGCTCTGGGCAGAATGCAGACCTATGTCTATCCTCACGGGTTCAAGAACAACTACGTGAAGCAGAACTACATGCCCAAAGGCCTGGAAAAGAAGATGTTCTACAAGTTCGGGTCAAACAAGTATGAGGAAGCGACAAAGGCGTACTGGAAGAAAGTCAAGGAAGAGTAAAGCAATGGATAAAGTTGACAGATTCACTCGGAATTTGATACAATTTATTGATGAGATGCCTTGGAGGTGTAGAATTGAAATTATCAACTAAAGGAAGATACGGTGTGAAAGCGATGCTTGATCTGGCCGTACATTATGGGCCTGAGCCCATTTCGATAAAAAGCATATCAGCCAGGCAGGGGATATCGGAATATTACCTGGAACAGCTCTTTGCGCCACTTAGAAAAGCGCAACTGATCAAAAGTGTCAGAGGAGCACAAGGGGGATATATCTTGAACCGTATTCCAAAGGAAATCACGGTCCTCGAGATCATGGATGTTCTGGAAGGCCCTGTGGGAATATCAGAATGCCTTGACAATGAGGATTGTGACAAGTTTGAAGCCTGTGCGACGAGAGTTCTCTGGAAAAAAATCAGGGACTCCATCAATTCCGTCATGGCGGGAGTCACGCTGCAGGATATGCTAAATGACTATAAGTCAAAGCAATCCACCCCGATTAATGGGGGAATCTTCTTGCATGAATAATTTTATATATATGGACAATGCTGCCACGACCATCATGAGGGAAGAGGTCCTGGAGACCATGAAGCCTTACCTTCTGGAAAGGTATTCAAATCCATCATCTGTCTATTCTTTTTCCAGGGAGAACAAGGCAGCCATAAAGCACACCAGGGATATTGCTTCCCGGTTCCTTCATGCGAAACCCAAGGATATCTATTTTACCTCAGGGGGTTCTGAATCAATCAACTGGGCCATAAAAGGTGTGGCTTTTGGTAACAGGGAGAAGGGAAGGCACATCATTTCCACGAGAATCGAGCACCATGCGGCGCTCCATTCCCTGGCATTCCTTGAGAAACAGGGATTTGAAGTTACCTATCTTGATGTGGACCAATTTGGATTCATCGACCTTGAGGAACTTCAGGAAGCCATCAGGAAGGATACGGTATTGGTATCCATCATGGCTGCGAATAATGAGATTGGGACCATTCTGCCCATTAAGGAGATTGGTGACATCTGCAAGAAAAATAATGTGTTTTTCCATACGGACGCCGTTCAAGCCATGGGCATCGTTGATTTTGACATGGATGAGATGAATATCGACTTTCTGTCGGCTTCCGCTCACAAGTTCCATGGACCTAAAGGAATCGGCATGCTTTATGTTAGAAGTGGAATTGTCATTGAAAATCTCATTCATGGAGGGAATCAGGAGAGAGGAAGACGATCTGGAACAGAAAATGTTGCAGGGATTGTCGGCCTTGGAAAAGCTCTGGAGATCCTGCAGGAAAATAAAGATCGGAATGAGAGGATAACAAGGCTCAGAGACAGATTGCTGGAAGGACTTCTTGAAATTCCAGGAACAAGACTCAATGGACCCAAGGGAGACAGGAGACTGCCAAACAACATCAATGTCTCATTTCTGGATGTCGATGGAGAATCACTGCTTTTAAATCTTGACTTAAAGGGAGTCATGGCCTCATCAGGCAGCGCCTGCACATCAGGGGCCATCGATGAATCCCATGTCCTTCAAGCCATCGGAGTTGAGAGAAAGTACATCAGAGGAAGCCTGAGGCTCAGCCTCAGTGAAGACAACACTTTAAAAGAAGTGGAAGATGTCATCCTGATCATCAGGAATGTTGTCGAGAACCAAAGGAAACGAAATATCACACAAGAAAAAAGAGATTAAACATTTTGTGTGTTGCAAGAGCAAACTAAATGGCTAAGCCATTATAAGATAAAGGTGAAACATATGAAGAAAAGAGTAGTACTGGGTATGTCAGGCGGCGTGGATTCCGCTGTTGCAGCATATCTGCTAAGAGAAAAGGGATACGAGGTAATCGGCGTCACAATGCAGGTTTGGCAGGATGACAACGGGTTCACGGAAAGGGAAGGAGGATGCTGTTCTCTTACCGCCGTTGATGATGCCAGGATGACAGCGGACACGCTGGGGATTCCATTCTATGTCATGAACTTCAAGGAAGTTTTCCGTGAGAAGGTCATCGACTATTTCATGGAGGAATATATCGAAGGGAGGACACCCAATCCTTGTATCGCCTGCAACAAGTACATCAAGTTCGATGAGCTGCTACATCGGGCTGAAGCCCTGGGCGCAGACTTTGTTGCCACGGGACATTATGCCAAAATCTATGAAAAGGATGGCCGGATGGTCATGGAAAAGGCCATAGACGATACCAAGGACCAGACCTATGCCCTGTATAACCTCACCCAGGAACAGCTCCGCAAGACGCTGATGCCTTGCGGTGACTACAGGAAGACAAGAATCCGTGAAATAGCAAGAGAGATGGACCTTGGTGTGGGTAACAAGAAGGATTCTCAGGAAATCTGCTTCATCGATGACAACGACCATGGAAGATACATCTATGAGAAGAAGCCGGAGCTACGGATTCCAGGCAATTTTGTTGACCTGAGTGGAAACGTCCTGGGACGGCATAAGGGAATCGCTTACTATACCATCGGACAGAGAAAAGGCCTGGGTTTGTCCATAGGCAGACCGGTCTTTGTTTCAAAGATTGATAAGGACAAGAATGAAGTTGTCCTTACGGATGAAAGTGCCTTGTTCAAGACGACTTTGTATGCGGACAAGCTGAACTGGGTATCAAGTGAAGCGGTCACGAAGCCTCACAGGACGACAGCGAAAATCAGATATTCAGCAATCCCTGCTCCTTGTACCATTTATCCGATGGATGAGGGCAGTGTCAAAGTCGTCTTTGATGAGAAGCAAAGGGCTATCACTGCCGGACAGTCTGTTGTGTTCTATGATGCCAATCTTGTGCTTGGTGGTGGAACCATCTATAAAATAGAGGATTAGTTGTTCATCTGGACCTGAGTGCCTAGATTTTTGTTATGAAATGGGATCTGATATTCGAGGAATTGGATACCAGGTCTTTTTTTAGACTCGAGTTTCTTTTAATTCCACGGAGCAGAGGAACATTCGAAAAGTGGTTGATTGACAAGATCATTTCTTGTTTGCTAGAGTACATTACACATCAGGTTTTGCTAAAGTTATTTCCGGTTCTCTTTTTTAGGGTATGGAAATTACTATTACAATTAAGTTTCGTGCGAAAAGATGCGTATGTCCAGAGCATGCTTATTGACTTTTATTCTCTCAATCGATATACTTAACAAGTAATAATACCGGACTGTGAAGAGGATGAGTAATCAGATATGCTCTTAAGAGAGAAGGCGCTTGGTGAAAGCCTTTGAGCGGAAACGATGAAGCTGCCTTGGAGTCTTTTTCCTTTAAAGAGATGGATGTCTTCATCCATAATTAGGGTGGTACCGCGGAAGTATGCTTTCGTCCCTTATATGGGATGGGGGCTTTTTTTATTCTCCTGGATTAGGGGATTTAATGGTCAGGGTCAGCAAAAATCGAGCAGACTTGTTTGGACGATATACCCTAGCTTTGTGGATGAGTGTGCTGCCTAAGATCCATCATGAAAAACCGCAATAAATGCTTACACTCGTACAAGTCGCATCAAGGCATCATCAGAGAAGAATCAGAATAAATGGGGGAGTTTTCTTGAACGAACAAAAGTATCTTACACCACAGGAAATTGCAGAATATACTATCGAAGCTGGTGTGAAAAAATCGAAACTGACGGCAATCAATATGATTATCCTTGGGTTTCTTGCGGGGGCTTTCATCGCCTTTGCTTCAGAAGGGTCCAACATGGCGGCCTATAACCTCTTTGCAAAACCGGAAACCTACGGTCTCGGGAAAGCCCTGGCCGGTTCCGTATTTGGAACGGGACTCATGCTGGTCCTCATTGCGGGCGGAGAACTCTTCACCGGGAACACGCTGATCCTGGTCGGGGTCCTTGAAAAGCGGGTCAGGCTCAGCGCCATGCTGAAGAACTGGTTTTTCGTCTATCTCGGCAACTTTCTGGGATCCGTATTCATCGCCTACATGATGATGGAATCCGGGCTGTTTAGCAGCAGCGGAGGCCTTCTCGGAGGCATGACCATTAAGATTGCGACGGCCAAGGTCAGTCTTACGTTCTCACAGGCTTTCGTCCTTGGAATCATGTGCAACTGGCTCGTGTGCCTGGCAGTATGGATGTCCTATGGTGCCAAGGATATGGCAGGGAAACTCCTCGCGATATTCTTTCCCATATGGCTTTTCATCACATCCGGATTCGAGCACAGCGTTGCGAACATGTACTACATCCCCGCAGGAATCCTTGCCAAGGGAAATGAGACCTGGGTGGCATCTGCATTGGCTTTAGGTGTGACTCCGGAAAAACTGGCACATCTTCGTTGGGGAAGTTTCCTCACTGACAATCTCTTGCCGGTCACCCTGGGGAACCTTGTGGGCGGAGGGATTTTCGTTGGTGCTGTCTACTGGTTCGTATTTTTAAAGGGAAAAGACAAGTCGAAGAAATAATAGAGCGGAAATAACTTAGATTGGATATACAAGAAATTTTATATTATCAGGAGGAAGATGAAACAAATGGAAAAATTAACAACAAGCGAAATCAGACGAAAATATTTGGAGTTCTTTCAGGGCAAGGATCATCTGGTCATGGAAAGTTTCCCCTTGGTACCAAAGGATGACAAGTCACTGCTGCTCATCAATGCGGGCATGGCTCCCCTGAAGCCTTATTTCACCGGGGTGAAGGTACCACCATCAAGCAGGGTGGCAACCTGCCAGAAGTGCATCAGGACAGGGGATATCGACAATGTGGGCCGAACGAAGAGGCATGCCACATTCTTCGAAATGCTCGGGAACTTTTCCTTTGGTGACTATTTTAAAAACGAGATCATCCCATGGGCCTGGGAATTCGTCACGGAGGTTCTGAAGATAGAGAAGTCAAGACTCTATGCCACAGTCTATTTCGAGGATGATGAGGCCTTTGGCATCTGGAGGGATAAGACAGACATCAATCCGGAGAGGATCTTCAGGCTCGGGAAGGAGGACAACTTCTGGGAAATCGGCGTTGGACCCTGCGGTCCCTGTTCAGAAATCCACTACTACAGAGGCAATGACGTGATCAGGACCGTGGAGGACTTCCAGGCGGCTAGTGACAAGGATGAGATGATCGAGTTCTGGAACCTCGTCTTCACACAGTTTGACAAGGATGAAGATGGAAACTACAACAAGCTCCAGAATCCCAACATCGATACCGGGATGGGTCTGGAAAGAATGGCAACCGTCATCCAGGGAGTGGATTCCATCTTTGACATCGATATCCTTAAGAACATCATTGGAAAAGCCAGCGAGATCACAGGGAAGCCTTATGGCATAGACAGGGAGACTGACATCTCTCTTCGGATTATCGCAGATCATGCCAAGAGTCTTGCGTTTCTCATCGGAGACGGCGTCCTTCCTTCCAATGAAGGAAGAGGGTATGTCCTCAGACGACTCCTCAGACGTGCAGCAAGACACGAAAGGGTTCTTGGGAATAAGGGCCTGTTCCTGAACAGTATCATCGGTGCGGTCATGGACAGCTACAAGGACGCCTATCCAAATCTTGTTGAGCGGAAAGACTACATTTTCAAGATTGTTGAAATGGAAGAGAGGAAGTTTCATGAGACCCTTGATTCAGGAATGGACATGCTCCTTTCCTTTATCGGCGAAACACAAGGGAAGACTTTCAGCGGAGAACATGCCTTCAAGCTTTATGACACCTATGGATTTCCCCTGGAGCTCACAGAAGAGATCCTCGCTGAAAAGGAAATGACCGTGGATCTGGAAGCGTTCAAGAAGGAAATGAACGACCAGAAGAAGAGAGCCAGGGCGGCCAGGGGAGAAAGCTCCTTCATGGGTTCCGACAACTCAGGTATTGACGCCCTGACGGAAAACATGCAGACAGAGTTCATCGGCTATGGCAAGACATCTGCCGAAGGCATAATCCTGCGCATTTACGGTGATGAGGGAGAAGTTGATTTGCTTGCCCATGGCGAACGAGGATACATGGTTTCAGACCGGACACCCTTCTATGCCGAAATGGGAGGACAGGTCGGGGATGTCGGTGAAATCCTCGGAGAGGACTTCAAGGCAAAGGTTCTGGACACCAAAAAGAGCAAGAACGGCAACACCGTCCATATTGTCGAAGTCATCGAGGGAAACGCTGTTACCGGAACTTCAGTCTTTAACGTAGACCGGGCCGTGAGGAAGAACATCGAGCGGAACCATACGGCAACGCATATCCTCCATAAAGCGCTGAAGATGGTTTTAGGAAATCATGTGAACCAGGCAGGTTCGCTGGTCCTTCCAGACAAGCTAAGGTTCGACTTCAACCATTTTGAGGGGATGACATCCCAAGAAATCCAGAAGGTAGAGGAAATTGTCAACGGGGAAGTTCTCAGGGCAATGACTGTTCAAACCAATACCATGACCATGGCTGAAGCCAAGGCCACGGGAGCTATGGCCCTTTTTGACGAGAAGTACGGCAGCGAAGTCAGGGTACTTAGCGTAGGCGAGTTTTCCAAGGAACTTTGTGGGGGAACCCACGTGGAGAATTCCGGGGAAATCGGGATGTTCAAAATTGTTTCGGAGGCTGGAATTGCATCCGGAGTCAGGCGAATCGAGGCAGTTACCGGGATGAACGCTTACAGACTTTTCAATGAACGGGATGCCATTCTTCTTAGTGCGGCAGATCTCCTCAAGACAGGAAGAAATGAGATCTTGGGCAGAATTTCAAACACCCTGGCTGAAATGAAGGCCATACACAAGGAAATTGAAGAAATCAGAAAGGAGAACTCCCTAGGGTATGTGGATGTGCTCCTGAAGAATGTGGAAGAGGTCGATGGCATCTCGCTAGTCAGAGGCGAGGTCAAGGATGTGGACATGGGAGGTCTTCGGGACCTCACAGAAAAGGTCCTCGACAAGCTCCAGTCCGGTGTTGTTGCCCTGGGTTCTGTTCATGAGGGCAAGGTCAACTTTTCCGTCATGATTTCCAAGGATCTGGTCAAAAAAGGACTCCACGCCGGTAAAATCATCAAGGCGGTTTCCGCTGTCGCCGGTGGTGGAGGTGGCGGCAGACCGGACATGGCACAAGCGGGCGGAAAGAACGCAGACAAGCTGGGCGAGGCGCTTGGAATTGTAGACTCTCTCTTAAAAGCTTAAGTAAATTCCTGAATTGTATATACAATTTCCAGGTAATAACTTATAATGGATACATTGAAGTACTATTTGAAGGGGGTGAAGCTGCTTTTTGCAGCGTTCTTATGAATAATAAAGACAATACAATGCAATTTGACTTTGAGAGGGATAAGAGAGACCTGACGAAAGCGATACTTGAAGAAGTATACAACGCTTTAAAGGAGAAAGGCTATAATCCTGTTAACCAGCTGGTTGGATACATCATTTCAGGTGACCCTACTTACATAACCAACTATAATGGCGCTAGAGCTCTTGTAAGAAAACTCGAAAGGGATGAAATCCTGGAAGAGGTTCTTAAAGCTTATCTGGATATCAAAGAATAAATAGGAGGGATACCTGTAAAAAGGTATCCCTATTGATTTATTTTCAGTTATATGTAAGAATAGTACGATAAAATACTAAAGTTTTTTTATAAAAAGTTTGGTACAATAAGAATGTGACAAATTGAAAGGATTTAAATTTATTGATGAGGTATATTGGATTAGATGTCGGTGACAGAACCGTTGGAGTTGCAGTAAGCGACCCGCTCGGTTACACAGCCCAAGGCGTGACAACCGTTAGAAGAAAGACTCTCGAGAAAGATTTGGACAATCTCCGGGAGATTTTCAAAGAATATGAGATCACAGAAATCGTTGTGGGACTTCCAAAGAACATGAACGGAACCATAGGGCCCCAGGCTGAGAAAGCCATGGAATTCGGAAGGGTCCTTAGTGAGGAGTTTGGACACAAGGTGGTATTCTGGGATGAGAGACTGACCACCATGGCTGCACACAGAGCCATGCTGGAAGCGGATATGTCACGAAAAAAAAGAAAAGGGCTCGTGGATAAAATCGCAGCTACCTTTATACTTCAGGGATATTTAGATAAAATAAGCAGCACAAAATAAGCAAAGAGGTGAACATTATGGATGATATGACAGACTTAATAGTACTGACCGACGAAGACGGAAACGAAGTTGAAGTTGAAGTCGTAACTAGACTAGAAATCGAGGATGTGGAGTATTATATTGTATCTCCTGTAGACAGCGAAGAAGAAGAACCGATTTTTACAGCCCTCAAGGTCGTATACGACGACGAGGGAAATGAACTTTTCGAAACGGTGGATGACGATCTGGAAATTGCCAGGATAGAAGAAGCCTACAACGTCATTTTTGACGAAGAAGGTTTGAACTAGCATGGCCTACATTTATACCAGTGAAGATATTAAGAAGATAACCAACAGGCTTAAAAAGAGCGGGCATAAACTGACGCCACAAAGACAGGCCATCGTTGATATTATTATCTCCAGTGTAGGTAAGCATCTTACAGTTGAAGAGATCTACGACAAGGTTAAGAGCAGAAGACCAGAAATCGGACTGGCCACCGTGTACAGGACCATCATGCTCATGCATGAAGAGGGACTGGTCACCAGGCTGGATTTGAAGGATGGAACAGCAAGATACGAGCTGACTAGGGAAGATGAGCATCATACGCATCATCACCTGGTCTGTATTCGTTGTTCCAAAGTCACCGAATTCATGGGCGATCTTCTAGATCCCATCGAAGAAGAAATCGGACGAAAATATAATTTCAAGGTTCTTGATCATAGCTTAAAATTTTACGGTATTTGTAATGAGTGCGCTATAGAGGAAGACATTAAGGAGGAAAAAATCAATGATTAAAGAGAAGGATAGCATAAAAATTATACCTCTTGGCGGAATTAACGAAATAGGAAAAAATATCACGGTGATAGAGTACAAAGAAGAAATCGTGGTGATTGACTGTGGTCTTAAATTCCCCGACGACGAAATGTTCGGGATAGACATCGTCATCCCGGATGTCTCTTATCTTGTGAAAAACGTAGCCAGAATAAAGGGTATTTTCATTACTCATGGTCATGAAGACCACATCGGGGCTCTGCCCTATGTTCTTAAACAGATCAACGTCCCTATTTATGCCACCGCACTGACTATGGCTCTTATCGAACTGAAGCTGAAGGAGCATAAGATGCTAGACACCATTGAGCGGCATGTGGTGAAAGCCAAGGATGTCATCAAATTGGAAAAGATGTCTATCGAGTACATCAAGGTCAACCATTCCATAGCGGATGCCTGTGCCATTGCCATACATACGCCACTTGGCGCTGTAGTGCATACAGGAGACTTCAAGGTGGACTTTACGCCTGTTGACGGCGAGGTTGCCGATCTCCAGAGGTTCGCTGAACTAGGCAAGAGGGGTGTTGTGGCTCTTCTGGCCGATTCAACCAATGTGGAAAGGGAAGGTTATACCTTATCTGAATCCAGCGTAGGAGAGAGCTTTACGAGAATTTTCCATGGCGTGAAAGGCAGAATCATCATTTCGACCTTTGCTTCCAATGTGCACAGGATCCAGCAGATTATGGAAGCCGGGGTGGAGCAGGGAAGAAAGATTGCCGTTTCAGGAAGATCCATGGAAAACATCATTCCTATAGCCATGGAACTGGGCTATCTCAAGATGGACGAGAAGAACCTCATCAGCATCGACAATATCAGGAAGTATCCAGAAAATCAGATACTAATCATCACCACTGGAAGCCAGGGCGAACCTATGGCAGCTCTGTCAAGAATGGCGAATTCACTTCATCGCAAGGTGCAGATCAAAGCAGGCGATACCGTCGTGTTTTCCTCATCAGCGATCCCAGGAAACGAGAAGTCGATCTTCAAGATCATTGACCAGCTCTCCAAACTGGGGGCCGATGTCATCTACAAATCACTCGAGGCTGTACACGTTTCAGGACATGCCTGCAAGGAAGAGATCAAACTGATCCATTCCCTGACAAAACCAAGACACTTCATCCCGGTTCATGGTGAGTTCAGAATGCTTAAAGAGCATGCAGCCCTTGCTGAGTCTATGGGGATGAACAAGAATGATATCATCATCCCGGAAAATGGGGACATCATTGAAGTCTATAGAAGAGGCATCAAGAAGGTGGGTACGGTTAATTCCGGCATGGTCTTCATCGACGGACTCGGCGTTGGAGATGTGGGTAAGGTTGTCCTAAAAGACAGGAAACATCTTTCAGAGGATGGCATCATTACGGTGGTAGTCACCATGGAGAAAGAATCAGGACTTGTCATTGCAGGGCCAGATATCATCACCAGGGGATTCGTCTACGTCAAGGAAGCCGAGAACCTGATGGATAACACCAGAAGAATCGTCAAGGAAACGTTAAGTGATTGCGAATCCAAGCACATCACGGACTGGAATATCCTAAAGAATATGATCAAGGATTCATTAAAGACTTATCTCTATGAAAAGACACAGAGAAGACCGATGATTCTACCCATCATCATGGAAATTTAATTCAGGAGGGATTTGCAAGTGAACATTTACGATAAATTCAACGAACTGGCAGTGGAACTGAAATCCAACCCGGATGTGGTTGCTTTCAGAGATGCTGCAATGAAAATTCAGGCAGATGAAACTAAAACAAAGATGCTGGAGGATTTCAGGAAGATTCAGATAGCAGCCTATACGGAATCCGTGGAAAGCGGCAAGGTTACTGATGAGACGACCGAAAAGATGCAGAACTTCGCTTCCATCATCAAGATGAATCCGGACATCAATGAATACCTTCAAGCCGAAGTGAGATTTTCCATCCTTTTTGAGGATATGATGAAGATTATCAACGACGCCGTCGGTGTCGATGTTATCGGAGCTGGAAAATAAGAAGGCACCAGGCATAATAAAGCAGCAGGTTTCATCATTTGAAACCTGCTGCTTTTAATTATGTTAATTTGTGAGGGTTCTCAAGCCTTGGGAATCTGACAGTTGAGGTCCCAGTGGATGCCATATCTGTCAGTGAGTGAACCAAATAGGGCATCCCAGAATGTGTATTCCAGGGACATGTCGACTTTTCCGCCTTCATTGAGCAGATCATAGATTCTTCTTGTCTCCACTTCGGAATCGAAGTCCAGGGTTAGGGAAATCTTTCCCGTCGGCAGTAAGAAATCACTTTCCTGCATGTCCGAAAAGAATAGCTCGAATCTGTCATGGGTAAGGGCACCGTGGAGAACTTTGTCCCCCCAGGGGGTCTCGGCCAATTTCTGGTCCATTTCCTTGTAACGCATAAGCTCCATCTTCTGTACGTCAAAGACGCTCTTGTAGAAATACATCGCTTCTTCAGCATTGCCATTAAAATTGAGATAGGGTACCAGTCTAATTATCATTACTGACCTCCTATTGGTTATTTCACTCCATTATAAGGGGTTCTGACCAGAAATAGATTTCTATTTGGTGATATTTCTTTGAATTTTTCGCGAATATCGTGTATTATAGACTGGCATCACAGACAAGGCACAGGTTAACGTTGAGAATTTATTCTGGTAGGAGAATTATAAATATAAGGACTCATTATTACGGATTGCTGCTATCAGAGGGCGATTACCTGTGAGTATTGGAATTAAGCAAATTGAGAGTCGTATACATGAAGGTGTTGTGGAAGTCTTTGGAAATCAAAAGTATTCACAATTTGTTTTTAAAGTGTTATAATACATTGTTAGATGCCAAAAATGGAGGAATAAAATGTCATATAGAAGAGAAAATGTAAGAAACGTAGCGATTATTGCCCACGTTGACCATGGTAAGACCACACTTGTGGACGCTATGTTAAAACAGTCAAATAATTACAGAAAAAATGAGAAAATTGAAGAAAGGGTCATGGATTCCAACGACCTTGAAAAAGAGCGAGGAATTACGATACTTTCCAAAAACACCTCAGTAAACTATAAAGGTTACAGGATCAACATCGTAGATACACCAGGTCACGCTGATTTTGGCGGTGAAGTGGAACGAGTACTTATGATGGTTGACTCCGTTTTACTTGTCGTGGATTCAAATGACGGACCAATGCCACAGACAAAGTTTGTACTGAAGAAAGCCCTTGAAGCCGGACTCAATCCGATTGTTGTGATCAACAAGATCGACAAGGTTGATGCAAGGCCTATGGAAGTCATCGGAGACGTTTTCGACCTGTTCATCGAACTGGGCGCAAACGATAAGCAGTGCGATTTCCCAATCGTCTATGCATCTGCGAAGGCAGGCTATTCAGGTAATGAAATGGATGAGGACATGACAGACATGGCTCCTCTACTTGATAAGATCATTGACTTTGTGAAGCCTCCAGAAGGCGACATCGCAGCTCCGCTGCAGATGCTGATCACAAGCCTTGACCATAACAACTTCGTCGGAAAGATTGCCGTAGGTAAGATTACGCGAGGAATTGCCAAGAGAAATCAGGCAGTTGCAATCATCGACGCTGATGGAAACATACTAAAGTCAACCATCTCCAACCTTTACCTTTATGAAGGAATCAAGAGGGTGGATACCGAAGAAGCAGCTATCGGAGACATCGTCGCCATCTCTGGAATCGGTGAAATCCATATTGGAGACACCATTACGGATGCCCTGTCACCGGAAGCACTTCCTTTCGTTCATATCGACGAACCTACCTTGTCCATGAACTTCATGGTCAATGATTCGCCTTTTGCTGGTCAGGATGGTTCATACATCACATCCAGGCATTTAAGAGACAGGCTGATGAAGGAAATGGAGACCAATGTTTCCTTAAGGGTTAGAGAAATCACACCCGATTGTTTTGAGGTTTCAGGACGAGGTGAATTGCATCTTTCCATTCTGATTGAGACCATGAGAAGAGAAGGATTTGAGCTTCAGGTTTCCAAGGCCAGAGTGATCAACAAGGTCATCGACGGAGTCAACATGGAACCAATGGAATACCTGACCATAGACGTTCCTGAGGAATTCATGGGTACCGTCATGGAGCAACTCGGACCCCGTAAGGCTGAAATGGTCAACATGACCTCTGCAGTCAATGGATATACAAGACTGGAGTTCGTTGTCCCTGCAAGAGGACTTATTGGATTCAGAAATGATTTCATGACCGATACGAAGGGAAATGGAATCATGAACCATATTTTCCATAGCTATGAGCCACTAAAGGGTGAGATGCCTGGAAGAAGCAGAGGTTCTCTGATTGTCTTCGAAACAGGAAGTGCCATCACTTATGGCCTCTTCAACGCACAGGAAAGAGGAACCCTCTTCATTGAGGCGGGAACAGCTGTATATGCTGGAATGGTCTTTGGAGAAAGCTCCAGGGCAGACGACATCGAAGTCAACGTATGCAAGAAGAAGCATCTTTCCAATACAAGGTCATCAGGTTCGGACGAATCCCTGAAGCTTGTTCCGATAAGACAGATGACCCTTGAAAACTACCTGGAATTTGTCAATGATGATGAACTGATTGAAGTGACACCAAAGACGATCAGGCTGAGAAAGACGTATCTTGATTCTACAGACAGAAAGAGAAATACAAGAAAATAATATATAGTTGCTGGGGGGGACAATCTCTTGAAGAAATTCCTGATTTTTCTGCTCATCCTCATTATCATCATAGGTGGGGGCGCCTTATATGGCTGGAACTATTACAATAGCGTAGGGAATCACCCTTTAAATACCGACGAACCGACGCTGATTGTTGAAGTGGAGCCTAACGACACGCTGAACAAGGTTCTGAACAAGCTCGACAATGAAGGGCTGCTAAAAAACCTCATCGTGACAAAGGTCTACCTTCGCTACAATCCGATAGAAACTTCACTACAGCCTGGGACATACAAGATAAACGCCCAGGGAACGCTGTCGGAAATCATCAAAGAAATCGATGAAGGAAAGGACCTCAACGCTGTTGTGGTCACTTTGCCCGAGGGTTTTACCATTGAAAGAATGGGAGAAAGATTTGAAGAAGCGGGCATGTTCACGAAAACAGATTTTATCAATGCTGTAGTGAATTATCCTGTCCCGGCATGGATTGAGAATCTTGAGGGAAGAAGGTATGCCATGGAAGGTTTCCTGGCACCGAATACCTATACTTTCAAGAAAAATCAGACACCAGGGTATATCGTGGACTATCTTTACAAAGCCTTTATCAAAAAGATGCAGACCATTACGGAGGAACTGAAGGTTGATCTTCCCACATCAAGGTGGAACAGGGTCATCACCGTGGCTTCCATGATTGAAAGGGAAGCGGGTAGTGTCGCCGAAATGACAACAATCTCTTCGGTCATCTATAACAGGATTGCCAAGGGGATGGCCCTTCAGATTGATGCGACCGTAATCTATGCACTGGGTTTGCCAGGGGCGGATAAGGTGACCCTTGAGAATCTTCAAGTAGATTCCCCCTACAATACTTATAAGATTGTGACGCTTCCCTTAGGACCTATCGCAAACCCTGGAGTTGCAGCCATCAAGGCTGCACTGCAGCCTGTTGTGTCAGATTACATCTACTATGTCCTCGACCCTTCAAAGGGTGAACATTTCTTCACAGCGAACTACAATGAGTTCCTGCAAAAGAAAAACGAGTTCAGCGCAAACTAAACGACAAAGAGATAAGGAAAACACCCTGCAGGCGTGGATCGAATTGATCCTGAAGCCTGTAGGGTGTTTTCTTTAGGGGAAGGATTCTGAGGATGCTGTTCCCCTCGTTTGGGCGAAAACGCTTTTCAGGGTGTCTCTTGGCGAGAAACGGTCAGGTCTGACCCCATCATTGTTCGAAGGTACCGATCATAATCCCCAACAGATAGCTTGAAAGCTTCTTTGCAGAGTCTTACAAGGTTCGACACGAGTGATATCGTGGGTTCTTTAATCTTCGGAGATTGACCCGACCGGTTTGTCCATACCCGTTTCAACTATTGAGGATGAAGTCAGCGATGAATTCCAGCTGCTTATCCACGGATTGCCTGGATGTGCCACCTGCAAAGATTCGCTTTTCAAGCACCATGCTTCCAGAAATACATTTCGCAGCAATCTGGCTAAAACACCTTCATGGCTGGTCAGGGTGATGCCGTGGAAGCCCAGCTGTTTTGCGCGGATTCGAGGTCTGCGCCATAGGATTCTTTAGACATTTCCTTTTTGCGAAGTCATCTAGTCCGGCAGAGGGTCTCGCAAGTGGAAGGCGAAGAAATCAGCATTACAAAATCCTATGGGGTCATTGTAAGCTCCAGCGTCATCACTGATGGCTTTTTGCATTCCTTGTAAAGAAAAGATACCTATCAAAAGAATGACGTTTAGAATCGAAACTGGGGCGACCTGGAGGTGAAGGGTGATAAGGATGTATTTCAGGTTAGATTTGGATTCACCTGAAGTCGCAGGATGGTGAGGGATTCGACGGCAATAGAGAAAAAAGATATACTTATAGGGATAAGAAAGTGAGGAGGCAAGAAAATGAAAAAGAAGAAGACCGGAAATCTGGAGATGAAGGAGGCGAAGAAAGCATTGAGGAAAGAGCTATTGCACAGACAAAGTATCCTCAGTGAAGAATATAAAAAAGAAGCATCACTGAAAATTGCTGAGACGGTATTTGCACGGACAGAATATGATGAGGCAAAGGTCATTTTCATCTATGCCGGGACATCCAACGAAGTCGATACCTCCATCATTATCAAGGAGGCTTTATCTGGAGGGAAGCGCGTCTCCCTGCCGAAAATTATCTCCTTGGGCATCATGGAAGCCTGGGAGATCCGATCCATGGAGGATACCCTTCCTGAAAAACATGGAATCATGGAACCTGGACCGGGTTCAAGAAAAATCCCGCCGGAGGATATCGACCTTGCACTGATTCCATGTCTGGCCTTTCGCAAGGATGGCTACAGGATAGGCTACGGTGGAGGGTTTTATGACAGATTCCTTCTAAAAGGCAGGTTCCATAAGGTCATCATCGCTTTTGACAAGATGAGGTGCGATGACCTCCCTACAGACGATCAGGACCAGAAGGCGGATGCTGTCCTTACGGAACGCGCATATTACAAAGGATATTGAACCGGAAAAAACTTTTGAGAACCGGGTTCTGGTCATCATTTCCTGCGATACCTTAACCGGATCAAAGCCTCGTTTTTCTGGCCTCGTCAGACTGGTCATGGGCCGGATGCAAAGATATCCATGCCCGTTTGATAATCCGTGGGTAATCCTATATAATAAACTGAGTATTTTACATTGACCCGATTGAGGGCCAATTTCCATAAGGGGTATGCAATGGACGGAATAGTAAATTCAAAGGTCAGGGAATATGTGGAAAACCTTGTGAACTTTCCCGAGTTTTCTGACATGGAGACTTATGCGAAAGCGAATCATGTTCCCATCGTCATGAAGGATGCAGGGGAGTTCTTAAGGTTCATCGTTTCCACGGCAAAGCCGGTGGAAATCCTCGAACTGGGGACGGCCATAGGGTATTCATCCATCCTGATGGCCAGGAGTTCACCCACCTCCTCCATAGTCACTGTGGAGAGAAGCGAGGAAATGAGGGACATGGCTGAGGAGAATATCGGGAAGTATGGCCTTGGCGGACGCATCAGGGTCGTCCTTTCCGAGTGTGACATTTTCCTGAAGACTTCAGAGAAGCTTTTCGATTTCATCTTCATCGACGCTGGAAAATCCCACTACCAGGAGTACCTTGACCTCTGTCTTCCAAGGCTAAGCCATAGTGGAATGATCCTTTGCGACAATGTCCTCTACCAGGGCCTTGTGGCTCACGATACCGTGGCCCGGAAGCACAGGACAAATGTCACGAAACTCAGGGAGTTCATGGCCTATGTCCATGGACGGGAGGACCTGATCACATCCACCCTAACGGTGGGAGACGGTATGCTGCTTATCAGGAGGAAAGAATTATGAATAAACCCGAACTGCTCGCCCCAGCGGGGAATTTGAGCAAGCTTAAGACCGCCATCGACTATGGGGCGGATGCGGTATTTTTAGGCGGAGCAAGGCTCAATCTCAGGGCTTTTTCCGATAATTTCACGAACGAGGAAATGATCGAAGGTTTGGAATACGCCCATGAACGGGGACGGAAGGTCTACGTGACCCTCAATGTCTTCCCCCATGAAAGCGATATGGCAGGCCTTGAGGGATATCTCCTGAGCCTTGAGGCCCTGGGTGTTGACGCCCTCATCGTTTCAGACCCCGGAATCATCATGACGGCAAGGGAGGTAACTCCAGATATGGAACTCCATCTGTCTACCCAGGCAAACAATGTGAACTCAAGGTCTGCCACATTCTGGCACAGGATGGGGGTCAAGAGGATCATCCTCGCCAGAGAACTTTCCCTCAAGGAAATCAGCGAAATAACGGACAATATCCCGGAAGGGCTTGACCTTGAAGCCTTTGTCCATGGCTCGATGTGCATGGCCTATTCAGGAAGGTGCCTCCTCTCCAACTACATGACCGGAAGGGATGCCAACAGAGGAGCCTGTGCGCAGCCTTGCAGGTACAAGTATTATCTGGTCGAGGAGAAAAGACCGGGAGAATACATGGAGATCAAAGAAGATGAGAAGGGAACCTACATCATGAACTCCAAGGACCTCTGCATGATCCAGCATATTGACGACCTCATGGAATCCGGCCTCCAGTCACTTAAGATTGAAGGACGGATGAAATCGGAATTCTATGTGGCAGCCATCGTCAAGGCCTACAGACAGGCAATCGACTCGTACATGGAGAACCCGAAGGAATACAGGTTCGACGAGAAGTGGCTCGATATCCTCTCTATGGTGAGCCATAGGGAATACCATACAGGCTTTTACTATGGAAGGGGACACAATGAGGTCTATGGGTCAAGTTCCTATGTCAGGACCCATGAGCTCATCGCCACGGTCAAGGAAGACCTGGGCGAAGGAAAATATCTTCTCGGACAGAAAAACAGGGTATACCCTGGGCAGAAACTGAAGATATTAAGGCCTGAGGGTGATATAATAGAAACTGTAATAAGTGATTTCAAGGATGAAGAAGGTATGGGCATCGAGGTTGCCAACAAGGCAGCCATGGATTTCACTGTCTTATCTTCAGTCAAGCTTCGCATCAACGATATTCTAATTTTAGAGAAGGAAGATTGATTATGAGAAAACCAATATTGATTGCCATCACCGGTGGGACAGGCTCGGGGAAAAGTACCGTAGCCAAGGCCATATATAACAATTTCAAGAAGGAAAGCATAAGCATCATCATGCAGGACTCCTACTACAAGGACCAGAGCGACATGACCATTGAGGAGAGGACGAAGACAAATTACGACCATCCTCATGCCTTTGATACGGACCTTCTCATCGCGCATATCAATGAACTTGCCTCAGGGCATCCCATCGATATTCCGATTTATGATTTCACCATCCATAACAGGAAGAAGGAGACCCTACGGGAGGAACCCAAGGACATCATCATCGTCGAGGGGATACTGATCCTTGATGACCAGAAACTCCGGGACCTGTTCGACATCAAGATCTACGTAGATACGGATGCGGACATCAGGATCCTTCGCCGACTGACCAGGGACATCAGGGAAAGAGGCAGGACAGTGGATTCGGTCATCGATCAGTACCTTGCGGTGGTAAGGCCTATGCACCTTCAGTTCACCGAACCCACCAAGCGATATGCGGACCTCATCATCCCCGAAGGTGGCAAAAATCAAGTAGCCATCGATATTTTGGTAGCAACAATCAAGCAGCACCTTTCTCATGGCAAAGAAGAGTCCAAATAGGGAAAGATCGCCGGGAATCATTATTGAATAGGAAAGGGGGCTTTGGCCCTCTTTGTTTAATTTAAGGGTATGTCCGTATAATATCAACTATGAGGAAGATAAATTGCAGAACATCGTCCCAGTCGGGACGAAAACAAGGAGGAGATTTCATGAAAACTGGGCTGCTTGGAAGAAATATAGCGTATTCACGGTCACCGGAAATCCATAACAATTATTTCAAGAATAAAAGGCTTCCCCTGACCTATGAGCTTTTTGACATACCACTACTTGATATCCAGGATTTCATCGACAGGCTTTCGGAAAGGGATATCGTCGGGTTCAATGTGACGACACCCTACAAGGAGACCATCATCGGATACATTCATGAGCTGGATTCTTCGGCACTGGAGTGCGGTGCGGTCAATACTGTGGTTCTGAAGAACGGTTGGAGGATAGGGTACAACACTGACGTCTATGGATTCATGGAGTCGCTGAAGGACTTCAGGGTCGATGTCGAGGGAAAGGATGTTCTCGTGCTTGGCAGCGGAGGAGCCGCAAAGGCAGTCTATACGGGTTTGAAAAAACTAAAAGCGAACATCTTCATGGGTTTTCGCTCGGAAGTAAAAAAGAGTCTGTTCCCCGATGCGGTCCAAATTCAGGCACTTACGGAAATCCACGACATTTCAAGATATTCCCTTGTCGTCAACTGTACCAAGCTGGGAAGCATCAATGATGATCGGATGCCCATCGAGATTACCAGCTTTAGTGCGGGAACAATCCTCTATGACCTCAACTATGAGCCGATGCATTCCGCTTTCCTCAGGTTCGGGACCAGCAGGGGACTCCAGGTCATCAATGGGGAATCCCTCTTGGTCAATCAGGCGATAAAGGCAGAAGAACTGTGGATAGACGCATTAGGTTTGTTCTAGAGGAAGCCCGGGAAAGAGGGGCATCGGATATCGTGCTCAAGGAAGACAAGAAAGCCATCCTTCGGGTATACGGAGACATGATGGAAGTCGGAGAAATCATCAGCAAAGAGGACATGGAAAAATTCTTCAACTATCTCAAGCCTGTGGGATTTGTCAATGAATACCTTGGCCCTCCGGTGGGCATCGATGCCTCTTTTGAATACAAGGGAAGATACCGTGCGAACTTCTTCACCTCCATGGGAAAGAAATGCATGGCCATCCGGGTCATCAGCGATGGGATTAGGGATCTTCATGAACTTGGACTTCCAGGGAACCTTACGGGCATGGTCATGGAGAAAAAGGGCCTGTCCCTTATTGTGGGGAAGACGGGTGCAGGAAAATCAACCACCCTTGCCGCCATCACCCAGGAAATCCTCAAAAGGGAGAAGGCGCATATCATCACTTTAGAAGACCCTGTGGAATACAGGTTCCGCTCCTTTGAAGGGGAGGTGACCCAAAGGGAGATGGGGATGGATTTTCTGTCGTTTGAAACAGGCATCACTGAAGCCCTGAGGCAGAGTCCCGATTACATCGTCATCGGCGAGATCCGGAACATTTCTGCCTTAAAGGCAGCCATCATGGCTGCAGAGGCGGGCCACGGGATTCTGGGAACCATCCATTCCTTTGGGGCATCGCGGACAATGACAAGAATGCTTTCGATGTTTCCCGACACGGAGAAGGAGTTCGTCCGCTACCAATTGTCAAGCAATCTCAACTTCATCCTCTCCCAAAAGCTGAAGTTTGAAGAAAAGATTCCGGTCATTGACTATGAGCTCATGATCAATACCTCTTCCATGGAAAACACCATCAGGGAAGGACGCTTCAATCAGATCGACAACCTCATCCTCCTTGGAGAAAAGCAGGGGATGAAGAGGTTTGGTGGATGAACAAGAAATCTTAATAAGAAGTGGAAACAAGAGATGAACTGGTGGAGTTCATCACAGGGCAAGCACACCACGTGCTGTCAGATTGCTGCGATAATGACAGGGAATTAGACTGATAAGCGCGATTTTTGCATTTTCCTTGTTGCACTGTATTTCCGGATTTATAGAATTGGAGTATACTATTGCCAATGGATATTAAATATTCAAAAAACAGAAAAGGAGGATATTAAATGACAAAACTAGGAGAAGTTTACAAATGTGCAGTGTGTGGAAACATCATCGAGGTTGTCCATACCGGCGAAGGGACTCTGGTATGTTGCGGAGAGGATATGAAGCTTGTGGTTGAGAATACAGTTGATGCGGCAGTAGAGAAACATGTGCCAGTAATCGAAAAGATTGAAGGTGGTGTTATTGTAAAGGTTGGCGCTGTTGAACATCCTATGACTGAAGCACACTATATCGAATGGATCGAAGTCCATACGGCAAACAAGGTCTACAGAAAATACCTGGCACCTGGTGAAAAACCAGAAGCCACATTCCTACTTGAAGAAGAGATTCTTTCTGTTAAGGAATACTGCAACCTCCATGGACTCTGGAAAGCATAATCCCGATGGGAAATAGTTTTTCTTTTCATCAGGATTTGGGACAGCTTGACCAATAAAGACTGAAGAAGAAAAGAACAAAGACTTAACCAGGCCAGGCATCTTTAAAAGAAGCTTGGTCTGGTTTTTTGAGTAGGATTCATGATGAAGGATTGGAATATTACGACGGATTTTATGAAAAATATCAGTTGTTGTAGCTGATCTCCATAAAAAAGAAGGGGAAGCCCTCTCGGCTGCTTAAGCTGAAATTCACCTGATCAAAAATGATTTCAAGGGGTATGAAAGAGTTATGGGTATTTTGGTTTGGGTGATGGGCAAAGCTTCCCGGAGGAAAGGGTTAGGGGGAGAAACCTTCTTATTCATTTTTCAAAACAACAAGAATAGGCGGAAACCATGAGGATAATCCCAAAGTATTTGTAAAGAAAGGTGGTAGATGAGAGGTTCAGGCTATTGACACATCTCGTGGAAGGTATGAAGGGATGTTCTTGCCGTTTGTTGAAGGCAGGCACAAGCCACTTCAGTGGATTTTATCCTTTTTCCTCTAAAATATGAAAAGGGACAAATTGCATTTGGTGCTGCTTGCCTCTCACATATTTTTCCACTCGTAAAGTCCATTGTTTTAGGTTTTAATGGTAGTATAATTACAGAAAAGAGAATGGCAAAAATAGGGTCACAACATTTCCTGACCCTTATGGAAATACAGCAGAGATTCCCCCTGATAAATAAAAGCCATTTGGTGATGAAGCGGATAGATAAAAGATAAATTGGAGGATATCAATGATTACTGTAAAGAGAGAGAAATTTAAGGAACTTAAGAGCATAGAACAAGACAGCGAACTTCAGGAAGTGCTCCTGCAACAGGCACAAGAATTCATGGAACTCGAGATCATATTTGATTCCGCCATCCAGGAAATCATGACCAAGTTTGAAGTGCTCAACAATGAATATCAGATCAGGTTGCAAAGAAATCCGATACATCATATGGAATGCAGACTAAAGAGCCCCATCAGCATCCTGGAGAAGCTCAGGCGCAGGGGAAAGGAACTCACTGTGGATTCGGCGAAGGGCAACCTAACCGATTTGGCAGGCGTCAGAGTCATTTGCAACTATATCGATGATATTTACGTGATTTCTGACATCCTGCGCACCCAGGATGACATCTCTGTAGTCAAGATTGTGGATTATATCAAAAGTCCAAAATCCAATGGATATCGTAGTCTGCATGTGGTAGTGACAGTCCCGGTGTTCCTTAGCACAGGGAAGAAGATTGTTCCGGTGGAAATCCAGATTAGAACCATCGCCATGGATTTCTGGGCAAGTCTCGAACACCAGATCCATTACAAAGGGGTTGAAGACATCCCTGAAATACTTGTTCAGAGACTCAAGACATGCGCGGATACCATATCTTGCATCGATGTTGAGATGCAAAATATCAACGGGGATATCAAATCCATCCTCGAGACGTCTAAGTAAAATGGCGAACTTCATATACAGGAATCAGGAGATGATTTTACCGGATAGCGTTGAACAGGAAGGTGGGAATAAAATGGTAGGAAAGCTAAGCGAATTGTTGATAGGAGACAGGGTGTGCTCCCTGTATCTTCCGCCGGGATATCAGGAAAGTGCTAGCACGTATCCTGTGGTTTACGCTCTCGGAGGAAAAGACTTTCATGAGGCTATAGAACTTATCGAACCGCATTTTGGCAAGGAATGTGAACCCTTCATCCTTCTTGGGATATCATCCGAGAACTGGAATGAGGATTTCTCTCCTTGGATGGTGCCAAAACTTTTCAAGAATGAGGAACCCTTCTCCGGAGGAGCTGGAAAATTCCTAAGCATGCTCGAAGGGACGATCAAGCCGTATATGGATGCGAACTACAGCACGAAGACCCAGCCCGAGGATAACGCAATCATCGGATACTCCCTGGCTGGACTCACAGCCTTGTATGCCCTCTATAGGTCAGATGCATTCAAAAGGATTGGCTGCCTGTCTGGCTCGCTTTGGTTTGAGGAGTTCATAGAGTTTATGGACTCGAACAAACCGAAACCCCGGAATGCCAAGGTCTACCTTTCTTTAGGGAAAAATGAAGAGAAAACCAGAAACCAGCGCATGGCTCCAGTGGGTCTTAGGACCCGAAAGGCTTGTGATATATTGCTAAGGGAGCTTTCTGATGAAAAAAAACTTCTACTCGAATGGAATCCCGGTGGACATTTCGACGAGATTCCGAAAAGGTATAAGCAGTCTTTGCTATGGCTCATGAGTATGCCAAGATAAGGAGACACAGAAAGGAGACCCCCCAGTTCTGATGTGAGCATGTCCCATCAGAACTGGGGGGGTCCATTTTTTACAGGAATCTGGTCTCGTTCAAGAATGACCTGAATGATTTTTTAGAACTGTTCGGGATTAAGTCGGAGGCTCGATTTCATTTGCATACATGACCTCCCAGATGTGGCCATCCAGGTCCTTGAAGCCCCACTGGTACATCCAGCCATGGTCATTAGGCTCACTGTAGGATTTTGCCCCTAAGGAAAAAGCCTTGTTCACGAACTCGTCGACTTCCTCCTTGGTGTCCAGAGAGATGCTCAGGAGAACCTCTGTGTATTTTGATGTGTCACTGATTTCCATGTCCGTAAACGTCTTGAAAGAGTCATGGAGAAGAAACATGGTAAAAATGTTGTCTCCTAAAATCAGGCATGCTGCATTACTGTTCGTGAATCTCATATCAAATCTGAATCCCAATTGTATAAAAAAATCCATTGTTTTTTCGAGATCTTTTACCGGTAGGTTGATGAAGATGTTTTTTGATTTGCGTTCCATGCTAATCACCTCATAGTTAAAATATCATTGGTTACCCAGGGTGTCAAATGACAACCTGTGAATTTTCATGCCAGAGGTATGAACTGATGAGGAAATTCAAGGTCACTTCTTCTGGAATGAAAGAGATAAGCGGGTAAAATAACATCACCAAGTGAAAAGATCACTTGGTGATGTTATTGTTCTTAGCAGGTTTCTTTTGTCTAGATCATTTTCCTAGGGACATAGAAGGTATGAAGTAAATCATGAGCCTTTTCTCCGTAGGGTTCGCCCATGAATTCCCTATACATCTTCATGACCATCTCATTATCATGGGACTTCCTCTTCAGTTTGCCTTTATCCTCGTGGTAGATAGCATCCTGTCTCTTTCTGATGATATCCATATTGCCATGATGGTAAGGTTGCCCACCCCCTCCGACGCATCCGCCAGGACAAGCCATGATTTCAATGGCATGGAATTCTGATTCTCCTCTCTTGATGCTTTCAAGGAGTTTTCTGGCGTTCCCAAGCCCATGGGCAATTCCAATTTTCAGGTCCATATCGCCAATTTTCACTGTGGCGGACCTTATCCCCTCAAGTCCTCGAAGCTGTGTAAAGTTAACATCTCCAAGTTCCTCATGGGTAATCCATTCGTAGGCGGTCCTCACAGCAGCTTCGATGACACCACCGGTTGTTCCGAAAAGAACGGAAGCGCCTGTACTTTCTCCAAGGAGATTGTCGAATTCTTCCTCAGGAAGGCTAGCAAAGTCGATTCCAGCTTCTTTTAACATGTAACCAAGTTCTCTTGTCGTCAGGGCAAAGTCCACATCATAAAGGTCGCCGATTTTTAATTCTTCTCTCTGGATTTCCGCTTTCTTTGCAATGCATGGCATGACCGAGACCACGACGATATTCTTGGGGTCGATGCCCATCTTCTCTGCGTAATAGGTCTTGATGACGGATCCCATCATGATTTGAGGCGATTTGCAGGTGGAGGGGATGTCAAGCATATCGGGGAACTGATATTCAAAAAATCGTACCCATGCAGGGCAGCAACTCGTCAGAATGGGGAGGGTACCATTGTGTGTAACCCGATGGACAAGCTCTGAGGCCTCTTCGATAATCGTCAGATCCGCTGCCCAATCGGTATCGAAGACAGCGTCAAATCCCATACGCCTGAATGCTGAAGCCAATTGTCCTGTGCTTATGGTACCTGGTTTTTGTCCGAACATCTCACCGATAGCCACTCTTACCGCAGGGGCCACCTGTACGACGACATGCTTTTTAGGGTTCAACAGGACCTCCCATACCCTATGCATATGGTTGGCTGCAGTCAGCGCACCTGTTGGACAAACTGCCACACATTGTCCGCAGAAAGTACATGCAGTATCCACCATGTCCAGATTAAATGCCGGTCCGACAAAGGAATTGAAACCCCTTCCAACGGCGGACAAGATTCCTACAGTCTGAACCTCATTGCACATCGTTTCGCAACGTCTGCACATGACACATTTCTCAGGGTCCTTGACCAAGGCGAAAGAGGACTTGTCTATGGGCTTCTTCATCTTTTCACCCGTGTAGGCGATTTCATAGATTCCAAGTTTTTGCGCCAGTGACTGGAGCTCACATTGAAGGTTTTTTCTGCATGTCAGGCATTCCATGGGGTGGTTGGAAATCAGCAGTTCCAGGTTTGTTCTTCTGGCGGATATGGCTTTCATCGAGTCGGTCTTGATGCTCATTCCCTCAGTCACAACTTCTGAACATGAAGGGGCCAATGCTGGCCTTCCTTCGATTTCAACCATGCATACCCTGCAGGAGGCAGTCTTGTTGACAATCCCGAATCCTTCGAGATTCATGTAGCATAAAGTCGGGATATCAGCATTAACAAGTTTTGCTGCATTGAGAACGGTGGTTCCCTTATCCACTGAAAGGTCTATTCCATTAATTTTGATGTTTACTTTTTCATTCATCATTTTCACCTACACCCTTTTAATCGCATTGAACTTGCAGGCATCAAAACATGCACCACACGCAATACAGATATTCATATCGATGGAGTGGACCTGCTTTGGATGACCTGCTACAGCTCCAACCGGGCAGACTCTTCTACAGGCTGTGCAGCCTACACAATTTTCCGGAATGACGCTGTATGTGAACAGTCCCTTACATACCGAAGTTGGACATTTCTTGTCCTCGACATGGGAGCGGTATTCTTCGCTGAAATACTTCATTGTGCTAAGGATGGGATTAGGTGCAGTCTGACCCAGCCCACACAGGGCTGAGAACTTGATGTGATTTGCCAGCCTTTCAAGTTTTTCCAGAACATCGGGATCAGTTTTTCCTGTGGTTATTCCGTCAAGTAGTTCGTATAATCTCTTGGTTCCGATTCTGCAGGGGGTGCATTTGCCGCAGGACTCATCCATGGTGAACTGAAGATAGAATTTGGCAATGTCCACCATACAGTTGTCTTCATCCATGACGATCATACCGCCTGAACCCATCATGGTCCCAAGAGCTCGAAGACTTTCATAATCTATTGCGGTGTCGATATATTCGCTTGAGATGACGCCTCCGGAAGGGCCACCAGTCTGTACGGCCTTGAAAGCCTTGTCGTCAATGATACCTCCACCGATGTCGTAGATAATCTCCCTTAGCGTTGTACCCATCGGGACTTCTACAAGACCCACATTTCTGATTTTTCCCACAAGGGCAAAGACTTTAGTGCCTTTTGATTTTTCAGTTCCTATACTATTGAACCAATGGGCGCCTTGCAGAATAATTCTTGTGATGTTGGCCAGTGTTTCAACGTTGTTTACTGTGGTTGGCTTTCTGAGGTATCCTTCCACGGAAGGGTACGGCGGCTTTTTAGTCGGCTCTCCACGTTTTCCTTCTACGGAGTGGATGAGGGCGGTTTCTTCACCGCAGACGAAGGCGCCAGCTCCAAGGCGAATCTCAATATCAAAGTCAAATCCTGAACCTAGGATGTTTTTTCCAAGGAATCCCATTTCTCTGGCCTGTTCCATGGCGATGGTCAGTCTTTCAATGGCCAGGGGGTATTCAGCTCTGATATAGATGATCCCATGATGGGCACCTGTGGCATAACCACCGATGATCATGCCTTCAAGGACACAGTGGGGGTCGCCTTCCAGGACAGACCTGTCCATGTAAGCGCCAGGGTCTCCTTCATCAGCATTGCAGATCATGTACTTTTCAGGCCCGGGCTCATTGAAGGTGGCCTGCCATTTGATTCCGGTAGGGAATCCTCCGCCACCACGTCCCCTCAGTCCGCTTTCCTTCACGATGTTGATGACATCCTGGGGGGAATACTCCTTGAAGACTTTCCCCAAAGCTTCATAACCGTCGAAGGCAATATACTCCTTAATATCTTCAGGGTCTATGTTTCCGCAGTTTTTCAGGGCGATTCTCAGCTGCCTTTTCTTTGCCCTGACTGGATCTGTTCGGTTAAAGGACATGGTCACGATTTTCTCTTGTACGACTTCCCCTTTTAACAGATGGCTTTCCACAATCTTCTTTGCGGATTCTTCATCGACGTACCCGTAATACACAGGAACATGACCAGGAACGTTAACTTGGACGGTAGGCTCACAATAGCAGGAGCCTATGCATCCCACCTTTACCAGACGGATGTTTTCAAGGTTCAGTTCACTTATGGTCTCTTCCAGGGTGGTATAGATATCCTTACCTCCAGCAGCAATACCGCAGGTCGCTAGGCCGACAAGGACTTCGGTGACGATTCCTTTTCCACCACCGGTATCACGGAGGAGCCTCATGTCCTTATAGGAATTCTTCAGTTTCAGAAGTTCGCTTTGATTTCTAATCATGCTATTCATCTCCCTCGATAGGTATTCAAGACGGTTATGATGTTATCCTCAGTCATGTGCCCGTAAACCTTTTCATCGACCATAATTGCCGGAGCAAGGCCGCAAGCACCAATACACCTGATTTCCTTCAAGGTGAACTTATTGTCAGGGGTCGTTTCTCCGAATCCGATTTTCAATTCCCTTTTCAGGACTGACTTGATGTTATCTGCACCCTTGACGAAGCAGGCCGTACCTAGGCAGACATTGATTGTATGTTCTCCTCGCTGTGTTTCCGTGAAATAGGAGTAGAAACTCACCACACCATAGACTCTGGATGCGGGGATATTGATTTTCCTCGCGATATGTAGCTGAAGCTCTTTGGGAAGGTGTCCGAAGAGGTGCTGGCCTTTGTGCAGAATATGTATGAGCATGCCTTCCTTATCGACAAGATTATCGATATAACTGTCGAGTTCTTCAAGCTTATCTTTTGCCAGAGTGTCATCATTTAAGAAATCATTGTAATTTTCCATAGTTATCCTCCCAAACATTATTTACTCTTTATCTTCATTTTCACGGTTCTATAAAGAAATGTCAATAAATTAACGAAAAATTGACAAAATTCAAATTTTAAGCCTGAATATTTTTAATTTTTTGATATTCGGGGATAGAATTGATGATAATTATGAGAATTATCATTGCGTAAAATAAGTTGATTAAAGTAGGTTTTGAGTGGGAAAGGTTCAGAAATATCAGCAAGGAATTTGCTGATCCTTTCAAGGATTCGCATCAAATGCTGGCAAGAACATGTAAATTTAGAATTGAGCGTATCGATTAGATACCAATGGGTACAGCGAATCCCTTTGACAGACGGATCTTAATTGAAGAAGCAGTCATTATGAGCGTTCCTCTTCAACATAAAGTTATAACAGAGGGTTGTAAAGTATCTTATTTTTATAATATAATATGTAAGGTGTTATTAATTTCATACTTTCCTATAAGAATGTAAGCTTTTGGAACAATAAAATCCTGTAAATTAACTTTATAGTTAAGACATGTGGATAAGATGAAACAACTATGACTAATAAATAGATACTAATCGGAAGTGTTCAATCCAATGAACTGGATTACAACCTTTCCTCAAGCAGCAAAAGAGCATCGGATCCCAAGTGAAGTGCAAATCCGAAGCACGTTATGCGAGAATTAAGATGTTGCCCGGAATTTCAGTCATCAGAAAACAGCAACTGCTATCAACCTCCTTACATATCTGTCTGGGAAAAATGATCAGAGAGACCCGCTTCTATTTCCGGTGAGATGAAATTTATTTTGACCTGGGCATGATTTATCATTAAATTAGTGGTATAATACTAACTTGTGTAATAAATGAATTATTGGAGTGAATATAATTAATGTTAAATGTAAACAATGTTAGTCTAAGATTCGGAGGACGCAAGCTCTTCGATGATGTGAATATTAAATTTACGCCGGGCAATTGCTATGGCGTCATCGGTGCAAACGGAGCAGGGAAGTCAACTTTCCTGAATATTCTTTCGGGTGTAATTGAACCCAATACCGGGGAAGTCAGCCTCGGCAAGAATATGAGAATGTCTGTGCTTAAACAGGACCATTTTGAGTTTGACAACGAAAGGGTCATCGACACGGTCGTTCGCGGAAACGAAAGGCTGTTTGAAATCATGAAGGAAAAGGATGAAATCTATTCCAAAATCGATTTCACCGACGAAGACGGAATACAGGCTGCAATTCTCGAAGGGGAATTTGCGGACCTAAATGGATGGGAAGCTGAAGCTGAAGCCGCTTCACTGCTCATCGGGCTTGGAATCGGTACAGAAAGCCATGAGAGACTTCTGAGCGAACTTGAAAGTGGAGATAAGGTTAAGGTTCTGCTGGCTCAGGCGCTCTTCGGGAAACCGGGCGTGCTTATCCTTGATGAGCCTACCAATGATCTGGACCTTAACTCCATAACCTGGCTCGAGAACTTTTTGGCCGGTTTCGAGGGAACGGTCATCGTCGTTTCTCATGACAGGCATTTCCTCAACATGGTCTGCACTCATATCTGCGACGTGGATTTTGGAAAAATCAAGATCTATATGGGCAACTATGACTTCTGGTACGAATCAAGCCAGCTGATGATGCAGCTGATGAAGGATTCGAACAAGAAAAAGGAAGAAAAGATCAGGGACCTTCAGAGCTTCATTACAAGATTTTCGGCCAACGCTTCCAAATCCAAGCAGGCTACTTCAAGAAAGAAGCTTTTGGATAAGATTACGCTGGATGATATCGCTACTTCTAACAGAAGGTATCCTTTTGTGGGATTCAAGCCGGATCGGGAAGTAGGCAACGATATCCTCATCGTAGAGAACCTTACCAAATCCATCGATGGGGTGAAAGTGCTTGACAACGTCTCCTTCATTGTAGGCGGGGAAGACAAGATTGCCTTTGCAGGTAATGACATCTCCGTGAGCACCCTGTTCAAGATTCTCGCAGGCGAAATGGAACCTGATTCGGGAAGCTACAGATACGGCGTCACCATTACCAAGGGTTATTTCCCAAGGGATAACGGGGAGTACTTCAATGACATCGACATTACCCTGGTCGATTGGATGAGACAGTACTCCGAAGACAAGAGCGAGAGCTACCTGAGGGGATTCCTTGGAAGGATGCTCTTCTCTGGAGAGGAAGCCCTCAAGGAAGCCAATGTCCTGTCCGGTGGAGAAAGGGTGCGATGCATGCTATCGAAGATGATGCTCTCAACAGCGAACCTTCTGATTGTGGACCAGCCAACCAATCATCTGGACCTGGAGTCCATAACCGCAGTCAATAATGGGCTAATGGATTTTTCGGGAGTGCTTCTGTTCTCCAGTCATGATCATCAGTTCAATGACACAGTGGCAAACCGGGTGATAGAGATTACCCCGGATTCCTTCTACGATAAACTCTGCACCTTTGAGGAGTATCTTGAGAACAAGGAAGACAGGCTAGCCTCCTAACGATGTTAAAAATGAATAGCTGATATGGCATCTGCCCGTAATGAAGAGGTTAATTCCTTTCTTAACGGGCATTTTCTTTTTCCATGTCTGAACTTCCCACATTGACAGGGGAAATCAATTCAGCCTGAGGAAGCAGACCGGATTTATCCCCATTGTCAATCCAAAGGGCGGAAAAATTATGGTGAACCCATCTGCCAGTTATCCCCAAAATATCGTAGAGATTCACCAAACGTTGTTTTAATCTTCATTAAATGACTGTTGTTAAGGCATACAATGGGCGTTGGAATGGGAAAATTCATATTATCATAAAAATGAGACGAACTATTGTGGAAATGTGAAGGAAAAACAGGTATATTGGAGGTAGTGAATTTTTATATTAAAGCATATCTGGTGACATTCCAGATATGGATCGTAGAGGTTGAAGTTGAAGATCAAATCCAAGGTCTCTGGTGGCACACTTTTCAAGGACTATATTTTGATGTTTTTAGGCATCCTACTGACTGCGGCATCCATTGTATACATCTTTAACCCAAATAAGATTGCCGCAGGCGGAGCACAGGGAATCGCCCTTGTCATCAATTATCTGACGGGCGTCAATACCGGGATTCTGATGATCCTGATAAACGGGTTTTTGTTTGTCATCGCTTTTGCCCTCATGGGGAAAAGCTTTGGAGGAAAAACAGTTTTTTCCTCCCTGGGGTTGTCCGTTGTTGTCTACATCATGGAGAAATATTTTTATTTTGGTTCCCTCACGGATAACCTGATGCTTGCAACCATCTTTGGCAGTGCCCTTATGGGGACCGGGGTGGGGATCATCCTGAACCGGAATGCTTCCATCGGCGGAACGAGCCTCATCGGGAAGATCATCTCCAAGATGACCTACCTTGACCAGGTAAAGTGTATCGTGGCAACGGATCTTGTGGTCACTTTGCTCGCCCTGGTGGTCTTTGGTGTTGAAATTGGCCTCTATCAGCTTCTTTCCGTTTACCTCACAGGAGAAGTCATCAACAAGGTCATCGATGGGATTTCCTACAGGCGTGAAGTCATGATCATTACGGAAAAGCGCCAGATCATCATGGATTACATTATGAAGGACATGAAAAAAGGAGCGACGCTGCTCATCGGAAAAGGAGGGTACACGGGATCAGACACGGACATCATCCTATCAATCCTTACCCAAAGGGATTTCATCAGATTGAAGACCTTCATCCGCAGCACCGATCCGAAAGCTTTCATATCAGTCAATATGGTCACTGAAGTGTCCAATGCGAATTTTGATAGCTCCCAGGGGATTTAAAGCGGGATTTGTGGTGGGAATCATGTGAAATTCGATTTTTATTTCGAAAAACGAAAGGAATTGCGCAATTTTGTGATAAAATACACTAAATGTTATTTTTTTGATTATACTTTCAAAAGATTGAGCGTATAATTAAGTTCTATAATTTCGAGGAGGTACAATACAGTGCAAACAGATAATTATATTGTAGGGTTGGATATCGGGACCCAATATATCAAAGCCTCCGCATTATCTCTACAAGATAACAATCAAATGTATACCACAATGGTTGAATCCCAAGGGATAGGCAAGAACGGCGTAAGTGATGTCAAGGCTTTAGGCATTTCCATCAAGAAAGCCATCACGAAGCTTGAAGTGAAGATTTCAAGAGGAATTAATTCGGTATTCGTAAGCATCCAACCTGAATATGCAAAGCTCATCGATACGGAAGGAAGCGTCATCCTCAAGGGAGAGTCAGTTACGGCAAAGGACATAGACAAGGCGATCGATGCAGCACAGCTCATCGAGCTGGATTCCGATGAAGAGATCGTCGATATCATCATCCCCAAATACTATGTGGACGAGACCTCCTACAGAACCCCTCTTGGCGTGAAAGGGAAATGTCTTGAAATCAAGTCACAGCTTGTCACTGCAAAGAAGGATTATGTTGAGTCTCTTTATGACGCCGTAGCCTATGCCAAGCTATCCATCGCGGGAACCGGTCTTGGCACAGAAGCCACAGCAAGCTTTCTTGCCACAAAGGACGACAGGGTCGATGGCGTGTTCCTTGTGGACACAGGGGCTAATTATACGAGAGTCAGCCTTTATAAGAATGACAAGATTGTGGATGTCGATTACATCAAGCTTGGCGGCAGAAACATCACGAAAGATATCTCCATCGTCATGAAGACCTCCCTTTTGGAAGCAGAAGAGATCAAGAAAGGATTCTCCCTGGATGAACTGACCCTTGATGAGGACGAACATCGCTATGTGGAGGAAATCATCAAGGCAAGGATCCTGGAAATCATGAACTTTGTCAGGAAATTTTGTGATCGCCATGCCGAGGATGAGAAGATCAGGAAAGTCATCATCTATGGCGGAGGGCTTTGTGGATTTAGAAATATTAATAAATTGTATAAAAATATGTTGAACAGGCCCACAAGTTTTATAACATCTGATATAATAAGGGACGATAGTGTATTTAGTATTCAATCAGGCGGACTTGCCTATCATATTATGAATACTATCCATTTCAAGGCAGTCGTTGACGAAATCGTCAAGAGCGACAATATGTATCTGAATCAGACACAAAGCACTCCATTCAGTGATGATGAATTTTTGAAGAAATTCCAGAAGGATCATCTGCTTGGAGAAAATGGTAATTCATACGAAGATGAAGACGGCGAATATCTTGATGAAGAAATAGGAATCACGGAGAAACTTTCCGGGTGGTTCAGCAAAGTAAAAAATAAATTCAGCAATAAATAAGGGGGAAAAATCGTGTTAGATTTTGATTTTCAAGTAGAAGGACCAGCAGAATTAAAAGTAGTAGGATGTGGAGGCGGTGGAAACAACGCCGTTAATAGAATGATTCTTGAGGGACTCGGTGATGTGGACTTTATTTCCATCAACACCGACAAGCAGGCTCTGCTTCAGTCCAACGCAACCCATAAGATTCAGATCGGTGAGAAACTGACCAAGGGATTAGGCGCAGGCGCCAATCCGGAAATCGGTGAAAAAGCGGCTGAAGAATCCAAGGATGAAATCATGGCCGCTCTAAAGGGCGCCGATATGGTTTTCATCACAGCAGGCATGGGCGGCGGAACAGGAACGGGTGCAGCACCAGTTGTTGCTAATATTGCCAGGTCCATGGGCATCCTCACGGTCGGAGTGGTAACAAAGCCCTTCAACTTTGAGGGAAAAACCAGAATGAAGAATGCTGAAATTGGTATTCAAAAGCTCAAAGAGAGCGTGGACTCCCTTGTGACGATTCCGAATGAAAGACTCCTCATGATTGTGGACAAGAGAACTACCTTCAAGGAAGCCTTCAACAAGGCTGATGATGTCCTCAGACAGGGTGTGCAGGGGATTACTGACCTTATCACAGAAAATGGTCTGGTGAATCTTGATTTCAACGACGTCAGGACCATCATGCTGAACAAGGGTCTTGCCCATATGGGTGTAGGTTATGGTAAGGGTGAGAATAAAGCAGTCGAAGCTGTCAAGCAGGCAATCTCCTCACCACTTCTAGAAACAAAGATCGATGGCGCAACAGCAATCCTGATCAATGTGACAGGTGGAGAAGATCTTTCCTTACTTGAAATCAATGAAGCGGCTGAAGTTGTGAAAGAAGCAGCGGATCCAGAAGCTAACATCATATTTGGTGCAGTGATAGATCCAAAACTCAAGGATGAGATCAAGATCACAGTCATCGCCACAGGCTTTGACGAAGTGAAGGTATATAATAAGCCTGAAGAAAAGAAAACGGAAGTCAAGCATGACGCTGTGGCTGATGAAGACAATGCCAAAGAAGCGGTTGAAGATGGTATGACCGAAGACCAGCTTGAAATCCCAGCATTCCTAAGAAATCGCTATAACAGATAAAGCAGGTGTAACGCGTGAAATGTCCCTTTTGTACCTTCCCAGAAAGCAAGGTCATCGATTCCAGGGCTATAGAGGATAATTCGGCCATCCGAAGAAGAAGAGAATGTCTTTCCTGCGGGAAGAGATATACGACTTTTGAAAAGGTTGAAGATATTCCTATCCTGGTTATAAAGAAAGATGAAAGCAGAGAGGACTTCGATAAGAACAAGATTATCGTAGGGCTTATTAGGGCTTGTCAGAAAAGACCGGTATCCCGATCTCAGATTGAAGAGATTGCAAACGATATCGAGCGAACCATCTCCAACCGAATGATTTCCGAGATTTCTTCGGAAGAAATCGGTGAGATGGTCATGGAGAGGCTCAAGAACGTCGATGAGGTGGCTTACGTGCGTTTTGCCTCCGTATACCGTCAGTTCAAGGACATCAACACATTTCTCGAAGAAATCAAGAACCTCATGGGTGTCAAGCAGATGAAAGACACCAAGACCAAAGGCAAAAGAAAAGAATAGGATTCTGGCAAGGCAGCTTAGGCTGCCTTGTTTTATTTTGGTGAAACATGGAGAGGCTGGACGAAGGCAGGCAAATCAGAGGGGTGAAATCAAGGTAGGTTTCCTCTTTTGTAAGGCCGATGGGGTTAATTCGAGGTTAATTAAGTATAATCAATTGTAAAAGAAAATCCTTTATGCTTAAATTGAAGTAAAGATATTTAATTTGGAGGTAATTATGGCTAAAGATAAGGTGCTCATCATAGATGACGAAGAACATATCGTGGAATTGATCAAGTACAACCTTGAAAGCAATGGCTATGACACAGTGGTTGCTTACAACGGCATGGACGGCATAGAGATTGCAAAGGTAGAAAAGCCTTCATTGATCATCTTAGACCTCATGCTGCCGATTATGGATGGCTTGGAGGTGTGTAAAAACTTAAGAAAAAGCGAGACCACAAGGCCTATTCCTATAATCATGCTGACCGCCAAGTCAGAAGAGATCGACAAGATCCTGGGACTTGAACTTGGTGCAGACGACTATATTACAAAACCTTTTTCGGTGAGGGAGCTTGTGGCAAGGATCAAGGCGGTTCTGCGCAGAAGTTTGAATGACGTGGAGAAGTCTGCAACATATAGGTTTTCGGATGTGGTTATCGATTATGACAAGCATCTTGTCATGAAGGGAGCAGATAAGGTGGACCTGACCCTTAAAGAGTACGAGCTTCTTGATATCCTGGTCAAGAACAAGGGGAAAGTCCTGAAGCGAGATATCCTACTTGATAAGATCTGGGGCTATGAATATGTGGGAGAGACGAGGACAGTCGATGTCCATATCAGGCACCTGAGACAGAAGCTTGAAGATGACGACAAGAATCCTGTGTATATCGAAACCGTCAGGGGAATCGGATACCGGTTCAATGACTTAGACTCGTGAACAGAAGAATTGTTACTGCCTTCATCAGCAGCATATTAGCCGCCATGTTCCTGCTTACTTCAGCGTTTCTCATTATTTCAAACCTCCAGCAACTGGAAATGGTCAAGGATAAGATGAAATCAAATAATGCGTTTGTCATGAACTTTCTTGAACAGAAGCCACTTGAGGAAGAGAGCATCATGAAAAGTGTCGATAGCGCTTTCAGGATGACGCTCATCGATGCCGAAGGCAATGTCCTTTTTGACAGCACTGGGAAGGAAGACTTTCTGAACCACTTGGACAGAAAGGAGATTCAGGATGCCTATGCAAACGGCACGGGTTCTGACGTCAGGATTTCTGATTCCATCGGTTACCAGATGGTTTACTTTGCCACGCTCCTCCCTGATGGAAGGTTTATCCGAAGCTCCATGGAAATCACCAGCCTTGATCTCGGAAACCGGTTCGTCAGTTATCTGACCTTTGCCTTTCTTATGGTGCTCCTTCTTGCGTACTTCGTCGCAGCAAGGATATCCAGCTACCTCCTCGAACCAATCGCAGAGATGTCCGATGCCACGGAGAGGATTGCCAGCGGTGAATATACGAGGCGTGTTATGGTCAGGAAAGAACCAGAACTGAACAAACTAGGCACAAACTTCAACAACATGGCGGAAAGACTGGACAAAACCTTCATAGACAATGAAGAAAAGCAGTACAGGCTCGAAGCCATCCTGAAAAGCATGAACTCAGGCGTGTTCGCCTTCGACAACAATGACAAGATCATCATCATCAACCCCTTTTGCAAGGAGCTCTTTGGCATCTTTGGAGACGTCATCGGAAAGAACGTATATGACATCAAGGAACTTCGTGACATCATGTTTACTGTGGAGTCTGAAGAGGAGGCCTTGGAGGTCAGGATTGAGAAACCCTTGGTCAAGGATATAAGGGTCAAATCCGCTGAAATCTATGGCGAGCGGGTTGCCAGGGTCGGAACCGTTGTGGTCCTTGAGGACATCACGGATCTGAAAAAACTTGAGAAGATGAGGAGCCAGTTTGTCGCCAATGTCTCGCACGAACTGAAAACACCGCTCACGTCCATAAAGGGATTCGCCGAAACCCTCAAGTATGTTGAAGATGAAGAGACCAGGATAAAGTTCCTGGACATCATCAACGAGGAGAGTGAGAGGCTCACAAGGCTCATCAATGATATCCTGACCTTGTCCTCCATAGAACAGACGAAGTCGGCGAAGGTCGAGTTTATCGATATCGTGGAGGAGACGACCAAGATCTACCACATGATTGCACCAAGAGCGGAGTCAAAGCACGTGACGTTGTCACTCATCGCAAGCAAAAACTTGCAAACGTATGGAGATAATGACAACTATAAACAGATGATTCTCAATCTTGTTGATAATGCCATCAAATATACCAAAGAAGGCGGGGAGGTCAGGATTATCCTTGACAGGGACAAGAATAACATCAGGATAATCGTTGAGGATACAGGTATCGGCATCCCCAAGAAGCACTTCGAGAGGATATTCGAACGGTTTTACAGAGTGGATAAATCAAGGGATCGCGCCATGGGTGGCACAGGCCTCGGTCTGGCTATCGTCAAGCATATCGTCCTTTTGTTTAACGGAACCATCGAGGTGGAGTCGGAATCTGGAAAAGGAACAAAGTTCTCGATAACCATTCCGATAGTAAAGGAAAAGGATTTAGCTGAAACGTCCACCCAGGACAAATAGTGTAAAGCACCGAATTTAGTTATGTGACTTTAGAAAGACCCTCTTGTCATGAAATCATAGGATCATAGTTGAGGAAGAGGAAGAGGTTAATTTCTTATGAAAGCTTTCAGCAGCATCTTGAACTTGAAGAGGCCCCCCCGTCGCTGAATAAGAAACGAAACTGCATGGAATGCATTCATGAGGGAAGAATATAACAATTCCATGCAATATTTCAGATCTCACCATCAGCTGGCTTGTAAGGGCTTATAGCAGTTAAACTTTAGTACGTTCGCGACTGTGGGGACATTCGGAGATATTATGGCTTCAGGTTTCGTGTTGAAAAATAAATGAATTGATAATGCATATCATCTGAAAACGGTTACCATAGAATGGTCACAAGCCATATTTTCGATGGCGATCCAAACATATTCCATAAACGGACATTAATTAAAATTTGTATTTATAGTCAATAAAATCCCAGGAAAATATGGGCAAACGCATTGAATTTTAGGCGAATATATTGACAATTTTTGAATATAGTATATAATTATCAAATAAATGAGCAATTTATGAATGAGTTTGATAGAAAAAAGAATATCCATGTAGGATTGGTTAACAAATCGATTGTTGCATGAATACTTGAAAGCTTATCGTATATGCAAGTTTTATTTTGTACAATGTATCATTGCTAGAACGACCAATCAACCCCAAATCGACCATTAAAAATAGGAGGGAAAATTTTAATGAAGAAAAAACTATTTGTCCTGGCGAGCTTGTTCTTAGCTTTTTCATTCGTGCTAACGGGGTGTACAGCAAAGACTCCAACAGCAACTTCTAAGATCCTTCGTACAAACAACACTACTGAACCAGGATCACTGGATCCAGCACTTGCACAAGGAACACATGAATCATGGATATTAAACCATATCTTCACTGGCCTGATGACCAATGCGGAAGATGGAACAATCGTTAACGGTATGGCTGAATCATACACATTGGCAGATGATGATGTCACTTACACTTTCAAGATCAAACCCGGCATGAAGTGGTCCAATGGAGATCCGGTTACTGCTAATGATTTCGAGTATTCATGGAAAAGAGCACTTGCTCCTGAAACCGCAGCAGAATATGCGTATCAGCTGTTCTACCTTAAGGGTGGACAGGCGTATAATGAGGGAACTGGTAAAGTTGAAGACGTCGGTGTAAAGGCAATTGATGCCAGTACGCTTGAAGTTGTCCTTGAAGTTCCTACAGGTTATTTCCTTTCCCTAACATCTTTCTACACTTACTATCCAGTAAACCAGAAGGTTGTTGAAGCTAATCCTGATTGGGCAAAAAATGCAGAAACTCATGTAAGCAATGGCCCATTTACGCTGAAGACATGGGAACATGGCGCAAAGATCACAATTGCAAAGAATCCTGATTTTTATGATGCAGCTAAAGTAAAACTTGATGGTATCGAGTTTGCAATCCTGGATGATGTAAATACAGCATGGCAGAAATATGAAGGTGGCGAATTTGACTTCCTGGCAACAATTCCTGCTGCCGTTACTGCACAGCTTACTGAAGCCAAGAATCCAGAACTCATCCTTGGTGCCCAGGTTGGTACATACTACTACAACTTGAACTCTGCGATCAAACCTTTTGACAATGTCAAGGTCAGAAAAGGATTGGCACTAACGATTGACAAAGAAACTATCGTCACCAAGATTGCCCAAGGCGGACAACTTCCTGCTGAAGGCGTCGTTCCATTTGGAATGCTAGACGAGAGCGAAGCAGAATATAGAGACAAAGTTGGAACGTTGATTACTTTTGATGCTGCTGAAGGAAAGAAACTCTTCCTGGAAGGACTTGCTGAGGCAGGGATGACCCTTGAAGAATTCAACGCCCAAGGCTTCTCCATCCTATACAACACAAGCGAAGCACATCAGAAAATCGCTCAGGCTGTTCAGGAAATGTGGAGAACATCACTTGGGATTACCGTAGCACTTGAGAACGTTGATTTCCAAGTCAAGCTAGATGCTGAAAAAGCTGGAGACTACTCCATATCAAGAGCAGGATGGGTTGGGGACTATATGGATCCAATGACATTCCTAGACCTGTGGTACAGCACATCGAGCTTCAACGATGCGAAGTTCAACAGCCCTGAGTATGACAAACTGATTGATGAAGCTAAGGCAAGCGCAGATCCAGCAGTAAGATTCACAGCAATGAGAGCTGCCGAAAAACTACTGATGGAAAACATGCCTGTAGTTCCAATTTACTTCTACACACAGCCTTATGTTCAGAAACCAGGTGTTACTGGAATCTACAAGCCATTGATAAACTATCCAGTAATGATATACGCTGACATCACAAAATAAGACTTACTAACTAGAAAGATGGAGGATCGAGGGTGTTGGTAAAATATCCTCGATTTCTTTATGAAATAGAAAGGAGACATACATGCGGAAATATCTTTTTAAACGAATAGTCATGGCGATAATTACTGTGTGGACAATAATCACTATCACCTTTGTGCTGATGCATTCCGTTCCGGGAAATCCGTTCAGGAAAGAAGGAAAGATGCCTGCTGTTATCTATCAAAACCTACAGAAGAAATATGGCCTGGATAAGCCATTGCCAGAGCAATATGTCATTTATATGGGGAATATCGTTCAGGGTGATTTCGGTGATTCTATGAAGTCCAGGACTGAAACGGTAAATGACATGATTGAAAGAGGATTTCCGGTTTCTGCTACAATAGGTGTTCAGGCACTGATCATCGCAGTCTTTATGGGACCTCTGCTTGGAATAATTGCCGCACTGTATCAAAACAAATGGCCGGATTATCTGTCGATGATCTTCGCCATTATCGGTATATCCGTACCAAGCTTTGTTATGGGAACAATTTTCATACAGTTTTTGGCGCGGAACATTGAGGGCTTACCCATCGGAGGATGGGGCACTTTTGCCCATACGATCTTACCCAGTATGGCACTCGCCATGATGCCTTTGGCTACAATGGCACGGCTCATGCGTTCGAGTATGCTTGAAGTCCTGAACCAGGACTATATCAAGACCGCAAAATCCAAGGGTCTGAAGGCGTCCACAGTAATCATCAAGCATGCCGTCAGAAACGCCGTTTTGCCTGTAGTGTCGTCATTAGGTACCATAGTATCGAATCTTTTAGTGGGAAGTTTCGTTATTGAGAAGATTTTTGGTATTCCAGGACTAGGGTACTTCTTTGTGAAGTCGATTATAGATAGAGATTATCCACTGATCATGGGTACGACTGTATTTTATGCGATAATCCTAGTTATCATGCTCCTGCTGGTGGATTTAGCCTATATGGTGATTGATCCGAGAATCAAACTTATGGAGGAGTCATAATATGGATAACATGAATTTGAAAAAGGATATGTTTGAACCGGCCTCCCATGAGCAGAGGAATATGGAGAAAATCCGAAGACCCAGTATAAAGTATTGGGCTGATGTTTGGAGAAGGCTCAAGATGAACAAGCTTGCTATGCTTGGGTTGATCGTCATCATCGTCGCACTTCTGGGAACCGCCTTTGGATTCGGTCTCAATGGATTCAAGTACTATGAACAGAATTACGATGCCATAAACGTCTCACCTAATGCAGTGCATTGGTTCGGAACAGATGACCTAGGCCGAGACCTCTTTACGAGAACTTGGCAGGGGACAATGTATTCCCTGATCATCGGTTTTTCAGCAGCTTTCCTCGACCTTTTCATCGGAGTCTTGTACGGTGGAGTTGCCGGTATGGCCACAAGAAAAGTCGATTCCATCATGATGAGAATTGCAGAAGTCATCTATTCCATTCCTTATATGTTGGTCGTTATTCTGCTTTCTGTTGTCTTTACGACACAGGGACAAGGTGCGAGCCTTGTTATCCTGGTTTTGGCAATGAGTATAACCGGATGGGTGCCTATGGCAATCCTGGTCCGTGGTCAGGTGCTTCAACTGAAAGAAAGCGAATACTCCATGGCGGCAGGTTCCATCGGTGCCTCCAATGGATGGATATTGCGTAAGCATATCATACCGAACACTTTGGGACCGATACTGGTCAATCTGACACTAACCATCCCGAGAGCGATTTTTGCGGAAGCAACTTTGGGATTCCTGGGTCTTGGACTACAGCAGCCCAAAGCCAGCCTAGGTAACTTGGCTAACGCAGGTCTTGCAGGGTTGCCGGTGGGTAATTTTTATCAGATTATCATTCCTTCGCTTTTCATCTCAATGATTATGTTCGCGTTCAATGTGCTGGGTGACGGTGTCAGAGATGCTCTGGACCCAAGGCTTAGAAAGTAGGTGGAAAAATGAGCAACATACTTGAAGTCAAGAATTTGAAAATTTCCTTCAAGACGTTCTTCGGCGAAGTCGAAGCGGTTAGAGGAATAGATTTTAATGTAGAGAAAAAGAAGACATTAGCCATAGTAGGTGAGTCAGGTTGCGGAAAGTCGGTTACCGCTAACGGTATCATGCAACTGCTTCCAGAACCTCCAGCCTTTTTCAAGGATGGTACAATTACATTCGATGGCAAGAACTTGTTAGGCAGAAGCAAAAAAGAGATGGAAGAGATCCGAGGAAACGAGATCAGCATGATCTTCCAGGATCCTATGACGAGTTTGAATCCAACCATGAAAATTGGAGACCAGATTGTCGAAGGTCTGGTCAAACATAAGAACCTCAACAGGGAGGAAGCAAAGAAGAAAGCCATACAAATGCTTGAATTTGTTTCTGTTCCCCAACCCGAAAAGAGAGTCAACCAGTATCCTCATGAATTTTCAGGAGGAATGAGGCAGAGGGTAATGATTGCCCTTGCCATGGTCTGTCGGCCAAAGCTGCTCATCGCAGATGAACCGACAACAGCTCTTGATGTTACCGTACAGGCCCAGATTCTGGACCTCATGAAGGACCTTCAGAATGAATTTGACACGTCAATCATCATCATCACACATGATCTTGGTGTCGTGGCGGACATTGCTGACCGCATAGCGGTCATGTATGCCGGACAGATTGTTGAAGAAGGAACAACAGATACGATTTTCTATGAGACAAACCATCCATATACTAAGAGACTGCTTGAATCGGTACCAAGGCTCAACATGCCCAAAGACCAGCCACTAAGTAGCATTGAAGGTACTCCGCCAGACCTTTACATCCCACCAACGGGATGCCCATTCTTTGACAGGTGCACTGAGGCATTGGCAATCTGCAAGGACAACATGCCTGATTTCACAATACTGCCTGGTGACCATAAGAGCAGATGTTGGCTTAACCATACCATGGTTACCGAGAAGGAGGAGTCATAATGGAGAAACCCTTAGTTTCAATCAGACACCTGAAGAAATACTTCCATGTCAAAGGCGGAACCCTGTCTGCGGTGGATGATATCAGTCTGGACATCAACGAAGGCGAAACTTACGGGCTCGTCGGGGAATCCGGATGTGGAAAATCAACTGCCGGAAGGTCAATCGTAAGAATTTATGAACCCACCGGAGGAGAAATGTTCTTCAATGGACAAGATATCTATAAGCTCTCCAAAAAAGAGATGCACGGTGCCAGGAAAAACTTCCAAATGATTTTCCAGGATCCCTATGCATCGCTGAATCCAAGGATGACCGTTATGGACATCGTCGCTGAACCCCTGGACATCCATAAGACCTATAAGAACCAAAAGGAAAGACATGACAAGGTAATCGAGCTTTTAGAGCTGGTGGGTCTCAATGATGAACACGCCAACAGGTTTCCTCATGAGTTTTCTGGTGGACAGAGGCAAAGAATAGGCATCGCCAGGGCATTGGCCCTAAATCCCAAGTTTATCGTTTGCGACGAGCCGATTTCGGCTCTTGACGTATCTATCCAGGCTCAGGTCATCAACCTTCTTAAAGATCTTCAGACTAAGCTTGGACTTACGTACCTGTTTATCGCCCATGATCTGTCTATGGTGAGATATATTTCTGACAAGGTTGCAGTCATGTACCTTGGCCACATCATGGAAAGGTCCAGCACAATAAACGTCTTCGAAAATCCCCTTCACCCATACACAAAAGCCCTTCTTTCTGCGATACCGATACCAGACCCAGTCGTGCAGAAAGCGAAGCACAGGATTCTCCTGTCAGGGGATGTCCCATCACCAATAAATCCCAAACCTGGATGCAGATTCGTTGAAAGGTGCGCCTATGCCATCGACAGATGCCATAAGGAAACACCTGAACTGCTCGAAGTTATTCCCGAACACTTCGTTGCTTGCCATAGGACAATGGAAATCCTGGACGCAAAGAACAGGGGCGCAGAGGAAACAATGTTGACAAAAGAAGCTGTGGAGGAACTCCATAGGGTTGGCTAACCACAATATGTCGCTAAAGGGCTTCTCTTGATGAGAAGCCCTTTAGTGATGGGTTTTTTGAGATATCTCATAGTGGAGGTGAAGAAGTGCATGTTTCCTTGATCGGGATAGCATAGGCAGCTTCTGTATGTGTTATAGTAATATCTATAGTGCATTGATTAACATGCGATGAAATGGCGCGTAAGACAATCGCCAGATGGAGAGGAGAATACCATGGATGTGAAAGGAACCTTGAAAAAGATACCAAAACTAGAAGGGGAAAGGGCCAATCTCAGAGGAATGAAAGAAAGCGATGCAGAAGATTTGTTTGAGTATTACTCCAATGAAAAGGTTTATCGCTATCTTGACTGGTATGGGCCAAAATCAATACAGCACGCCAAGGAAGTGATTGCTTCCTGGAATAAGGGCTTTATTGAAAATTGGATTCTGAGGTTTGGGATAGCAGAAAGATTTACGGATGCGCTCATCGGGACGATTTTCCTTAATAATTTTGAAAGCAGGCGGGCTGAAATCGGTTATGAACTCTCAGAAGATTTCTGGGGGAAAGGAATCATGTCAGAAGCCATGGACAAAGTGTTGCAGGTGGGTTTTGAAGAACTGGGTCTGCTACGTATCCAGGCGTTTGTGTGTGTAGAAAATGAAGCCTCCAAAAATCTGCTCCTTAAGCACAATTTCAAGCATGAAGGCAGCTTGCGGAAATATGAATGCCATGAAGTCACTGGAATTTGCAAAGATATGGAGGTGTTTGGCCTTATTCGTGAAGAATTTGAAATCATTTTCTGATGATAATGGAATCATCGGGCTGGAACATAAAGAAGTCTTCATGAATCGTTAAGATTCATGAAGACAAAGAACACGATACGACCATGAATTATCAACGATGATCAGAGAGCGTTTGTGTGACGTTTAATCCATTTCCACATTAGTATGGCATAAGATTCCGTATGAATTGGAAAAAAGCATAGAGAGGCTATCTGAGATGCTAAAGGGACATTCCACTGTCATAGGGGAAATTACTGCAACTTTGGAGACCTCTTGGGATTGGGTATTAGGAACTGAAGGGAAGAGGTGAAAACAAGAATCTTGTGGAATAATTCCATGAATAATCGAAGCCCGGATGAAAATTGAATCCTGAACCATCATCCGGGCTTCGATTATTTGCAGTAGGGGGGATGAGGAATTAACGATGAGCCCTTCCTTTATTTTCTAATCGATATTGGGCATGTTTTCGATCGAGAAGAAGGCGAGGAATGTTCCAATGATGGAAAGAACGGTGGCAGAGAGAAGCATGTTGTAGACTGAAGTCATTCCTAGCAGCCAACCGCCAAACAGGCTTCCAAACACACCGCCGAGGGTCATGGTCACGGCCACAAAAGCCTGGCCCTTGATCCTGTCTTCCTTATCCATGACCTGATTGACATAGTAGATGGAGGAAGGGATAAAAATCGCATAGGAAAGCATTTGAAAGGATTGGGCGAAGTAAACCATTCCTATGCTTGTGGCGAGAAGCGTAGCGATGGATTTCAACGTCAGAATGATGATAGAGATTTTAAGCAGTGTGCTGTTTCTCCATTTTCCAAGGAGTCGGGAAAAAAAGAACATGACAGGGAGCTCGAGGACCGCAGCCAGGGCAAATGCATTTCCCATGATTGCTTTATCTCCTCCCACATTTTCAACAATCTTGATCATGTAGACGTTGATCATGTTGAAGCAGGTGAACAGGAAAACAAGTCCGATTAGATAAATGGAATACTTCCTGTATTTCAAGAAGTAGTCTGACATCCTTGCGGGAAGAATATCCTCAGCAATCACTCTGATATTGTCCGTTTTCTCCATTTGTGGTGAAAAGGCGACATCCTTCACTGATAAACTTTCCACTTTGGTACGGTGAAGCTTGAAGCGAAAAGTGAAGACAAGGAGAAGGGCGAAGATGACGATGTAGGAAAAGGGAAGGATTCCCGTTCCCTCTTTTTCGACCAGATTTCCAAGGAGCAGGGAAGTGAGCGCATAGAAAAGGGAACCCATACCTCTGGCCATACCAAAGTTAACCTGGATACCTTTGCCGAGATACTCCATGCCAAGTGAATTGATCAGTGGCTGTATCGTAATCATAAGCGTGCTTATGACAAGGAAGAGTACGCCCACGACATACATTGTTTTCGGTGCGATCATTAGAAGGACCGCAAAAGACAATATTACGACGACGATGATTGAAATCAGGTTTTTCAGGGTGATTTTGACCGTCCTGTCCGCATAGCCAGCAACCACAGGCTGAAGAATGGCAGCAAAGATATTGGTTGTGGCCAGGATAATCCCCACCTCTTTTGGGCTGAAGCTGTTGGCTAGGAGATAAACTGTTGCGAAGTTATAAACGGCACAGAAAGCCATCCAATAGGAACTTTGCACAAAAGCATATCTTGATGTTAGGATTCGGGATAAATTTTTCTCTTCCTGCATATGTGGAATCATTCCTTTCAGATTATTCTTTCCTTCTATCCTAACATGTTATGGCCTATTTTTGTATAGAAGAAAGACATATGAAGGTTGAAACTGTATACCTTGTCTGCATAGTCTGAATGGCACAGACCATAAATAAGCCGCTGCCAAGAATCTAAAAAAAAGAGGGGGGGCCAGGTCAGGGGGAAACCTTAAGAATTATTGCGTTCATAGGGTGGGATTGCAATACTATGGATCTCGCCGAGAAACCTTACAGCAAAGGCTAATCCCATGCGAACCATTCGCTGGAACCATGAAGAAGCAACAAAGGGGCAAGAATCTCATAAGGTATCTTATGAGTTTATCTATCAGGCTGCTACTTTGGAGCATATTAGCCATAGGTCCGTCTATATGAACTGATAATCCTCGGGTTTCTCATCCAGAGAAAAGACCCCTATGCCGCCGAGCCCGATGTGCGCCCCAAGAACCGAACCGATGCTGAAGAGAAAAGTCCTGCATTCAGGAAGAGCCTTCTTGATCTTTTCTTCAACAGCCCGTGCTGAACTTAAGTCATCCGCATGGCTGATGGTGATAATTTGGTTCTTGAAGTCTCCCACATCTCTAATTGTGTCATCTACCAAAATCTTCAGAGATTTTTTACGACCGAGTACGACCTTCTGAAGTTCAATTTTACCGTTGATGATCGTCAGGTAGGGTTTGATATCGAGTTTGTCCCCGATATATCCCACACTCCGGTTCACCCGTCCGCCCTTTGCAAGCCAATCGATGTTGGATAGGGTGAAGTGGTAATGGATGTGCTTTTTCATAAAGTTGATGTTCTGAATAATACTATCATAAGGGAGGCCCTTATCGATCATCCTCATAATCTGTATGGCGATGAGGGAGGACCCACCTGAGCCTCCTTCGGAGTCGATGACTTCCATTCTGATTTCAGGATGTTTTTCTTTATACTCACGTACGATATTATAGGCGAAGTCATAGGTGCCGGACATCATTGAGGAAAAGGTGAGGAAGATGAAATCTTCCTTGTTTTCTATGTATCCCGACACCACTTTCACCAGGGAATCATAACTGATCTGGGAAGTTTTCGGCACTTTGTTTTCTTTCATATACGCATATACCTGACTTGTAGCAACTTCAATACCATCGAGGTATGATTTGTCATTCAGAGTGAGTGATAAAGGAATTATATCGAATTTATAACGGTTTTTCAGTTCATCATCAAAGTCGCATGTGCTGTCCAATATGAGCCTTATCATAAAAATAGCCTTCTTTCCTTTTCTTGTCGTTAACCTCATTTCATTATATATGATATTTGGTGAATCCAGATATAAATTATCGTTGATTTTGAACTTGAAGACTTCAGAAGGCAGGCAAGGGTAAGCTGCGCGGGGAAAAACGACCTGAAACCTGTGAGAAATGACCACGTGAATAATGCACCATGCGCGAGAAGGTAGCTGGTCAGGGAAAGAATTTGAAGACATCGAATAAGACGAAGATAGGGTCTTGGCTCTGCCGCAGCCGCTTCGGATTCTTCTTTATGACAATATTAGCAAACAAGCCTCTGTTAAAACATAAGGAGATAGTATAAAATTAAGATAAAGAATCATCGCGCAACGGGTTTTGTTCAAGGAATAAAACTAATGGAGAGGTCAAATGGATAAAGAATATAAAATCAAGATACCCAGATACAGGCAAATCGCCATGGATGTCGCATCCAGAGTCGCCAATGGCGAACTGAAAGAAGGGAGCCGTATCTTCGGACGATCTACGCTGGCCGGTGAATACAATGTCTCCCCCGAAACCATTCGAAGGGCTGTCGTCCTTCTGGAAAAAATGGAGGTAGTGAAAACTTCCTTGGGTAGCGGCGTGTTGATCAAATCCGTCAAACACGCCCAGCAGTTCCTAGAAAGCTACCAGAGCAAGGAATCCATAGATTCTCTGCGGGAAAACATCAGGGAGCTCATGGAGAAAAAACGAGATATTGAAAATGAAACTATGGAAATCATCGATAAGATTATCGATTACTCAGGCCGACTGAAGAATTCAAATCCGATTACACCTGTGGAAATTCAGATTCAGGATGGTTCTCATCTCATTGGGAGGACCGTTTCAGAGAGCGAATTCTGGCAAAAGACAGGAGCGACCATTATCGGGATTAGGAGAGGGCAGGAATTCATCCTTTCTCCGGGCCCCTTCATGAAGTTCGAAAAGGGTGATACAATCCTTGCAGTGGGGGACATGCAAATCATCGAAAGAGCCAAGTTGTTCATGATGGATGACAAGTTCACCCCAGAGACTTGAAGCTACTTCTCTTTCTGGGACAAAATGCATCACATAAATACAATTTAACAATAAAGAAGAATGATGAAAGCAGAGGAGCACTGAAAGAATTCGCACAACAAAGGGTCTGAGCGATGATTGCTTAGACCCTTTGTTGTGCATTTAAATAGCCAAAGATATTAGGAGTAATTCATCTAACCGTGAATCATTCAAAAGACGATATCTTTCAGGTTCTTCGCGGGATATGATGTATGAAGAAAATTATAGATTCCTGACCCAATTCAGTTTGCTCCTGCTGCACGATACCAATATTCGGGAGAAACTGGTTTATCTCAACGTGGGGTTTGCCCTGGAGAATAATATTGTCAAAGCGGGAATAGTTATTGTCGATTAGATCCATCCAAAGAGGGAATACAAAATGAATTCCACATAGCACGCAAGAGTGAAGGGTACTGATGCTGTTGGTGCTTTGACATACACAGAATAAAGACAACCTGAGACATCAGGAAGAAGAGTGTTTTAGGGTTAATTTCGTCCATGGTCCAAAAGGGAAGAATAACCAAGACGGGGTTGCTTTCAGACTGAGGGCTTCTTTATTTTCAGGCGGCATAATGGAGCAGGTCCATTTAAATGAAATTCCGCCAGATGATCACGAGAGCTTCGAAAGCAGCTGGGTATTGTCCATCTGGCTGTACACAATCATACCTTCCCTTAAGGATAAAAACAGGACATATAAGAAACATACGAGTCCAATAACCATATGTTTCTGATTCATTAATAATCAATCTATTTTATTAATAACGTAACTTAATTAAGAACAGTTATCATTTGAGATTGACGAAATTGAAATCATGGTGCTATTATGGTTTTACAGACAAATTTTATCAAATTTAATTATCAAAAATGAAGGAGTGGTCGAAATTGAAAAAAATGTTGAAAAAGGTCAGTTCTCTTGTTGCTATTTTCTTTCTGTCGATGAGTTTCTCAGCCTATGCTGACTCACATACCAAAGATATTGTGGATACCGCAGTGGGTAATGCAGACTTTAGCATCCTTGTTAGTGCACTTCAGAAAGCTGATCTCGTTGATGCCCTCAAGGGTGACGGACCATTCACCGTATTTGCACCGACTAATGCCGCATTCCAGAAACTTTTGGATGCCCTGGATATCACTGCAGAGGAACTCCTCGCTCAGCCTGATCTGGCAAAAGTTCTTACGTATCACGTAGTATCGGGTAAAGTAATGTCGACGGATCTCACCGATGGTATGGAAGCAACAACATTAAACGGAGAAAAAGTGAAATTCGACCTTACCGGAGACCCCAAAGTCAATACATCCATGATCACCACGGTAGATCTTGAAGCCACCAATGGTGTAATTCATGTCATCGATACAGTTCTAGTACCTACAAACTTCAAATTGCAGGAAGTAGACCTCGAAGAGGATGATGTTACTGATACAGGTATTCCAATAATGTTCCCATTCTTGATTCCTATTGCCTTGACTGCTGGCGCAGCATTACTGCTGACCAAGAAAAAAGAAGCATAGGTAAGGATTTCATCCTATAAAGTAACAACATATTTAAAAAATTGGAGCCGCAATCAAAATGACGGCTCCTTTTTCATTATGTATCTTTAATCAGCGCCTTATCACAAGGGCGGGATCTTTAGGAAACTAGCGGCGAGAGGGAACATAAGTTCAGCCCATTCAGACATCAAGACTGAATGGGTTGAACTTATGCCCAGGATATTATTTTTTAAAATCTTCTTCTTTCTCTTTTGGGTTTTCAGGGTGATATGCATCTGTTTTTAATAGCGTTCCCCAGGACACCTTGTCATTGCCGAATTTCTCCCGTATTGTATCCATGGCTTTTTGTATCTTCTCATCCTTCTCCTCCGACGGGGGGCATTCTTCCCCACCAAGGTTGAATATGGATAGTTGCATGCCTCGGGCAGGGCTATCAAAATCAGTCAGGCTGATTCCGACAAGCCGGACTGGTTTCTTGGCGTCCCAATTCTTTTCGAGAAGCCTGATTCCAGCGAGATAGATCCGTTTGGAGAGGTCGGTTTCAGGGATAGAACATTGCCTCGTGATCGAGGTGAAGTCGCTGTACTTGATGGTGATCTGCACAGTGTGGCCTTTCTTCTTCCTCTTCCGTGCTCTCGTGGAGACTTCATCTGCAAGCTTCATGAGGACAACTTTCGCTTTAGCCAGGTCGTTCAGATCCTGTGGCAGTGTAACGGACTTTCCGATGGACTTGATATCATCGAGTACGCTTGGGACGAGGGAGTCGTTGTCTATGCCCATGGAATGCATGTGCATGGCCAGTCCGGCTTTACCGAATTTTTTCTGCAGTTTTCCACTGTCTGTCAGGGCGAGGTCTCCGATGGAACGTATCCCCATCCTAGTGAGGGTTTCCGTCGATTTTCTCCCGATTCCATACATGGCACCGACAGGAAGGGGCCAGAGCATTTTTTCAATGTCCGTTTTTTTTAGCCACGTGATCCCCAGAGGCTTTTTCATATCCGATGCCATCTTGGCGAGGAACTTGTTTTCGGATATCCCGATGGAGCACCATAGGCCTAAGGTCTCCCTAAGGTCATTCATGATTTTTTCTGCAGCTTCTAGGGGGGAACCGAAGATTCCTTGCGTTCCGGTCATGTCCAGCCATGCCTCATCGATGCTGTTCTGTTCAACAATCGGAGAGAAACCGGCAAGGAACTCCATCACTTTTTCGGAAGTCTTTTCATAGTAGGCATGGTCCGGGGGGACAAGGAGCATCTTTGGACATCGCTTACGTGCTTCGTTCAGGGTCATGGCTGTCTTGATACCAAAGGCGCGTGCCTCATAATTTGCTGCCAGGATGATTCCGGTTCGGGTCTTGGGGTTCCCGGCGACAGCTGCTGGCTTTCCGACCAGCTCGCGGTGCCTTAGCATTTCGCAGGTGATGAAAAAGGCGTTCATATCCACCAGAAATATAATCTTCTCCCCTTGCATCGCAACCATCCCCAATTCTTGTTATTTCTGATAAGGTCCATGTGAGTACCTGACGAGAAAAATATTATCTTTCCTCAAGTCGGCTTGGGTATTTCTTCCCTTATTTTACCATCAACAGGGACGGGCGGAAAGTCTTCTTTATTTAAAGAGACAAATGAAGATGGACTGGACATTGACATTCGATGTCAGACAATTACAATCAGATCTGTGAAAGCCTGCTTTCTGATTTCAGTTTTTTATCTTGGACTTTTCAGGGCAATGAATAATGAAATGAAATTACGGGGTTTGTCGGTGATAGGGGTTTGTTTTTTTTGATAGAGGAAATGAAGTATTTCTGGTCATCCTCGGTATTCTTCTTGACCGGGGTCTTATCGATATTGAGGATTCCATTTTCTTATCTTTGGGGGTAGAAGTAGGTCATAAGTAGGGTGAAGAAATTCTGAAGCAGTAGGTCAGAAACTAACCTGACAAAGTTCATAAAAGAGGCGGGAATCGAGTCTGATTGCAAGGCGTGTGACGATTTGAATGCCTTCCGCAGGCCGAGGGGGAAGAGCCCTCCATAAAATATTCGAATCTTCCTGGTTCGTTTTCCACTTTCATGAATCTTCTGGATTTACCATCATTAAGGACACTCATACTGGAGTGAACCAATTATCTCTGCCTAAATATCTATGATGTAAATAGTCACGAGGTTTTTCTCGCAAAGGGAGAGAAATTAAGATTTTATAGTCACTTGCCAAGAAGACCATTTCTGGTGGACCATCCCAATAACGAGAAGGAAGCTATCCATTACTGAAATTCTTCTTCAGTCTGGAATAGCTTCCTGGATCTGTTTGCTTCAATCTGAACGGTGAATATAGGGTTCCTTATTCAGCCTCTGCGACAGCCTTCCCATTGTCATAGACATCCATATCAATCTCCCCGATCCTCTTGGCAGTAACAAGCCCTGCCACCATGGAACCGGAGACATTTAGGGATGTCCTGGCCATGTCAATGAGGGGCTCGATGGCGATGAGAAGTCCGACAAGCGCCACAGGTAGTCCCATGGAGGACAATACGGTGAGTGCTGCAAAAGTTGCACCTCCACCGACACCAGCGATACCGAAGGAGCTGATGGCGGTAATGACGATAAGCTTCGCAAAGAAGGTGATATCCATGGGGATGCCGGTCCCGGTGGCAATCATGACCGCCAGCATTGCCGGGTATATTCCTGCGCAGCCGTTTTGCCCGATGCTGGTTCCCAAGGAAGCGGAAAGGTTCGCCACGCCACGGGAAACGCCGAATTTCTCTGTCTGAGTCTCAATATTTAGCGGCAGAGCTCCGGCACTGCTCCTGGAGGAAAAGGCGAAGGAAAGGACTGTGACAGCCTTCCTGAGGTAGGTAAAGGGATTTAGCCTATAGAAGGTGAGGATCAGTATATGAACGACGAACATGATGAAGATCGCCGAATAGGAAGCGAGGACGAATTCGAATAGCTTCGAAATCTCGGTGAAATTGGAGGTGGAGACGAACTTTCCCAAGAGGGCGAAGACGCCATAAGGGGTTAAACGAAGGACCATGGTCACCATCCGCATGACGATGTCGTGGAGCATGTTGAGGAAGTCCGTGAAGGCCTTTGCAGACTCAGGTTTCTTCTTCCTCAGGCCGATGGTGGCGATTCCAAGGAATCCCGCGAAAAAGACGATGGAAAGGGTTGCCGAGCTTCCTTGTCCGGTCATGGCATAGAAGATATTCTTAGGAATGATCTCGGTGATCTGATCGGGAATCGATTTGGCCTGGAATTCCGTCAGTGTCGTATTTAGGACTTCGCCTCTATCGGTTTCCGCCTGACCTGCGATTAGTGTGCTGGAATCGAGCTTGAAGAGGCTAGCAATTCCCGCACCGACCCCCGCTGAAATTGCTGTGGTCAGCATGAGTACAACGATGATTGATAACGCGCTTCTGCGCAGGTTCTGGGCATCCTGGTTAACGATGGACGTGGTGATGGCCACGAAGACCAAGGGAATGACAATCATGTTAAGCAGGCGTACATAGCCTGAGCCGACGATGTTCAGCCAGGTATTGGAGGAGGCAACAGCCTCTGATCCGGGACCATAGATTAGCTGGAGCGCTACGCCGACGACGATTCCCGCGCCTAGCGCTGAGAGGACCCTTGCTGTAAATGAAAAATGCCTCTTCTGCATGAGATAGAGCCCGAAGATGACAATCGCCATGGCAATGATATTGATGATGGTGTAAAAGTTGGTATTCATGATGATTCCTCCTTGTATATTGTTGTATATCCATGAGACCTGATATGCGGAAATAGGGGTATGACCGATAGTCTTGGTCCTTGTGTGGAGGTGCCAATTTCTGGCAGGAAAATAAAAAGACTCCTGCCTCCATACAGAGGCAGAAGTTTAACTTCCACGGTTCCACTCTGTTAACATATGCTGTGCAAATGAAAACTCACTAATCGGTACGATCATACCTAAATGCTGTAACGGGCATACCCGCTGGAGTCTACTAAAAGTTCGATCCAGTACTCAGAGATGCAATTCAGTATATTCCCGTTCGGAGGTCTTTTCAGCCTGGAGACCCGCTCTCTGTTAACATCGATATGACTTACTCTTCTCTTCATTGTAATCCGACTATTTTGGTCAAATATAAATACAAAATAAATATAAGCCATCAGGCAGCGTATGTCAACAGAAATTTTATAGGTCACGAGATAGACACCATTCGAAGAAGCTGTTAAGTTGTTAATTTCAGATATAAAGGGAGTTTTCTGTGAAAGGACCGGACATAACGAGCGAGGAAGTTTAGAAAGGTACGATGGACAGAAAGAAGAAGAATTCAGCAAGATCGCAATGCTGAATTCTTCTTTTTTTTACAGGAAGTAAGGAGAAGGAACAGTTAAATCTAAAAACATAGAAAAATCGATTTCTGAAGACCCTCATGACGAAGTGGAAAGAGTTTATCTTAGTTTTTGATTTCTACTGCATGGATAAATAGACGTCCGTCCTTGATGGCGTAGTTACATGTGACAAGAGAGAGGATATGGTCATCCTTGGTCACAGGAACATTCAAAGGGAAAATAGACTCGGACTGGAGCATCGTGAGAAAGTTCTGATACTCGTCTCCATTGAAATTCATTTTGAGAAAAGTGCCTTCTGCAGGAGAGACATGGATAGAAAAAATGCGGTATCGTCTTTCGGTAAAGGGATCCGTGAAAATGATATCCGGATTCGCATCGAGAAAATCCTTTTCCAGATACTTCTCCAGATCTCCGAACATCTGGCCATGCTTCGTATAGTGTCCATAGATGATGGTATGGGTGTCAATTCCCATGCCTACGTTTCTATAATCCATGAAGATGGAGCCTAGAATGTCCCTCTCCTTGAAGAAATTCAGGTTCAGGTAAGTTGTGTTGTCATTCCCTCGGACCACAGGATAATCGATGTTGGTGTTCTTGATTCCCAGCCAACCAGAAAAGTCGGAATTGTTTTGATAGAAGCTATTGAAAGGATTGGTCTGAATGATGAATTCAGATTGAACTTTTTCTGGCTTTACTTCTATTTCCTCGATTTCAGGCGTTATAGCGACATCAAAGGACTGTTCTCGACGGTCTAGTGCAAGAGCTTCATAAGTTTTCTGGGTATCGTCCATTTGACGTCGTACAACCATGCTTTCCTGGTAAAGGGAGAACTCAAAGAAAAACAGGAAAAGCAAACCCATGAGCATATATTTCTTTTTCATTAATAATTCCTCCAATAGCTTGCAATGACTACGAATTAATAGCACTGCCTGCTGGTAATAACAGGAGATACTCCTTATCTAATTATAACTTCACACACAGGGGATATCAAATTAACAATATATGAAATAAGGCAATCAAAATAAAAATATGTAAAGAGTCAGGGCAATGATTGACTAGTTTTTGCAATCGATGCGATTCTTTGGTCATTCCAATAACCTACACAAGATACCGTCGGTTACGCTGCTGGTCATGCTGATTTTTGTATCCATGTCCTCGATACAGTTTTAGTCACGACTAATCTCAAGCTAAGGGATGGCTGGATGGACGAGGTGAGAATTAGAGGAAACATACCTTGTTTTTGGTTATAACCCGACTCGATAGTAATATCTGAAATTATGTCCATTCTGTTATTTTTATTGGAACATGCTCTTTAGGTCGCCTGAATAAATTCTGTCAGGTATATAATTTAGTATAAGAAACTGTATTATCAGAAAGTGATGTAACAATCTTTCCCAAGGGAGGAAAAGAGATGACAAGGACAAAAAAAAGAGCAGCGTTCATCATATTTCTTATTGCGCTCATCATTATTGTCGGCGCATTCTTGATTATTCTGGGCATCAACATGTTCAGGGATAAGGATGAGGATACACCAGTCTCAGGAAATGAGCTGAAGATTCCCACACTCCTGCAGGACCTCAATCCGGACCCGCTTGTCACCGATTATGAGCTGAAAGCCATGGAAGGGCAGTCTGAGTTCATCGAAGGTAAAAAGACAGATACCTACGGATACAACGGAAATTATCTCGGTCCGGTGCTGAAGTTAAGGACAGGGGAAGAAGTCAACATCAAGGTTTCAAATTCCCTTAGGGACACCACAACAATGCACTGGCATGGACTTGTCGTGGATGGAGAAGACGACGGTGGACCTCATCAGGGGATTTTGCCTGGAGAGACCTGGACCCCGAACTTTATTGTCGACCAGCCAGCAGCAACTCTATGGTTTCATCCACATCTGATGGGGAATACTGCGGACCAGGTCTATCAAGGGCTCTCAGGTCTCATTTATGTTGAGGATGAATTGTCGGACAGCCTTGTGATCCCCAAGGACTACGGGATTGATGACATCCCGCTCATTGTCCAGGACAGGAATTTCAAGGCCGATGGCAGTTTTGACTACAGTGTAAGCATGATGGGAACTTTCCCGGGAAACACCATCCTTGTCAATGGAACTCCGAGCCCCTATTTCAATGTCATGGACGGTAAAGTGAGGTTCAGGATCCTTAATGCATCCAACTCTGAGAATTTCGTTTTCACATTAAGTGATGGGGGAGAATTCAATCAGATTGCATCGGATGGAGGATTCTTAAGTGCGCCATTTCAGCGGAAGAGTCTATTTCTTGCCCCTGCCGAAAGAGCGGAAGTCATCGTAGATTTTTCCAGCTCAAATGGGACTGTCTTTTTGATGGCGGGCAAGACTGAAATCCTTGAATTAAGGCTGGCGGATGTTCTTCGAGACTCGGGTGAAATTCCCCAGGCACTTGCAAAAATAGAGGAGATCCCCCTCGGAAACAGTCCAAGGGAAAGGACCTTCATTTTGCAGAACATGGGAATAACAGGGACCATCAACGGAACTTACTTTGACGTGGACAGGATTGATGAGGAAGTGCAGCAAAATGAGACTGAGGTCTGGACAATAATTAACCAGGGTGGCATGATGCAGTCCTCGGGTCATCCGTTCCATGTCCACGGGACGCAGTTCCAGGTGATATCGAGAAACGGGGAGAAACCTACATCCGAGGAAAGTGGATTCAAGGACACAGTTTTTGTTGATAATGGCGAAGAGGTCAGGATCAAGGTGAGGTTTTCCCACGTGGGAATCTACATGTATCATTGCCATATCCTTGAGCATGAGGATAACGGAATGATGGGGCAGTTCAGCGTGGAATAAGATAAGAAGGCGCATAGGATGCTGTTTCGATTCAGGGGGGATTTGATGTACTGTCAAATCAGAACCATGAAAGGAAGGATAGGATGAAAAAACAGGACCTGTCGTCGCTAAAGAGAAAAATCAATCCCATACCTGATGAAATACGAAAGGTCCTTGAAGAAATGGGTCTCATGGAAAGCTACCTTCTGAGGCCACCCTATCAGCAAAATGACTATATTGGTTGGATTAACAGGGGCGTGCATGAAAAGACGAGGAAGAAGAGGTTTATGCAGATGCTGGAAGAGCTTGAACTCGGGAATCTCTACATGAACATGGAATACCATCCGAAAAAATGAGGAAGACTAGTGTTTTAGCTCCTTTAATCAAATCCAATCCTGGAGATTCGAGAAGAAAAACTGCATTCCATTCTATCAACATATGCTCATGGAAACGCAGTGCATGTGGAATTCTCTATTAATGTAATAGAAAATTCTCACTATGTTATGCTTGCGCAGGCTTACAGTAACGTGAAAATTCTGTGTAGATGTTATGAATTGGTGAATCGGACTACCTTTTTCACTATAGACAGACTACTGTCTGTTTGTCTATATCGCTGATTCTGTCTCAAAACATGATTTTGCATTGCCTGAGACGGGAGTCAGGAGTAGAAAATAACGGTCAGGAAAAACCAGTAATCACGAAAATGTGAAAGAATGATTGAGAGAATAACAAATTCAATACTAATTAATTGGAGGTTCTGAGATGAAAAAAATTAAAGTCGAATCCAAGGGAAGAACAGACATGATTGAAATCACAAACGAGGTAAAGGCTCTTGTGAAGGGGAGCGGGGTGAAATCAGGGATATGCCTGCTTTTCATTCCCCATACCACAGCAGGTGTCACCATCACTGAATTTTCTGATCCAGCACTCATGACAGACTTCCTGAACTCGATGAACGGTCTCATCCCCTTTGAAAACAACTACGGCCACCTGGAAGGAAACGCTGCAGCCCATATCAAATCCAGCTTGTTCAACTTTTCCCTCGAACTGATCATCGATGAAGGGGAACTTGTCATTGGCGTCTATCAGGGAATTTTCTTCTGCGAATTTGATGGACCGAGAGTCAGACAGGTCTTTGTGAAGATCATGGAAGGATAAAGCCTGTTTTATAGAAATCCCTTCCGGTAATCTCTTTGGTCTGGAAGGTAGAAGGATTAGATGAGGAGTGATACCAGTGAAATTTGAGTTTATGACAGCAAATCGAATTATTTTCGAGCGTGGCTCCATCACCCAGATTGGAAAATTGGCCAAAGTCATGGGCCACAAGGTTCTCCTTGCCTCTGGGATGTTCCCGGGGGTTACCGAAAAGGTTGCAGACTATCTCAAGGAAGAAGGTCTTAAAGTGACTATCGTCTATGTCGCTGGAGAACCAAGCATCGAAGGCATAAAGAAAAGCCTTGACCTGGCAAGAGAAGAGAAATGCGATATGACGATTGGCTTTGGGGGAGGAAGTGCTATGGATACTGGAAAGATCATCGCGACGATGCTCACGAACCCTGGAGAAATCATAGAATACCTTGAAGTCATTGGAGAAGGACGCAAACTGACCATACCTTCAGTGCCTTGTATCGCCATCCCGACAACATCTGGTACCGGAGCTGAAGTCACGAAGAATTCGGTCATCGGCTCAACCGCGAACAAGGTCAAAGTAAGCCTTCGAAGCCCGTACATGTTGCCTGAACTGGTCCTTCTGGATCCTGAACTCACGTTGAGCGTTCCACCGGAAGTTACCGCAAGCACGGGTCTCGATGCCTTGACCCAGGTTTTGGAACCTTTCATTTCCAATATGGCCAATCCTGTGACCGATGCTTTTTGTCGTGAAGGCCTTTCACGTGCATCCACATCCCTCAGAAAAGCTTATGATAATGGCGACGATATCGTTGCACGAGAAGAGATGGCTCTGGCGAGCCTGTTCGGAGGCTTGGCGCTGGCAAACGCCAAGCTGGGGGCGGTACACGGATTTGCAGGCGTAATCGGAGGCCTTTATCCGATACCCCATGGCGTGGTTTGTGCGATTCTTCTTCCTTACAGCATCGAAGCTAATGTGAAGGCACTGAGCGAACGAGATTCTTCAAGCATTGCCCTGAAGCGTTTTGATGAAATTGCACAGATCCTTACAGGAAAGAAGGATGCCCGGGCTATGGAAGGGGTCATCTGGATCAAGGAACTTTGCGACCACCTGAAAGTTCCGAAACTGGGCACTTTTGGAGTTACGGAAAAGGAATTCCCTGAAATCATTGAAAAATCCATGGTCGCCAGCAGCATGAAAGGAAATCCCATCAAATTAACTTATGATGAGCTATATCATATTCTGTCCCAGGCCTTATAAACCTGAATCAGGATAAAGAGGGATATTTCACCGTCAGTGTTAGATTTGCACAAATTTTATTACGTCTCCCTTAATATTGTGAGGAGAGATGCCTATGGGAAGAATAAATGGTTTTTTCCAGCCTCAGGAATGAAATAGTAATAGTTTCAAAGGAATGAAAATAGCAAAGCACATATTGGAATTGGAACAAGTAACAATTAGTTCCAGATCTATTCTTTTTGATAAGAACGGGTCACCGTCAAAACAATGAATCGTGAATTCGAACAGATTTACCTGAATCCAGGCTGGGCAGAACATAGGGCGATGGATATCTGGAATACCCAGGTTGAAACCTCTTAATCGATCATCCGGAACGCCAATATCGACCCACATGATATTGCCGCCATCGGTGTCACAAACCAGAGAGAGAGACCAAGATCATCTGGAACAAATTCGATCATGAACGCCATCTGCTGGCAATGCAGAAGAACCGCCTACATCTGTGATGACATGAATTCAGGAGGATGGGGACCCAAAGTCAGATCAAAGACTGGAGTCTTCTGCGATGCCTACTTCTCAGGAACCAAGATCAAGTGGATGCTTGGCAACGTACCAGGTGCTAGGGAGAGGGCAGAGAAAGGGGACCTTCTGTTCGGAACAGTCAATACATGGCTAATGGGAAAACTTTCAGGGGAAGAAGTCCGGGCCAAGCTGTACAAGGGGTGGAAGAAAGCTGTCAGCCGTTCCCTCCAGCGGGTTGATGTTGACGTGTAGAAACCTGCCCTACCCAACATAAAACTTTATCATCGAGTTGGAAGTGATCTTATGGCCTATTTCTGGCTCGATTTGCTTTAGTTGAAAGATGGGAGATGTGAGAAAAGGAAAGTTTTCTTTAAATTAATATTTGAAAACCCTTTGAATATAGTGAAAATTCAGACTAAGTGCTATGATGAAGTTGATAGATACCACCACTTTTGCACATGATCATGATGTCGGGGAGGAGCAAAATGAAAGGCAAGAATGCAAGATCTCTGATCGCGATTTTCCTATTCGTCCTAGTCCTCTTGTCGGGTTGCAGCGTCTTCACCGCAGAGGTGGAGGAAGCCCCTGGAAACATCCTTAACGGTGGTTTCATCACTGAAGACGGTGGATGGCTGTATTTCAACCGGATGGAGGGGGACACCATATACCTCTACAGGGTACGGACCAGCGGGTCCAGGGGGGCAAAGATTTCAACGGATGCCGGCGCACCGATTTCCATGGCGAATGAATGGCTCTATTTCAGCAAGTTCGGGATTGATGATGCGGATACCGAAGCGGGGGTCCTCTTCAAGATGAAACCAGATGGTTCGGACAGGGTGATGGTCTCTGAGGAGAAAGCCTATAACGTGGTTGTCGAAGGGGAATACGCCTATTATCTCGGAATCTACGGTACAATGGCAAAACTGATCCGGATTCACCTGGAAACTAAAGAAAAGACGGTCCTGACCGAGGACAGTCTGTTTGGATTTATCCTCCATGAGGAGTGGATCTATTATGTGAACCTTTCAGATACGCTGGGCAATCTTTATCGGATGAAGCTTGACGGATCGGGGAAGGAAAAGTTGAACGACGACAATACGGGTCAGTTCACTATTGATGATGGATTTATCTATTTTGTCCTAGACGAGACACCCTATTCCGACGGAGCCGATGGGCTTCTCTCTGACGAGGGTCTGATTCCAGTATTTATGATGCACAAGATGAAATATGATGGGAGCGATAGAAGCAAGGTCGCTGAAGTGAGCAATGGTTCCATGAATGTCCACAAGGGATGGATCTATTATCAGGACAGCATTGACGGCATGGTTATAGGGTGAAAACCGATGGGACCGGCAAGATACGAATCCGGGACAACTCTCTGACAAATATCATCATCATCGGGGACTGGATTTATTTCTACGACAATCAACAGCCGGATTCTCCCTCTGTGTACAGATCGATTCTGGGATCCATGTACAGGATGAAGCTTGATGGGAGCAAGGAGGAGCTGTTCGAATAGAAGTCTGAATGAAGAAACTGGAAGGCTCAATAGGAAAGGACAGGAAAAGGCAGGATCATGGCGACAGTCAGGAGAGCATCTCTTATAGGGAAAGAAACGAAGGTGGAGAGGATGAAGAGACTGATACAGACAAATGAGTTCCTGGGAATTATACTGATTCCAGTATTTGGGTATCTGCTTTCTTTCACCGCATTAATGATAAGTTGGGTTTTCTCGGGTTTCTACAATTATTTCATGGATTCTCTAGACTTGGATACCAACTATGCCACTTCAGGGATGAAGTTTATCCTGATTGTGTTTTTTATTGCCATATCCTGGAAAGTCTATGCATCCAGGCTAAATGACTTCATCAAGTCGATATACAGTGTCCTGCCTGCCATGGTGATCTTCATGAATTTCATGGACAAAAAGTGGCTACCCAATTCCTATATTATCAATGGACTGATTTTTACGGGCATCCTGATCTATCTTTATTGGAAAAAGAAGCCGTGGTACTACTACTATTCTATTACGATGACGTTAATGTATCTCATTTTCATCATCTACACTTAAAAGCAATGGCAGAGTAGAGCTTCCTTTTTGATGCGGAAAGCCTTTTCGGAGCGTGCAATGAGAACCATAGCTTTATAGACGAAGTTTGTGAGGAAATAAAATACCACCCGATCCATGTGCATATCAGCACTTTGGAACGGGTGGTATTTTGAATCGGGAGAAATTTCCCTAGTTGCTTATGATTCTTCTTGCCCCTACGATATTGTAGTTGCTCACATGCCAGGAGATATCTGTAATCATGACGTTCTTTCCCGGGCTTGGCGAGTGGATCATCTTGTTGTTTCCAATATAGATGCCTACATGGGTGACACTGGTCTCACCAAAGTACAAGAGATCTCCAGGCTGTGCCTGAGATATCGGAACATATGCCCCTACTTTGGCCTGGTCTCTTGAAACTCTCGGCAAGGTGACCCCAAAGTGATTATAGACATACTTGGTGAATCCGGAACAGTCAAATCCGCTTGGTGTGTTTCCACCCCAGACATAGGGGACACCGAGGAACTGGTAGGCATAGCTTACAATGGCACTGCTGGATGCAGAGACTGCAACGGATGCCGTAACTGTTGCTCTCTTTGCAACGATGTCCTTGGCCGTTTCAATGAGGATGACAATCTTATCGTCTATCGTATCGAGGATGACCTTCTTCCTTGCTTCCCGAAGCTCGGCGATTGCTGAATTTAGCTGAGCGTCAGTGCTGGAAGAGTTGTTGATGACTTTTTCACTTTCGCTGAGCAGTGCAGCTTCGCTTAGTGCCAGGTCTCCTTCAATGACCGCTTCTTCTGCTTCCATCTGCGCCAGCTTTGCATCGGATTCCGTTTTCTTGACTTCGATGGCTGCGAGATTTTTTTGGTTCTCTTCGTTCAGAGCGTTCATTTGTGAAATCTCATCTTGGAGAGTGGATTTTTTGCCCTCCAGAGCTTTCTTCAAGGCATCAATTTCATCGAGCATGGCCTTGTCTATCTTTGCGATTTCAATAATTGCATCTGCCCTTGAAACGAAGTCGGACAAGCTTTCGGAACCAAGGATCGCATCAATAATTCCTGTATTTCCCTGCTTGTACATGGCTCGAAGTCTGTCTCCATATTCCAGTTCTTTCTGGGCAAGTTCCGTCTTCTGAATCCTGATGTCTTTCTCAACCAGCTTTTTGGCTGCTTCAATCTCCGCTATCTTGGCGTTGGTCTCATCAATCTTTGCCATATTTATAGTAATCTCATCCAGGATGACATCGATGTCCATATGCAATGCTGTAATCTTGGCTTCCATTTCCTTGTACTGAGTCTGTTTCGTTATGATCTGCTGTGCTGAATCCCCACTGATCGGCGAAGCATAAGCCGGAGAAACTACTCCGAACAATGTAGAACCTGCGACTAATGCCGCTACGACCTTAAGTTTTATATTTTTCATTTTGAACACCCTCTAATCTTTCGAAATTACTCTTTTTTACTTACAAAGGAAAGTATAAAAAAAAGATGTGTTCGACATATAAAGATAGGTGTAAATTATCCTTTCAGGTGGGATTGTGTCTTTGCAAAGCGAGAAACTAAGGTCCTTCATGTGGAATTGTGAATTATTTTATTGTATCAAATAATCGTAATTCCATGGGAATCAGCATTTTAATAATATAGACATTTTAGAATCGGTAACATATACTTCATTAAAATATCATAATCTTCGGATAAGATGGAGAGAACTAAGAGAAAGGAGTCTTTTATATGATGTACAATTGGTGGTCCAATACAAACTCATTCAATTGGATGGTGATGGTCCTTGGAGGCATTGTTCTCGTTTTGCTCATCATTCTACTTGCGATTACATTAATCAGACCAAGGCACAGGGATAACGATAGAGATAACTTAAGGGATGCTCCAAGGGGGAGCCAGGATAGTGCCATGAGGATTCTTGATGAAAAATTCGCTAAGGGAGAAATCGATGAGGAAGAATATGTGAAAAAGAAAAATCTCCTGAAGTGATAACAGACTCCAGGAGTCTTGGACATCGGAAAGCCTTCTAGCAGCTGCCCTGAATAAATTTGGGTGGGCTTACGAGGGGTGCCTGTTTAACCAATGAAAAATGGAGACGCTTTGTTACCAATTCAAAAACATGAGGCGAACTTCCGGTATTTGTTCTTATTCGGGTCTATGATTACACACATACCATCAAATGAAGTACTAATCAAGGAGAGGATATTACGATGAAAGAATCCAAGATGGAAATCAAGATTCCTATGTTTCTGCTATTTATGGCGGTCTTGTTTGGGGCAGTATTGCTCACCAGCAAGTGTTATAAAACGGGTGCATATGAGGGAGAAAAGCAGCATAGCATGGATGAGGCAGAGAAACATCTCCATTTTTGGGAATGCAGAGACGCTGAAAAGAAAGAGGGTAAATCGGAAAAGATATAGGGGAACATCGGCGATAAGTGGGTTTGAATCACCCACTTATCTTCAGTTCACCCTGGATGATCATCCAGCAGATCGGGATAGAAATAAAGACCAGGGATTTTGACATTTTTTGAAAAAGGATGCATGGTTCTCTTGAAATGAGGAATAATGAAGGTATGCTGAGAAAGGGAAGGGTTTCACCTTCACGTTCCAAGTGCAAAATATTGAAGAAGGCGAGGAAAAGGAAATGGCTGAAATAAAATTTGAAATTGTTGAATCAATCGGGGTGCTTTCAGAATCTCCAAAGGGGTGGACCAAGGAACTAAATCGTGTCAGCTGGAACGACAGGGAGCCCAAGTATGATATCAGGGAGTGGGATCCGGCTCATGAAAAGATGGGAAAAGGTCTGACGTTTTCAAATGAGGAAATCCTAAAGTTGAAGGAATTCATTTGTGAGCTAGATGTATCGAAATGACCTCAGAGGTTTTCATTTAAGGGAAATAAAAATGGACGTTTCCAGTGTTCAACCATTCTGGAGGCGGCGACAGGCTTATGATCTTGATTCAGGGGGGGGTGGGACAGTCATTTGAAACAGTGCTAAAAAATGCTTTGTAATATCCTCGGGGAAGGGAGACTTTTCCTAGTTACTGGCAGTGTGAAGGGAGAAGAAAGGCCGGATGATTGAAGAAAGAATCACGGTTTTCGGATGATCTTCCAAGGGCCTTTCTATCTTGATGACATTGAATATTGTCTGGGATTTATTCATGGCAGGGAGAGAATGAGTGTGTGGAGAGTAAAAACAAGAAGGAAATCGGCAATTGATAGAGGTGAGGATTTCGGCATGTCAACGGCAGGCTGATCGAATCTTCACCTCTTATAAATTTTTTTAGTGAATCTGATTGATATCCACTTCCGGTTCGGAGGGACTACGCTAAAATACGTCACAGTTCTTTTAAGGATTTGCCAGTAAAGAAAATCTGGCCAGAGGTACGCTGGGGAACAGGATTAACTTACCCGTAGCTAAAATATCAGAATGTCTTACTCATAAGATACTTTTTTCTGCACGGGATAAGTTGTACAATGTACCCATAGGATACCTTTCATAAACTATGTAAGGGTATCAATTATTCGATGAAATAGAAAGAAGGTGTTTTTCATGTCAAAAGAAAAAGTGTTTACCAGCGATGAAGCTAAGGTCATTGGGGACACACTCGGGGTAGAGTGGAGCAAGTTTGATGTAGAGCAGTTTACTATGGGACTAAACGTAGAACTGGAACATGGTACCGTGGAATTGAAAACAAATGTTACGGATAACAATCCCATAAGCACTGGCAAAATCGCACTTGCGCATCTGAATGAATTTCCGGATTACTACACCAGACTGGATAAAATGGAAGAAGAAGCGAAAAAATATTGGGAAAGCAAATAAATGGTCACTGCAAGCTCAATGAATTCAGAAATCATTGAGCCTGTGTCTTCAACAACGGACAGTACCCAGCGTACTGTCTTTTTTAATGCAAAGGGAGCAGTGGACTAACACCAATTTTGTTTTATACTTCTGGCAGGGGAATCAGTCCTACGTGGAGAATTGTAAGATGGAACCCATTATGATAATATTGAATCATTATAATGGGTTGTTAGAAGATTAACTTGAAACAAATAATATGTGAAGGTAGGAATAAGCCAAATGGAGAAGGTAGTAGAAGTAAGCATATGTGTCTGCAACGAATGTGTGATGAATGGTGCGATGGACATCATGGAATCCCTTGAGAAGTTCGGGGAACTGGCTGAGGAAATCAAGGAGAGGTACGATATGAAAATCGTGCTCACCCTGACTACCGAAAAATGTATCGGAAAGTGCAAGCATGGGGAACATTCACCGAGAGTGTCAATCAACGGACATATTTTCGATCATGCGGATAGCCAGACTGTCATGGAGGAAATAATCCATTCGATGAGTAAGGAGTTGAATTGACGATGAGAGGCCTATATACTCCGGTTACGCAAATTCGTCGTCAGGTTTTTACGGAAATCGCGAGGATGGCCTATGAGGGGGGAGACTACAGCAGGATTGAAAACATTCCTTTCAAGATCATCCCCGGTGAGATTGCACGATACCGGGAGAGCGTATTCAAAGAAAGGGCCATCGTGGGGGAGCGACTTCGTTTTGCCATGGGACTTTCCTTGAGGGATGTGGGACAGCCTGCCCCAATATCAGTAGGGATTGAAGAGAGTGCGAAGGCTGAAAAATACTACGAACCGCCGCTGATCAGTGTCATTCCATTCGCATGTGACGCCTGTCCGGAAAAATCCTTCGTGGTTAGCGATAACTGCAGAGGATGTCTTGCCCATCCCTGTACCGGTGTTTGTCCTGTCAAGGCAGTTTCCATCATCAATGGCAAGTCCTTCATCGACCAGAAAAAATGTATCAAGTGTGGAAGATGCAAGGATGCCTGCCCATATAATGCCATCACCAAAAAGGTCAGACCATGCGCGGAAGCCTGTGGGGTAAAAGCGATTGAGAGTGACTATCTGGGTAGAGCGGTAATCAATCCGGACAAATGTGTATCCTGCGGTATGTGCATGGTGAACTGCCCGTTTGGAGCGATAGCGGACAAATCCCAAATCTTCCAACTGATCCGTTCCATGGTGGAAGGCAACGAGGTCATTGCGATTATCGCACCTGCCTTTGTTGGACAATTCGGACCACTTGCGACGCCGCTCAAGGTAGAGCACGCCCTGCACGCCCTGGGATTCGGGAAGGTCTATGAAGTCGCAGTCGGAGCCGACATGGGTGCCCTAGCAGAGGCCCATCACTATGTGGAGAATGTTCCTGAAAAGCTACCGTTTCTCCTTACTTCCTGCTGCCCCTCATGGTCGATGCTTGCAAAGAAGTACTTCCCAGATGTCATCGACAGCATCTCTAACGAGCTGACACCGATGGTTGCCACCGCACGACTTGTCAAGGAAATGCATCCGGATGCGAAGGTTGCATTCATTGGTCCCTGTCCGGCAAAAAAACTCGAAGCTTCCCGAAAATCTGTTAGAAGTGATGTCGATTTTGTCGTAACCTTCGAGGAACTGATGGGGATGCTTGTTGCCAAGGGCGTAGAGTTCGAGGATACAGCTGAACTTTCCACGTTCCAGGATGCTACCGGTGCAGGTAGAGGCTATGGCGTCGCCGGAGGAGTGGCCAATGCCATAGAGACATGTATCCATTCCTACTATCCCGACAAGGAAGTCAAGATTGACCGTGCCGAAGGTCTGGATGCCTGCAACAAGCTGCTTAAGCTGGTCAAGGCAGGCAAGCGTGACGGGTATCTGATTGAAGGTATGGGTTGCCCAGGTGGGTGCATCGCGGGGGCAGGAACGATCATTCCAATCAATAAGGCAAATATCGCCGTTGAGAAGTACAAGGTCGCTTCACCAAAAGCAATCCCGGGGGACGTCAAATAAGCAGGACTTTTCCTGCCTGCGGTTGGAATCCTGAAGGCCATTTGCTCTAAAATTAAACAGGGTGCAGGAGTTGTTCAAAGCATCCGAGAATATGCTAAATAGGCTCCCCTTTTGCCAGACAGTTAAAACAAAAACTGTTGGTCATTGGGGAGCTGTTTTAGGGTAAGGAAGCAAATCTGACCGGGAGATGAAACTGCATAGCGTCAGGAACAGCTAAAGGGGAATGCGCCAGGTATGTTTCGCATAAGCGTTGGAGTGGGGCGTTTGTAGCAACATGGCCGTGAAAAATGTTGATAGTTTATCATTGTATTTAATTTGAAACATTCAGAATTATTTGACAAATATGAATATTTCTGATATAATAGTCCTACTAAGAATTATCAACCAGCATTTTGATGAACATGTAATGCAATCTAAGTGATACATTCTGTGTTGCGTATGTTGCAATTATCTGATCTGATATGGGTTTTGGATTCTTAGGAAAAAAGAACATCGTCCCTGTTAGACAGAGTGACTGAAGAAAGAGTGACTGAAGAAAGGAGGGAATAGTTATGTTAAATACAATTATTATTATCTTAATCGTCTTATGGCTTCTAGGTATGGTTACAGCAAATACCATGGGTGGGCTTATACACATACTTCTGGTCATCGCGATTATCGTGGTTCTTGTAAGAGTGATTACGGGGAAAAAAATAGTGTAGCTAATTCAAGCGTCTTCATCATGCGCAAGTTGCGCTGGTTTCGACCATTGGGTAGGTACGAAAGAAATCATTGGGTTTAGTGGGAATTGAAAGTTCAAGACCTGAAGGCAGAAGGAAACACCTGCCCTCAGGCCTTCATTTTTGCCACGGCTTCCTCTGGTAACGGGTATTCGGATATTAGCAGCCTTTGATAAATCTCCATACTCTTAGTAAAGTTTTGCCCTATTTTCGCCACTGATTTTTTCTACGATGTAATCAAAGCATAGGAATTCGTTTCAAGAAGATATCATTCATGGACAAAATGAGGCGAAACCAACCCTGAAAAAGAGATGTGGAAAATGAAAAAAATGGCAAGACTACTCACAACAGCGACTTTAGCGATAACAGTTCTGGCGACTTCGGGTATTGCATTAGCAGCGGAACTTCCCTATGGATCGGCAGGTGCCCTGGACGATGACAGCTATATTTTGGAGGAAATGCTGACCTACGCCATCCTGGAATATGCGGCAACGGCAAATATGCTGCAATCATGGAAGCTCATGGCGCCATTTGCCGTACTCCAACATCGTTAAAGCGGAAAGCCGACATATCAGCGCGCTGCTTCCCCTTCTTGAAACTCATGATGTCGGGGTTCCGTGGATGATGCCGCAAGTAGAGTGACCGTCCCCAGTTCACTCCAGGAAAGCGATGAAATCGGCGTGGAGGCGGAAATCCGAAATATCGAGATGTACGAAAGCTTTCTCAAGGAAGACCTTCCCGAAGACGTCAGGTTCGTTTTCGAAAACTTAAAGCGAGCATCCGAAAGTTATCTAAGGGCTTTTGAAAATGCTTCGCAGGGCAACGTTTCGGGAACAACTTCGGTGACGGAACAGGAGAGTGTAGCGTTAAATAAGGTCTTCACATGACAGGGAAGTACAATGTACCTCCCTGTTTAGCGTGCACTGTGAAATGCAGGCAGGGCACCTAAAAAGAGAGACAACGAGGGGGATGTAATTCTTTTATTAGATAAGATAATTTTTATGTGATATAATTGTTTATATATGAAGAGTAATTTTGGAAAATTAGAACCAGTTTTAATGCTGTATCCAGTTGTTTTCTGGATTTTATATTTGAAGTGCGATTGAGGCCCTAGAAGCAAGGAGGATTTTTATGTATAAGGTTAATGATTATATTGTCTATAGTTCCACCGGTGTTTGCCAGATTGTAGACATCATTAAAGAAAAACATCTAAGCAACAGTGAGATGGAATACTATGTCTTGGAACCGGTTTATTGCAAGAATATGACGATAAAGACACCCGTGAGCAATGAGAAAGTTCTGATGAGAGATATCATTACAAAAGAAGATGTTCTAGCCCTGATTGGGAATATGTCAGAACAGGATACGGCTTGGAACGATGATGACAAGGAGAGAAGCCAGGATTTCAAGGCAGCCCTTAAAGTGGGAAATAGCGAAGAATGGATTAAGCTGATTATGACCATTGATCTGAAGAAGAAAGAGAAGATCACTGAAGGAAAGAAGCTGACGAAGGCGGATGATGACGTGCTAAAAACTGCTGAAAAGCAGCTGCGTGAAGAATTGGCCATAGCCTTGGACATTAAGCCGGAGGAAGTTGATGCCTACATTTCAGATCATCTTGCATAAAGCATCCCTTTTGGGTCACAGAGAAAGTATTATCGGATAAACTGTTCAGTCATGAGAACCAGGAATATGGGGTTTCATTGATGAAGATTTGGAGCCATGGGGTAATTCTCATAGCTTTTTTTTGCAACCCCAGTTTCTGGAGGAAGGGGTCGTATTGGGTATGACGGTGTTCATTCGAATTGCATATCCGGAAAAAACTGCAAATATCCCTGTTGATGAGCAGAATTGACGCAAGTCTCCATGCATCTATAATTGAGTGGAAGGTAAAAATTTGAAACGAGTGACAGCAACTCTTGCTGAATATAGGCTATAATAATGCTACAGTAGTAACGAGTTGAGTCTTGGTTGAGAATTTCAAATCTAGCCTTGGCAGTGCATTGCTGATATTCTTGGTTATACTGGTCGGGTATTTGCTCAAAAGAAAAGATGTCATCGACAGCGATTTTGCAGAGAAAGCAAACATCCTCGTTTTTTATATCACATTGAGATAAAACCCTTAAGGGGGAGACTATAGCACAACCTTCGACGATTTTTTTCGATGTGAAATTCATCCTCTTCGTCGTTTTCGGAATCTTGCTCAGCACATTGGTCGCCTGGCTCTTTGGCATCTTTCTGATCAGATACAGGGCAAAGATAGGACCGGAGGTATTTCGAAGTGATTGCAATACCGCAGCACTGCTTCCCATCGGAGCTTCTTTTAGCCTGGAGAAGTTTTCTTATAACTTCTGCGAATCCATGATTGCCTCCATTATCAAGCGGGTGCTCTTGCAAATGATGTCGCCCCGGTCGGAAAAGCAAGCTGGGTTTTCGTAAGGAGGACTTGGCGTCAAATATCATCGTGACAAGCACCTATCTCTCGTCTTTCTCGATTACCCTGTTTATCCTCTTCCTAGGTCCATCGGCTATATCTCGTTGTTTTCAGAGGATAAAAATCTGCAGGGTTCTATGGGCATCATCCTAAACGTCACCCGGAGCGTGCCAATCCGGTTGAGGAGGCATGGGATGTCCATGAATTTTTCTATGTGTGTGGGGGCTGTAGACGGTCGACTCATTTGAGGGATTGAAGAAAAGGAGGGGAAGGCCGGGTCTACCTGGCAGCAAATGAAAAAGATAATCGGACTCATCCTTTCAATCATCATCGGGGTTCTGGTCGGCTTTTTTGGAGTGATCGTTTCTGTGTTCGCGGATGGCGGAGTTAATGAGAGACGGCTCACCATAGGGGGAATTCTTCTCTTCTACGCGATTTTGGGTGGAATCTGGGGATTGCTTTTTCCTGAGCGCTCTTGGAAGTGGGGTTTATTCCTTGGTGGCCCCGGTGTGATCTTTCTTTTCATCTACATGCTTGGAGAATTTGATTCTTTCTATCTGCTCTATATGGCACTGATTCTTCTGTGTGCATCACTGGGGGCATGGGCAGGAAGTTTGATCGTGAACCGGAGACGGAAGCAGCCTTGAATCCCTTCTTGTGGATAGCAGGGACAGATCCAACCGATTTGAAAGAGCCGCCTGGGTTGACATTGTCGCCATAAGGCATTACACTTTAGAAGAAACTTTAAACCAGTCCCGTGAGGCTGAAAAGAGACGCATGAATATGGAGAACTACAGATATGGGATAACCATAACTGGATATTGTCATAGAGAGCAGACCTCTTTTTACCGCGGGTAAAGGGAGGTCTTTTTGTATGGAAAAAAGAGTGGAGGGGGAATCAGGTTGATCATCAAAAACGCCAGGCGAATCTGCCATGAGAACACTTTGGAAGACTGCGAGATTTTAATCGAAGGAAACAAAATCAAGGAAATCGCGAATACCATCGATGTCTGCCCGGGGGAAGTGGTGCTGGATGCCAGAGGGATGCTCGTTACCCCTGGATTTATCGATGTGCATGTCCATTTGCGCGAACCCGGATTCGAGTACAAGGAGACCATCAGGACAGGAGCACGGGCCGGTGTGGCTGGTGGATACACCACGCTCTTTGCCATGCCCAACACCATGCCTAGCCCGGACAACGCGGAAACCCTTCGTATGCTCAGGAGAAAGGCTGCATCGGATGCATTGATCCGATGCGAGTTTTACTCCACCATCACCAAGGGGGAAAAGGGAATGGAGCTCGTAGACTTCAGGGCTCAGAAGGAAGCCGGAGCAATCGGATTCTCCGACGACGGCAAGGGGGTACAGGACGCTGGACAGATGTACAAGGCCATGCTAGGCGTAAAGGAAGTCGATGCCGTCATTGCCGCCCACTGCGAGGACGAATCCATGCTTTTTGGTGGGTACATCAACGACGGGGAATATGCGAAGGCACACAATCACTCGGGGATACATCCGCTCACGGAAGAGCTGCAGATCATCAGAGACGCTGCCATCAGCGAAGATACAGGCTGCAGGTACCATATCTGCCACATGAGCACGGAAAAGGGAGTCAGAACCCTTGAAAGGGCAAAGCGTGACGGTGTAAGGATATCCGGGGAGGTGACACCCCATCATCTCCTGCTGTCGGAGGACGACCTTGAAGAGAATGGGAACTTCAAGATGAATCCCCCCCTACGCCTGAGAAAAGACCAGCAAGCTCTGGTGAAGGGACTTGAGGAAGGCGTCATGGACATCATCGCCACGGACCATGCCCCTCACAGCGAAGAGGAGAAATCCGGTGGCCTCAGGTATTCCGCCTTTGGGATCGTAGGTCTTGAAACCTCCTTTTCCCTCCTCTACACCGAACTGGTCCTGAAAGGGAAGGTATCGTTGAAAAGACTGGTCGATGCCATGACCGTCGGACCCATGAAGCTCTTCGGGCTTCCTTATGGTTCCCTTGAGGAAGGGAAAATTGCTGACCTGACGCTTATCGACCTCAAGAAGGAATGGGTCATTGACAGGGAGAACTTCCAGTCCAAGGGAAAGAACACCCCATTCCACGGTTACCGGGTTCAGGCGAAAGTGGATACGGTCATCTATGGAGGACAAGTCGTCCTCAGGAACGGAGAAATCGTTATTAGGGAAGGAGAAAGCGTTGGATAAGAAACTGCTACTTGAAGACGGAACTGAGTTTTATGGACAGGCCTTTGGAAATCTGGACGATGCCTATGGGGAAGTGGTGTTCACGACTGCGATGTCCGGGTACCAGGAACTTCTGACGGATCCGTCGCTACTCGGGCAGATCCTGGTCATGACCTATCCCATGATCGGCAACTATGGAGTGAACCGGGACGATTATGAGGCCATGAAACCTTACCTGTCGGGATTCATCGTCAAGGAATACGCCAGGGATCCCTCCAACTTCCGGATGAAAGTGAACCTCGAAACCTATCTTAAGAAGATGAAGGTGCCCGGGCTCTTCGGTATCGATACAAGGAAGCTCACCAGGCACATCAGGGAAAAAGGCGCAATCAGAGGATGCATCATCCCTTCGGCAGTTCCTACTGAAGTGGGGCTGGAGCAGATGAGATCCTATGACTTCTTTACGAACCATATGGAACGTGCCTCAACAACATCCACCTATGTCATGCCTTCCTCAGGGAAACGCGTAGTACTCATGGATTTCGGAATGAAGGGTAGCATCCTGAAGGAGCTCAACCGTTCGGGGTTTCATGTGACTGTGGTTCCCTATGATACGGATGCGGAGACCATCCTCGGGATGAATCCCGACGGGGTGCTCCTCTCTAACGGACCGGGGGATCCGGCCGATGGGCAAAAGCCCATTGAAACCATCCGTTCGCTTCTTGGAAAGACCCCCATCTTCGGGATATGCATGGGGCACCAGCTGCTGGCCCTGGCCTGCGGAGCCCGGACGAGGAAGATGAAATTCGGCCACCGTGGGGGGAATAATCCGGTCAGGCAGATGGAAACCGGAAAAATCCTCATCACCAGCCAGAACCATGGCTATGAGGTGGATGAGGATTCCCTGGCGGGAACGGACCTTGAGGTCACCTATGTCTGTGTAAACGACGGATCGGTGGAAGGTCTGCGGCACAAGAGAGAAAAGGCGTTTTCCGTACAATTCCATCCGGAAAGCTCTCCAGGCCCCAGCGATGCCAGGATCATCTTTCAGGAATTTGCCATGCTCATGGAAACGGGGAGGGAATAAGGATGCCAAAGAGAAACGACCTACACAAAATCCTGGTCATCGGTTCAGGACCCATCATCATCGGGCAGGCTGCTGAATTCGACTATGCTGGGACCCAGGCCTGCCAGGCACTGAGAGAAGAGGGAATAAGCGTCGTCCTCGTGAACTCCAATCCGGCCACCATCATGACGGACAAGGAGATGGCGGACAAGGTCTATATGGAACCCCTGACCAAGGATTTTCTAAAGAAGATTCTGCGCAAAGAGCGACCTGATGCGCTTCTACCCTCTCTGGGAGGACAGACCGGGCTCAATCTGGCCATGGAGCTTGATGCAGACGGAATTCTCAAGGAACTGGGCATTGAAGTTCTGGGGACGGACCTCTCAGCCATCAAGAAAGCTGAGGACAGGAATGAGTTCAGGAATCTCATGAGAGAGATTGGGGAACCGGTCCCCCCTTCAGTCATCTCCGGCGATGTGGAAAGCGCCCTGGCCTTCGCCCAGGAAATCGGATACCCCGTCATCGTGAGGCCCGCCTTCACCATGGGCGGAACCGGTGGAGGATTCTGCAAGGACGAGGAAGAGCTCAGGATCGTCACGGAGAATGGCTTGATGCTTTCACCAGTTCACCAGTGCCTTGTGGAGATGTCCATCGCAGGATGGAAGGAAATCGAATTCGAAGTGATGCGTGACGCCAATGACACCGCCATCGTGGTCTGCTCCATGGAAAACGTGGACCCGGTAGGCATCCATACGGGAGATTCCATCGTGGTCGCTCCCTGCCAGACCCTTACAGACAGGGAGGTTCAGATGCTGAGGGATGCTTCCCTTAAAATCATCCGCGCCCTGAAGATCAGGGGCGGGTGCAATGTCCAGCTGGCCCTTAACCCACAAAGCTTCCAGTACTACATCATCGAAGTGAATCCGAGGGTCTCTAGGTCATCCGCACTGGCTTCCAAAGCAACAGGCTATCCCATCGCGAAGATTGCCGCGAAGATCGCCCTTGGCTACAACCTCGATGAGATGATCAATCCGGTGACAAAGGTTTCCTACTGCTGCTTTGAACCAGCCATAGATTACATCGCCGTCAAGCTTCCCCGGTTTGCCTTCGACAAGTTCCAGTCCGCCAACAGGAAACTGGGAACCCAGATGAAAGCCACGGGGGAGGTCATGTCCCTGGGAAGGACCTTCGAGGAAGCTCTTCTCAAGGCGGTCAGGTCGCTGGAAATCAAAACGGACCATATTGAAATGAAAAAATATAAGGAGGTTCCAGATGCCGTGCTCATGCACCTTATGGAGAGGGCTGAGGACGAAAGGCTCTTTGTCATCTACGAACTCATGAGAAGGGGAATCAGCCTGGAGATGATCCATGAGAAGACCAAGATCGACCTCTTTTTCCTGCACAAGATCCGGTATATACTGGAGATGGAAAATGCCATCAAGAAAGAGAAGCTGAGGGAGATCCTTAAGTCTGCTAAGGAGATGGGCTTTTCAGACAGCTACATCGCCCGGCTCAAGGGACTGGAAACGGAAGATGTGGAGAACCTCAGAAAGGAGATGGGCATCAGACCCGTCTACAAGATGGTCGACACCTGTGCGGGAGAGTTCAGTTCAGAAACCCCATACTACTATTCCACCTATGAGGAGGAGGACGAATCTCTTGTGACGAAGAAGAAAAGCATCGTCGTCCTGGGTTCCGGACCCATCCGAATCGGTCAGGGCGTCGAGTTCGACTACGCCACGGTGCATTGTGTCTGGTCCATCAAGAACCTGGGCTATGAAGCCATCATCATCAACAACAATCCAGAGACCGTATCAACAGACTTCTCCATCTCGGACAAGCTCTACTTCGAACCCCTGACGCTGGAGGATGTCATGAACGTCATCGACCATGAGAAACCGGAGGGAGTCATCGTCCAGTTCGGCGGACAGACTGCCATCAACTTGGCAGCAGGGCTTGAGAAAAGGGGAGTGAAGATCCTCGGGACCAGCCTGAAAAGCATCGACCTGGCTGAGGACAGGGACATGTTCGAGAGGAAGCTTAAGGAGCTGGATATCCCCATGCCCATGGGCGGCGTGGTGAACACGGTCGGGGACGCGAGGATAAAGGCTGAGGAAATCGGCTATCCGGTGCTTCTGCGTCCTTCCTATGTCCTGGGTGGCCGCAACATGGAGATCATCTACAACGAGACTGAGCTGGAGATCTACATGACAAGAACCCTCCGGGAAAGCGGCGGAGATGGCGTCCTCGTGGATCGGTATCTCTTGGGAATGGAATGCGAAGTCGATGCCATCTCAGACGGAGAAAACATCGTCATCCCCGGTATCATGGAGCACATCGAGCGTGCAGGAATCCACTCCGGAGACTCCATGGCCGTATATCCGCCAGTCTCCATCACAAAAGACCTCCAGAAGGTGCTGGTGGATTATACCGAGAAGATCGGCAAGGGACTTTCCATCGTTGGGCTCTACAACATCCAGTTCGTCATCGACAGGAACCAGGAGGTCTTCGTGCTGGAAGTGAACCCGCGAAGCTCGCGTACGGTTCCCTTCCTGAGCAAGGTTACTGGGGTGAACATGGCGGATGCGGCAACAAAGGCAATCCTCGGGGTGAACCTCAAAGAGCAGAAGATGAAACTCGGCCTTCTCCCGGCCATGGAAGGCTATGCGGTGAAGATGCCGGTGTTCAGCTTCAGCAAATTGAGAAAAGTGGACATCGCCCTGGGACCGGAAATGAAGTCCACGGGCGAGGTCATCGGACGGGACAGGAACCTTGAAAAAGCCCTTTATAAAGCCATCGTGGCAGCAGGGTACGACATGCCCGAATATGGGACGGTGCTTTTCACCATCGGCGACCGGGACAAGGAGGAGGCCCTGAAGCTGGCCAGACGTTTCAGCGCCATCGGCTACAGCATCGTGGCCACCGAGGGGACGAAGAAGTTCCTCACACAAAATGGTGTTGTGGCGGAAGCCGTGGGAAAGATCGGCACAAAAGGGAAAACAGTCCTTGACCTGATCCGGAAAAGGGAAGTGCAGTTTGTTGTCAATACCTTCACCGAATCAAGAAGGGAGCACATCTCCGACGGCTTTCTCATCAGGCGCGAATCCGTAGAGAACAACATTGCCTGCCTCACTTCCCTGGATACGGTGTCCGCCATCCTGAAAGTGCTCGAATCCATGAACTTCTCCATCGAAAGCTATTAAGGAGGGAAAAGATTTGAAGAAACTCCACGACCTGGTCATACTCGAGAATGTACTTATTGCGAAAGAGACCTACAAGATGAGCCTGAAAGCAGAAACGATGGACTTTGTTGAGCTCGCTCCGGGAAACTTCATCAATATCAAGATTGACAAGGGAGGGGCACCTCTATTAAGACGGCCCATCTCCATCTTTGACGCGGATGAAGAGCAGAAGGTGCTGAAGATCATCTACAAGGACCTGGGCTACGGCACGCACCTCATGACGAAGCTATTGCCTGGGGATATCCTCAATGTCCTTGGCCCTCTCGGAACTGGATTTCCCATAGAGAACACACCCGATGCCGCACTTCTCGTGGGCGGAGGCGTGGGAATCCCTCCGCTCTACGAGCTGGGGAAAAGGCTCAGGGATAAGGGGACGAAGGTGACTTCGGTCCTGGGATTTCGGGATGCGCAGAGCATGTTCTGCCTGGAAGATTTTCGGACCCTGGGGGAAGTTTATATCTCCACCGAGGACGGTTCCTTCGGACAGAAGGGATTCGTCACGGATGCCATCACAAGCCATGATCCGGATTTCGACACGATCTACGCCTGCGGTCCGAAGGTTATGCTGAAAGCGCTTGATGATGCTTACAAAGGGAAGAAGGAAGGCTATCTTTCCTTCGAGGAAAGGATGGCTTGTGGAATCGGCGCGTGTTATGCGTGCATGATTGATACGAAGGACGGACTCAAACGCGTATGCAAGGACGGTCCGGTCTTCAAATTGGGGGAGGTGACGTATGAATAGGGATATGCTGAAGGTGGACTTGCCAGGCCTTTCCCTGAAGAACCCGATCATGCCGGCTTCCGGATGCTTCGGTTTCGGCAGGGAATACGCCGAGTATTACGACCTGGGCAGGCTGGGGTCCATCATGATCAAAGCCGTGACCCGTGAAAGGAGAAGGGGGAATCCCATGCCCCGTGTGGCGGAGACGCCCAGCGGAATGCTGAACGCCATAGGGCTCCAGAATCCGGGCATAGAAGGAGTGGAAGGGGAGCTGAGATGGCTGGAGCAATTCGACCTCCCCATCATCGCTAATGTCGCCGGCTATACGGATGACGACTATGCCTATGTGGCGGAGAGAATTTCTAAAGCGGCTAATGTCGGTGCCTTGGAGATCAACATCTCCTGTCCTAATGTCAAGGAGGGGGGAATCACTTTCGGGCAAGACCCTGAAGTGGCCTACCACCTGACAAAGAGGCTCAAGGACGTGTCCTCGAAGCCCATCTACATGAAACTCTCGCCCAACGTCACAGACATCAAGACTATGGCCAAGGCTGTGGAAGAGGGGGGAGCCGACGGCATCACCATGATCAACACCCTCATCGGCATGAGACTAGACCTTAGAACCGGGAAGCCTATCCTGGCCAATGGAACGGGAGGCCTTTCAGGGCCCTGCATCAAATCTGTAGCCATAAGAATGGTTCATGATGTCTACAGCGTTGTGAAGATTCCCATCATTGGGATGGGTGGAATCTGCAATGCCGAGGATGCCTTGGAATTTCTGTACGCCGGAGCTTCAGCGGTGGCGGTAGGAACGGAGAACTTTATCAATCCTTATGCGTGCCTGGACATCATCGAGGAACTGCCCGGAGTGCTCCAGAAGTATGGATTCAAAAGCGTAGAAGAGGCTGTCGGTTTCAGCCACAAGCAAGGAGGAAAATCATGATGAATGCTAAAGATGTCATTGTTGCACTGGATTTCAAAAACAAAGAGGAAGCCCTGACGTTCCTCAAGAACTTCGAAGAAGGGATATACGTCAAAATTGGTATGGAGCTCTTCTATTCCGCTGGCCCTGACATCGTCAGGGAAATCAAGGAAATGGGGCATAAGATTTTTCTGGACCTCAAATTCCATGATATTCCCAATACTGTCGCCGGAGCCACGAGAAGCTGTCTATCCCTCGGTGTGGACATGCTTAACCTTCATGCCAGCGGAGGAAGCAAGATGATGGAAGCTGCCATGGAAGAGGCCAAAAAGGCGGACAAGATGCCCCTTCTCATTGCAGTCACCGTTCTGACCTCCATGAACGAGAAGACCATGAAGGAAGAACTGCATGTCGAAACCAGCATCGAAGATACCGTCCTCAACTATGCGAGACTCAGCAAGAATTCCGGGCTTAAGGGCATTGTCTGCTCCGCCCTCGAAGTGGAAAGGGTCAGGAAAGAAATGGGGGAGGACTTTGTCACCGTGACACCGGGCATAAGGCCCCTTGACTCTTCAGCTGGAGACCAGTCCAGGGTCGTCACACCAGAGAGGGCCAGGGAACTTGGCTCACATTATATTGTTGTGGGAAGGCCGATCACGATGGCACAAAATCCCAGGGAAGCCTATGAGAAGATTAGAAATGAGTTTCTAGGAGGATTGGAACGATGAAAGAGATAGCAAAGGCACTACTAAAAATCAAGGCGGTGGCCTTGTCTCCTGAAAGACCCTTTAACTGGGCGTCAGGAATCAAGTCACCCATTTACTGTGACAATCGCCTGGTCCTTTCCTACAAAGAGGAAAGGCAGCTTGTGGAACTGGAAATGGTCCGGGTCATCAGGGAGGAGTTCCCCGAGGTGGAGTGCCTCATGGGCACCGCTGCAGCAGGAATCCCCCATGCCTCAATCTGCGCCTGGGAAATGGGGCTCCCCACGGGGTTCGTCCGTGGGAAGGCCAAGGACCATGGCAAGGAAAACAGGATCGAAGGGAAATACTACGAAGGAATGAAAACTGTCGTCGTGGAAGACCTGATTTCCACGGGCGGATCTTCTTTCGAGGCAGTGAAGGCACTAAGAGATGCCGGGTGTGACGTCCTTGGCATTGTCTCCATCTTCACCTATGGAATGAAAAAGGCAGAGGAACTCATGAGGGAAAATTTGGTCAAGACCGTCTCCCTGACGAATTACCATGAACTTCTTGAGGCTGCCGTGGAGGAAAACTATGTCAGCGAAAAAGATATCCTGAAACTCAGGGCATTCATGGAAAATCCAGGTGATGAAAGCTGGATGGCCAAATAGGGAATATTGGAAGAATAGTTGGTAAAAGGAGTGATCATGATGGTCACTCCCTTTTCATGCTGATTTCAGCTTTCAAGGGTTTGTCATCCCATTTGAAGACTTCATTTGCACCGGATGACGGCAAAATGCAAATGAAAGGAAAAGTCATCAGATTTGCAAAAAGGCACGACTTTAAAAGGGAGTAATATGGAATATTTCAATAATCTCCTGGCTAAATTATTAGATTTGTAAATGTTTACAAATCCTATTGATATTTCTCAGGTTTAATCCTATAATAATATAAAAGGTTAGTTAAACGTTTAAATAAACTTTGGTGGGTTAAAGATGAAGATAACAATGAAGGATATTGCCAAGGAATCCGGAGTGTCTATCGCAACGGTATCCATGATCCTGAACAAGAAGGACCAGAACATCACCGAGGCCACAAGACTGAAAGTCCTTAAAGTGGTAAAAAAGTATAACTACATTCCGAACGCCATGGCTGGTAGCCTCGTGACGAGAAGAACTGGCGTTATTGGACTGATCATGCCCGACATCAACAACCCGTTCTTCCCTGGCATCGCCAGGGGTGCAGAGGACAAGGCGCATGAATCCGGGTACAGCATCATCTTTTGCAACACCGATGACAAATTGGAAGTGGAGGAGAAGTATATTGAGTCTCTGACGAGCAAGATGGCGGATGGAATCATCATCGCTCACTCCTCAAGCAGCGAGAAAACAAGTGAGATTCTCGAAAGATGCCAGATCCCCATCATCCTTATCGATAGGGATTTTGACGCCAGGAACATCAGGGGCAAGGTCCTCGTGAACAACAAGGACGGGGCATACAAAGGGGTAAGTTACCTTTTCAAAAAGGGTCATAGGAAGATTGCCTTCCTTTCCGGTTCACTGAAGACCCAGACTGCACGGGACAGGCTGGAGGGGTATCGGCAGGCTCTATTAGAAAATAACATTCCCTTTGAAGAATCCCTGATCAGATACGGCGAGTACCGAAGTGAATGGGGGAGGGACGGGATCAGGTCGCTTCTGGAGAACAAGGTCACCTTTGATGCCGTTTTTTGCGGCAATGACCTCATTGCCATCGGGGCCATGAAGGAACTCAAGAGAAACGGTCTGAGGATTCCCGAAGATATCGGGGTCATGGGCTTCGATGACATCTACATGGCATCCATGGTGGAGCCTGAGCTGACCACCGTAAGGCAGCCAAACTATGAGATGGGGTATCAGGCTGTGGACCTTCTCCTCAGGACACTGAAGGACAAGACGAAGACAACCGATAGCCATGAGATTGGAACCATCATCTTGGAAACGGAAGTCGTGGAGCGAAATTCTATCTAGGCAGGACAGAAACCCGAGGAAAGACGAGTAATCTTAAGGAGGAGAGAAAATGATTGTTGTGGTAGGGAGTCTGAATATGGACTTGGTCATCAATGCTGAGTTTATCCCCAGACCTGGTGAAACAGTTCTTGGAAGGGATTTCAAGCAGATTCCGGGCGGAAAGGGTGCAAATCAGGCGGATGCCGTGGCTAAACTTGGCGCGGAAGTATATATGGTCGGTGCAGTCGGGGATGATGCCATGGGAAAGACCTTGAAGACTTCGTTGAAAAATGACGGAGTCAGGGTGGATTTCGTCTTGGAGAAGAAGGGGACGCCTTCGGGAATAGCAGCCATCATTGTTGAAAAGAGCGGTAATAATGCCATCACGGTCGCTTCAG
>ENA-OFCF01000007-OFCF01000007.1-metagenomes-genome-assembly--contig:-NODE-7-length-122553-cov-5.437517_pt1 | contig 122553 bp, 109 predicted proteins | sample MGYA00153387_OFCF01 | MGnify analysis MGYA00153387 | reverse complement strand
AACTACGCAATCAAGGGGACCTGAATCCTCACCCGTTTTAGTTGACACCCTTTCCTAACTAGAGGTGTGTATGGCTAAGCGCGTCGGTCCCTGTGTTGGTTGTTAGTCTCCACAAATCTTTCCACGAGGTGAAGTAATGCACCGCTTAATTCAATTCTTGCTATTTTTCTCAGCATTCGTGCTATCGCTTCCTGCGAATGCCCAACTCGGCACCACCTACAAAGAAGGGCCGGTAACCCAGGTGACCTACTTGAAGATCGAGTATGGCCACTTTGACGAGTATGTCGACTGGCTCAATTCAACTTGGAAGCCGCTAAATGAAGCGAAAAAGAAGGCGGGGCTGATCATCGACTACCGGGTGTATACCGCGAGCCCAAGGAAGCCTGAGGAGCCGAATGTAATTTTCATGATCACGTACCCGAATATGGCCGCTTTTGATCGAACCGCTGAAGAGAATGCATTTGCTGTAGAGATGATTGGCAGTGCAAAGGAACAGGACTCGGCAAGGATCGCTCGCAGCGCCTATCGAAAGCGTCTCGGCACCGAGCTGATTCGAGAAGTCATCCTGAAGTGATGGGTGTGAGCAGAACAGAAAAGAAAAGAAAAAGAAAAGAAAAGAAAAGATAGATTGCATGGCTAGCCTTTGCTGTTGCCATAACGGGTGGCTGCATCTACGCTTGGTTTCAGCTAAACGTGTACCAGTTGCTAAACTACGAAACATATAACGGCTGCCCATAAGTCAATTCGCAACCTAACAATTCCGTAAGGAGCGTCCTGTCAAGCCCAATTCATGACTTTGTGTTCCAAGCAAACAGGACGGAGTATATTTGCGTTTGAATAATCACTTTCGTCCCCATAAATCCCTGAACTCGGTTCATACTACCAACGACACTTTAATAACGAGGGAAATAAAAATGGCCAAAACAAAGATTATTTATACGCTGACCGATGAGGCGCCGCTACTGGCGACTTATTCGCTTTTACCTATTGTCAAAGCTTTCGTTGCTTCTGCTGGCGTTGATGTGGTGAGTACCGATATTGCTGTGTCGGCTCGGATTCTGGCAGAGTTTTCCGACTATCTGACTGACGAGCAAAAAGTGCCGGACAATTTGGCCGAGCTCGGGCGCCTAACGTTGCTGCCCGACACCAATATCATTAAGCTGCCCAATATCAGCGCATCGGTGCCTCAGTTGACTGCGGCAATTAAAGAGCTGCAAGCACATGCTTACAACATTCCGAATTTCCCAGATGATCCTAAAAATGATGAAGAAAAGGCCATCATGGCACGCTATTCAAAGTGCATCGGTAGTTCGGTAAATCCTGTTTTGCGCGAAGGTAATTCTGATCGTCGTGCACCCAATGCCGTTAAAAACTATGCCCGTAAAAATCCGCATTCCATGGGTGAATGGAGCCAAGCCTCGCGCACCCATGTTTCGCATATGCACTTTGGTGATTTTTACCACAGTGAAAAGTCCATGACACTCGATGCGGCTCGCGAGGTCAAGATGGAACTTATCACAAGCAATGGTAAGTCCATTATTCTGAAACCCAAGATTGCCTTGCTGGCCGGTGAAGTTATCGACAGCATGTTTATGAGCAAGAAAGCACTGTGCGAGTTTTACGAAAGAGAAATTGAAGACGCTTACAAGAGCAAGGTCATGTTTTCGCTGCATGTGAAAGCGACCATGATGAAAGTTTCACACCCGATTGTGTTTGGTCATTGCGTCAGAATTTTTTACAAAGACGCGTTTGAAAAACACGAAAAATTATTCGACGAACTTGGCGTGAATGTCAATAATGGCATGGTTAACCTGTATGACAAAATTGCCACATTGCCAGCGTCCAAACGCGAAGAAATCATTGACGACTTACACCGTTGCCATGAACATCGCCCGAAGCTTGCTATGGTTGACTCATCGAAAGGCATTACCAATTTTCATTCACCGAGCGACATCATTGTTGATGCCTCAATGCCAGCCATGATTCGCATTGGCGGCAAGATGTGGGGCGCCGATGGCCGGCCGAAAGACTGTAAAGCGGTGATGCCAGAGAGCACCTTCGCACGCATTTACCAAGAGATGATTAACTTCTGCAAATGGCATGGCAATTTTGACCCAACCACGATGGGCACTGTGCCTAACGTGGGCTTAATGGCCCAACAAGCAGAAGAATATGGTTCGCACGACAAGACCTTTGAGATCACAGAAGACGGTATCGCCAACATCACTGACCTTGCCACCGGTGAAGTATTGTTGACGCAAAATGTTGAACAAGGCGACATCTTCCGTATGTGTCAAACCAAGGATGCGCCAATTCGTGATTGGGTAAAACTCGCCGTGACACGAGCACGCCAGTCTGGTATGCCAGCCATCTTCTGGCTTGACCCGTATCGCCCGCACGAAAATGAAATGATTAAGAAGGTGAATACCTACCTAAAAGACCATGACACTTCGGGTTTGGACATCCAAATTATGTCGCAAGTGCGCGCCATGCGCTACTCACTCGAGCGCATCATTCGTGGCCTAGACACAATTTCGGTGACCGGCAATATTCTGCGTGACTACTTAACCGATTTATTCCCTATTTTGGAACTCGGCACCAGCGCCAAAATGCTCTCAATTGTGCCGCTGATGACTGGTGGCGGCATGTATGAAACCGGTGCAGGCGGTTCGGCGCCGAAACATGTGAAACAGCTTGTTGAAGAGAATCATTTGCGCTGGGATTCGCTAGGCGAATTTCTCGCTTTGGCCGTTTCACTGGAAGATGTTGGCACCAAAACCGGCAACGCCAAAGCAACGATTTTAGCCAAGACACTCGACCAAGCAACAGGCGAGCTGCTCGATAACCGTAAAGGGCCGTCAACTATAACCGGCGAACTCGATAATCGCGGTAGCCACTACTATCTTGCCATGTATTGGGCTCAAGCTTTGTCTGAACAAACTGACGACAAAGAACTGCAGGCGCACTTCACTCCGCTTGCGAAACAACTCGCCGACAATGAGCAAACGATCATCAGCGAACTCAAAGCAGTGCAAGGAAAACCTGCCGACATTGGTGGCTACTACTTTCCTGACCCGGTAAAAACCGAAGCAGTGATGCGCCCAAGCGCAACTTTCAATGCGGCAATGGCGACGATTAACACAGAACTTCCCTGAGAGTAATGTATGACTCGTCACTCCAAATTCCGCGCTTGCCCGTTGTGTGAAGCCATCTGTGGTCTTGAATTGCAATTCGAAGATGAAAAGCTTGTAGCGATTCGTGGCGACGACGCCGATCCGTTTAGCCGAGGACACATTTGCCCAAAAGGCAACGCGATTTTAGATTTGGAATCCGACCCTGATCGCTTGCGCAAACCGATGCGCCGCATTGGCACTGAATGGCAGGAAATTTCGTGGGAGGATGCGTTCACCTTGGCTGGCGAACAACTCGCGGAAACGCAAAAACACTATGGTGCAAATAGCATTGGCGCGTATTTGGGCAACCCGAATGTGCACCATTTCGGGCATATTGCCTATTTGCCTTTTTTGCTGAAACTGATTCGAAGCCAAAATGTATTTAGTGCTTCGTCAGTTGATCAATGGCCGCATCAATTGGTCAATGCGCAGATGTTTGGGCATCAATTCCTGGTGCCAATTCCTGATATTGACCACACCGATTATTTTCTAATGCTGGGCGCTAACCCAATTGCATCGAACGGCAGCTTGATGACGGTGCCAGATGTGAAAGAACGCATCAAAGCGCTAACCACACGCGGAAAACTAGTAGTCATTGACCCACGCCGCACCGAAACTGCAGAACTTGCTAGCGCGCACCATTTCATTAAGCCAGCGAGCGATGTGTATTTTCTAATCGCTTTTTTGCAGGCGCTGATCAAAATCGGCCCAGCACGTTTGCAAATTTATGCCGATAAACTCTTAGGTTTTGATACTGTGCTCGATGCAATCAAGCAATTCAAATTCGATGCGATTGAAACTCTGACTGGCATTTCATCTGAAACTATCGACAGCATGGCCAACGATTTTTACAGTGCCGAGAAAGCGGTGATGTATGGCCGCATGGGTGTGTCGGTGCAGGCGCATGGCACGCTTTGCCAATGGCTGATGCAGCTGATTAATATCTACACCGGAAACTTGGATAAAGTGGGTGGTGTGCTGGTAAATGATGCCGCATTGCCAATCACCGGCAAAGGCACCTCGTCTGGCTCGCGTGGCCGTTGGCATAGCCGTGTGCGCGAGCTGCCTGAATTCGCCGGTGAGTTGCCGGTATCGGTGTTATGCGAAGAAATTTGTACCGAAGGCAACGGCCAAATTCGCGCCTTGATTACCAGTGCCGGCAATCCGGTGTTGTCCACGCCCAATGGCCAAGCTTTGGATAGCGCGCTGGAGAAATTAGATTTCATGCTCAGCATGGACATCTATATTAATGAAAGCACGCGACATGCTGATTTGATTTTACCGCCAGCATCATTTTTAACCCAAGACCATTACGATTCAGTATTTAATGCCTTTGCGGTGCGGCGTGTAGCGCGTTTAAGCCAACCAATACGCGAACGCGCAAGCGATGAGCGTGCCGACTGGGAAATCATCAATGGTGTTGGCGCGGCTTTTGCAAAAGCGATTGGCAAAGACTGGCAAACACTGCCGCCACCAAAACACATGATTGGGATGGGCTTAGCGCGCGGCGATTCTGGTTTAAGCATGCATGATTTAGAAAGCGCAGATCACTGCATTGATTTAGGGCCATTGCGCCCTTCATTAATGTTTCGCCTCGAAACCGCTAGCGGCAAAATTGAAGCTGCACCTGATTTATTTATGCAGGCCTTGGCCGAATTGGCCAATGCATCTAGTGCTACTACTGGCGATACTGACTCACTGCAACTGATTGGCCGCCGCGATATTCGTAGCAATAATTCATGGATGCATAATTCACCGCGCTTAGTGAAAGGCAAAACGCGGCATCATTTATTGATGCATAAAAATGATTTGCAAGAGCGTGAATTGGCCGATGGAAATACAGTACGGGTGCGTTCTGAATCTGGCGAAATTTTTGTTGAAGTGAAAAGCTGCGATGATCTAATGCCCGGCGTGGTCTGTTTACCGCATGGCTTTGGCCATCAGCGCGAAGGCCTGCATATGCAACAAGCTGAAAAAATACGCGGCGCCAGCTATAACGATTTAACCTCCGCCACCGAATTAGACGGCCCATCGGGCAATGCCGCACTGAATGGTGTGCGTGTGTGGGTTGAAGCAGTTTGATTCGATTATGCGCACTCTTAGTGATTGGCCTGCTGACCAATATCAGCGACTGCGCCAGCGCATCACAAGCTGTCATCAGTGAGCGGCCTGCCGAGTGGGCAACGCCAGTTGCGGCAGTGGCAGGTTTACCCAACCTATTTCGCGTGAATGCGAATTTATACCGCGTGGCACAACCTACGCGCGAAGGCTTTTCGTACCTTAGCACTCTCACCAGTTTGTACCAAACCGATCGACCAATCAAAACCATCCTGTCGTTACGCGATGCCAACGATGATTTCAAATTCAATCCCATCCATTCAACACTGGGACTGAAACAGATTCGTTTCCACACGTGGCATCCTGAAGATGAAGATGTTCTTGCATTCCTACGCATCGTCAATAACCCTGAGCTGCAACCGGTACTGGTGCATTGTAAACACGGCTCGGACCGAACCGGCATGATGATTGCCATATACCGTATCGCTTATGATGGCTGGAGCAAACAACAAGCGATCGATGAAATGATTCATGGCGGTTATGGCTACCACCCAATCTGGCAGAATTTGGTGCGCTATATTAATAACCTTGATATTGAAGCCATCAAGAAAGAAGCAGCTCAGCAAGGGCCGTTGCAATAATGCCCACTATTTATCAAGCCTGAAGCGCAGAAGACTTTGCCAACGTGCGGGAGTTATTGCTGGAATATCTCACTTGGACAATTGCACAAACCAAGCAAGTGCTGGGCGAAGATGTCGATGTTGAGGTGATGCTCGCTAATTCCATGTCTAAGCTAGACAGCTATATGCCGCCAGATGGCCAGCTTTTACTGGCAAGCCTAGAAGGCATTCCTGTTGGTGTGGTTTTTCTGAAGAAACTGCGTGAGGATGCTTGCGAAGTGAAACGGATGTACGTCCGGCCGGGTTATCGTGGCAAAAAAATTGGCTATAAACTGCTCGATCAACTCATCATCAATGCAAAAAATGCAGGCTACCAAAGCATTCTGCTCGATAGCGGGCGCTTTATGAGCCAAGCGCATGCGCTGTATAGAAGCGTCGGTTTTAAAGACATTGAACGCTACCCAGAAAGCGAAATGGGCGAAGGCTTTGAAGCGCATATGGTTTATATGCAATTGGATTTATAAATAATCGACATAGTTCATTCGTATGCCGAATGGTTGGCGAATGAGTTCGGTTATTTGGGATGATATGAACTAACCGCTCACTTCCAACCCAACCAACCGGGCCCACGAACAACACGGCCGGGTCTTGCATCGGTGGGCTCGCCATCTTTCAAGACCTGCACACCATTCACCCACACCTCATTAACACCTGTACTAAACTGCTGCGGCTTATCAAACGTGGCGTGGTCTTGAATTTTGTTTGGGTCAAACAACACTAAATCGGCATAGCAACCGACCGCCAAACAGCCGCGATCGCGCAGCTTCCAATTTTTTGCTGGCAAGCCAGTTAAGCGATAAATACCGTCTTCAAGTGTGGTCAATTTTTCATCGCGCACATAACGCCCCAGCCACCGCGCAAATGTTCCGTAAGCGCGTGGATGTGTGCTCGATTTCAGAAATACGCCTTCCGGCGCGGATGCTTCGGCATCGGATCCTAAGCTGACCCAAGGCTGTTTCAAGCCCAGTTGCACATTGTCTTCCGACATTAAAAAATACACCACATCAATGCGTGAATGATCTTCAATGATCAAATCAATAATGGTGTCTTCAGCGCTTGTGCCACGCTTTTTGGCCACTTCCGCCAAGGTATTTCCGGTTAGCGGTTTCAATTTATCGGTTTTGAAGCCAATAAGCTTTGTTCCTTCTGCACCAGCCATTAAATACAAATTTTCCCATTTGCTGGTTGGCGTGCGCATTTCTTGAAGCACTTGTGCGCGAATTTTCGGGTCTTTCAAACGATTCACCCAAGCATCAAGGCCACCCTCTTGTACCCAAGGCGGCATAGCTGCAGTAAATCCGGTAGCGCCGGCCGTATAGGTATACATGTTCGCGGAAACCGACAAACCCTCAGCGCGCGCTTGCTCAATTTGTGCAATAGCTAGCGCCATTTTTGGCCAATTATCGCTGCCAGCGGCTTTCAAATGATAGGCCTCGGCATGCGCGTTGGTTTGTCGCGCAATAGCAATTAACTCGTCTAAAGATTCATTGAATCGATAGGCTTCGCTGCGCATATGCGCCATATAGCCGCCACCGTATTCACTGGCTGTTTGCGTTAGCGCAATGAGTTCATCGGTTTTGGCATAAAATGCTGGTGCGTAAATCAACGAAGCACCCACGCCCAGCGCGCCCTCCTCCATAGCTTGCCGAACTAAGGCTTGCATACGCTTTAATTCATCGGCAGTTGGCGCACGATTTTCAGAACCTAACTCGTGAATACGAACTGTGGTAGCGCCAACTAAAGATGCCACGTTCATCGAAATGCCACGTTTTTGCAAATACTCTAAATATTCACCCAAACTGGTCCATGGAATGTCGTAATGGAAATCGGATTGCTGTTCAAGGGCTTCTTTTTTCATAGCCGGATTTATCGGTCCCATCGACCAACCTTCACCGAACACTTCCAAGGTAATACCTTGGCGTAGATCGCTTTGCCCGCGGCCATCCACAATCAGCGATTCGGTGGCCCAACTCAGCATATTGATGAAGCCTGGTGCCAGTGCTTGCTGCTTGGCATCGACTATTTTTTTGGCCTTAAATTTTACACCGTTTGGCAAATGCGCGACTACGCGGTCGGTATTCACGGCAATGCTAATGGATTGCGGTGCGGCGCCAGTACCGTCGTACACATGGGCATTTTGAATCACCAAATCGTATACGGGTAATTCATTAGCGATAGCAATTGATGAGAAACACAACAAACCCGCTGTGAAAACACTAGCACTCAAATATTTCATCGCAATTTCCCCTTATAGTTGTTTTGCATTCTAGCGCGAATTAAGCTCAGACCACACTGCCCTACCTAGCTCCGCTAAAAACGGATAGCCGATGCTTTCGTATTCGTATTTATCGTCATTGAAAATACCATCGGCATTCACATAAATATTTGCTGACAGATAGCATTCCCACTCACTATTGGTATCCGTGATGTATTCAACATCAGTTAAATAGCCATACGCTTCGCCAACTTTACCAATGAGTGTAAGCGATTCTGGTTTGCGGGTTTTGACATCACCTAAAATAAAAAATCGACCATATCCGTCAGCATATTCCGCTTCTGGGAAAATTGGGTCGGTGCTTTGTCGCGGCAGCATTGCCATGATTTTTAGAATCTGTTTACGCATAGCATCTGGAATTTTCCAGCGTTGATGTTTGGGTACAGATGTTGGGTCAACAATCGCTTTCAACATCTGCTGTGAATCGGCTAATGCCATAAAATTGGCTTTGGAAAAATCGTGTGGCCCAACAACTAATTCGCCATTATCTTTTAAAAAGCCAGTGCCTACGCGTGCATCACCAAATGCAAACTCACGCGGCCTGCCCACGCGCTCAGCAAATTCATAGACAGGCACATCTTGGGAATTCAACACCATGCCAGCACGAGTGCGATTGTTATCAAGCACCGGTGCCGACATCCTGCTGATTAAACGCACCGACGGATAATCCAACTCTTGCATGCGCTGATGCATGGCATCGACACCAAGAAAATCATACAGTCGATTAAAGGGTGGGTTTTCACTGATGGTGAAAATGCGTGTCAGTGTCCGCTGTAAACTTTCGAAATACGGCTCATCAACTGGCCATTCGCCACCAATTGGTGCTTGCGTAAACCCAATTTTGGCCGATAAATCCAAGCCCAGTGCCGCGATTTTTTCACAGGCCAATAAGGCAATCGGCAATTTCGCTACGCTAGCGGTGCTGAACCATTGCATAGGCGTTAGCTGCCACGTTGTTTTCTGCCATCTGGAACGGCTATTTTTTTTGCGGTACTGGTACAGTATCTGCACGCGATGATCGGGGTTACTGGCAAATGCCGCAAATTGTGCGGGCATGGCCGCGAACACACTCGGCCAGAATGTGCTCTCGGCAAAAAGCTGATTCGGCACTGCTATAACAGGAAGAAGTAGTGCAGATTGTAGAAGGATTCGTCGTTGCATAAGTCCATGCTAACAGCATGTTTGAGTCAAACGGAAGCCGCATTCATTTTGTTCATAAATTATGAATACGAATGCAATTTCCTTGCTCGCAGAGGTTATGGCTCCTACACTGAATGCTGTTCAAATGACGCGGCGTTGCGTTGTTCCCTGCACTTAAACCAGCCCGCCTATAATTAATGACTATAACTAAATTTAGTAGCACTCAAAACGCCATCGATGTCTTGCAACAAGATGTGATTGCGCGCTTTACACACCTAGAAGCGCAGCAAACCTCGGCACTAAACGCCAAAACTGCTTTGCAACTGGCTGCAATTGCATGCCGAGATGTGCTTGCCGAACGCTGTGCTACCACTCAAAAAGCCGATGCAAACCGTGGTGTCAAAGCGCCTTGCCGCCGCGTGCATTATCTGTCGATGGAATTTTTGATGGGCCGCGCGTTAAGCAATGCTTTAGCTGCTCTTGGGCTTGAGCCAGTTGTGCGCGCCCTGCTTGCTGAGCGCGGCATTGATTTAGCCGATGTACTGGAAGCCGAACCGGATGCGGCCTTGGGCAATGGCGGTCTTGGTCGTTTAGCCGCGTGCTTTCTAGATGCTTTCGCTGAACTGGGTTTGCCTGCTTTTGGCTACGGTTTACGCTATCACTTCGGCATGTTTGCGCAGTCCACACCCGATGGACGACAAGTGGAAGCGCCAGATGATTGGCTGCGCGAAAGGGATTTATGGGACATTGAACGCCCAGACATAGAATACATAGTTGGCTTTGGTGGCCGCGTGGATTCCGACCGCGCTGGTGGCCGACGTTGGATGCCTGCAGAACGGGTGCGTGCGCGCGCCTTCGATTTTATTGTGCCAGCTCATCACGGCGAACGTGTTTCTACTTTGCGCCAATGGCAGGCACTTGCTGAACAGACCGTCGATTTTGCCGCTATTGTGCGTGGCGATTATGCCAGCGCGGCCAAATCGCAGTGGTCAGCTGAATCGTTAAACTGGGTGCTTTACCCAGACGATAGCCATGCTGCCGGACGTGAATTGCGACTGCGTCAAGAAGCGTTGTTGGTTAGCGCTTCTTTACAAGATTTATTGCAACGCCACTTGCAGGAATTCGGCACACTCGATTCGCTCGGCCTGCACAATGCCATTCATTTGAATGATACCCACCCAGCGCTTGCGCCGGCTGAATTGATGCGATTGCTGATTGATGAGCACGCCATGGATTGGGATTCGGCGTGGCAGATCACTACGCAAGCGGTGTCGTACACCAACCATACTTTAATGCCGGAAGCTTTGGAAACTTGGCCAGTTGCGCTGATGGAACAATTGCTTCCGCGCCATCTAGATATTATTTACAGCATCAACCACCGTTTCTTAAGCGATGTGCGCAAGCGCTTTCCAGGCGATGAAGCTTTGGCTGAACGTGTGTCTTTGATTGAAGAAACCGGCGGGCGCAAAGTGCGTATGGCGGCTTTGGCCGTGGTGGCTTCGCACCGCGTGAATGGTGTGGCGGCATTGCATTCGCAATTGATGGTGGAAACCATTTTTGCCGATTACGCCAAATTGTTCCCAACACGTTTTCATAATGTGACCAATGGCGTAACCCCGCGGCGCTGGCTGCAACAAGCCAATCCAAGTTTATCGTGTGTTATCGATTCGCATATTGGCAATGCATGGCGCCGTGACTTACAGCAATTGGCGAACTTGCGCGAACACGCCGATGATCCAACACTTTCTAAACAGTTGGCTCAAGTTAAGCAGGCCAATAAAATCCGCTTAGCCGAGCGTATTACGCGCGAGACAGGTATTGTGGTGGATGCGAATTCGCTGTTTGATGTGCAGATTAAACGCATCCACGAATACAAACGTCAGCTGCTGAATTTATTGCATGTGGTGGCGCGTTATCAAGCCATGCTGGCCAACCCGAATGGGCCTAATGGTGAAGGCTGGCAAGCACGCACGGTAATCATCGCCGGCAAAGCTGCCTCGGCGTATCACACCGCGAAATTGATAATTCGTTTAGCGCACGATATCGGCCGAGTGATTAATGCTGATGCTCGACTTCATGGCAAACTGAAATTGGTATTCATGCCAAATTATGGTGTGAGCTTGGCGGAATGCATTATTCCTGCTGCGGATTTATCGGAACAAATTTCTACCGCCGGCACCGAAGCGTCGGGCACTGGCAACATGAAGTTCGCATTAAATGGCGCACTCACCATCGGCACTTGGGATGGCGCCACCATCGAAATGGCCGAAGCGATTGGGGCCGAGCAATTATTTATATTCGGCCATCGCAGTGAAGCCGTTGCTGAGATGCGCAAACTGGGTTATTCACCGCGTTTAATTGCAAATGAAAATACTGAATTACGCTCTGTGCTGGATGCTATTAGCACTGGCATATTCAGCGCCAGCGAACCAACGCGTTACAAAGCCTTAGTGGATGATTTACTGAATGTGGATCGCTATTTTCTGTTAGCCGATTTTGCGGCCTATTGCGCGGCGCAAACGCGCGTTGATGCGTTGTATGCAAAACCTGCTGAGTGGAATGCCGCTGTTGTGCGCAACATTGCCGGTATGGGCTCTTTCTCGGCTGACCGCACCGTACAGGAATACGTTGATCGTGTTTGGTCATCAGCTTCGTTAACAAATAATCCGAGAGCTAAACCGCCACATGCTTAAACCCAACGACGCTGCAGCCTTGCTGGCGGCGCGTCATGCCGATCCGTTCGCTGTGCTTGGCCTGCATGCTGATGACGCTGGCCGATTGTGGCTGCGAGCACTATTGCCGGGTGCAGAAAAAGTTACTGTGATAGATAGTAAGAGCGGCAAGGCCATTGCTGAGCTATCGTTACGCGATACGGCAGGATTATTTGAAGCACTTATTCCTCGGCGGCGTAAATTTTTTGGCTACCGATTGCGCGTGACATGGCAATATGGCGAAAGCACCGAACTTTCGGACGCCTATGCCTTTGGCCCGCAACTTAGCGAACACGATTTGCATTTATTGCGCGAAGGCAATCACCCTGCACCGTATTCGGTGTTGGGTGCGCATCCTCAGCTACAAGATGGTATTGAGGGCGTGCGCTTTGCGGTCTGGGCGCCGAATGCAAAAAGAGTTAGCGTTATTGGCAACTTCAATCAATGGGATGGCCGACGATATCCGATGCGTGTTCGGCACAGTGCCGGTGTTTGGGAGTTGTTCATTCCGCATGTGACACTTGGTGATTTGTATAAATTCGAATTGCTCGATGCCAACGATGTGGTGTTGCCAAGTAAAGCCGATCCGTACGCACGCGCAGCTGAATTGCGCCCCGGAACAGCAAGCCGCGTTACCGCCTTACCAGAAACTAAAGCACTGCCAACTGAGCGCGTTGTTGCCAATCGCCGCGATGCCGCCATCAGTATTTATGAAGTGCATGCACCGTCATGGCGCCATGGTATACACGGCGGGTTTCCAAGCTGGGATGAATTGGCTGAAAAGCTACCTGCTTACGCCGCTTCGTTAGGTTTTACTCATTTACAATTGATGCCTATCAGCGAGCATCCGTTTGATGGCTCATGGGGTTATCAAACACTGGGCTTGTATGCGCCTAGTGCGCGCTTTGGTCCACCGGAAGGATTTGCGCGCTTCGTTGATGCCTGTCATGCCTTAGGTCTTGGCGTATTGCTTGACTGGGTGCCTGCGCATTTTCCAGAAGACAGCCACGGCCTAGCGCATTTTGACGGCACCGCCTTATACGAATACCAAGATCCGCGCGAAGGCTGGCACCACGATTGGAACACGCTGATTTACAATTTTGGCCGCAATGAAGTACGCAATTTCTTAGCTGGTAGTGCGCGCTATTGGGTGGAACGCTGGGGCGTGGATGGCCTGCGCGTGGATGCGGTGGCCTCAATGCTGTACCGCGATTATTCGCGCAAAGCGGGTGAATGGCTGCCGAATACATTTGGTGGCCGAGAAAACTTAGAGGCCATATCGCTTTTGCAACGCGTTAATACAGAGATTGGCAGCACACCCGGCGCTATTACGGTTGCCGAAGAATCCACTGCTTTTCCCGGCGTTAGCGCGCCGGTGCATGCTGGTGGCTTGGGCTTTCACTTCAAATGGAATATGGGCTGGATGAATGATTCGTTGCAATACATGCACGAAGATCCGGTGCATCGGCGCTGGCACCACAATAAAATCACTTTTAGCATGGTCTATGCATTTAGCGAAAATTTTGTGTTGCCGTTGTCGCACGATGAAGTGGTGCATGGCAAAGGTTCCTTACTAGCCAAGATGCCCGGCGATGATTGGCAAAAGTTTGCTAATCTGCGTGCTTACTATGGTTTCATGTGGGGCCATCCGGGCAAGAAATTAGTATTTATGGGTCAAGAGTTCGCACAAGCCCATGAATGGAATCATGAGCAAGAACTGCCATGGCATTTGCTCAACGATGCGCGACATAAAGGCATTCAAACCTTGGTACGCGATCTAAATGCGTTGTATCAAAAACATTCGGCCTTGCATCAGCTCGATTGTGAGCCAGCTGGATTTGAATGGCTAAGCAATGACGATGCCGAACAATCGAGTTTGGCTTGGATACGCAAAGATGCACATGGACAGCGAGTTATTGTAATCAGCAATTTCACTCCAGTTCCGCGCAGCGATTATCTTGTCGGTGTTCCTGATGATGCAACAAGTGCATGGCGTGAAGCGCTGAATACTGACTCGCACCATTATGGCGGCAGTGATCTAGGCAATGGCGCAGGTGTTTTACATGTTGAAGATATTCCAGCGCACGGCCATCGGCGTTCCATTCGTTTAACATTGCCACCACTTTCCACGCTGTTTTTGGTGCCGGCATGACTTCACTTAGCATCGAAACACTAGCAGCCGGCCGGCCGGAACAACTCGGCGCACATGTCTGCGCAGAGGGCGTGCGTTTTGCGGTTTTTTCGCAGCGTGCAGAAACCATTGAGTTATGTCTATTCAGTGCCGATGGAATTACAGAACAGCAACGCTACCTCTTGCAAGGCCCAGATGATGATGTATTTCACGGCTTGCTGCCCGATGCTGGACCTGGACTCATTTATGGTTTTCGTGCGCACGGACAATACAAACCCGAACACGGCCGACGATTCAATGCCAATAAAGTCTTGCTCGATCCGTATGCACGTGAAATTGTTGGCGAATTTGCTTGGCAAGATGAACACTGCGGCGCGCAAGTTGATCACCCTGAAGGCGATCGTTATCCTGATACTTGTGACAATGCCAGTACGGCACTGAAAGCACGCGTATTGAACGACCCAGGCACAGCACCGGGCATGCTTAACCGGCCACGCCATGCACTGGCGAATGTGGTGTTGTACGAATTGCACGTTAAGGGTTTTACTATGAACCTTGCTGGCATTCCTGAGCATCTGCGCGGCAGTTTTTCGGCACTCGCGCACCCTGTTGCTATTGCGCACTTCAAACGCCTTGGAATAACGACTTTATCGCTGTTGCCAGTTCAGCAATCGCTCAGCGAAAAGCATTTGTTTGAACGTGGCCTGAGTAATTATTGGGGCTATAACTTGATTGGATTTTTCTGTCCTGACCCACGATTAACTTCCGGCAATCAACAGCACAGTGCCGTTGAAGAATTTCGTCAAATGGTGCGCACCTTGCACACACACGGTTTGGAAGTGGTGATTGATGTGGTGTTTAATCATACGGCAGAAAGTGGCGCCGACGGCCCAAGCATAAGCATGCGCGGCTTGGATAACGCCAGTTGGTACATGCTAACGCCAGACGATCGCAGCCATTACGAAAACCATAGTGGTTGTGGCAATACTTTGCGCTTAGCGCACCCACGCGTTAGCCAATTCGTGATGGATGTGTTGCGCTTCTGGGTTGAGAAAATGGGTGTTGATGGTTTTCGTTTTGACTTAGCGCCGGTACTTGGCCGAACACGTAACGGCTTCGACGCTTCCGCGCCGTTTTTCAACGCGCTTCGGCAAGACCCTCTGTTGGCTTCCGTGCATTGGATTGCTGAGCCTTGGGATACCGGTTCCGGCGGATATCAGCTTGGCCGCTTTCCCGGAAAATTCCTGGAATGGAACGATCGCTTCCGTGATGCGGTGCGTGGCTACTGGCTGAACGCCGGAATTAGCCGTGGCGAATTCGCGCGACGAATGACTGGCTCCAGTGATATTTTTCATCACGGCAATCGGCAACCCACCGCCAGCGTTAATTTCGTGTCAGCACATGACGGCTTTACCTTGAGCGATGCAGTGAGTTATTCGCACAAAAACAATGCTGCCAATGGTGAACATAACCGTGATGGGCACAGCCATGAAGTAAGTGCGAACTTTGGCGCAGAAGGCCCCACCGATGACCCGCATATTCTTGAAACGCGTTTACGTGTTCGACGCGCGTTATTGGCGACGACACTACTGGCTCAAGGCACGCCTATGCTGTGCGCCGGCGATGAATTTGGTAATTCGCAATCCGGAAACAACAATGCCTATTGCCAAGACAATGCCATCGGTTGGCTGGATTGGTCGCAGGCTGAATCGGAATTACAGACACAGCACTTAGTAGCTACTTTGATTGCTTTGCGTCAAAAAAATCCCTTGCTGCGCCAGCCACGTTGGTTTGCTGATGAAGGTACACACAGCAACACACCACAGCTGCATTGGTATACGCCAAATGGCACTCGAATGACCATCACCGATTGGCATGATTGCAGCGATAGCGTGTTCGCCTGCCAAGTGCAAGCCAGTGATATGCAATCACCAAGTTCGTGCATTATTTTCAATCCGCAGGCCACATCGCGAAACGTGCAATTGGCCAATGGTCCTTGGCGCGTTGTGCTTGAAAGCAGCCAATCCAATACCGCGCTTACAATCGAATCCATTTATCATTGTCATGTCCCTGCGCATAGCCTAGTTCTGCTAACGCATGCACCAATTCCCCAGGAGCCAACCCCATGATTGATCTGCAGCAACGCCAAGCCGGTGTTCTTTTGCATATCACTTCCCTGCCAAGCCCAAATGGCATTGGCGATTTTGGACCAGATGCATTTCGATTTGTTGAATGGCTAAACTCTGCCGAGCAACGTATTTGGCAGTGGTTACCCACCACGCCGATTGGTCCGGGCGATTCACCATACCAAAGCGTTTCGGCATTTGCTGGTTCACCCTTGATGGTGGCGCTCGAGCCCTTGGTGCTTGCCGGTTGGTTGAACACGCCAACACCACCAGTAGGTGGTTTCGATACATTACGCGTTAACTTCGCACAAGTTGTGCCGTGGCGTTTGTCGCAGTTGCGTGCTGCATTTGCCGGATTCAATCGCAAAAACAATGTCGATGAACAAAGACTATTCGCCAAATGGCAAAACCAAGAAGCGTCATGGCTGAGCGATTACAGTTTGTTCATGGCCTTGGAAACTGAAAATACAGGCAAGGCATGGTGGCATTGGCCGGAGCCCGTGCGTGAGCGCGATGTTACTGCGCTAGCTATCGCGCGCCTAAGGCTGCACCATGAAATTAGCTTTTGGTCATTTGTGCAATGGTGCTTCGATACACAATTGGCGGCATTGAAAACTTATGCCAACCAACATGGTGTTGCCATCATGGGCGACTTACCGATTTTTATCGCACACCACAGCGCAGATTGCTGGTCACGTCCGGATTTTTACACGCTCGATGAAAATTTTCAGCCGACCGTAGTAGCTGGATGTCCGCCTGACGCCATGGCACCGACCGGTCAGCGTTGGGGCAATCCACTGTATCGCTGGGACAAAATGGCCGAGGAAGATTATGCCTGGTGGAGCGCGCGCATGAAACGTGCACTCAATCAAGCTGATGTTTTTCGCATTGACCACTTTCGCGGTTTTGCCGGCTATTACGAAATACCTGCCTCGTGCACAACCGCGGAGGATGGAGTGTGGATTCCAGGCCCAGGCAAAGCGTTGTTTGAAGCAATTGAACGGACGCTAGGTAAACTGCCGATTGTGGCCGAAGATTTGGGCTTGATTACCCAAGATGTGATTGAACTGCGCGACGCGTTAGAATTTCCGGGCATGAAAATTCTGCAATTCGGTTTCGGCACAGATGATAAAGATGATTTTCTGCCACACAACTGGAGCAGAAATTTTGTGGCCTACACAGGTACCCACGATAACGATACCGTACGTGGTTGGTGGCATAATGCAACCGAACACGAACGCCAATATGCTGCCCGTTACTTGCACAGCAATGTTGAGGATATGCATTGGGCAATGATTCGCGCCTGCTGCAATTCTATTGCAAACACCGTAGTATTTCCGTTGCAAGATGTGCTTGGCCTTGATGGCGAACACCGGATGAATGTGCCCGGCACCATCGGGCCGCACAACTGGACCTGGCGCTTTGAGTGGAGTTGGATTAATACAGAGAATACACAAACATTGGCCGCAATCACCACGGAAAGTGGCCGCGCAACACGTGAATTATTGGCAACACAACATGCCTGACATCGCTATCCGCCATACCGAACCTGCCGATTTTGCAAGGGTTGTTGAACTCAACACAGAAGCGGTGCAACACACCAGTTTGATGGATTTAGCTCGACTCACCGAACTGGATGCACTGTCTTGTTATCACAAAGTGCTTAGCGTTGACGGCCGCATTGCGGGATTCTTGCTAGCTATGCGAGACAACGCTAAATACCCAAACGACAATTTCGCATTTTTCGCATCGCGCTACGATTGCTTTGTTTACGTTGATCGCATCGTAGTTGACCCAGCGTTTTCCGGCTTAAGCATCGGCTCTTTGCTTTACAAAGATTTATTCCAGTTTGCTGTTGATAACGCGGTGCCGGTTGTAGCCTGCGAGTACAACATCGAACCACCGAACGAACCTTCACGCCGCTTCCACGATAAATTCGGTTTCACCGAAATTGGTACACAATGGCTAGATGGCGGCAAAAAGCGGGTTTCGTTGCAGGTTGCAACACCTTAAATAAAATCGCGTAGGGGCGAACCTTGTGTTCGCCCGAATTTATTGTGCAATGTTGGGCGTATAAATTGAGGCGAAGCAAGCAGCGCCCCTACTATTCTATTGACAAAACCTAATTTGCATCGTTCTATGGACATAGATAATGGAGATGTCATGAAATACACTTTGATGATTCTAATGCTAGTACTTTCACAAACTGCGCTTTCAAGAATAGATACTTGGACAACACATACAGGTGAGCCGATACCGAATTCCGATTCGGTGAAAAGCATTAACGGCTTCGGTGGCTTACTTATCGTTACGCCAGACAAGGATTGGGAGAAAAAATGGAACACATCACCTGAGACAACTCCGGAATTCAGCACAGCTGCCGATGTAAGCTACGGTGAGGAGTTAACCATACTGCCTTTCTTCATCAACCCTAAAACCAATGCGGCAGGCGAGATAAAGATTATTTGTGATTTGAAAATCACCAGACCGAATGGGCGCATCTCCACTCAAAAAAATATAGATTGCGCTTCCGGCAAATTACAGGGCTCACGAAAAAACGTGCGGTTAACTGCAGCATACATTAAGTTCATTGGCGAAGATGGGGATCCAAACGGCGTGTGGGAAATAGCAGTGACAATAACCGATGCCATAAGACGAACCAAAATCCCCTTGAAAGCCAATTTCAATCTTATTGCTATCAGGAAATAAGCGCCTTCGAATAATGACAATCCAAAGAAAACACACGTAGGGGCGAACCTTGGGTTCCCTGCGCTTGTCGAAGGGTGTTAGCTGGATTCAATCGGACGGATTGTTGGGCGGGTTTGGAACCCCCCCCCTACATTTATTCCGGATGATAGACCTCGGCACCTTGCGCCAAAAATTCCTGTGATTTCTCGGCCATACCTTTTTCAATTTCTTGCTGGTCGGCGAATTCGCGCACGTCTTGGCTAATCTTCATCGAGCAGAAATGTGGGCCGCACATGGAACAAAAATGCGCGGCTTTGTGCGCTTGCTTGGGCATGGTTTCATCGTGGTATTCGCGGGCACGCTCTGGGTCTAATCCCAAATTGAATTGATCTTCCCAACGGAACTCGAAGCGCGCTTTCGATAAAGCATTATCACGCGCTTGTGCGCCCGGATGGCCTTTGGCTAAATCGGCAGCATGCGCGGCAATTTTGTAGGCCATCAACCCTTCACGTACATCGTGTTTATTCGGCAAGCCCAAATGCTCTTTCGGGGTCACATAGCACAGCATTGCGGTGCCGAACCAGCCAATCATCGCCGCACCAATGGCGCTGGTGATGTGATCGTAACCTGGTGCAATATCGGTGGTTAGTGGGCCGAGCGTGTAGAACGGCGCTTCGCCGCAGACCGCCAATTGCTTATCCATATTTTCCTTGATCATATGCATTGGCACATGGCCAGGGCCTTCAATCATGGTTTGCACATCGTGCTTCCAAGCGATTTTAGTGAGTTCACCCAAAGTTTCCAATTCGCCGAATTGCGCGGCGTCATTGGCGTCAGCAATCGAGCCCGGACGCAAGCCATCACCAAGCGAAAAGCTCACATCATAGGCTTTCATGATTTCGCAGATATCTTCGAAATGCGTATACAAGAAATTTTCCTTATGATGCGCCAAGCACCATTTGGCCATAATTGAACCACCGCGCGACACGATACCTGTCACGCGTTTGGCGGTCAGCGGCACATAACGCAGCAACACACCGGCATGAATGGTGAAATAATCCACGCCCTGCTCGGCTTGTTCAATCAAGGTGTCTTTAAAAATATCCCAAGTGAGTTCTTCAGCGCGGCCATCCACTTTTTCTAAGGCTTGGTAAATTGGCACTGTGCCAATTGGCACCGGCGAATTACGCAAAATCCATTCGCGGGTTTCATGAATATTTTTGCCAGTCGATAAATCCATTACGGTGTCGCCGCCCCATCGAATTGACCAAACCAATTTTTCGACTTCTTCAGCAATACCAGAAGACACCGCTGAATTGCCGATGTTGGAATTCACTTTGGTCAGAAAATTTCGACCGATAATCATCGGCTCGATTTCTGGGTGATTGATGTTGGCTGGAATAATTGCGCGGCCACGCGCCACTTCCTCGCGCACAAATTCAGGGGTAATGATACGTTGAATATTGGCACCAAACGCTTCGCCCGGATGCTGACGCAGCAAATGCATTTCGGTGATAGCTTCGATGCGCTGGTTTTCGCGGATAGCGATAAATTCCATTTCCGGGGTAATAATGCCTTGGCGTGCGTAATGCATTTGCGAGACATTCATGCCGGCGCGGGCTTTGCGCGGCATTGGACGATAGCCAAAACGCACGTCATCAAGTTTGCTATCGGATTCACGTGCCCTACCAAAACTGGAGCTGAGTTCGCTTAACTGCTCCGTATCACCACGATCAGCAATCCACTGCGCGCGCAACGGCGCTAAGCCTTTCAGCAAATCGATAGTCACTTCGCTGTCGGTATATGGGCCGGAGGTGTCGTACACCGCAAACGGCGCATTGTGTTCGTCACCACCAAACAATTTCGGGGTTGGCGACAACGCAATTTCACGCATTGGCACGCGGATATCTAGGCGCGAACCTTCAACGTATGTTTTCTTTGAGCCAATAATCGGCTTGGTCACCGAATCGGAAAGGGTTTGGGCTTGCTCTTGCATGGTGTTCAGTTGCGCATTCATAGAATTTCCTAATTGATGCAGGAGACTCGATGCGCGAGCCCTAAGCTCCCTACGGCGGGGCTAACCGCATCAGGTTCTAAGGGTATGTCTCAGCCATTCGGCACCCCTGCTTGAATGCCTATTAGAACATAATCGGCTGCAACTCGCGTTAATGCTTTGGTAAGCGGTTGTTTCTGCTGGATTCAGCAAGAATTTTTCTCGTTGACGGTGGATAGGTGAATAGGGAGAATGTGAATAGCCTATTCTTTGAAGATTTAATTCAAAAATTACAAATAAAATATATGGATATTTCTGTTATGTTTGGATCTATTATTAATCAGCTATGGTGGTTAGCAGCATTAATAGTCGTTGGTACTCTACTCAAAACACCTTGGTTCAAAGGTTATTTAGGTGAACTAATGGTTCGCTTATCTGCAAGATTATTGCTTGATAAAGATATTTACCATGCCATTCATAATGTAACGCTGAAAACACAGGATGGCACTACACAAATCGACCATATATTTGTTTCGCGTTTTGGCATATTTGTAGTTGAAACGAAGAATTATGGTGGCTGGATATTCGGTGGGAAAAATGAAGCTACATGGACGCAAAAACACTTTAAGAGTACACATAGATTCCAAAACCCACTAAGACAGAACTATAAACACGTTAAGGCCCTCGAATCATTATTTAATGTGGCGCCAGAGAAAATTTTCTCTGTAATAGTTTTTGTTGGAGGAAGCAAGTTTAAAACACCAATGCCCGAAAATGTCACATTTGCAGGTGCGTACATTAAATACATTAAGTCCAAAACTCAAATAATATTTACCGACTCGAATGTAGAAAAAATTTATTTATCAATTAGCGATAGCCGAATTACTCCATCATTTGCGACCAATCAAGAACATGTTAGTAGCCTAAAACAAAGGCTTGAAAAAGACGACTCCAGAAAGTGTCCAAAATGTAGTTCTGAGATGACGTTACGAATAGTTAAAAGTGGTGAAAAGGCTGGTAGTAAATTCTGGGGTTGCACACAATTTCCAAGGTGTCGTGGCATACGGAATCACGACCAATAAAAACCCACCGTCCGGTGGTTTTTTGAATTATGCCAGCGCCAATCCTGCGCAGCAAAGTCGGCAAACAAACTTTTGGCACTGTTGCCGCCGCATCAATCCGCTATGGTGACAGTATTCAACTACCAAGGATTTCCATGCGCGCTCTGCAACATCCACGTTTTCGAACCTATTTCACCGCAATTATTGCCTTAGCCGAATTGGCGCATTTAGCTTACGAGCATTTTCATGGTGGCATTGTAAGCCATCACTTTCTACAAGACCCAAATTTGCCATCCATATCCAATGCCTGGGGAATGCTGCTGTTGCCTGTATTGGCGTGGTATTTCTCCGGCCGTGTGCAGCAACGTATTGCGAATGATGCCAAACAACCCAAGCGCATTGTGTTGTACTTTTTCAGCGCACTAGCCTTTGGATTGGCACTTTCGGCCGCTTTTATACTTGGAAAAGAATCCATTAGCGGCTGGCTATTCCAAGGCATGTTGCTAGGCGCTTTATTTTTACCCCTGTATCGCGCCGAAATCGTATTCGGTTTTATTTTGGGAATGACGTATACATTTGGAGCAATACTGCCCAGCATTATCGGTAGCTTGATTGCGCTGCTTTCAATGCTCATGCAATGCATTATTTGGCCTAGTCTTCGCCGGTTATTCGCAAAAACAGGGGGCGCAAAAACAGGGGGCGCAAAAACAGGGGACCAAAAATAGGAAAAATAGGGGACGGAGGTACCTCCGTCCCTTAATCACCCAATAAAAAACCCACCATCCGGTGGGTTTTTGAATTATTTCACCGCGAAGTCCTGCAACACGACGACGTGCTTAGATAATATCGCTCATATCGGCTGGCAGTCCTTCAAATCCATAGGAATTGACGGTCAACATCGCTTAATTTCGCTTCATCACACACATTCTTCCATTCCGATTTAATGGTGGTAATTTGATGCAAAATGATGGCGCGCGCGCGTTCTTGACTAAGCTGAAAATTGGCTGCGGCTTCAATGCATACTGATAAACGGCTAAGGCGTTTATTGCCAACGATTAACATCGCTTGCGATGCTTCGCCGCCGGTTCGGCTTTGTGGGCAGATATCATAGGCAGGCGTTAATTTGAGTGTTCGTCCATCCCAGAATGCCGCATGGTTGCGGGCATGATCGTCGGTATTCCCGCATAAAATATTGAACACGATGCGTGCAAATAACTCGCTCAACGCTTCGCTGTGATTATCAAAACGGTGGCGGATGATGGTCGCTAAATCTTCATAACTTGCATAGCGTGCTTCAATTTCATCAAGCTGCAACAAGGTTAAACCCGAAACAATTCCGTGCCGAGACCAGCCTGTATTTGTTGCTGTGCGGTCAAAACGTTCAATCAGCAAGACATCTTTGCCGAGTGAGCGGGCAAGCTCCACCGAAGCGGTATTAATGCCGGCTTTGACGGCAAGCCGCATGGCAATGTATTCAGCCTTGACGACATTATACAAATCACTGCTGGTTGAAAATTTAGCGATGCATTTACGTGCATCACCGTCAATCAGTGCTTTCGGGCGTGCGCCGCCAATTGACGAACCATGTTGCAAAGCTTGATCAAGCTCGGGGGTTAGCGGCACGCCGTGTTCAACCCGTTCTGCCGATTGCATCAATTCATCGAGTGTTGCATTCTGGCGTTGCCGTGGTGTGTAATCGGTTGCAGAGCGCTGAAAATCCAACATGCCAATTCGGTCAGAGCCTGATTCCAGTAAATAACTAAGCTCGTCTAAATCCACCTGCATGGATTTGCCAGCAGTCAAACCGCTGATGCGATTAATGATGACTCGACGGCCCCAAGCATCCGGAGAGCCATCGCGGATGCAGCTTGGTAATTGCATTGTGTTGTTTGTTTCAATCACACCTGCACCAAGCGGCAGCTCTGGATTGTAGATAGCAATCGCATTATTACGCAATAGATAACTTTGGCCATAGTTGAAGCTAAGGCGCCCATCATGCATACGCGAAAGTCGACCGGCTACAACCGGCTCTGTTGCGTTTGGCAGCCAAATCCAAACATAGGCTTCATCATAGACTTGGTGATCAGAACTCATCTTTCAGCACCGTACGATTTTTGCGTATCGACTTAGGCAGTAAACGCAACTTTTCATCATGTTCCGCGATACGTGATGCAAGCGCGCTGCTATCCTGTTCAAAAAGAATAACACCTACAATTGCCGCCGCCTCAAATACAAACCCAACGCCACAGCGCGGGTCGCCACGCTCAATACGTTGCATCATGTCACGTGACACGCCAACACGCGCAGCCAGCTCTTGCACACTCAACTTGCGCTCAATTCGATGGATACGAATGCGTTGACCAAGCAACACAAGTGCTTCTCGTCCGTAGCGAGAATATGCACGCGGTGTGGTTTGGCTTAGATTTGTGAGCATTAGTGGCTGCAGCTACTTTTTATTTAGGTAATTTCCCATAAATATATATAAATGTCAACATATATGACTTATATAAAAGACTTATAGTTTATTATGAATTTTATAAAAGTCATTTTATTTAACTCATGAATATTACCAGACAATAAAAAAACCCACCATCCGGTGGGTTTTTGAATTATTTTTTACCGCGAAGTCTTGCAACGCGACGACGTGCTCGTGCTTTTCTCATGACGATGGACCTTGGTGCGTTAACGGACGACTATTATTACACAAAACCGCCGCGGCCGTTGCTTGAACCTGAATATGGCCCTTAACCAAACGCCTCTAAGCGCGCCAGCGCATGAGGCCACAGCGTATCGCGGTGCGCACTGCGGAAAAAATTCAGGTGGCCAATCGCTTTGCCACCAAAATCGTGCGGACGCAGGGTTTCCATAGCATTGGTTTTGGCGTTCGAGTAATACGGTTGCAGGGCAGAAACCGCTTCAGGGGTGCCCCATGGGTCGTCGGCAATCTGGTACAGATGCAAATGGCCGGTGAATTTTGCGGCGTTGCCACGTGCATTAAACTGCGGCGCGTCAAACAAGAAGCCAGGCAACTGCGCCCATTGCGCAAATTCTTGGCCAAGTTTGGCCGGCAGATCATGCGTTAATCCGGCCCAGCCTGGCCAATAGCCGAGCAAGTTTGTAGTTAACGGCACTAAGGTATTCCAGGTTAGCCAATGCCCGTAACGGTATGGTCGAGCCATCAATGGCCAATAGGCTGAAAGCGCAGCGATGCCGAGAATGCCGTCAATTCGATGGCTAGCGCGCGTAGCGCCCGGCATCCAACCACCCACACTGTGGCCAACAATATACAAGGGCTGATTAGGGAATTGCGCATGCATGAAATCGATTACTGCCGGATAATCCTGCTCGGCCCAATCACTGAAACCGATGAAGCGGTATTCCTTAATCGGGCGAAGTAGCGATTGCCCAACACTGCGGAAATCGAAACTGAGCACATCAAAGCCCTGCTCCGCTAAATAGGTGCAGAATTTAATATAGTAGGTTTGCGCCACTGCGGTAGCTGGGCCAACAATCACACTGCGAGCGCGTTTTTTATCTGGTGCGGCGCGGAAAATATGCGCAATTAATACATCGTTACCATCAACATCAATTTGAATTTTTTCCATCATTTCATCCAATGGTAGGGGCACGGCATGCCGTGCCTTTACGAATGCGCCGGTGTATTACGCGTTACCTTAAACCACGAGGCATACAAGGCTGGCAGAAAGAATATGGTCAGTAATGTCGCCACTATCAGGCCACCCATAATGGCAACCGCCATTGGTCCGAAGAACACGCTACGTGACAAGGGAATCATCGCCAACACGGCGGCCAATGCGGTCAACACAATCGGCCTGAAGCGGCGCACGGTGGCATCAATAATAGCCTGATACGGCGTTTGGCCTTCATCAATATCGTGATCAATCTGGCCAACTAAAATTACAGAATTACGCATAATCATGCCGCTCAGTGCAATGGTGCCAAGCATCGCCACAAAGCCGAATGGCGTGCGAAATAGCAGCAAAAATGCGGTAACGCCAATCAAACCCAGTGGCGCTGTTAACAGCACCATAAACGCACGACGGAAACTTTTCAGTTGTAGCATCAACAGCGTCATCACCACTAATAGAAATAATGGAATACCGGCCGCCACCGACATTGAACCGCGGTTCGAATCCTCCACCGTACCGCCGGTTTCCAGCAAATAGCCAGTTGGCAAACTGGCACGAATACTTTCAAGAGTGGGTAAAATTTGCGCCGTCACTGTGGGTGGTGTTGCATCGTCAAGCACATCGGCGCGCACAGTAATGGTTGGCAAACGGTTGCGGTGCCAAATAATGCCATCTTCCATCGCATATTCAAGCGTGGCGATTTGCGCTAAAGGTACACTGGCACCGGACTCAACTGGAACAGCTAAACTTTCGAGCAAATCGAGATTGATGCGCTCAGTTTCTGGACCGCGCAATAAAATTTCAACCAGCTCATTGCCTTCGCGAAAGGTACTCACATGCGTGCCCGATAACGAGCCGCGCAGAAATTCTGCCAAATGCGATGACGTGACACCCAAAGCACGAGCGCGATCTTGATCAATATTTAAACGCACCACTTTGCTGGGTTCATCCCAATCCAAATTAACGTTAGCAACATGCGGGTTTTCACGGACTTTATCGGACACCTCGCGCGCGAGTCGCTTGACTTCATCGATATGTTCGCCGGAAATTCGGAATTGAATCGGGAAGCCTACTGGTGGACCATTTTCCAAGCGCGCCACCCGCGATTGTACAGTCGGGAATTTTGTTTGCATTAAGCGAATTAACCATAGTCGCACTTCTTCGCGCGACTCAATATCTTTGGTTAGAATAACGAACTGCGCCAAATTGGTTTGTGGTAGTTTCTGATCAAGCGGTAAATAAAAACGTGGTGAACCCGCACCAATATGGCTGACATAGTTAACCAAGTCTTTGCGCTTAGCAAGCTCCGCTTCCAAGGCATACGCCATACGCTGGGTATCTTTTAGTGAAGCACCTTCGGCCAGCTCCACATCCACCATTAGCTCAAGACGCGTTGAGGACGGAAAGAATTGCTGCGGCACGAAACGAAATAGCAATACCGACACCACGAACGCCGCGATTGTCGCCAAAATTACCGTACGGCGATTATCCACACACCACGATACCCATTGTTTTAATTGCCGATAAAAAGACGAATCATACGGATCTTGATGCACTTGATTAGAATCTGCTAGCCAAACTTGAAAGCGCGCTGGCAACAGCAACGCTAAACGCTGCTTCATGCGCTCGGTTTTTTTGTTTGGCAGGCTATTTGTATGCGCATCCGGCAATAAACGGTAGCCAAGGTATGGAATAAAAATGACCGCCGCAACCCAACTAAGCAACAATGCGATGGTGACCACTTGGAAAATTGAACGTGTATATTCACCAGTAGAAGATTGCGCGGTGGCAATAGGCAAGAACCCAGCCGCAGTGATTAGCGTACCAGTTAGCATCGGAAAGGCCGTGCTGGTATAAGCAAACGATGCCGCCGACAAGCGATCAAAGCCCTGCTCCATTTTCACCGCCATCATTTCAACCGCAATAATGGCATCGTCCACCAATAATCCTAAAGCCAGAATTAAGGCGCCCAGCGATATTTTATGCAAGCCGATATTGAAATAATACATACAGGCGAACGTCATTGCTAACACCAAAGGAATCGACAGCGCAACCACTAAGCCAGGGCGTTTGCCAAGTGATAAAAAGGTGACCAAAAGCACAACTGCAACTGCCTCGGCCAATACTTTCACAAATTCACCTACCGAATGCTCAACCGCCGCTGGTTGGTCAGACACTTTTTCTAAACGTATACCGGCCGGTAAAGTTTTCTGCAAGCTTTGAAATTCTTTTTCGAGGCTTTGACCAAGCGCAATAATATCGCCACCTTTACGCATGGAAACCGCAATGCCGATGCCTGGCTTGCCCATAAAGCGCATTTTGGGCGTAGCTGGATCTGAAAAGCCACGCGAGACTTCAGCAATTTCGCCTAAGCGGAAATTACGGCCTCCAGCGCGTACGGGGAAATTTCTGATTTCATCAATCGAGGTGAATGCGCCACTGACCCGCAATTGCACACGGTCGGTTTTCGTTTCAAAAAAACTGCTGAAGTTAACCGCATTCTGCGCTTCAATGGCTTGCTGCACGTGGTACATCGATAAACCAAGTGTAGCTAACTTGGTGTTCGATAATTCAATCCAAATTTTTTCATCTTGCAAACCAATCAATTCAACCTTGGCTACATCCGGAACACGATGCAAATTCAGCTCAATACGTTCTGCGTAATTTTTAAGTGTGGCGTAGTCAAAGCCATCACCGCTGAGTGCGTAAATATTGCCGAAGTTATCACCGAATTCATCGTTGAAAAATGGCCCTTGCACACCTTGTGGCAGCGTGTGGCGCATATCACCAACTTTCTTTCGAACCTGATACCACAACTCCGGTACTTTATCGGAATCCATGGCATCTTTGGCCATAAACATAATCATTGATTCGCCCGGCTTGGAATACGAACGCAGAAATTGGTACTGGCCGGTTTCTAGCAGTTTTTTCTCGATGCGATCGGTTACTTGCTGGCTAACTTCTTGCGCTGTTGCGCCAGGCCAGAAGGTGCGCACTACCATGACCTTAAAGGTAAACGGCGGATCTTCCGATTGGCCAAGCCGTTGGTAGCTAAAAATACCAATCAATGCCAAGACCAGCATAGCGTATCGAACTAAGGTGCGATTTTTTATTGCCCAAGCCGAGAGATTAACACTCATGGTCGGTTATCCGATGCACCAATTTTCAGCGGTCGGTTATCTCTGTCTACCGCGTTGACCATTTCATTTTCGCGAAGTAAATGCACGCCAGCTTGCACAATCCATTCGTTCTGAGTAAGGCCTAAACGTATTTCAGCCACCTGCGCACCATAGCGCGAAACACTAACAGCGCGTTTATGAACGCGGGCATTTTTTTCATCAATCACCCACACCGCTGGCTTGCCATTCAATTCGGTTAGTGCCGATAGCGGCACCGACAATATTGCGCTTTGCACAGTCGAAAACAGCACGCGTGCACTTTGGCCTAATTGCGTGGGCGCTTCGCTGTCATCCAATGCCACCCGTACTGCATAAGTACGAGTCAGCTCATCGGCACTGCCGGCAATTTCACGAATTTTTGCCGGATATTTTTTACCCGGCTGAGTCCATAATTCCACCCAAACCACTTGCCCAAGTTGCAGGTTTGGCAAATGTTGCTCTGCAACGCTAATTGACACATCGCGCGCACCATCGGCGGCAAAAGTAAATACTGTTTGCCCAGCAGCCACCACTTGCCCCGCTTCCAACAAGCGCTTGCTAATCACACCTGGGCCTGGCGCACGAATAAGCGCATATGAAGCTTGATTACTGTTTACTTTTGATTGCGCCACAGCTTGCTGATAACGTGATGACGCGGCATTTGCTTGCGCCAGTTTGCTGTCAAACAAAGATTGCGAGACCAATTGTTTAGCGGCAAGGTCGCGGTAACGGCGTAGTTCTGATTGCGCCAAATCACGGTCGGCTTTCAATGCTTCAACTGAAGAATTGGCGGCTTGGCTTTGCAAGTTTAGATCTTGATCATCAAGGCGTGCTAGCAGCTGCCCAGCCTGTACCCGAGAACCCGAATCAACATAGCGATTGGCGATTTTACCTGGCACACGAAATGCCAAGGAAACTTCTTGGCGGGCTCGCACTTCACCGGAGAATATCTGTGCCTCAGCATCAGCACTTTGCGCTTGGGTGGCCAACACCAAAGGCTTTTCAAGGACTTTCTCATCACCTGTACAAGCGCTTAGAACAACAGCAATGGCGAGGACGAGCGTAGCGATGAGCAGCTGCTGGTGTTTCATTTGAGCAATCCGATTTAGTGTACTGAGCGGTATACTATCATTATACTGAACTAATTGGTACACTAATGTGATGAGTATGCGAAAACCCACATTAGGCCGCCCAAAGAACCTTAAAAAGCGCCAAGCAATCTTGCAAGCGGCCGCCGAACTGTTCCCGCTGAAAGGTTTTTCCAGTGTGAGTATGATGGAAATTGCAGAAAAGGCGAACGTCTCAAAACTCACTTTATATAGCCATTTCGCCGACAAAGACGATCTGTTTGCACAAAGCGTGATTGACTGCTGTGAACAACAACTGCCCATCAGCAGCTTTCAACTACCCGAAGGCCTAAGCCTACAACAAGCACTTATCGCTATTGGAAATGGCTTTTTGGAATTAGTGATGGACGACAAAGCGATTAGCCTGCACCGCATGATGATTGCGCAAACCAGTATTGATATTGAACACTCCGAGTTGTTTTTCAAGGCTGGGCCCGAACGTATGTTGAGTGAGATGCAAGCCTTGCTCGCAAAAGCCAATGCCAGCGGCCGCCTTGACATCAATCAGCCCAAACAAGCAGCACAACACTTTTTTTGCCTGCTGAAAGGCTTAAGCCATATGCGCGTATTGATGGGTCTGAGCAAACCGCCACCGAAGGCTGCGCGCGAAAAACACGTGAAAGAAGTGGTGGCTTTGTTTATTCGCGCCTACCAGCCTGAACAGCCGCTTCAGGAATGACTTATGGCACGTTTTAAAGCCTGCAATTACGCAGATAATCACTTACTGAATACAGGCAAAAGGCTTACACTATGCATCTTGTAAAAGGAATGCTGACATGACACTGAATGTTGAACAAGCCCGGCACGCCATGATTGAGCAACAAGTGCGGCCGTGGAATGTGGTTGACTTACAAACCTTGAATGCCATGAGTGCGATTCCGCGTGAAAAATTCGTGCCGGAACAATACAAAAACCTAGCCTTCACCGATACCGCCTTGCCTATTGGGCACGGCCAATGGATGTTTAAACCGGTGCTTGAAGGCCGCATGTTGCAAGCTCTGCAACTTAAAGCCGATGATGACGTGTTAGTTGTTGGCACTGGCTCGGGTTTTATAACTGCTTGTGTTGCGCATCTTGCACGCGCAGTTACCAGCATTGATATTCATGCTGATTTTATTGAACTGGCAAAATCAAACTTAAAGCGACTTGAATTTACTAACGTGCAATTTGAACACGCCGATGCACTAAGCTACCAACCAAACCATCAGTTTGATGCCATCGCCGTAACCGGTGCGGTTGCCGAAATCCCAGAGTCCTTCAAGCAATGGTTACGCCCTAATGGCCGCCTATTTGTGATTCACGGCGTATCGCCGGCACAAGAAGCCGTTTGTATTACACGTGTTGGTGAACAATTCAACACTGAAAGTTTATTCGAAACCGATGTGCCGTTCTTAACTGGCGCGTCACCAAAAGCACTTTTCACACTTTAAATATTTAAGGAATTCCGCATGCGTTTTAAAGCGACACCTTTAGCATTAGCCACCGCCTTAGCGCTGTGCAGCTCACCCAGTTTTGCCGTTGATTTGATGCAATCGTATACGCAAGCACGCCAAAGTGATCCAACGCTGGCTATCAGCGAGTCGCAGAACGCTATTTCGAAAGAAGGCGTGGTGCAATCGCGCTCTATTTTACTGCCGCAGATTAACGGCCGTTTGAGCATGAACAAAAACGATTCTGATGGAACGCTCAGCAACAACACAACATTTGAAAGCAACAGCACAACACAAAACACCAGTGCCAGCTTGAATCAAAGTATTTACAACTACGGTAACTATGCCCGCTTGTCTGGTAGCAAAGCGCGCGCCAATCAATCGAACGCTGAACTGGATTCCGCCAATGACTCTTTAATTATTCGGGTTTCCGAGGCATATTTCAACGTATTAACAGCTATTGATACCTTAGCCGCTTCGCGCGCTGAAGAACGTGCTGTGAAACGCCAACTAGATCAAGCTGAGAAACGCCTGGAAGTTGGCCTTGCACCCATTACAGATGTACATGAAGCGAAAGCGCGTTACGATTCATCGCGTGCCAACACCATTTTAGCTGACAACGCAGTCATCGATGCGCGTGAAGCTTTGAATGAAATTACCGGCGCAGCGCAAACCACAAACATTAAAGGTTTGTCAGACAACTATCAACCTGTTGGCGAAGCACGTAAAGCCACTGCAGAGCTAGTCACTGAAGCACTGAGCAACAACCCAACCATACAAGCTCGCGAGCTCGCTTTAGAAGCAGCGCAAGATGATATTAAACTGGCTAAGTCTGGGCATTTGCCGTATTTGGATGGTAGCGCAAACCTAAGCAAAAGCAGCTTAAAAAATGGTGATGTCAGCCCATTCTCAACCACAGACTCCAATAGCACCGGCATCAGCGTATCGCTAATTGTGCCTATTTTCAGCGGTTTCAATACTCAATCACAAGTCCGAGAATCTGTTTCTCGACGCGATATTGCTGCCGAACAATTAGAACAAAGCAAGCGCGCTATTACCCGTCAGGTGCGCAATGCTGACCGCAACTTAGAAGCAGGCTTAGCCGAAGTAGAAGCGCGCCGTTTGGCTGTGGTATCAGCAAAATCTGCATTAGAGGCCGGTGAAGTTGGCCTTGAAGTGGGTACGCGCACAATTATTGATGTGTTGCTAGCACAGCAGCAATTGTTTAATGCTACGCGTGAATACTCACGTTCACGCCACAATTACTTAATGAACACGCTTCGTTTAAAGCAAGCCGCTGGTTCGTTGGAAGTGGCTGATGTTGAAAACATCAATCGCCTGCTGACTGCCGACGCAGAACAAAAAATCCAATAAGCTAATCGTAATGTAACGAAACTATAAGCGCTGAGCAATCAGCGCTTTTGTTTTTTCTAAAGCACCCAAACTTTGTTGCACACAACGCAAGGCGTTTTGCCCAAGCAGCGATGCTTCATTCGGCGAATTTAGCAAATGCAATAACTGCTTAGTAAAGGCCGCAGCATCAGGCACTTCACACAACGCCTCGGCATGTTTTAAGGCCGCAACAATCTCAGCAAAATGTTGAGTGTGTGGTCCAATGATAATTGGCAAACCCAATGCCGCTGGCTCAAGCACATTATGGCCGCCGATATTCTGCAAACTTCCGCCAACAAACACTACATCGGAGCACGGCATGAAATCCTGCAATTCGCCGAGTGTGTCAATCAGAAAAACCTGCGCATCTGCCGAAGGCTCAAAATCTATACTGCGCGTACTTATATTGAATCCCTGCGTGGCCAGCAAGGCCGCCACTGGCGCAAAGCGTTCAATATGCCTTGGTGCCCACAGCAGCAGCGCATTCGGCCAGTGCTGCAAAATTTCGCGGTGTGCAGCCAGCACCATCGACTCTTCATCGGCATGCGTGCTGGCGGCTAGCCAAATGGGACGCTGTGGCCAGTGTTTGCGGCGCTGTTGCGCAGAGTAAATGCCACTATACTCAGGGCGCTTGTCCCATTTAATATTTCCGCTAATTGATACATTGGCTGGCTTCGCGCCTAATGCAATAAAGCGCTGCGCATCCGCGTCGGTTTGGCAGGCAATACCATCAATCAATGCCAAAGTGTTGGCAAATAATGTCGGCAGTTTGCTGTAGCGTTTGAACGAACGCTTGGTCATCCGCGCATTGATGATTAACACGAGCACATTGGCCTGATGAGCGCTTAAATACAGATTCGGCCAAATTTCGGTCTCAACAATCAGCGCAAGCCGCGGCTGAAAGTGCTGAATAAAGCGCCGAGTGGCCCACGCCAGATCAAACGGACTGTACACGCAGAGGCAATTATCCAGTTTCAGCGCCTGCGCAGCTTGCCGGCCAGCCGGTGTTTGGCACGTGATAAGCAACGCAATATCTGGATGCTCAGCGCGTAAATCGCGTAGTAGTGGCGCAGCAGCATTCACTTCGCCCAGCGATGCCGCATGCAACCATATTGGCCTAACCAAGAAGTTGGGATAGAAGCTAAAACGCTCACTGATGAAATGTCGATACGCTGGCTGACGAATACTGCGGTACAACAGATGCAACAGCGCCAAAGGCAGTAGCAAACACCATAGGCATGCATAAAAAAAGCGTAAAATTAGCGGATACGTTATCGTAGTCATCGGATTTAGAATAACTCAGCCTTGGACTCTGCGCTTGTCAAATCATCGCCCAAAACCCGCATTCTGGAAAAATTGCTTTGCATGGCTCGGTATAACTATCGGCGAAGCCATTGCTAGGTTGCCGTGGTCTGTGTACCGGCCAATGGCGTACGGCTTATCTTGGCTCATGCGAATTGCTATGCGTAAGCGTGGCCATATTGCGCGCACCAATATTCAACTGTGCTTTCCAGAACTCAGTGATGCCGAACAAAAAAAACTATGGCGCACGAGTTTTGATTCACTGGCTTTCTCGCTATTTGAATTTGCGCGCGGCTGGTGGGGCACATTGCGCAAACAAGATGCTGAAATGCCCATTGCAGGTATTGAACACCTCACTGCTGCGCAACAAAGTGGCCGTGGCGTGTTGTTGGTGTCGGCGCATTTAACCACGCTGGAATACTGCAGCAAAATATTATGTGAGCGCTTGCCTGTTGCCGGCATGTATCGCCCGTTCGACTCGGAAGCGTTTGAATGGAGCGTATTTGAAGGCAGGCTGCGGCATGCAAAAAATATGTTTGGCCGCGATGAGCTTCGTTCTGTTTTACGTTATTTAAAATCGGGCGGCACACTGTGGTTTGCGCCAGACCAAGAAACCCGGCGCGGCGAAAGTGTTTATGTGCCTTTTTTTAATCAATCGGCTCTAAGCCTAACTTCAACGCACCAATTAGCAAAACTGAGTAATGCACTGGTGTTGCCATTTTTTCACCAGCGATTGCCAGATGGTAGCTACTACTTAGAAATAGGCACGGCGTTGGATAATTTCCCTAGCGAAGACGCAACAGCCGATACTGCGCGAGTGATGCAATTATTCGAGCAGATGATCCGGCGCTGCCCAGAGCAGTATTTATGGCTACATGCGCGCTTTAAACGACGGGCCGATGGTAAAAAATTGTATTAAGCAGTCAGTTTGTATTCGGCGCCGCAATACGGGCATTTTGCATAGCCAGTGGCTTCAATAGCGAGCACCACTTTCGGGTGCTGGCTCCATAGCGGCATGTCTGGCGTTGGGCAAGTTAACGGCAACTGCGCACGCAGCACATCAATCACGGTATCTTTCGGGGTGTTGGCGGCGTTGGCAGTCATGGCGGGATCCTAGATTTGTACAGACATTTTAACCCACTTCCATCACTCGGTCACTGAGCGCATGTTGCCACGGTGCGCCTAGGCGCACCCTACGAATGTCGGTTGGGCGTGTAGATTATTTGGCTGCACTAGCTTCCAATGTAATACGAATGGTAACTTCGTCACTAACTGCTGGTGCATAAGCGCCAACACCAAAATCGGAACGTTTGATGGTGGTGACTGCATCGAAACCTGCCGATGGCGTTTTGCGCATCGGGTGCTCGGCAATTTTGTTGACAGTCACATTCAAGGTTGCTGGTTTAGTCACACCATGAATGGTTAAATCGCCCATCACATGCAGTTCTTTGTCGCTGACCACATGCACCATGGTGCTTTTAAAACTTGCCGTTGGGTATTTAGCGGCGTCGAAGAAATCGGCACTTTGCAAATGGGTATCCAATTTGTCAACACCTGTGCTCATTGAGCTTATCGGGATGACTACCGAAATTTTAGATTTAGCTAAATTCTCGGTGTTTAAATCAAACTCGCCCATCACTTGATCAAAACGCCCAGTGATGTTTGAAAAGCCGAAATGGCTGTAGCTGAATTCAACCTGGGTATGTGTAGCGTCGATGCTGTATTTAGCGGCAAAAGCGTTACCTGCGAATGCCAGTGCTGCGATGGCGATGATGGCGTATTTTTTCATGTGTATAGTCCTAAAAATAATAATGAGGTGTGTGAGGTTAAAGAATCTGGCAGGCATCAGCGAATGACAAACGCGGCGAACGTGGGAATAATTTTTCGGTATCGCCATAGCCTAGATTGATTAGGAAATTGGATTTGATGGTCGTGCCGGCAAAAAATGCTTCATCAAGTTTGGCGTTATCAAAACCCGACATTGGGCCACAATCCAAGCCCAGTGCGCGTGCCGCCAAAGTGAAATAGCCGCCTTGCAATGTACCGTTGCGGTGCGCAGTGCTATCGATTAAGGCTTGATTGCCAACAAACCAGCTTTTTGCATCGGCATGTGGAAATAGCTCAGGTAATTTTTCGTAAAAAGCAAAATCGCTGGCAATAATAACTGTAACCGGAGCACTCATGGTTTTTTCCAAATTGCCCTCAGATAGTGCTGGGCGCAACTTTTCTTTAGCTTCCGCCGACTTCAAGAACACGAATCGCGCTGGCGAACAATTGGCACTGGTTGGTGCCCATTTAGTTTGCTCGTATACCGCATGCAGCAATTCGTCAGAGACCGGCTTATCCAACCACGCATTGTGAGTACGCGCGTTAGCAAATAATTGATCAAGTGCGTGTTGATTTAATGCTTCAGACATATTTGTTCTCCAAAAATAATCATACCCATTCCGTTTCGAATAGGACCTTTACACTGTCCCTACATAACTCATATTAGTGGATTTAACCGTGCCATGATATATGCAACAGTAAAATCATTGTTTCATAAATGGCACAATGAACTCAATTAACCGCACAGTGATATTCCGCCAACACATCAAACACCTGCGCCGTTATCGACTCCAACTCAGCGGTTCTTTCAACCACTCGCGGTGCATTATTCAAATGGCAGCGCAAGCCCATGTTGAGCAAATATTCGTACGCACCGCTCACTGTATTCGCTTGCTGCAAACTAATAATGCTGGCATTTTGAAGGCATTCAATGATTGCCGGCGCCTCTCTTTCCTTAACCAAAGCACTGTGCTGGTGCGCATGCAACAGTATTTGTGCTTGCAGAAAAAATTCAATGTCGGTTAAGCCGCCAATGCCATGCTTTAAATCGTAGTGAGTTTCGTTACTGCGATCTAATTCGCAGCGCATGCGTTTTCGCATCGCGGTAATTTCCTGCAGCAAACCCGATTTTTCGCGTTCGACCGAAATTAGTGCATGCCGAGTCTGCTCAAAATACTGGCACAGTGCTTCATCGCCAGCCACAGCTCGCGCTCTAACTAACGCTTGCATTTCCCATACCCAGGCGCGCTGCTGTTGATATTGCTCAAAACTTTCCATAGTGCTAACCAGCAAACCCTTCGCACCATCTGGGCGCAATCGAATGTCCACTTCATACAAACTACCAGACGATGTGCTCAAGCCTAATAAGGAAATCAGTTTTTGCGCATGCCTGAGAAAAAAGCGTGCTGAATCTATGGGGCGCTGGCCATCACTGGTTTGCTGATTCGCGGTTTGATTCAAAAACACTAAATCCAAATCAGAATTGAATGCCAAACTACGCGCACCTAAGCTGCCGTAACCTACAATTGCAAAGCTAGCGCCGGCAATACGGCCATGTTGCTTGTGCAATTCTTGGCTTGCTAAACGGTTGCAATGTTGCAAAATACTTTCTGCTAAACGGGTAAGCATATGACTCACTTGATTAGCAGGCAGGCCATGGAACAAAAATTGGTAAGCGATTTTAAAGGTATAGCTAATCTTGAATTCATTTAAAGCCAGCAAGGCCATTTCTGTATCATCAAGCTGATGCGACAAAGCCTCTGCCAACTGCGCGTTCAAATCCAGTGTGTTTATGTGTTGATTAATCACCCGTGAATCCAGCAACTCATCAAGCAGTAATGGATAATCGATCAACAACTGCGACAACCACTGGCTTTCATCGAACACCTGCACAACACGCGCCAAGGCTGTGCGTTGTTCATCGAGTAAAGCAATATAACTGCCGCGCCTTATTATTGCCTGCATAAATGAAATTGCATGTTGCAAGCATTGATCAGCATGTTTAGCGGCTCGACACAAACTCAGAAAGCCCTGCATCACGCGAACCAATCGCTGCTGCGAACGATCATTCAATGCCGCCACTGCTGAGCTGACTTGTAGTGCCTGCAATCGTTCAGCATGTTGCTCAAATTGTGTAAAGCCCTGTTGCTGCAAGCTTGATGCCGAAAAATCTATACTGCTATTTTGACTTTCATTGGCAGTGGAATTGTCTGCCGATTCGTTTAATAAGCTCGAAAATAATCGCTGCACATTACCACGATGAATATTCAATGCATCAAGCAATGGTTGACCATCCGCATAGCCCAAAGCCAAAGCAATGCGCTGCCTGCTAAGCTCAGATTCGGGCAAATGATGCACTTGCGCATCGTTCAGCATTTGCACACGGTTTTCCAGTTTCCTAAGAAATACATACGCATGCTCAAGCTCAAAGTGCATTTGTTCGGAAATTAGCGCTTCTGCATGCAGTTGCTGCAAGCTAGGCAATAAACCTTTTAACTGCAATGATTTGGTGCGTCCGCCGTAAATAATTTGCATGGCTTGCACGAAAAATTCAATTTCTCGAATACCACCACGACCGAGTTTTAAATCATCAACAATATCGCGACGCAACACTTCTGCTTCGATCTTACGTTTCATGTCACGCAAGCCATCAATGGCTGTGAAATCTAAGTAGCGCCGGAATACAAACGGTTTCAGCACATTTAGCAACTGATAACCCGACTCGATATTACCAGCAACGGGGCGCGCCTTCAGCCAAGCATAACGTTCCCAATCTCGGCCAGAGTTTTGGAAATATTGTTCCATGGCGTTAAAGCTCAGCAATAACCTGCCACTCGCGCCAAACGGACGCAAACGTAAATCGACACGGTGAGAAAAGCCATCGGCGGTGATTTCATCGAGCAAATTTGCAAGGCGCTGCCCAAGCCGAGTAAAAAATGTTTCCGCTGGGATTGAACGCAAGCCATCGCTGTTGCCATGGCCAGTGAAGGCATACACCAAATCCACATCGGATGAGAAATTCAGTTCGCTACCACCTAATTTGCCTAAACCTAAAACCACCATGTGTTGTTCTTCACCAAGATCATCGCGAACCACACCATGCACATTCTGCATGCTGAGCAATAGAGCGTTGTATGATTTGTTTAATGCTTGCTCGGCAATCCATGTGCTGCCCTGCAGCGTTTGCTGAACGCTATCGATGCCAGCAATATCGCGCCAAATTAATTTAACCGACTGTGCTCGCCGCCAACGCCGGATAAGCCGCGGCCATTCCGATTCTAAGCAATCAATAAAATCTAATGGTTCAAGGTCTGCATCTAATTGCGCAACCAATTCGGGTTGTTGCAACACAACATCCATCGCAAAATCGGACACGATGGCGAGTCGCTGTATTTTTTCTCGTTCAACAGCTGGCCAATCACGCAGGCTTAAAACCTTCGCAAGCTGAGGCGATAACGCATCACATGGCAAAATTAACCGCCATCACCAAGAATAGGCTTAAACAGATAATGTCAGACAGGCCGGACATCAAAATATTGGCGGCCATCGCGGGATTAAAGCCAAGCTTGCGTAGTATTAATGGCATGGCAGCGCCCAAGAACCCAGACAACATACAACTTAGCGCCACAGCAATACCCGTGACCAGTGCAAGCTTTTGTACATTGGCCTGCTCGGGATGCCGCGAAATGACAATATACATGCCCGCCGCCGCAATTGCGCCTACTAACACACCATTCACCAAGCCTAACCAAGCTTCCTTCAAGATCTGCCGCCGAACCCGTTTTGCAGTGTTATATAGGCTTAAGCCGCGCAAAGTGCAGGCTAAAGATTGCGAGCCAATCATCCGGCACAAGCCTGCAATCACTGGCAGAAATATTGCGAGCACTGTTGCACTGGCAATATCGGTTTGGAATTTGCCGATAATCGCGCCCGCAATGAACAGCATGAACAAATGGATTTGCAACCATGGCTGGCGAAACTGCAGTTTTCGCCAAAAAGGTGAGGCCCATTGTTCGTCATGATCAACGCCAACCAAATAACCCGGCTGCCCAGACAATTCAAATGCCTGTTGCTCATGCAAACGATGCGTGTGCACTTGCCCAACTAAAAAACCTTTTTTATCGCACACTGGATAGGTAAGTTTTGCCTGCACTGCAAGCTGTGCAACGGCTTCATTGAGCAGCCATTCTGGGCGCAGAGTGCAAGGATTTTTATGCATGATGTGATCTAAGCTCTGGCCACGCTCGGCGAACAGTAATTCCTTAAACGCCACCACACCGAGTAAAATATTGTTTTGGTCAACCACATAGACCTGATTCAATTCACGCTGCGGCATTAACTCCCGCAATAAATCAACCGCCATTGCCACCGAGGTGCCTTTTCGAAACGCCGCCACCGGCTCTTCTATCTGCGAACCGACCGTGCCAAGTGCATAAGCCTCTGCGCGAATCCATGCTGAACCCGTTGCGCTGGCGCTCATCACTTGTTCGCGAATATCTTCGGGAAGCGCTAGTAAAATTGCCATGGCACGCGCTGGTGGCAACACACAAAGCTGCTGCGCCGCCAAATTGGGGTGCTCTAAATCCAAAAGCCTAGCAGCCGACTGAGCATCCAATGCTAACAGCCGTGTGCTGAAATTTTCTTGCCCTTGAGCCACTGCGTTTCCTTGGAGCGGTTTGCTATAGATTAACGCAGTTAGCGCGTGCTGCCTATGGATTATCGATGGGCTCTTGCACCGTGTAACCCAAGGCTTGCAATTGCGCCAAGTAGCCATCCGGTTTAATTAAATCTGCCATATTGATAACCGCCACGCTCGACACATTTTTTGCCAAGGCTTGCTCGGCCGATTGCAGCCAAAGCTTTTGGATGCGTTGCTGAATATTGCCCCAACCATTTTTTTGCGCGAAGCCTGAGCCAAGCATGGCTTCAAGGCAGGCCTCAGATTGATTGATGAAGGAGATTTGGCGCAGTTTGGATACCTTGCCTTCCGCCCATAATGCGCCACGTTGCGCCATAAACTGCACATCGCGCTCAATGGTGTTTAGCGTTTGCTCAAAGCACGCGGTATCACTCAATGCATTTTGGCTGAATTCTTTGATGAATTTCTTTGGCTCAGCAATGGTTATTTTCAGCTCTGGGCGAATAATGGGTAAATCAGCGTCTTCAGCCAGATCTTTGGCAATAGGCCATGCGATATTGCGATTTTCTAAACCCGTTTTCTTAACTGCCTGTTCGTATAATTCTTGCGCTGCAAAAATCGGCCGCCAGCTTTCAACGTCTTTATCGTTGCCAATGTATTTCATTTTCAGCACTTGCCAGCGTGCATACACTTCTTTCGGTAATATTTGCTGCAAGGTTTTACCATCTGGATTTTTTCTGGCCTTTAACAAGGAAGGGATCATGCCAATTTTTGAGAAAAACCCTACGTCGGCATCCACATTCACCGAGGGCGGTGCTATCAAGGTTTGCGATTCTAGAAGCTTACGTTCTAGCTTTATGGTTTCCCACTGCATTTTCTTAGGAATTGGTTTAACCGAACCCAAAATCCATAGATGGTGATCGCCCTTACTTACCCGCCAAAAACCCGGGCCAGGCAACACGCCAATCACTTCCACTCGGTTGCTCGGCAAATCAATTATTTCAGGTTGCTCGGATGCCATGCCGTTTTGAGCTTGCACGGGAATGGCCACACTAAACAAGGCAATGAACATAATCGGCAATAAACGCATTGTGTGTCTCATATTTTGTATTTGGATATTGTAGGACAATTATGTGTGAAGATTGTTGCAATGTATTATGGAAATACACAGCCCCTGTTTTAATTTGAGATGTTAAGTGTTTTGGGAATAAAAAAACCCCGCATCACTGCGGGGTTTTCGTTTTTGTTGCGAGGTGTTTTGGATTAGAAATCCATACCACCCATACCGCCCATACCACCGCCGCCGCCTTGCATTGCAGTCTCATCTTTCTTCGGTGATTCTGCCACCATACATTCAGTGGTGATCATCAAGCCAGCGATTGACGATGCGTTTTGCAAGGCTGTGCGGGTGACTTTGGTTGGATCCAAAATACCCATTTCAACCATGTCGCCGTATTCACCAGTGGCCGCGTTGTAACCGTAGTTACCAGTGCCTTGCTTCACGTTGTTCAACACAACCGATGGCTCTTCGCCGCAGTTGGTAACGATTTCACGCAAAGGCGATTCCATGGCACGCAAAGCCAAAGCAATACCGACGTTTTGGTCTTCATTGATACCTTTCAGATTGCCAATAGCCGACAACGCACGAATTAATGCCACGCCGCCGCCTGGAACTACGCCCTCTTCAACAGCTGCGCGAGTTGCATGCAAGGCATCTTCAACACGGGCTTTCTTTTCTTTCATTTCCACTTCAGTAGCTGCGCCAACTTTAATCACTGCCACACCGCCAGCTAATTTAGCCACACGTTCTTGCAGTTTTTCACGGTCGTAATCGGACGAGGTGTCTTCAATCTGCGCCTTGATTTGCTTGATGCGCGATTGAATGCCGTCTGCTTCACCGGCGCCATCAATGATGGTGGTGTTTTCTTTCGACACTTGGATTTTCTTGGCGCGGCCGAGATCTTTGAGGGTGGCTTTATCCAAAGACAAACCGACTTCTTCAGAGATAACCGTACCGCCAGTTAAGATAGCCATGTCTTCTAACATCGCTTTACGGCGATCGCCGAAGCCTGGCGCTTTCACGGCGCAAACTTTCACAATGCCGCGAATGGTGTTAACCACTAAAGTGGCTAAGGCTTCGCCTTCTACTTCTTCAGCCACAATCAATAACGGCTTGCCAGCTTTCGCAACGGCTTCCAAGACTGGGAGCAGATCACGCACGTTGGAGACTTTTTTGTCGTATAACAAAATGAACGGATCTTCCAATTCAGCCGACATCGACTGCTGGTTGTTCACGAAGTACGGCGATAAGTAACCGCGATCAAACTGCATGCCTTCCACTACGTCTAGTTCGTTGTCTAAGCCCGAACCTTCTTCAACAGTGATTACCCCTTCTTTACCGACTTTGTCCATGGCTTTGGCAATCAATTCACCAATGTTGTAATCGGAGTTGGCCGAAATCGAGCCAACTTGGGCGATTTCTTTGCTGGTAGCGCAAGGTTTGGAGAGTTTTTTCAGTTCTTCTGTTGCAGCAATAACGGCTTTATCCATACCGCGTTTCAAATCCATAGGATTCATACCGGCAGCAACGGCTTTCATGCCTTCGCGAATCATCGCTTGGGCCAACACGGTAGCTGTGGTGGTGCCGTCGCCAGCGTTATCGGATGTTTTCGATGCCACTTCTTTCAACATCTGTGCGCCCATGTTTTCAAACTTATCAGCCAGTTCAATTTCTTTGGCTACTGACACGCCATCTTTGGTGATGGTTGGTGCGCCGTAGCTTTTATCTAACACCACATTGCGGCCTTTGGGGCCGAGTGTTGCTTTCACGGCATTGGCGAGAATGTTGACGCCTTTGACCATACGCGCACGCGCGTCTTCGCCGAAACGGATATCTTTTGCTGCCATAAATAAATTCCTTTAAAAATTATTCAAAAAATGAAAATCATAGGGCGTGCCTCGGCGCGCCATACAGATTCAAAATACATATCAGCCAAGTATGGCCAAAATGTCGTCTTCTTTAACCACTAAAATATCGTTGCCTTCGAATTTGATTTCGGTGCCGGCGTATTTGCCAAACAATACTTTATCGCCAACCTTAACAACTGGAGCGCGCACGCTGCCGTTATCCAAAGGCTTACCCGCACCAACAGCCAACACTTCGCCTTTCATCGGCTTTTCAGTGGCCGAATCCGGAATGACGATGCCGCCAGCGGACAGTTTTTCTTCTTCCATGCGTTTAATAACGACGCGATCATGCAGTGGCTTGATGTTCATAGTTTACCTTTATGTTTAAAAACAATATGTTAGATTATCAATGGTGGATTATTTTAGCACTCTAATAGGGTGAGTGCTAATGTTTGAGTACAAAAATCCCATACGGGATGCTTAGTAGGTGGGGCGAGCTTCGCCAGTTTCAAGGGTTCACCTGAAAAAAACAGCCATTCCAATATTGTAGAATGCACTATCGTATTGAATCCTCGGAAACCCAGTGAAATCATTATTCGCCGCATTGGCGCTGTTTTTAGCTTTAACTCAATCGGCCACGGCTGTTTCAGAAGCCGACTTACTGCCCGTTGAGCAGGCATATCCGTTATCGATTCAGGCCAATTCTGCCAGTGAAATCCAAATCAACTGGGGAATTGCCAAGGGCTATTATTTGTATAAGCACCGCTTTGCCGTTAGCGCTGTTGATGCTTCAGTAATCGTTGGCAAGTTGGCACTGCCAGCTGGCAAGAAATACCGTGATGAATTTTTTGGTGATGTAGAAACCTATCGCCAGCAAGTATCGGCAACTGTACAAATTCAAAATCCAAAACAACTTAGCGTGATTACGCTGAAAATTAAATTCCAAGGTTGCGCCGATATTGGTGTGTGTTATCCGCCAACAACCAAACTGCTCAGCGTGACTCTGCCAACTTCAGCGGCTTCAACTGCTTCGACTGCTTCGGCGGCTTTAGCAGCTTCGACGAGCTCAGCTACCAGTAATAAAGGTGTTGAGTTGCTAGGCTTAGGAAAAACCGGCAATGATTTGCTCAGTGGCGATAAAGTGTTGCCGGAAGATCAGGCATTTATTGTTGAAGCAATCATTAACAGTGCCGATAGTATTTTGGTGCGTATGACGCCAGCACAAGGCTATTATTTATATCAAAATAAAATGCAATTTACCCTCAGCAGTAAAGATGCACCGGTGATGCTAGGCAAGCCCATGTTTCCTGCCGCTGAACAATATCTTGACCCTGAATTTGGCGATGTGCCGGTGTATTTCAAGCAAGTGGAAATTCCGCTGTCACTGATGCACACCTCAACTGAGGCCGCAAATCTGAGTGTTCGGATTGATTATCAGGGCTGCAAAATAGACGGTATTTGCTACCCGCCGATGACCAAGAATTTCCAACTGCAGCTGCCAGCAGGCGGCGAGGTATCTTCCGTTGCACAGGCAATGTTGAACGCATCCAAGCAGCCAACCACAGCAACATCGGGTAATTGGCAATGGCTGCCAGCTATTTTATTAGCCTTATTGGGTGGCTTGATTCTAAACTTAATGCCATGTGTGTTGCCGGTATTGTCGTTTAAAGCGATGGCCTTGGCACAAGCTGGCAGCGCTGGCCATGCGCGCCAACACGCCCTTTGGTATACCGCAGGTGTGATGAGCAGTTTTGCAGCATTAGGCATTGGTGTACTCGCTTTGCGCAGTGCGGGCCAGGCTTTAGGCTGGGGCTTTCAATTGCAGCAGCCGATTGTGGTTGGGGCATTGGCATTGCTAATGTTTGCTATTGGCTTGATGATGTCTGGGCTATTTAATTGGGGCACAGGTTTTGCTGGTATGGGCCAATCTTTAACTGAAAAATCGGGGCCTGCTGGCGATTTTTTTACCGGCGTGTTGGCGGTTGTGGTGGCTAGCCCGTGCACCGCACCATTTATGGGCAGCGCCTTGGCGTATGCATTCAGTGCTCACTGGCTCTTAGCTCTGGCTGTGTTTTTAGCATTGGGTTTTGGCTTGGCTGCGCCGTTTCTGCTGATTGGCTTTATGCCGACATTAGCCGCTAAATTGCCGAAGCCCGGTGCTTGGATGGACACACTTAAACATTGGCTGGCCTACCCCATGTATTTCACTGCCGCATGGTTGGCGTGGGTATTCGGCAATCAAAAGGGTGTGAATGGCTTAGGCTTACTGCTAATTAGCGCCATCACACTCACTGCCGCGTTATGGTGGTTTGAGCGCCAGAAAATGCAGCCGAGCCTAGGCAAAAAAGTGGCGGTGTTGCTTATTGCCATTCTTGCGGCACTCAGCTTTATTTTTGCGCTGCAACAAACATTGCCAGCAAAAGCTGTCGCCACTGTTGGCAAGAACTACGAAGCCTTCAGCACCGCGCGCTTAACCGAATTGCGTTCGCAAGGTAAGCCAGTGTTTGTGGATATGACCGCCGATTGGTGCATAACCTGCAAAGTCAATGAAAAGGCCGTGCTGCATACTGACGCCTTCACGAAACTGTTGAAAGATACCGACACCGTGTATTTAGTGGGCGATTGGACCAATCAAGATACCGAGATCACCGCTTTTCTAGACCTTTACAAAACACCCGGCGTTCCGCTGTATGTGGTGTATCCAAACGGGCCGGGCGCTGGTAAAAAACTACCTCAAATACTCACCATGGATATTATGCGTAAAGCACTGCAAGCACAGCGATGAAAAAAATTCTGTTGATTCTAGGGTTGGCACTCGTTGCTGGGCTAATCGGATTAGTCAGCAGCGTGGTAATCACTGGCCCGGGCGCCTTACTTCGCACCAACATTGGGCAATGGCTATTTCAAGAAGTATTCACGCCTGAGCAAAATGTAACAAACAACAGCATTAAAATCGGGCAAATTGTTCCAACATTTACAGTAATGGATTTTTCAGGCCAGCCACAGCGTTTGCCAAAGCCCGGCCATTGGCAAGTGATAAATTATTGGGCGAGCTGGTGCGCGCCATGCCGTAAAGAAATGCCATTACTCAACGAATTGAATACGCAAAGTGCTGGCCGCTATGAGGTCGTCGGCATTGCCTTAGATAATCCTGCAGACGCCAAAGCGTTTCTTGAGGAAACACCTACAGCATTTGTCTCGTTCCAAGAAATGCCTAGCAAAAAAGATAGCTCTAGCCGCATGGGCAATGCCTGGGGGGTATTGCCCTTCACGGTATTGATTAGCCCAGATGGCCGATTGATGCGCCGACATATTGGACAATTTGAAAGCATGCCACAACTACAAGCTTGGCTTACCGAAGGCTCCGCAAAGAAACCTTAAAGCGCTTACAAATCATGCTAACTTACCTATAATAAGCATATTGTTAGACCACATCGGGGTAATTCATGGGTCAGCGCGCAGACAGTCAAACCTCAACACGTTTAGTGATAGGCGTTACTGGCCATCGTAATCTTCGTGATGATGAACTTGAAGGCATACAGGAGCAAACGCAGCGCTTCTTTATTGATTTGCAACGACGCTATCCAGACTTGCCCTTATGCTTACTGTCATCATTAGCCGATGGCAGCGACCAGCTGGTGACCAAAGTGGCGATGCAACTTGGCATTCCGGTGATTGCGCCATTGCCTTTTGAATCCGAATTTTATCAAGCGGATTTCGAGAGCCCCGAAGCACTGGCATTGTTCAATCATCAGCGTGACCATGCCGAAGTGATGGTTTTACCGCTTGGCTATGAAATTAACTCTAGCTCAATTAGCAAACCCGGCCCCGAACGTGATTTTCAATATGCACAAGCCGGGGTTTTTGTCTCAAGCCACTGTCATATACTTCTAGCTTTATGGGATGGCAATGAATCCGAGCTGTTAGGCGGCACCGCACAAGTGGTAGCATTTCACCTGCATGGCACCTTGCCCGGCACAATTGATCGACGCCGTGCTGCACTGGGTATGCTTGGCCTTGATGAGGAATCCTTGGTTTACCATATTCCTGTTGGCCGAAAAAATACTATTGCCAGCCCTGTTACACAAGAATGCTGTTGGCTCACCTCGGATCAAGCCTTGATTCGTCATTCGGCGATGCCTGAAGCGTTCAATCTTATGTTCCGCCGACACGCCGAATTCAATATGGATTGGCTTCGCTACAAAAATGACATTGATGCACAATCATTTGAAGTAAAAGCCAATTTAGACTGCCCAATTCATCATTTGTTTCGTGTTGCCGATTGGCTAGCCACCACCTATCAGCACCGTGTTAGCCGGGTGCTTAAAGCCACTTATTTGCTAGCCGCGCTAATGGGCTTCGCATTCATTTTATATTCCGATATTCATTCGCAAGATGAAATGCTGTATTTATTTTTGGTATTTTTCTTGGCTGGGCTTGGCATTGCAAGCGTGGCCAAACGCCGTGAATGGCATCGTAAATATATCGACTACCGTGCGCTAGCAGAAGGATTGCGCGTGCAATCGTATTGGCGCAGAGCGGGTATTGTAGATAACAACACGCCGTCTTTCGCACACGACAACTTTTTGCAGAAACAAGATATTGAACTTGGCTGGATTCGCAATATTATGCGTGCAGCAAGCATCGATGGCCTTATCAAGTCGTGCGCAACGGGAGCAGAGCAAGTCAATGCGGTTATTGAGGAATGGATTGGCGATCCGGAACATTCCGGACAGTTGAAATACTACAGTACTACATCAGAAAAACGCACGCGTCTACATCAGCGCTCTGAAATGCTCGGCAATGCCTGCTTATGGTTGGGCATAACCATCAGTGTGGTGCTAGTTATTTTTGCGCGCTTATTACAAGACAATCTTCAGAACATCATGGTTGCCTCCATGGGTATATTGTCGGTTGCTGCCGCCGTACATGAGGCATATGCCTACAAAAAGGCTGATAAAGAACTGATCAAGCAATACCGTTTTATGCAGCGTATATTTTCTGCCGCGCAACGCCGGCTAGCTACCTGCAGCGGCATTATTGAGCAAAGGCAAATACTACGAACACTCGGTGAAGCAGCATTGGCAGAACACGCAGAATGGACGTTAATGCACAGAGAACGGCCACTTGAACATACGCGAATTTAAAGCAAGCTCACTCAAATAATTTTTAAGGTGATAGCTTTCAGAACTGCGCGGGTTCTGTCGCGTGCGCCAAGCTTGTCTAAGATATCAGACACATAATTTTTAACAGTGCCTTCCGATAGAAACACCGCCGTAGCAATTTCTTTGTTGGAATAGCCGCCTGCTAATAATCGCAAAATAGCAATTTCACGATCATTGAAGGTATCGGTGGGCTGTGTTGTGTCGTGGTAGGTGTAGTGCGCGCGCACTTGATTGGTTGCAACCGGCGCCAATAAAGTTTCACCGTTTGCCACACGCAGTATGGCATCGAATAACTGCTCAGGCGAGGCATCTTTGAGCAAAAATCCCTTGGCACCATTGGCAGCGGCTTGCAATGGGAAATCCGGTTCATCGAAGGTTGTAAGCAAGATAACCGGAATATTCAGCTGCATTTCCTGTAGGCGCTTTAGCATCTGAAAGCCATCCATGCTCGGCATGCGAATATCAGAAAGTATGACATCCACTGGGCAGGCTCCTAACGCATCCAACAACTGCTGGCCGTTTTGGGCTTCAATCACAATCTCTAAGCGCTCAAAACTGCTCAACAAAGCTTTCAAGCCTAGTCGAACTAGCGCTTGATCATCAGCCAACGCCAATCGTATACGCGGACTCATAAAGCCACCGGAAGCCATGCATCAATTTGCATTCCGCCGCTGTTAGCATGTTGGCAACGCAAACCGCCACCAGCGCTTTCCAAGCGCTCACTCATGCCTTTCAAGCCATTGCCTTTTTGCCAATCACTTGCCATTCGGCCATCATCACGAATTTGCACAGTCCAGCGTTGTTTGTCGCGTTGCACAACTACCCAAAGTTGCTTTGCCTGGCTATGCCGCGCCGTGTTGGTTAAGGCTTCTTGAATAGTACGCAACAGCACTTCTGCTTGTTGCATGGGCACATGCTTGGCGTGTTCATCAATAGCCAATTGCAAGCTAGGTCGTGGAAACGGCGCAGCCATTTGTTCTATGGCTAATTGCAAGTTCATGCCATCGTGCAGACGCATCTGCTGCACAACACCACGAATATCGGCCAGCAATTCATCGGCAAGCGATGCACAAGTACCGATACTGCTATGCTTGGCCAAATCAGGCTGACGCACAAGTGCTGCAAGATTCAATTTAAGCGCTGTCAGTTTATGGCCGGCCACATCATGCAATTCGCGCGCTAAGCGTAAACGCTCGGAATCCCGAACGGTTTCAGCCAGTAAACTTCGGGTGGCAATTAACTCTGCATTCAACTCTATCACTTCATCGCGGCGTTTTTCGGCTTGGCGCGAATACCAGGACATCAACATGGCAAATAGTTGGAAGCTTGAGTAAATCAACACCGCCATTGCCGGCTGGTCGTCGTGCCATAAATAACGATAAATAAAATAGAAACTGACATTACTGAAAATAAAGATGGCAATTAAGCGCGACGGCGAAAAAACAGCCGCCAATACGGCCGAAGCAACAATCAACAAAACTGGCGCTGATGAAAAACGCGAAATCATACATATCAACAGGGCAATCAGCACCAGAGTAAGTGCTAAAATTTTCTGCTGCAGCGTATTTATTGGGATTGACGTGCAAACTACAAAGCAAGCTAAATATGCAGCATGCAAGGCAATGATGGTTGCCACCAGAACATCGGCGGGAATTAGCCCAGTGCTCTTGATATCAGCAATCCAAAATTCCAAGCCAATTGCCAGCCAGGCAATGTAGGCAGCAATATTCATTGGGGTAAATAGTTTTTTAAGCAATTCAAACATGCTCACAGCTTGGCGCAATAAGGCCAAATGCTCAAGCCTTACAGCACAATTGGTGACTTCTGGCACCCTAATTTTATGACATCTGGCACCATACCCGCGATGTATTGCTTGCCATACTTTGTGTAATCCGGTTCACCAAAGGAAAATACACATGGCATGGTACACAACAGCAGCAGCAATCCACGGCATGATTGGCGCCATCGCATTAGTCACTTTCTGGAGCGCTGGCTTAAGCAAAAAAGGCAGCCCTGTACATAAATTTGCCGGGAAAATATATCTGTTGGCAATGACAGGTATTGTGCTGTCAGCTCTGCCATTAGCTATATCCATGCTGATCAACAACAACCCGATCACTGGTGCTTTTTTTGCCTATCTGGTTGTTATTACGTCTACCAGCGTTTGGCTCAGTTGGCGGTCAATTCGTGATAAACAAAACTGGCAGCGCTTCATCGGCCCGGTCTATCAAAGCTTGATGGTATTGAATTTACTTAGCGGCTTAACCATTGCTGCATTGGGCCTGTTTTACGCCAAGGACGCGCAGCTGATAATCAGCAGTTTCTCGCTAATTGGCATTGTTAGCGCAGTGAGTATGTACCGATTTCAAAAAACACCGCCCGCAGATTCGCGCTGGTGGCTTGGTCAGCATTTAAACAGCATGATTGGCAATGGCGTGGCTACACATATCGCGTTTTTATCGATTGGCTTACCTAAAATATTGCCAATGCTTGCGGGTCCGGTTCTGCAGAATGCGGCTTGGATTGGGCCACTCACACTATCTATCTTTATTGGTATGTATCTTAAACGCAAATATGTGCCAAACCGCATAAAACTACCAGCAACTGCTAATGCAGTCATGCCAAACAGCTGAATTGTGCTAAATTTAAAGGCTTACACACTTACGCACAACAGGTTTTTGAATGTTCTCAAGCAGCCGTTTTATTCAATTTGTACTCACTAGTGTCTTATTTCTCGCCAGTCTTTATGCAAACGCCGATAGCAACACCGAAAAACTGGCCATTGATCCAAAGGTAGAAATTGGCAAGCTAAGCAACGGCTTAACCTACTACATTCGGCCAAATAACAAACCTGAAAAGCGCTTAGAACTTCGTTTAGTGGTGAATGCTGGTTCAATTCTAGAGAACGACAATCAAAAAGGCTTAGCGCATTTTGTTGAGCATATGGCCTTCAATGGCAGTAAGCATTTCAAGAAAAATGAATTAATTTCTTACTTGCAATCAATTGGCGTGCAATTCGGTGGCGATTTAAATGCCTACACCTCGTTTGATGAAACCGTATATATTTTGCCCATTCCCACTGAAAACAAAGCCAATGTCGATAAAGGCTTTTTAGTGCTTGAAGATTGGGCGTCTGGCATACGCTTTGATGCCAATGAGTTTGAAAAAGAGCGTGGCGTAGTGCTTGAGGAAGCACGCTTAGGTAAAGGCGCTAGCGATCGTGTGCGTAAAAAATTGTTGCCAAAGATTTTTGACGGTTCGCGCTACGCAGAACGCTTGCCGATTGGTTCAGAAGATATTATTAAAAATGCTAGCCTTGATACCATCAAAGCGTTTTACAACGATTGGTACCGGCCTGATTTAATGGCGGTGGTGGTGGTAGGTGATATTACTTCCGCGGAAGCAAAACGGCTGATTGAAAAACATTTCGGTAAACTTAAAAACCCTAAAAATGAGCGCGCGCGCATCCAATACGCTGTGCCGGCCAGAACAGTGTCTGATGCTATTGTGATTACCGATAAAGAAAATACCAATTCATCGCTGCAGATGTATGGCTCTAGCTTTGCCAGCAAACCCACGATTACGCTGGAAGATTTTCGCGTGCAACTCAGCAAAGCGATTATTTTTAGCTCGCTTAATCAGCGCTTGCAAGAGAAAGCACAGCAAAGCAAGCCGCCATACATCAATGCGAGCAGTGGTTTAGCGGGATTTGTACATGGCTACCAGATTTACCAAAGCACGGCCATACTTGGCTCTGGCGGCAGCGAGCCAGCCATTTCGGCAGTGCTTGCTGAAACCCAGCGCGCACAGCAGTTTGGTTTTACTCAAGGTGAACTTGAACGCGCTAAGCTGAATTTCTTGAAAGCCTATGAACAGCAATTTAATGAACGCGAGAAAACCCAATCGGGTGTTTTTACGCAAGCATATGTTAACCACTTTCTTTCCCAAACACCGATTTCAGGTGCCGAGAATGAATTGGCCTATGTGAAGCAATTGTTACCGAGCATTAGTTTGGCGCAGCTTAATCAATTAGCCGCTGAGTTAATCCCTAGCAAAGCCAAAACGCTAATTGCCTTGGTTGCGCCAGAGAAAAATGACTACGTGTTGCCAGATGCTTCACAACTCAGCGCTCAAGTTGACAAGGCACACCTGCAAACAGTAAAGGCGTACAGCGAAAAAGTGTTGTCGTCGCAATTGATTGAAAAAATGCCTACATCTGGAAAAATCATTCGGCAAAGCCAGCAAGCTAAAATCGGCTTAACAACGATTGAATTTGCCAACGGTATTAAAGTTCTACTTAAGCCAACCGACTTTAAAAATGACCAAGTATTGTTATCGGGCTATCGCGATGGCGGCACCAGCAACTACTCCGAGCTAGACAGCTTGAACGCTACATTTGCAGGCTCGCTGAGCGGCATTACTGGCTTAGGTGCATTCACGCCAACCGATTTACGCAAAACTCTGGCCGGGAAAATTGCTGGCGCGTCAACTAGCGTTTCCGACACCCAAGATGTAGTTAGCGGCCAAAGCAATGCCCAAGATATTGAAGCCATGCTGCAGTTGCTGTATTTGCAATTCACGCAAGTTCGGCAAGATGCTGATTTATTCGATGCCTTTGCAGGGAAAGTTAAGCCGCTGCTAAGCCAAGCAGGCAACGATCCAAACCAAGCTTTTAACGATTTCTATCTTAAGCAATTGTTCCAAAATCACCCGCGCGCCAGTTCACTGCCAAGTAAAGCGCAAATTGATGCGATGAGTTTTAAACGCAGCTACCAAATAAACCGTGAGCGCTTCGGCAATGCCAATGGCTTTACTTTTGTTATGGTCGGCTCGTTTGATGTTGAAAAAATTAAGCCCTTGCTCGCCAACTATCTTGGCAGCTTGCCAGTTGATGCTAACAAGCCTTCACATTATATTGATAACGGCATGCGTGCATTAAAGGGCAGTAAGCGCGTTGAATTTGCTAAGGGCAGTGAAGCGAAGAATTTGGTGATTTTAAGCTACAACGGCGAAATGAAATATGATTTTGATGAAGCCATTAAACTTAGTGTGCTTAAAGACATTCTACAAATTAAACTGACTGAATCCTTGCGTGAAAAAATGTCCGGCGTTTATAGCGTGGGTGTGAGCAGCGAATACAGTAAAACGCCCTATCCGAACTACTTTTTCAAGCTGAACATTCCTTCCGCGCCGGAAAATAGCGCGGCACTGGTGGCCGCCTCGAAAGTCGAGATTGAGCTATTGCGTAAAAATGGCCCGAGCGCTGCCGACTTTGCTAAAGTCAAAGAAAATTTCTTAACCGAACTGGCTATTCTCCAAAAAGAAAATAGCTATTGGCTAGGTAAATTAGGCCAATTTACCGAACTTGGCATAGATCTTGAGAAAATTCCGAGCTATAGCAAAGAACTCTTGGCGCGCTTAAGCCCGAAAGACATTCAGCAAACGGCACAACGCTATTTAAACCCAGAGAATGTTTTTGAAGCCGTATTAGTGCCGGAAATGCCTGTTAAGAACAGCCCTTAACAAAAATCAAACATCTGCCATTTTCTTGGAAAAAGTAGAGAATAATGGACAAATCACTCTAAATCGGTGAAACTGCACTACGATCGTGGAGTGATTTGTGGCGAACATTTTGGTTTTACATGGCCCTAATTTAAACCTGCTTGGACAGCGCGAGCCTAGTATTTATGGCTTGCAAAGTTTGGCAGATATTAATACTGCCTTGAAAAACAGCGCCGAAACAGCGGGCCATCACATTCAGTTCCTGCAAAGCAATGCTGAGCACGAATTGATAGATGCCGTGCAGCAAGCACCGCAAAATGGCATTGATGCCATCTTAATCAATCCGGCCGCCTTCACCCACACATCGGTGGCCTTACGCGATGCCTTTGCTGCGGTAAAAATACCTTTTATTGAAGTGCATTTGTCTAATCCGCATAGCCGTGAACCGTTTCGCCAGCATTCGTATTTATCTGATTTAGCCAAAGCCGTAATTTGCGGCTTTGGTGCCAATTCCTATTATTTTGCGCTTGAGCAGATGTTGCAGTGGTTTGCAGATGCGCCTAGCCCTTCCACCACTCCCTAAGCCGAGGCATGTATGGACCTGAGAAAAATTAAAGCCCTAATCGAATTGCTGGAAAAATCCAGCTTAACCGAATTAGAAATTAAGGAAGGCGAGGAAACCGTTCGTTTAGCGCGGCACACCACTAGCATTGCCGCTCCAGCAGTTGTGCATCATGTTGCACCGGTTGAAGCACCGCGCGCAACACCTGCTGCTAGCGCTCCAGCAGCAGAAGCGGTTGGTAAATCCAGCAAAGAAGCACCCGATGGCCATGCTATTCGTTCGCCGATGGTTGGCACCTACTACGCTTCGCCAAACCCAGATGCAGCGCCGTATGTCAAAGTGGGCCAAAGCATTAAAGCTGGCGATACCATCGGCATTATCGAAGCGATGAAGATGTTTAACCCGATTGAAGCGGATGTGTCTGGCACTGTGCGCGCAATTTTGGTTGAATCCGGCCAAGCGCTTGAGTTTGATGAAGTGATGATCATCATTTCCTAATCGGGGCAAAATCGTATGTTGAAAAAAGTCGTTATTGCCAACCGCGGTGAAATTGCACTCCGCATTCTGCGTGCTTGCCGCGCTTTGGGCATCAAAACCGTGGCTGTGCATTCCACCGTTGATCGCAATTTAAAACATGTGGCCATGGCTGATGAGTCGGTATGTATTGGCCCTGCGCCCTCCATTCATAGCTATTTAAATGTGCCAGCTATTATTGCCGCCGCTGAAATAACCGATGCTGATGCTATTCATCCGGGCTATGGCTTTCTTTCGGAGAATGCGGCGTTTTGCGAGCGCGCTGAAGCGTCGGGTTTTATTTTTATTGGTCCAACCGCCAATGTGATCACCATGATGGGCGACAAAGTAGAAGCCATTCGCGCCATGAAAGATGCCGGCGTGCCTTGTGTGCCAGGATCTGGCGGGCCGCTTGGCGATAACGATGACTTAAACCTTAAAATTGCTGAAAAAATCGGTTACCCCGTTATCATTAAAGCAGCGGGTGGTGGCGGTGGTCGCGGCATGCGTGTGGTGCGCGAGGCTGACAGTTTAATAAGCTCTATTTCAACCACCCAGCAAGAAGCCAAAGCGGCGTTTAATAACGACGTGGTGTACATGGAAAAATTCCTTGAAAACCCACGCCATATTGAAATTCAAGTGCTGTCTGATGGCCAAGGTAACGCCATCCATTTAGGCGAACGCGATTGCTCGATGCAGCGCCGCCACCAAAAAGTGGTTGAGGAAGCCCCTGCCCCCGGCATTACCCCAACGCAGCGCAATGAAATTGGCAAAATTTGCACCGATGCCTGTATTCGCATTGGCTATCGCGGTGCTGGTACCTTTGAATTTCTGTATGAAGACGGTCGCTTTTACTTCATCGAAATGAATACCCGCATCCAAGTTGAACACCCAGTGACTGAAATGATTACCGGCGTTGATTTAGTGCGCGAACAATTGCTGATCGCCTCAGGCCAAACGCTGAGCTACAAACAAGAAGATATTGTGATTCGCGGGCATGCCATTGAATGCCGAATTAATGCCGAAGATTCAGACACCTTTTTGCCAAGCCCGGGTTTAATCAAACACTTCCATTCGCCCGGCGGCCCAGGTGTGCGCGTTGATTCGCATATTTATGAAGGCTATAAAGTGCCACCCAATTATGATTCGATGATTGGCAAACTAATTGTGCATGGCAACACCCGTGCGCAGGCTATTAGCCGGATGAAATGCGCCTTGTCGGAGATGATTGTTGATGGCATCAAAACCAATATTCCTCTGCAGCAGCGCATCTTAGCTGATGTTGGCTTCCACCAAGGTGGCACTAATATTCACTACTTGGAAAAACGTCTAGCTGAGCGAAAAGGCAAAGGTTTGGGTTTAGCATAAGCCATGCCTTTTCTAGAGCTGTCTATTGCCTGTACATCCAGTGAAGAAGCGCGCATTGAAGCCGCGCTAACTGATCTCGGCGCGATGAGTGTGTCTTTGTTAGATGCCGCTGATGCCGACAATGAGCGAGCAATTTTAGAGCCGGGCGTGGGCGAAACTCCGCTATGGAAAGACATCACGCTATTGGCTTTGTTTGAACATGGCACCCATGAAGCGTTGCTTTTGCATGCGCTTGATGCCTATGATGAAGGCATTGATTGGCAACAAGCACAATTTACTGTGGTTGAAGATCAAGATTGGGAACGCGCTTGGCTTGATCAATTCAAACCCATGCAATTTGGTGCGCGCACATGGATTATCCCTTGGCATATGCAAGCGCCCGCTGAAGCTGAGCATGCAGTGATTATTCGCTTAGACCCGGGTTTAGCATTTGGCTCTGGCACACACCCCACCACAGATTTATGTTTGCAGTGGCTGGATGGCTTGGAACTTGCTGGCAAAACAGTTTTAGACTTTGGCTGTGGCTCTGGCATTCTGGCCTTAGCCGCACTTAAGCTTGGTGCAAAACATGCTATTGGTGTTGATAACGATCCGCAGGCATTATTGGCCAGCGTTGATAATGCCGAACGCAATGACGTGAACGAACAATTGCAGGTTTTTCTGCCCGAACAAGAACCCGTGCAGCAATACCCAATTGTGGTGGCCAACATTTTGGCATCGGCCTTAATTCAACTCGTTGGTTTACTAGCCAGCCGTGTGCAAGCTGGCGGCGTGATTGCCTTGTCGGGCATTTTGCATAATCAAGCCGAAGAAGTTTTAGCAAACTACGCGCTGTATTTTGAAGCTCTGCAGGTTACCCGGCTAGAAGACTGGGTGCGAATTGATGGCCGCCGGAAACACTAATTCTAAGCGCGCGCCGCGTACTGGATTGCAACTAGCCACAGTGTTGTTGACATTTATTTTATGCTGCGCATTGGCACTGCAAATTATTTTGATTGAACGAGATACGCTGGCAAAACAAGCTGTATGGCGCCCAGCTATAAGCCAGTTGTGCTTATGGGTTGGTTGTCAATTGTCTTCATGGCGGCAACCTGATGCATTCATCACAATACAGCAATCTATTGAAGCTGAACCCAAACTGGCTGGCGCACTTATCGCTCAGGTGAGCTTTAAAAATACGGCGCAATGGCCACAGCCTTGGCCACAAATCGAGCTCACGTTCACCGACATTAATGGCCAAACCATTGCACTGCGCCGTTTTAATCCGAAAGAATACCTTAACAAAGACCAAGCGTCTGATATTAAAGCCAATCAATTGGTTTCAGTTGAAATTGCTCTGCAAGAAACAACCAGCAAAGCGGTTGGCTTTCATTTCAAATTTAATTAATTGTTCATGCAAAAAAAAACTAATCACGCTAAACTACATGGCCAACAAAAATAATAAACCGAAATTTACGTGAATACGTTACAACTAGTCCACTCAAACCCTGCCCCCCCACCAAGCCAACCTGCTTTAAAAGATTTGGTCAGCAAGGTGGTTCGTCGCTATCTGCACGACATGGGTCATTCGCAAAGTAGCAATCTGCATGAAGCACTTTTAGCTGAAGTTGAGCCTGCCCTATTGCAAGAAGTTCTACAGCATTGTCGTGGCAATCAAAGCCGCGCTGCCGATATCCTCGGCATCAACCGCGCAACCTTGCGCAAGAAACTGTTGCAATACCACATTTCAACGGATTAACTTGCCCCACTGCTTGGCGCTGAGGGTTTATAATTAAGCCCCCGAATGGAGTGATGTATGTCCGACAACCATCCTATCCACCGCGCCTTGCTGTCGGTATCTGATAAATCTGGCTTACTGGCGTTAGCAAACACTCTGCACGCACTCAATGTTGAATTGCTATCCACAGGCGGAACCGCCAAAGCCTTGCGTGATGCGGGTTTGCCGGTTCGTGATGTGAGCGAGGTTACCGGCTTCCCAGAAATGATGGATGGCCGCGTTAAGACCTTGCACCCATTGGTGCACGGCGGCTTGTTAGGCCGAGCCGGCATTGATGATGCGGTGATGGCCGAGCACGGAATTGCAGCGATTGATTTGCTAGTGCTGAATATGTATCCATTCGAACAAGTGGCTGCTAATCCAGCGAGCAGCTTTGATCACATCATCGAAAATATCGATATTGGCGGCCCCGCTATGCTGCGCTCTGCTGCCAAAAATTTCGCGCGCGTGGCAGTTGCCACTTGCCCATCGCAATATGCAGATATTATTGCCGAATTAAATTCTAATAGCGGCTCGCTATCAGCGAAAACTCGCTTTGCACTTTCTGTGGCGGCATTCAACCGCGTGGCACAATACGATGCGTCAATTAGCAATCATCTTTCAGCTTTGCAAGCCGATGGCACGCAAGCACTTTTTCCTGCCCAGCAAAACAGTAATTTTGTGAAAGTGATGGACCTTCGCTACGGCGAAAATCCGCATCAACACGGTGCGTTCTACCGCGATCTTTATCCAGTGCCCGGCACTTTAGCCACGTTCACACAATTACAAGGCAAGGAACTGTCGTACAACAATCTTGCTGATGCCGATGCCGCATGGGAATGCGTTCGTCAATTTGAAAAGCCGGCCTGCGTCATCGTTAAACACGCCAATCCATGCGGCGTGGCAGAAAGTGAAAACGTAGGCAGTGCTTACGAATACGCTTACGCAACCGATCCCACCTCGGCGTTTGGCGGAATCATTGCCTTCAACACAACATTAGATGCCGAGACTGCAAAAACCATTCTCGATCGACAATTTGTGGAAGTGCTGATTGCGCCAGATTATGCCGAAGGCGCACTTGAATACGCCAAGAAAAAAGCCAATGTGCGTGTGCTGCGTATTCCGATGGGCGACGGTCGTAATAATTTCGATATCAAGCGCGTTGGCTCTGGCTTGTTGATGCAAACCTCGGATATTCGCGAAGTGAGCGCGCAGGAATTAAAAGTAGTGACCACGCTTGCGCCTACTGCCGCACAATTAAGCGATTTATTATTTGCTTGGCGGGTAGCGAAATATGTTAAATCAAACGCCATTGTGTATGCCAAAGACCATCGCACCATTGGTGTGGGTGCTGGCCAGATGAGCCGCGTAGTATCGGCAAAAATTGCCGCATTAAAAGCTGATGAAGCAGGCTTGATTGTACCTGGTTCGGTGTTGGCTTCGGATGCATTTTTCCCGTTTCGCGATGGTGTTGATGCAGCCGCTGCAGCGGGTATTAAAGCGATGATTCAACCCGGCGGCTCAATGCGCGACAATGAAGTGATTGAAGCCGCCAACGAACACGGTATTGCTATGGTGTTCACTGGCGTTCGGCATTTTAGGCATTAAGGCACACAATATGAAACTCCTTGTTATTGGCTCAGGTGGACGTGAACATGCACTGGCATGGCGCTTGGCGCAATCGCCGCGGGTTAGCGACATTATTGTGGCGCCTGGCAATGCCGGCACGGCACTTGAAGCAAAATGCCGTAATGTGACGGTTAGTGTTAGCGATATCGACGGCCTGTTAGCTTTAGCGAAAGCTGAGCATGTTGCATTCACTTTAGTTGGCCCAGAAGTGCCTTTAGTGCTCGGTGTAGTGGATGTATTTCAAGCACACGGTTTGAAAATTTTCGGGCCAAGCAAAGCCGCCGCACAACTGGAAGGCAGCAAGGCCTTCGCTAAAGACTTTCTTGAGCGCCACAACATCCCTACCGCGCATTACGCCGTTTTCGAAAATGAACAAGAAGCGCTGCACTATGTTGAACATATGGGTGCGCCGATTGTGATTAAAGCCGATGGTTTGGCGGCGGGCAAAGGCGTGATTGTTGCCATGACATTGCAAGAAGCCAAAGACGCGATAACTGATATGCTCGGCAATAATCAGTTTGGCGAAGCCGGTGCGCGCGTGGTTATCGAAGAGTTTTTAGTTGGCGAAGAAGCCAGTTTTATTTCGATGGTGGATGGCAAAACTGCTTTGCCGATGGCGACCAGCCAAGACCACAAACGCGTTGGCGATGGCGATACCGGCCCGAATACTGGCGGCATGGGTGCGTATTCTCCTGCACCGGTAGTAACCCCTGAAATCCATGCACGGGTGATGCGCGAAGTAGTCAACCCAACTGTGCAAGGCATGATTGCCGACGGTATGCCGTTCAGCGGGTTTTTATATGCAGGCCTGATGATCGATGAAGCTGGTAACCCGAAAGTGATTGAATACAACGTCCGCTTCGGCGACCCAGAAACGCAACCGGTGATGTTGCGTTTGCAATCGGATTTAAGCGTGTTGATTGAAGCAGCAATTGAACAACGCTTAGATCAAGTAAGTGCCGAGTGGGACCCAAGGCCCGCGCTTGGTGTGGTGATGGCGGCCGAGAATTACCCGCATTCACCACGCATTGGTGACGTGATTCATGGCTTAAATGAAGCAGAATCGGCAGATAGCAAACTATTCCATGCCGGCACGAAACTGGAAGACGGCCAAGTGTTCACCGCCGGTGGCCGCGTGCTATGTGCTACCGCCTTGGGCAATACCGTTCAAGAAGCGCAAAGCAACGCCTACGCACTTGCTGAGCAAGTTAGCTGGCTCGGTGAATTCCACCGCTCGGATATTGGCTGGCGAGCCATTGCCCGCGAGCAGGAATAAGCGTTTCACGTTATAGTGCCAATTGATTGTTCAAATACAACGAGCCATGGCCCAAAACCAATACGAACTGCTTAAACAACGCCGCTTCCTGCCGTTTTTTTTAACGCAGGCCCTCGGCGCATTCAACGACAACGTATTTCGTAATGCCATGCTGGCGCTGATGGTATACCAAATGGGCTTGAACACTGCGCAAGCCACTTTGTATTCCAATCTTGCCCCGGCGCTATTTATTCTGCCGTACTTTCTGTTTTCGGCAACGGCCGGGCAAATTGCTGAAAAGTATGAAAAAGCCAAACTGATCCGGTTCACCACCATGATGGAAATTGCCATCATGAGCGTGGCTTCAGTGGGCTTTATTTATGGCATACCGTGGCTATTGATGTTTTGCTTATTTATGACCGGCGTGCAATCAACGCTGTTTGGGCCAGTGAAATACGCCATCTTGCCGCAAGTATTGCACCCCGAAGAATTAACCGGCGGCAATGGCTTGGTGGAAATGGGCACCTCCATTTCAATTTTATTCGGCATGATTGTTGGCATGCTGCTATTGATGATTCCTGGCTACGGCCCGCAAGCAGCGGCAATTGCCATGATTGGCCTAGCCATTACCGGAAATTTAGTGAGCCGCGCCATTCCGGTTTCACCGGCCATTGCGCCGAATTTAAAGATTAATCCAAATATTTTTGCAGAATCGCTGAATGTTCTGCGTTTAGCTAAGCACAACAATGTGGTGCGCCGTGCCATTTTCGGGGTCTCGTGGTTTTGGTTTGTTGGCACCATGCTCAGCGCGCAGTTGCCCAACTACGCCAAGCTGCATCTTGGCGGCAGCGAATCCTTAAACCTACTCGCCTTAGCCTTGTTTTCAATCGGCACCGGCTTAGGCTCTTTATGGTGCGAGAAACTCTCGCAACGAACGATTGAAATTGGTCTTGTGCCATTCGGCGCATTCGGCATGACCGTATTCTGCGCCGATTTGTATTTTGCTCGCCCAGGCCTTGCGCCGGAAACGGGCATTAGCTTTATGCAGTTTATTGAACAGGCCGGCAGCTTCCGAATTATGGCTGACTTAACGCTGATTGGCTTATTTGCCGGATTCTTCATCGTGCCCTTATTTGCCCTAATCCAAAGCCGCAGCAATCGCCAAGAATTATCGCGGGTTATTGCTGGCATGAACATCCAGAATGCAGTATTCATCTGCACCGCCGCGGTTATTGGGATTGTTTTACAGCGCTTTCTAAATTTTTCGATACCGCAGTTGTTTTTGTTGCTAGCCATGATGAATGCAGCGGTGGCCGTTTATTTGATGATTTTAGTGCCTGAATTCTTTATGCGATTCTTGGCTTGGGTGTATATCCGCTTTATGTATCGCATTGACGTGCATGGCGTAGAAAAACATGTACCCGATCAAGGTCCGGCTTTATTAGTTTGCAATCATGTGAGCTATATGGACGCATTGATTTTAAGCAGTGCCATTCCGCGCCCAATTCGTTTCGTGATGTATTACAAAATTTTTAATGCACCGCTTACCAGCTGGGCATTCAGGGCGGCGCGCGCCATTCCCATCGCGGGCAAAAACGAAGATGCGGAATTAATGCAGCGTGCATTCGACGAAGTGGACAAAGCGCTGGCTGATGGCGAACTGGTCTGTATTTTTCCTGAAGGCCGCCTAACGCCAGATGGTGAAATAGGCCCATTTAAAAACGGCATGCAGCGTATTTTAGAATCGCGCGCTGTGCCGGTTGTGCCGCTGGCTATTCAAGGCATGTGGGCTAGCATCTTCAGCCGCAAAGGGGTGAAATCGTATTGGCGTCTTCCTAGCCGCTTCCGCGCGCATATTGCTGTTATCGCGGATGCACCAGTTGATGGCGCAATAGCAAATGCGACCGATATGGAAATGCAAGTGAAAGCATTAAGAGGTGACTGGGCTTGATCAAAAAAAAAGGAGCCACAAGGGCTCCTTTATTAAACCTTACAGCAATCAATAATTAATTGGCTGTACTTCCACTTGAACGCGAATGGTACGGCCTGGATTGCGGTTCATGTATGAACGATACGTTTGGTTACCATAACGATAAGTGACGTTGTAGCCATTATAATTATTACGATAATCATTGTTGTCGTTCACGGTGCGGCAACGGCGCACTGTGTTTGAACTATCAGTATAGCGATCATAGCCATCGCCACGATTTGAGCTATTACCAATGGCGCCGCCAATCACTGCGCCGCCAATGGTGGCTGCAGTGCGGCCATCGCCTTTACCTACTTGATTGCCCAAAGCACCGCCAATTAATGCACCAAGTACTGTGCCGCCCACATTGCCGCGGCTGTCGCTGCGGTACAACCGGCCGTTGCTATCACGATAATAATTATCGTCGTAGTCATTGGTGCTCTCATTCCAGCATTCTTGATGCTGATACGAGGCATAGCGATTATTTACACGTTGCACGCTAATCACTTGCGCAATCAGATTTCGTGAATTGTTATCGTTATCATAACGGCCATCGTTGTTGTCGTCATAACGACCATCGTCGTAGCTGTTGTTATAGTTGCTGTTTTGTGCAAACGCAACAGTGCTCAATAAAGAAGCAACAATGGCGATAGTGATAAGACTAAATTTACTGTTTTTCATAAGTATTTCTCCATGCACGAGCTGCGTGCGGTATTAAAAAGTTAAAGGCTATACACGTTCAGTATATTGAACCTGAGCGCCGTGTAGTTGCTACCGCGAAAACGCATGTGCGAATTCGTAGGTTCATACTAATTCAGGGAATATCGCTTATCAGTGCGTTTACGCACATTAAGCAAAATATTAGCGTATAGCATATTACACGCCACGCTGAGAGCTATGCTAACCTTAGCGTACAGTGCTTTAAACACTAAAGGTATTGCTAGTTTTTTTAGCCATAAGCGCCAAATATAAGGGGAAAAATATGGACGCAGATTTGAATAAGCCTTTTTTTGAAACCCTGATGACTGCAATTACGTTGGTCGGCCTGCTTGGAACAACAGCGGGCGGGTTCATCGCATGGTTAGAAAAACGTAACATCAAGGCCAAATACCAAGACGAGATTAATTTAGCGGAACGGCGTATCGCCTTCCTCACTAACTGGTTCAAAGCGCAAGAGCCAGTCTGCACGCCGCAACGGCTTGAGGAAATCAAGCTCGAAACATCACAAGAGTTGGACAGCCTAAGAAGCCGCTTATCGCAATTCATTCTTGAGTCTGAGCAGCAATCGGTATTTTCGAAAGGCAAAAGTTATCAGAAAACTTTCCTGCTGTTCATTCCGCACAATATTGGCGGCTGGCTCAGCCTGATCTTTTTTTACATTTTACTCATCTTTGTACTTCTGTTCATCACCATCCCACCGGAAGGCAATGATCTTAAGAGTTGGGCCGGATGGTTCACCGATTCGCTGATGTGGCTATTTATTTTCGCCATCCCGCTGTTCTTCCTGCAACGTCTTGGTATTCGATTTAGCCGAAAGAAGGGGTGATTTACCGTTTGTGACATAAAAAAACCCGCCTTTCAGCGGGTTTTATTTTGGTGGCTATAGGTGGACTCGAACCACCGACCCCGGCATTATGAGTGCCGTGCTCTAACCGGCTGAGCTACATAGCCAAATCTGTACGGGTGCTTATTTTCGCGGTTTAGTGCTTGAAAGTCAATCCGATATTAGCGCTTGTGCAATACATGGCGCTGTGGCAGTCTTATAGGCAGTAGATTTTTGGAGTTCCGCCCGTGATAGATCCGGACGGTTATCGCCCGAATGTAGGCATTATCTTGATGCGTTCGGATGGCAGTGTGTTCTGGGCCCGCAGGGTAAGCCGAGATGGTTGGCAGTTCCCGCAGGGCGGCATGAACACCGATGAAACACCGATTGAGGCCATGTACCGCGAGTTGTACGAAGAAACCGGCCTTGAAGCGCATCATGTTGACGTATTAGGCGCAACGCCAGGCTGGCTACGCTATCGCTTGCCGAGGCGTAGTATCCGCACCAATAGCAAACCCGTGTGCATTGGCCAAAAGCAGGTTTGGTTCTTGCTAAAGCTTAATGCCGATGAATCACAAGTCTGTTTGGATTTAACCGAAACCCCAGAGTTTGATTCTTGGCGTTGGGTCGATTTTTGGTATCCAGGCGATAACGTGGTGCATTTCAAGCGCGAGGTCTATGTTCAGGCATTGCACTTGCTTTCGCCATTTGCACGCATCTTGGCGGGCGAAGTTAATGTGCCGAAACAAGCGGGCGATGATTTAGTAAAGAAAATGCAGGCCAAGAAAATATGGCAGCAAGATAGCCGTAAAAAATAGTAAATAATCAGCCGATTAGTTTTGCTAAAGCCGCTTTAACTTTTTCAAACTCATCAACTAACGTATCTTTTTCACGCACAGGTAAATCGATATCTCCGGCACGCGCGCTGCGTTCAATGTTCATGGCAATTTTTGACAAAGTAACCGCACCAAGATTGGCGCTCGATGATTTCAAGGTATGCGATGGAGAAATCAGCGCCATGCAATCATTGTTTTGCAAGGCAGACAATAATTGGCTGATTAGTTTAGGACTATCCTCAAGATAAATGCGAATTAGGCTTTGGTAATCGCTACCCATTAAATCCTGTAAATCATTAACGATTTCGTAGTCCAGCGAGCTTGACTTATCCTCATTCAATATAGTGGCTTGCTTGCTTACTACTTGGTCGCCCACGCCCTTAATGCTGGAAATAGGTTTTTGACTGGCTTCTTTCTTTAACCATTTCATCATAACTTGTTGCATTAACTTTCGATCTACCGGCTTAGACAAGTAATCGTCCATGCCGGCATCTAGGCATTTTTGCCGATCTTCAGCCATTGCATTGGCTGTCATTGCAATAATAGGCATGTGCGGTAAGCCTTTGGCTTTTTCAATTGCTCGCCATGCCTGCGTGGCTGTATAGCCATCCATCACCGGCATTTGGCAGTCCATTAAGACCATATCAAACGACTGCTGTTGCAGCAATTCAAGCGCAACCTCACCATTTTCAGCGCTGACAAAATCAAAGCTAGAAAGCTGTATAAGGCGTTGTGCAACCAACAAATTAACTGGGTTGTCTTCCACCAGCAGCACCATACCGCGCGATTGTCCTGCTGCTAAAAGCATATCGGGCGGCTGAATATTGACGAATGCTTCTTGATCAAGGCGTATTGGCAATTGTATGTTTAATGAAGTTACTGAAAGCAGTTTGCTTAATTCATTAAATAATAATGAGCTGTCAAGGTTTCTTGAAATAATTCGGCAACGCGGATTTTTCACAACATCAAACGGTGGCGAATCGGCGCTCAACAACAGTGCAATGCGCATACGCTCAAAATCGGTGTTAGAAAGCAGCATTTTCTGTAATTGCAAGGCGCTCTGCCGGCCAGAATTAACATCAATAACCAGCAAATCAAAATCAGACGCAGAACCTACTGCTACCGATTCAGAGAGTGCTTTTTGGGTTTCAATGGCCGTGCCAGTAATCGATAACTTTGTTTCACGCATACTGTCGGACTGTTCGAATTTATTACACAGGCTTTGGTCGGTGGTAAATAGTAATACATTTGCATTTTTCAGCTCAGAGGCCATGCCATGGCTATCGCCAATGGCTTTAAGCATCGGAATTTCAAACCAAAAAGTTGAGCCAATATCAGGCTGGGAATCCACTCCAATTTGGCCAGACATCAAATCTACAATACGTTTGCAGATGACTAAGCCAAGGCCTGTGCCGCCGTAAATACGTGTGGTTGAGGCATCCGCCTGACTAAATGGCTTAAACAAGCGGCTGGCATTTTCAGACGATATGCCAATACCACTGTCTTTGACTTCAAAACGTAATATATGGTGTTGCCGGGTTTCAGATTTTGCACGGATGGCAATGGTGATGCTGCCTTTGCCGGTGAATTTAATCGCATTGCTTAGGATATTGCTTAAGATTTGCCGTAATCGAACCGGATCGCCGCGCAAAGCCAAGCGTAAAGAAGGGTCAAGATTAACATTGATGCTAATCCGTTTGGCCTCCGCTTGGTTGTTGAACATCTGCACTACAGAAAACACCACTTCGCGAATATTCAGCCCGGTTGTTTCAAGTTTGAGCTTGTTGGCTTCTAGCTTGGAATAGTCAAGAATATCGTCAACAATTTGTTTCATTTGATGTGCTGAGCTGCGCGCAGTGCTTAAGATTTCCGCTTGGTCAACTTCAAGCTTGCTGGTTGCCAGTAAATCAAGCATGGGAATAACGCCATTGAGCGGCGTTCTAATTTCATGGCTCATGGTCGCCAAAAATTCACTCTTTGAAAGTGCGGCAGATTCGGCGGCAATTTTTGAAGTTCGCAGCTCACGCTCAAAAGTTTTATGTTTTTCTAATTCAAACTGCAAATTGTTGAGTTCTTGGATGTGTAGCTGCGTGGATTGCTCGGTTTCTTCCAATATTTTTGAATGAACATTGATTCTGTTCCACAATGCCGCCACAAACGAAACCGTTAGGAACGATGATATAACCGAAAAATTAAGCCAAACCGAATCGTTTAGCCACAAACTAATGGCAGAGGTTAGCGCCGCACCGGTGGCCGAGGCTAATGCAAGCCAGCGCACCAGCACAGTGCCTTTCGGTATGTCGTTTGGGTTTGTCATTTACAGAACCGACTGGTCAAAACCAAAATCTAAATGATTATTCGCTGACTGCACCAGATTGCCTTGAATGTAATCAATACCGCTCATCCACAATGTGGCAGCGGTTTGTGCATCTTCAACACTGTGTCCTATCACTTCTAAGCCATGCCTATGTGCTCTATCCACTATTACTTTAATTTGATCACGCACAGCTTGAGTTGCTGAGCCGGAGGTAAATTTATGGGCGAGTTTTATATAACTCAACGGCAGGCTTTCTAGTAAATTTGAATCATCGTTCTTTGGATTGTATCGGCTAAGGCAGAATTGTATGCCCGAATAAATCAGCGCTTGGCAGAAATCGTGAATGGATTTTTGGTTTAACAGTGCGTCGTCATGATTAATTTCAATGACCAAGCAATTGTCGGGAATTTTATTGGCTTTAAGCAAGTTCTTCAGCCAACCCAAGTGCTCAGCATCAAGCATGGTGACATTCGATTGATTGACAAACAATTTCATTTCATTATTAGCATTAGCTTGCGCGGCGATGGTTGACACCGCTTTACTGATTGACCAGCGGTCGATACCGATAATCAAATTGCTTTTTTCTGCAATCGGGATAAACTCGGCGGCAGGAATAACTTGACCATTCTCATCATTTAAGCGCAGCAATGTTTGAAACTGTTTTTCATCGCTGCCAGCCACTGCAACAATTGGCTGATACACATGCGATAGCGCGCTGCCCTGATTGGTTTCGTTGAGCAAGCTAATAATACGCTGCTCTTTTAACATTTCGCCGCTAGCCTGCGGCTGATAGATTAAAATTCCTGACGCTTCTGCCCGCGCACTTCGCGCAGTACGTTCAGCGGTGGTAATCAGTAAGTCAGTATTGTCGCCATGCTCAAAATGACACACGCCAATTTGGATGCGTGGTTCAATAATCTGATCTTGAACATTAAATTTTTGTGCCATCAGTTGAAGGCGTATTTTGGCGGCCGCTTTTTGCAAGGCACTATCGCTACAATCGCCTTGATAAACCATCACAAAGGCACCATCACTAAAGCGTGCAATTGGGTAGGCTTCGCAGGTTTTAACGAGGAACTGTGAAAACTGTTTCAGTAAACTTTCAAGCGCCGACAAACCAAGCCTATCTTTGAGTAAATTCAAGCCGTTCAATTCGATGTACATCAATGCGTGATCGCTACTATTAATATTCTTTTTCATGCAATCTAACATGTCTGTGCGGTGCATTAACCCGCCGTTGGAATTGCCTGAAAGCGCAACCGGCTGAACGCCGAGCTGAAGCGCACGGTGGCGCTTAATACGATTTTGGACCGCGGCTATTAACCTGCGTGGCCGTATAGGCTTAGTCAGGAAATCATCACCGCCAGCTTCTAATGCATCCATTTGCTTGTCTTCATCGGACTCGCCGGACAAAAACACAATCGGGGTATTCTGGAAATGGCTGGAATTCCGGATTAATTCGGTTAGTTGTATACCGTTGGCGTTTGGCAAATACATATCCATCAGAATTAAATCGGGCTTAAACTCTTCAATAGTCGGCAGTAAATCCTCTGCACTTAGCAATACTTTGGTGCTGATTTCGGCATTGCGCAATATGCCTTCGGCAAACATCGCCTGTGAGCGATCATCCTCAACAATTAGCACGCGGTACTGCTCGCCCTTGCCGAATTTTAGTAACTGATCGATATGCGTAACCAAGGTGTTGGCGTCTGTGTTTTGGCTATACACCACATCAATGGCTGAGTTGGCCAAGCGAGTCGTTTCTGCCGCTTCTGCATCCGCGCTTAGTTGAACAGCAATTAAAGGCTTAGCACTTGTTTTTTTATAGTCGGCAATTATCGACTGTATATTGGTTGAATTTTTACTGTAGCTGGCATCAATAAGTACTAAATCAGCGGGCAATGCCAGCAGTAATTCTTGCAGTTCAAGCTCAGTGCCCAATAATTCGACATCAAAACCTTGCTTCTCAAGAATCTGATCTAGCTGGATGGATAAGGCGCTGTAGTCGGTTACGTGATAGATGCGTAAATGTCTTGAGGATGTATTAATTTCGATGTTCATGTGTGATGACGCGGCTTGATTATCGTTACTATCCTGCATGGCACTTGTCCCTGTTAATGATGCTTCCTGTGTAGTTGGTACAAGTGGTGCATGGCTGCTCAATGCTTGGCTTGGCATGGCATCTTCCGACCACTGTCGCCAAAAAGCCTTAGGAGGTGTTTCGGCGCGCGTCGTTGCTGTGTCTAATGCATTGTCTATTGGGCTTGTTTCAGCGTCTGTTTTTACCTCAGCAGGGTTGGCAGCATACAAATCATGGCTTAACACCGCGAGCTGTGCGGTTTGACCGCTATCAGGGAATTGCGTGCTTTCAATGCAGTGCGTTAACACATGGATGATGTTGTCAATGGATTGCTGAACTATGCTGGAAAGTTGGCCGCTTAATAGACTAAGGCAGGCTTGCAGATCTTCTCGCAATAACCACATGGCATTGAGATCCCATTGCCCAGCACAAAATCCGGATAGCCGCTGTCCCAGACTGCCAAGAATTTGTGTCTGCCGATAGTTGCCAGGCTCTATAAACGTATTCATAACGGGTATCCCATATCCATCGCGCTCGCCCTATAGCTTATTATGCCCATAATCAGGCCAAGTCGCCAGTTGCTATAGTGTATTAGGGCAAGCACGCGTTTAAGTAAACGCTATAATAGCAGGCTTGAAGTGACGCCTTGGAGTTCTATATATGGCTATTCAGAATAAGGATTTGCCCAGATTCTCAATCGTGACTGATAAACCATTTATCAAGAAAGCATTGCTGATATCGGCTACGTTGTGGCTATTACTTTGTATTGCGTTTATTTGGCTATTTATTCAAAGCACTGAATCGAATACTTACAAGCTACGGACTAGCTTGGCAGCCAGCCAAGCCAGCGAGCAACAAACAGTAAGCGAATTGAAAGTGATGAAGCAGGAACTGGCCAATAGTAAGCGCTCTGAGTTTATTTCACGCGCCGCCAATAATCAAATTCAGATTGCACTGGCCGAAAAAGACGAACAAATTGCTGGTTTAAAAGCAGACCTCGATTTTTATGAGCGCCTTGTTGGTTCATCAGGCCGCCGGCATGGCTTAATTGTGCACAATGCCGAGTTTGCCAAAGCCAGCGATGGTGCTTGGCAATATGCTGTAACCCTAACTCAAAACATCAACCGTGGTGGAATAACCTCCGGCCAAATGCGCTTTGATGTGGATGGGGTGAGTGATGGGAAATTGAAAACCATCAGCTGGAACGCCTTACTACAAAATCCAAATGCAGCCAGCCAGGCGTTTTCATTCCGGTATTTTCAGTTAATGCAGGGCAGTGTGATGCTGCCTAGTAATTTTACTCCGCAATACGTTCGGGTAACACTTAAGGGCGCGTTTGGTACAATTGACAAAGTATTTAATTGGCAGCCCAAGCAGCTAAATACAACAATAATTAATAATTAAGATTTGGAGAGTGGTGTGTTTGATACTAAAAAAACAAAACTGTCGGCTTTCGGTTCCGATAAAGTAGAAACCCTTATTGGCCCGCGCGTAGTGATTCATGGCGATATTCGCTTTGCTGGCGGCTTGTTTATTGAAGGCAAAGTGATCGGCAAAGTTTTGGCTGAAGACGGTGCAGATTCTTTAATCACATTAGCCAAAGATGGCTGTATTGAAGGCGAGATAAAAGCGCCGCAAGTGGTTATTTCTGGGCGCTTAATCGGCGATTTGTATTGCTCTGAGCGGGTTGAATTGACAGAAACTGCCCATATACAAGGTAATATCCACTATAAACTGATTGAAATTACTGCTGGCGCTACGGTCAGCGGCCAATTAGTCCACGATGTTCCACACGCGTAAGAGCCTTGGCGGAAATCATGAATAGCCCTACATACCAAACCGTTGCTGCCCCGCTGAATTTTACTGCCAGTGCGGCGGCTAAAGTGGCCAGCTTGATTGAAGAAGAAGCCAATCCAGAGCTTAAGCTGCGTGTTTATATCAGCGGCGGCGGCTGTTCGGGATTCCAATATGGCTTTAGTTTTGATGAACAACAAGAACAAGAAGATTTGGCTATTCAGCGCGATGGCGTAACACTGATTGTTGATCCGCTCAGCTTGCAATATTTAATGGGCGCTGAAGTGGATTACCGAGAAAGTTTGCAAGGTTCGCAGTTTGTTATCCGCAACCCAAATGCCAAATCAACCTGTGGCTGTGGCAGCAGTTTTAGCGTGTGATGAACTTCGCTTTCCAGCATGAAGGTTTAGATCGCGCGGAAAACTTTCGTAACCAGCCGCAAAGCCTAGACAATCTTTGGTCGCAGGCGCAAGTGTTGGTATTAAGTGAAAAAGGCGAAGCTTGTTGTGTGAGCACCGAACAGATTTTTCATCGCGGTGAACATCTCTCGCTTCGCCGCCCAGAACAAGCGACGTTCCTTGGTGTATTCGGCGAGCAGGGCTATTTTGCTATTAGCTTGAATGCCATTAAATCAAGATCCTTTGTTAGCATCAATATTCGTGTTGCAGGCAACACATGGCAGGCCTTGCACGCCAGTATTTTTGCGCAGGCTAAAGCACTTTTGCATTGGCAGGCGCAATCCGAATTTTGTGGGCGCTGTGGCACGCTAATGGATATAAAAACCGCGGGCTACAGCGCTTCTTGTAGCGCGTGCGGCTTAATTGCGTATCCACAAACCCACCCCGCTGTGATTATGTGCGTGAATGATGGCGAGCGCGTGTTGCTTGGCCGACAAGCCATTTGGCCTGAAAAGAAATGGTCTTTATTAGCCGGATTCGTTGAGCCTGGCGAAACCCCAGAACAAACCGTGGTGCGTGAAACTTGGGAAGAAGCTGGGGTTAAAGTTGAGCGCGTTGAATATGTGACTTCTCAGCCGTGGCCGATGCCCATGGCGTTGATGCTTGGCTTTAATGCGTATGCGCCGCATCAAACGGTAACAATTAGTGATGAACTGCAGGCCGCACGCTGGTTTAGCGCTGCTGAAATTCATGCTCTGGTGGCAAGCTGCGAGATGGAATTGCCCGATAAAATGTCGATATCGCATTATCTACTGCAGTCTTGGTTAGCCACTGCAAACAGGTCTGGCTGATTTTTGGCATACTACGGCTAAAGGAGAGCGAAGATGACCTGGACAGTAATGGCGGTAATAGCAGCCTTGATTATTGGCCACGCCATGCCGCAAATAAGCCAATGGCGGAACTTTACTTGGTTTGAACGCTGGCTGGACTATTTGCAGCAACAATTCTTTAGCAAACTGTTTTGGCAAAGTGGATACGCGCTGTTGCTCAGCATTGCCTTGCCTGCCGTGGTGTTGTGGCTGCTAGTGTTCTGGCTGGATGGCATTTTTGCGTTCTTGGTTGCCTTATTTGCGATGTTGTATACCTGGGGGCCGCGAGATTTAGATCTTGATGTGAACAGTATTACTCACGCCGCCAGTTTAGAAGAAAAAGAAAACGCAGCGAAAGCCTTATATGAAGAAGGCCAAACGCTGAGTTTGGATGGCCCGATTGTGGTTGCCGCTGTGTTTGAAAATGCCCTAACACGCTGGTTTGCAGTGCTATTCTGGTTTTTACTATTAGGCCCAGCCGGCGCCTTGGCATACCGATTGTTGTATCTGCAAGTGCACCACAAACACGAGATGGCATTGCCCAGCGTAATACAGGAAGCCGCCAAGAAAACGCTGAATATTGCGCATTGCCCACCAGCGCATTTAATGGCATTCGCCATGGCTTTAGCAGCCAATTTCGATAAAGTCATTAACGTCTGGCGCGAGTGGTACCAACACGGCGGCTTGCGCTTCGATTACAGCTTCTTAGCAACGGCTGCAACCGTTAGCGTGGCGTCTGAATTAGCTGATGAGCAGGCCGACGCCGATGACGGCCCAGCCAGCGCCCCTGCACTGCTTGAACTGCGCGACGCAATGAGCTTGGCATGGCGCATGCTGCTGCTGTGGCTTGGCGTGTTGGCGGTGTTTGTGTTGGCGGGCTTGGTGAATTAAGTAGCTTTCGGGTTTTGTTTGAGCGTTATTCAAACGCTAATGACCTCCGTCCCCTTTGATTTAGATTCTTGATTTATAAAAAATCTTATCTCAATGCGTGATAACGCACAGAGCGATGCTTAGCATGCGCTTACGCTGATGATGTGCCAAAAATATTTGGCACAAGCTTGAGCGAAACGTATTGAGACTTTAATGCGGTTCACGCACAAGCCTTTCCCTAATTTTGTTTCTACTTATTAAAGGATTTTCTATGAAAGGTCTACTTATTGTTTCCATGCTACTAGCGATGTCGGTATTAACAGCTTGCTATGACGCAAACCCTGAGGTTGTTGCTGTTCCAGGCACAACAGTTATTGCGCCAGGCCCTGCTGGTGAAACCGGTGCAACTGGTGCAACAGGTGCACAAGGTACTGAAGGCAACCAAGGTGTTGAGGGAGCTCAAGGCAGGCAGGGCGTTGAAGGCGAACAAGGTAACCAAGGCAATCAAGGTAACGACGGCGCCGATGCTGATCCGCGCCCATAATAATCATTGGGTTGTGATTGATTTGCAGCGTTTTTAGCACATCAAATTGGCAGTTCATAGCAATATTGTCGTAAATAATTCTTCAAGGAGAATGCCATGAGTATTGGTACTATTTTATTGATCGTCTTAATTTTAATGCTAATTGGCGCACTGCCTAGCTGGTCGCACAGCAAAAGTTGGGGCTATGCACCCAGCGGTGGTTTAGGCTTGGTGGTAGTAATCATTATTGTTTTGCTACTAATGGGCCGACTGTAATTTATAACTTTTTAAATACTGATAAAAAAGTGCGGCCGATCTCGGTCGCACTTTTGTTTTACCTCATCATTTTAATTTTACAAACAAGCGCATGCAGCGACATACGCAATCAATCTAATTCTAATAGCTTTGGCTCAAAGCCTAATTTACCAGAGCCAACTCTCAGGCTAATTCCAACCGTCAATATTGCACCGGCCATTGGTTGGCCATCAGGCACCACACCAAAAGCAGCAATGGGTATGCAGGTTGTCGCGTTTGCTAAAGATTTATTGCATCCACGCTGGTTGTTGGTGTTGCCAAACGGTGATGTCTTGGTGGCAGAAAGCAATGCTCCGCCAAAGCCAGACGACGGCAAAGGCATTAAAGGCGTGGTGATGGGCTTGGTGATGAAAAAAGCTGGTGCAGGTGTGCCCAGCGCCAACCGCATTACCTTATTACGCGATACCGATGCTGACGGAATAGCCGACTTTCGTTCGGTACTGTTGCAAAACTTGCATTCGCCATTTGGTATGGTCTTAATAGGCCCCGATTTATATGTGGCAAACTCAGATGCTATCGTTCGGTTTCCGTACGTCACTGGCAGCACACAGATCAGTGCTCCAGGCGTAAAGATTACCGACCTTCCTGCTGGCCGAATTAATCATCATTGGACCAAAAACATAATCGCTAGCGCTGATGGCAACCAATTGTTTGTCACCGTAGGTTCGAACAGCAATGTTGGCGAGCGCGGCATGGCAGTTGAAGCTGAACGCGCAGCAATTTGGCAGGTGGATATTAAAACAGGCAGTCATCGCGTTTTTGCCTCAGGGCTACGCAACCCGAATGGCTTAGCGTGGGAATCACAAAGCGGCGTATTGTGGACAGTCGTCAACGAACGTGATGAGCTCGGCAACAATCTTGTTCCAGATTATTTAACATCTGTACGTGATGGTGGTTTTTATGGTTGGCCGTATAGCTATTATGGCCAACATATTGACCACCGGGTTAAGCCGCAGAATGCAAGTTTAGTCGCAAAAGCACTGGTTCCTGACTATGCTCTAGGATCACATACCGCACCACTTGGATTAGCATCCTCGCTTGGCACAAGCCTGCCGAGTCGGTTTTCAAATGGCATGTTTATTGGCCAGCATGGCTCATGGAATCGCAAGCCGCACAGTGGCTATAAAGTCATTTTCGTTACGTTTAAAAACGCTAAGCCAATCGGAATGCCTTTAGATGTATTGACTGGCTTTCTTAGCCCCCAAGGCGATGCCTTTGGGCGGCCTGTGGGTGTAGCGCTAGATAAAAAAGGCGCCCTGCTTGTTGCTGACGATGTTGGCAATATTATCTGGCGAGTAAGTGCTGCCAAGTAATAGCATAAACGGCTATAAAATTGCCAAAAAAGAGCCTGCGCATGCTGGCTCTTTTTCATTTACAGCTAAGTTCGTTTCCGAACAGACGCCTAACTTGACCAATGTGAATATTGCTCTACTCATTTATATATTGTCAGGAGCGTCACCATGTCCAAGTTTATATTCACAGCACTGCTTACAATCGGCAGCTTGCTGTCGGCTGGCACTGTTTCTGCGCAAAGCGATTACCGGAACACAGTCCGGATGATCGAAGAAGAATACCAGAGCCAAAACAACGGTCGAATGATTTCTGATGCGCAGCTCAGCTATTACCTTGATCAATCGGATGCTGGCTGGTCAATGGAGCAGATTCGACGCGACATGGCTGCCACTCAGCAGCAGAACCAGAATAATACTGACAATCCGTGGCGTCCCCAGTCCGGCTGGTCAGCACGTGAAATTGTGTGCTCCAGCGACAACAGCAAATATCGTGAATGTCCTTTGCCGTTCAAAGGTCGTGCCATCCTAACCCAACGCATTTCCTCTTCGGCCTGTGTTGAAGGCCAGAGCTGGGGCCAGCGTCAGGACACGGTTTGGGTCAGCAATGGCTGCCGAGCCCGCTTCGGCATGAATACCACTTCCGGCGACAACAATAACTCCGACCGCCGAACAGTGACCTGCCAAAGCAACAACGGTAAATACCGCCAGTGCAACACCGGTTTTGTCGGCCGTGTGCAACTGCAGAAAAAGCTCAACAACAGTGCAGCCTGTATAGCCGGCAGCACCTGGGGCCAGCGAGAAGGCATGGTGTGGGTAACTCGTAATTGCCGCGCGCAATTTAGCTCGGTGAACCAGCCAACAGACAACAACAATTACTCGGTAACTTGTGCCAGCAACGACAACAATCAGACACGCTGCAACTGGGATGCCCGTTACGGCCAACCGTATGTTGCTCAACAGTTGTCGAAGGCCGCTTGTGTCAAAGGCAGCACTTGGGGCTATGACCGCAACAACAGCCTGTGGGTGAGCGATGGTTGCCGTGCCCGTTTCGCCGGCAAAGCCAGAAACAATGACAACGGTAACAACGGCAATTGGCAAGGCGATGCCAATTACGCGGTGACCTGCTCAAGCGAAAATAATGCCATGACCCGCTGCAACTGGGATGACCGCTATGGCCAACCACGCCTAATTCAGCAATTGTCGCAAACCGCCTGCGTTAACGGCCGTACTTGGGGCTATGAAGACAGCCGCGGTCTATGGGTGACTGGCGGTTGCCGCGCCCGTTTCGGACGTTGAACCCTGATGAAAATTACAATGAATCTTTCAATAGCCATTCTCGCGGCATTAATCACTGCCTACACGCCATCCGCTTCGGCCGTTAATGCAGCCACTAACATGCAACTGTCGATAGCTGCAGTCAACAGCCCAACTCCGGCTGATCCAGCCGGTCAAGCCGCATTGCTACGCACTCAGATTTTATTGGATCGGGCACATTTTTCGCCAGGTGAAATTGACGCACGCTTCGGCGGTAATATGCGCAAAGCAATAAGCGCCTATCAGTCATCGAAAAATATTTCCAACAGTGGTGTTGTTGATGCGGCAACTTGGAGCATGCTCAATAAAGACGATGCCCCTGCGTTGGTAAACTACACCATTACCGCCGCCGACATTGCCGGACCTTTTGTTAGCATACCGGCCAGCATGTCTGGTAAATCGAAACTTAAGGCATTGGCTTTCAGCTCAGTGCTTGAAGCTCTCGGTGAAAAATTTCACAGTAGCCCCGCCTTACTGCAAAGATTAAATGCTCAAGCAAATTTCGGCCGCGCTGGTGAAAACATCATCGTGCCGAATGTATTATCGCCAGAGCCGATACCAGCAGCAGACAGCGTGCTTGTTGATCGCTCGGATTCCTCAGTATCTTTGCTCGATGCGAGTGGAAAAATCCTTGCACGCTATCCAGCATCCACCGGTAGCAGCCGCGATCCACTGCCAGTTGGCTCTTGGAAAATCCAAGGTGTTGCCAGAAATCCCATATTTAATTACAACCCAAAACTGTTCTGGGATGCAAAGCCTGGCAGTGCCAAAGCAAAAATAGCAGCTGGCCCGAATAACCCCGTAGGTGTGGTGTGGATTGATCTTTCCAAGGAACATTACGGCATTCATGGCACACCTGAGCCGTCGAAGATTGGCAAAACCGAATCACATGGCTGTATTCGCTTAAGCAACTGGAATGCGGATTCGCTGGCGGTAGCTGTGTCGCCAGGCATGACCGCATTGCTGCAAGAATGAACACGCTTGACGAACGAGTGATCGATGACAAACCACGCGATAGTGGCGTAAATGCCGCGTTGCGAATTAAGCTGTTTATGGCCGGCGCGCTGTTTGGTGCATTAAGCGTACTGTTTGTGGTGCTTATGCAATGGCATGCGCCCCAAAGGCTGGGCTGGACGATTGACTGGCTTCCGTCTAAAAGCTCGGTGGCGCAGCAAATTAAAGTGATGGCACCCGTTGTCGTTTTGGCACCCTCAAACAATGCCGACAACATAGCACCTACAACCCTAACTCCACCGGCAATGGAGAACACTTTGCCGGCAGGCACAGTACCTGCAGTAATCGCACCTACCCAACAAACGGCAACACAGTCAGGCGCGTTGATTATTCCAGTGCAGGGGGTTTCTGCAAATCAATTAACCAACACCTTCAAAGACGCACGCGGTGCCGGCCGAGTGCACGATGCCATTGATATTATGGCGCCGATAGGCACGCCGGTATTTGCAGTAGCCGATGGCAAAGTCGTTAAGTTATTTAATAGTAAACAAGGCGGCTTAACCATATACCAATTTGATACCAGCGAAGTGCATGCCTATTACTACGCACACTTGGCTAGCTATGCCAACGGTATTGTGGAAGGCAAAAGCATACGACGTGGCGATCTTATTGGCACTGTTGGCAGCACCGGCAACGCCAGCCCAGAGGCGCCGCATTTGCATTTTGCTATCTTTGTGCTCGGTCCAGAAAAAAACTGGTGGCAAGGCACAGCCATCAATCCATTTACTCTACTCACTAACACAACTACTCTCACGGAATAATAATCATGCATCCCATTAAAATAACCGGAATCGTACTCGTCATTGCAGGCATCGTATTTTTAGCCTTTGGCAGTTTCAGCTATCCTAAAAAATCAGAGCAAATAAAGCTGGGTTCAGTCGAACTGTCTGTCACCGAAAATAAAACAATAAATATTCCAACCTGGTTAGGTGCAGGTGTACTTATTGCTGGCTTTTTGTTGCTTTTTGCTGGCAATAAAAAATAATTTTTCATTCAATAATCTGCTCCGCCTGCAAGCACCATAAGGAATCTGACCATGAATTACATTATTACCAAAGACAACACTAAACTTTATGTTAAAGATTGGGGCAGTGGCCAACCGGTAATTTTGATGCATGGCTGGCCTTTATCATCCGATAGCTGGGATGACCAAGCCATGGCGATTGCCAATGCTGGTTACCGTGCTATTGCCTATGATCGACGCGGCTTTGGCCGATCATCGCAACCGTGGAGCGGCTACGACTACGACACCTTGAGTGATGACTTAGCCAGCGTTATTGAACAAACAGGTGCGCGCGATGCGGTGATTGTTGGCTTCTCAATGGGCGGCGGCGAAGTGGCTCGCTATATGTCGCGGCATAAAGGTGAGTGGCTGGCAAAAGCCGCGCTTATTTCATCTGTTGTGCCGTTCAGATTAAAAACCGATGACAACCCGCTTGGCACCGAACAAGAAGCATTTGATAAAACGGCGCTTGCTCTCAATGAAGATCGGGCAGAATTTTTTACCGAATTCTTCCACAAATTTTTTGGTGTAGGTACGCTTGGCCATTTGATTAGCGTTGAACTGCTAGAGAATATGCGTAATGTTGCGATGCAGGCCAGCCTTAAAGCTACGCTTGAATGTCTGAAATCATTTTCAAGCACCGACTTTCGCGGTGACCTAGCGCATTTCAAGGTGCCAACGCTCATTATTCACGGAACCGAAGACAAGACCGTGCCAATTGAAGCCTCCGCTCGCGAAGCAGCAAAAGGCATAGCGCATTCTATTCTCATTGAATACGAAGGTGCGCCACATGGCTTATTTGCAACCCATAAACAACGCTTAACTAACGACCTGCTAAATTTTATACGGCAATAGAGACATTATTTAAGCAAGCGCTTTGCTTTTCTACGCGCGTAAATAACCATCAATGGCGTTACCGAAATACCGTGCAACACGATGGATACAGTTACCGTAGCTAATGTTACGGCAACGATTGGCTCTGCCAAAGCAAATGGCAGACCATGGTTTATGGCATACATCAAATAGTAGATTGAACCAATACCACGGATGCCAAACCAAGACATCAACATTCGTTGATCTTGCGAAACAGGCGCACCTAGCAAACCAATCCAAACCGATACTGGGCGTATCAAAATAAAAAACAGCATAACAAACACAATAATACTGGGTGTAAGATTGGTGAACGCGAGCATAGCACCCATCACCAACACCACAGCAACTTCACCAATACGTTCCAATTGTTCATTAAAACCACGCACCGCTTGCATCATATAGGCACTTGCATGTTCTGGGTCAGTAGCTGCGGCCACTTGCGCCTCTGAATTATCCAAGACCAGCGTAACTTCCATTGTTTTGCCCACCGTTAATTGCGGCTCTTTAACACGCTGCAGTGCCAGCCCTGCGGCAAAAACGGCCAAGAAACCACTGGCATGTAGCAATGTGGCAGCGCCATAGGAAAGCCCAATTAAACCCAAAGCTAAAAACTCATCCAGGCCAATAGACTCTTTGTGCCGGCTTCGCAAATACACCACCAATTTGCCAATTAATTTGCCCAACAATGCCCCTATCAATATGCCCGCGCTAATTGCCCACAACACATCGATAAGCACCCATCGCCATCCGCCAACGCCCAAGTTGTGCAAGCCTAGCAAGCCTAGCCCCAAAAGCACAAATGGAAATGCCGCGCCGTCGTTCAGTGCACCTTCGCCGGTTAAGCTAAAGCGCAAACGATCACGATCAGTGGCATTTTCAACTTGCACATCAGACGCAAGTACTGGGTCTGTGGGTGCAATGATGGCGCCTAAAAGTATTGCAGCACCCAGCGACAGCCCCAAACCATAAATACCCAGCACTGTGCTGAACAACACCGAGAATGTCATCGAGACAAACGCGAGACTTATTGGAATACGCCAATGTTTATTGGATAGTGGCAAGCCGAGCTTTAAACCAGCCGCAAACAGTGATATCAGCAATGCGATTTCGGTCATTCGCTCTATGCTTGCTGAAAACAGAAACGGATTAGGCGACATCAGCTCCCAGCCGATTGGGCCGAGGACTACGCCAGCAAACAGATACAACATGGCAGTGCTTAATGGCAAGCGTTTTAGCAAGGTGCTAGACAAAGCCATGATGATCAACAAGGCACCGATGACAACCGCCCAAATGGAGTAATACATTGATTGTGTAGGCATACTATTTTTCTTCTAGGCACAAAATTACTCAGTCTACATCATTGCATACAAAAAATTATGTGTCAGTGTGCTAGCCACCTAAATAACCGTCTTATGCATGCGTGCGATGTCGCACAGACGCTAAGTTTGTAATTCATTACGATGAATATTCAGTCTTGCTCGCCATCGATAAATCGATGACAGCCTCCCCCTGCCCCGTTTCCTATTATGGCGGCGAGCTGTTCAATCAACCCTCAAGGAGTTACCCATGAACAATATTTCGAATTACTCAGACTCACAATCAGGAAAAGATACAGCAGCAATAAGCGATAAGGCTGAAGCAGTGATGCACAATGCTTCATCCGAGTTACACAATTTTATTGCTGATATTGAAGACTTAGTTAAGGAAGCCACTACGCTTACTGGTGAAGATTTAAATAAAGCCAAAGCAAAGCTGAGCGCACGTCTTTCTGAAGCGAAAGAATCGGCCACAGAAATGGGCGGCATGATTAGTAAGCGTGCACGTCAGTCGGCTGTTAGCACTAATGAATATGTACATGAGCAACCTTGGAAAGCCATTGGTGCCGGTGCTGCAGTTGGCTTAATCATTGGTTTTGCGCTGGCACGTCGTTAATCCAAACTTAGCCAATACCTAATTACTGAAAAACTTTAAAGGACGCCGTTATGGAAAATTCAAGTGAAGCACCCATTCGGCGCGGAAAGGAATCCGATAGCATCGACCTACTGAGCGCGTTTCGCATTGTACGCTCAGCAGGCGGTGCGCTTTGCACGCAGGCAAATCTGTATGGCAAATTAGTACGCATTGAATGGCTGGAAGAAAAAAATCGGTTAATGAAAATGTTTCTATTCGGCTTAATCGGTTTTGCATGCATGTTGTGCGTGATGTTTTTTATTGGGCTACTGGTAGTAGTATTAAGCTGGGATAGCGCTTATCGAATCTTGGCACTTTGTTCAGTGATTGTGCTGTATGGTATTGGCATTGGCATTGCCTGGCAGCGTATTTGCGCAATGTCTAGGCTTAATAGCCAAAGCTTTTCCGCAACGCGTGAAGAACTGGCCACCGATTTAGCCTTGATTAAGAGCCGATTATGAATACAAACGTTACCACACCCGCAACTCCTGCCAAAATATCGCTGATACAACAGCGTATTTTGCTTCGTGAACAAATGGCTAGCCAACGCCGACTAATTGAATTTCAACTTGGTCCTGTGCCAGTTGAACGCTCGCAAAGCTACCCACGTAGTAATACCATGCGCTTCTTAACACAGCGCCCAGAGCTTATGAAAAAACTATTAGGCCAGTTAACTGGTTTGGTAATTAGTGCATCGTTTCTTAAATCGATGCACCCATTGCTCGCTATTGCCAAATTCCTGTATTTAAGATCAAAGACTCGCAGGTAAATCTTCCAACAAATCGGCAAGTTCATCGGCATGCTGTTCTTCCACAGCCAAAATACCTTCTAGCATTTTCTTTGTGGTAGTGTCTTTATCGCCAAGATATTGAATGAACTCGCGATAGCTATCAATTGCAATGCGTTCTGCCACCAAATCTTCTTTAATCATTTCAAGTAAATCTTTGCCAGGCACATATTCGGCATGGCTACGACTGCTCAATCCATCGGGTGCAAAATCTGGCTCGCCACCCAACTGCACAATGCGCGCCGCTATTTGATCAGCGTGGCCTTGCTCTTCATTGGAATGAATCATAAACTCATCGGCAATACTTTTCGCAACAATGCCACGCGCCATAAAGTGATGGCGGCGATAGCGAAGCATACAGATGATTTCTGTAGCAAGTGCATCGTTCAGCAGCCGAACCACTTCCACACGATTTGCTGTGTAGCCTTCTGTAACAGCGCCTTGTTCAATATGCTGGCGCGCTTTTTTACGCAGGGTTTTAATATCGCTGAGTATTGTTTTGGTTTTCATGAGACTAGCCATTCGTTGAGGTAATTAAGCTTGATATGCACAGCCAAAATAGTCGGTGCGATGTAGCACATAAGGTGCTTATCTTGTTGCTATGCGGGGTAACGTACAGACTGTTTTCATTCGCTATATCAACATAAAAATGTTGAATATGGCATAAACATCAACGGATTATCGATAATTAGTCATTATTAGCGGTTAGTGGTACTTTGGCCAAACAGCATGTTTAATGTGCACAACCTATGATTCACGAGAGACCCTAACAGCCATGAAAGCAACGTATACCGTTCTCGTTTCATTTATTCTTGCCACACTGCTGGTGGTTTCCGCCCTTACTGTCTCGCTTTGGTCATATCGGCAAACTGAAAGGGCCATTGATGCCCAGGAAAGCTCAGAGTTAGCGATACTCGAAGCCAATGCATTGCTATCGACATTGAAAGACGTCGAAATAGGCCAGCGTGGATTATTATTAACTGGCAGCGAAAGCTTTCTTGAACCGTATTTAACAGCACGCAAGAATATTCCTGCGCGCATCAAGGCACTGAAAGCAAGCACTAATACAGCAGAAGCGAAAAAGCATGTAGCTGCACTAGAACCATTAATTAACAACAAATTGGTCCACACATCGAACGTCATCGAATTATGGCGTAATGGTGATATTAATGCTGCAACAGCACTGGTTAGCGGTGGTAATGGCAAACGCTTGATGGATGCAATTCGCACTGAAATAACTGCGTTCATCAGCATAGAACAAAGCGGCTTAGTGCTACGCAAAGAATCACTCAACACTAAAATGCGTTATTTGTTTAATATTATTATGGGCGCCGCTACTTTATGGATGCTATTTGCGATTGCCTTTATCTACTTGAATTATCAACGCGCCAAGCAACGTATCAAAAACGTAGTTCACCTAGAAACCAAACATTTACTTAGTGTGCAACAACAAACCTCTGAAAAACTTGAGCTAAGCAACCAAAACTTATTAGTCAGTGAAGAAAATCTACGCATTACACTTAGCTCGATTGGTGATGCGGTAATTGCAACCGATATCTACACCTGCATCACGCTAATTAACAAAGTAGCCGAGAACAAGACTGGCTGGCAGCAAGCAGATGCCATTGGCCGGCCGATTGCCGAGGTTTTTACTATTATCAATAAACAAACGCGGCAAATAGCAACCATCCCGGTTTTAGATACCTTGGCGCATGGCACAGTGCAGGGCATAGCAAACCACACCGTGCTGATTGCACGCGATGGCAGTGAGCGCGATATTGCCGACAGCTGTGCCCCAATACGCGACCTTGATGGGCAAGTGATTGGCGCGGTGCTGGTGTTTCGCGATGTGACTGAAGAATATGCCACTAAGCAGGCCTTGCATGACAGCGCTACGTTTGTGCAAACGGTGCTGAATACCACTACCGACGGCATTCTTTGTTTGCATGCCAATAGCACTATTATTGAGAAAGTGAATCCTGCTACAGAACAGATGTTTGGCTATTCAGAGCAGGAAATTCACGGGCAAAAATTGAGTTTTCTTATCCCAGAGCTTTTTGATGAACAGAAAAGTGGTTCGCTTGATTTTTACAAAGCCAGCGACGAAGCGCGCACCAGTGGCTTAGGCCGCGAGGTGCAAGGACAACGCAAAGATGGCAGCATGTTTCCAATGGAAATTGCGGTCAGTGAAATGTATTTAAATGACGAACTGTACTTCACCAGTATTATGCGCGACATCAGTGTTCGTAAACAAGTTGAAGACGCCTTACTAAAAGCTGGTGCATTGCAACGCGCTATTTTCAACAGCGCCAACTTTTCCAGCATTGCCACCGATGCCAAAGGTGTGATTCAGATTTTCAATGTGGGCGCTGAACGTATGCTGGGCTACTCAGCAGCTGATGTAATGAATATTATTACACCGGCTGATATTTCCGATTCAGATGAAGTGATTGCCCGTGCCGAAGCCTTAAGCCATGAACTTGGTACCCCTATTCAGCCGGGCTTTGAGGCGCTGGCATTCAAAGCATCGCGCGGCATTGAAGATATTTACGAACTCACCTATATCCGCAAAGATGGCACGCGTTTTCCGGCTTTAGTGTCGGTGACTGCACTTCGCGATGCGAATGAAAATATTATTGGTTATTTGCTGATTGGCACCGATAACACCGCCCGTAAACACGTGGAAGCCGAGCAGAAAAAGCTTGACCAACGCTTGCGTGATCAGCAGTTCTATACCCGTTCGCTGATTGAAGCCAATATTGATGCTCTGATAACAACCGATCCATTCGGTATAATCACCGACGTGAATAAACAAATGGAACGGCTAACCGGTTGCACGCGTGATGAACTGATTGGCGCGCCCTTCAAGAATTACTTCACTGAACCAGAACGCGCGGAAGCGGGCATCAAAATGGTACTCAGTAAAAACAAGGTTACCAATTACGAGCTCACCGCTTTTGCTCGCAATGGCAATGAAACCGTGGTGTCTTACAACGCCACCACCTTCTACGACCGCGACCGCAACTTGCAAGGCGTGTTTGCAGCAGCCCGCGATATTAGCGAACGGATACTGCTGGATACTGCCTTGCAGGAAAACAACATCGAGCTGAAAACTGCAAGGCAAGCGGCCGAGAAAGCTAACCTTGCTAAGTCTGATTTTCTGTCTAGCATGAGCCATGAATTGCGCTCACCACTGAATGCTATTTTGGGTTTTGCACAGCTAATGGACACCAGCGCACCGCCGCCTTCGCCTGCGCAGAAATCCAGCATTAAGCAAATTCTGCAAGCTGGCTGGTATTTGCTAGAGCTCATTAATGAAGTACTTGATTTGGCCCTGATTGAGTCCGGCAAATTGTCCATATCACCAGAACCTATATCCTTAAACGAAGTGCTTGGCGTGTGTGAGGACATGATTCAACCGCTGGCTGATAAAAACAGCATTCGCATTGTGTTCACCCAGCCTGATAATAACTATTTTGTGTGTGCCGATCGCACGCGCTTTAAGCAAGTGATGATTAATCTGCTGTCTAATGCCATCAAATACAACCGCGTTGGCGGCAGTGTGGAAATAAGCACTAAAGCCGTATCAGATTCGCGGATACGCATTAGCGTACAAGACACTGGTGAAGGCTTATCGGCCGATAAACTCAGCCAGTTATTCCAGCCCTTCAATCGGCTTGGGCAAGAGGCCGGCCTTGAAGAAGGCACCGGCATTGGCTTGGTGGTGAGCAAGCGCTTGGTTGAATTAATGGACGGTGAAATTGGTGCACAAAGCACCGTAGGTGTGGGCAGCGTGTTCTGGATTGAATTAATCTTAACCCATGAACCCGAATGTGAGGCATACAATACCGAACATGCGTTTATTAACAGAGCAATCTTGCCCAATGACGGGCAATCAACCTTACTGTATGTGGAAGACAACCCAGCCAATTTATTGCTAGTGGAAAAACTACTCGAACGGCGCCCAGATATCTCCTTGTTTACTGCCGGTAATGGCACAAGCGGCGTGGAGATGGCGCGTTTGTTGCTGCCCGAGGTGATTCTGATGGACATTAACCTACCCGGCATCAGCGGTATTGAAGCCATGCAAATATTGACCACCGATTCTACAACCGCACATATTCCGGTTATCGCGATTAGTGCCAATGCCATGCCGCGTGATATTGAAAAAGGCTTAGATGCAGGCTTCTTCCGCTACCTCACTAAGCCGATTAAAGTGAATGAATTAATAGACACCTTAGATGTGGTGCTGGCGCATGCAAAAGCCAGCGCACTTATTCGCGAAAGCGCAACTAAAACTGGAACTCCCTGATGATCAATAATACTGAAATCCTTAACGCACGCATTTTGATTGTTGACGATCAAGAGGCCAATGTGAAACTGCTTGAACAAGTACTAAGCCTTGCTGGCTATACCAATGTGAGTGCTAGCATGCTGCCGGAAGAAGTTTGCGCGTTGCATCGCAAGAATCCATTCGATTTAATTTTGCTTGATTTACAAATGCCAAAAATGGATGGCTTCCAAGTGATGGAAGGCCTTAAAACCAATGAAGCTGATGCGTATTTACCGGTTATTGTGCTTACCGCACAACCAGGGCATAAATTACACGCCCTGGAAGCCGGCGCCAAAGATTTCATTAGCAAGCCGTTCGATTTAATTGAAGTGAAAACACGTATCCACAATATGCTGGAAGTTCGCATGTTGTATAAAAAGCTTGAGTTGTACAACAAAGAATTGGAGCAGACTGTGCTTGAACGCACCGCTGAATTGCGTGAGAGCGAAGCACGCTTTCGCAGCTTAACGGAATTAGCCTCCGACTGGTATTGGGAACAAGACGAAGATGGCCACTTCACCAAGGTTTCTGGGCCGGTTTTAGAAATGCTGGGAATTTGTGTTGAAACCTTAGATGATGCCAACAGTATACTCACCGCAAATTATGGCGATTGGGACGAATCCGAACGTTTAATACTGCAAGCAAAAATTAATAACCGACAACCCTTTCTGGATTTTCTTTTTTCACGCACCGACCAGCATGGTTTGAAACAACAATTTCGTGTCAGTGGCGAACCCATGTTCGACCAAGGCTCGCGCTTTATTGGCTATCGCGGCATTGGCGTGGAATGCACGGATAAAAGCAACGCAAAAAGTGTTGCAGCATAGCAATGACAATTACTCACCATCCCAATCAAAACCATGTGCTGGCGGCGCTTTCAGCTGCTGAGCTAGAGCGTTTAGCTGCGAATCTAGAGCTAGTACAAATGCGGCTTGGCGATATGCTGTATGAACCTAGTGGACAATTGCAGTATGCCTATTTTCCAACCAGCAGTATTGTGTCTTTGCATTACGTGATGGAATCCGGTGCATCGGCCGAAGCGGCTGGTGTTGGCAATGAAGGCATGATCGGCATTTCCTTATTTATGGGTGGCAACACCACCACTAGTTCTGCTGTGGTGCAAACCGCAGGATACGGCTATCGGCTAAAACGGCACTTGCTGAAGCAAGAGTTTGACCAAGCTGGTTTGTTTCAGCGCCTATTGCTTCGCTACACGCAAGCGCTAATGACACAGATGACGCAAACCGCGGTTTGCAATCGGCACCATACTATTGAGCAGCAACTGTGCCGATGGTTATTATTAACCCTTGATCGCTTGCCAAGCAACGAATTGATTATGACCCAAGAATTGGTGGCCAGCATACTGGGCGTGCGCCGTGAAGGCATAACTGAAGCGGCCGGAAAACTACAAAGCGCCGGATTTATTAGCTATCGGCGCGGGCATATTTCGGTATTAAATCGCACCGGCTTGGAGCGCCAAACCTGTGAGTGCTATGCTGTAGTGAAAAAAGAATTATCGCGTTTGTTAACAGATGTTAGCTAATTTATACGAGTTAGCCAATGTGCTGTTTCGCACAGAACGCCTGTTCTTAAACAGCCAAACTATTTAAAGGTACTTGTTACCTTTGCTTATGGGTTACATTCCGCAACCCAAATTAACTTCAGGAAATTATCATGATAGTTGCTAGCGTAATGACCAAATCCCCGGCGTGTTGTACGCCAAAAACATCCCTCACCGATGTTGCCCGCATGATGATTGACAATGATTGCGGACAAATTCCAGTTGTTGAAGATTTAACAAGCCACAAGTTATCCGGTGTAGTAACCGATCGCGATATTGCCACGCGAATTGTTGCCGAAGGCAAAAACACTGCTGAAGCAAGTGCCTGCGATTGTATGAGCACACCATGTATTTCAGTAACAGCAAACACCAGCCTGAAAAGTTGTTGCGAGATGATGGAAACGCATAAAATTCGCCGCATGCCGGTGGTTGATGAGCAAGGCAGTTTGGTTGGTATTATTTCACTCGCCGATATTGCGCGACATACCAATAATGAAACTACTGCCTCGTTAATAAAGCAAGTATCAACACAGAGTTGATTCAAATAATAGACGTTGCAAAGAAAACCCGCCTTTTGGCGGGTTTTTACTTATTTCACATTTGGCAGAACATCTTTCCTAAACCATTCGCGAATCATTTTTCGTTCGTAGTAATAGCTATCAGAAGACTGCGCACTGCGGGTGCTTGATAAGTACTGCATATCTTTCAGAGTAAGCGCTTTGGCTTCCAATACACTAACGCCTCCAGCACTCAGCACCTGATAATCAAAGCTGATTTTCGGGAAATAGATATCTTTCAGCACACGAATCTGATCCATCATCCGAGACGGAATGGGATCAACCTCGCCCGCTAAATCCAAATCAGTTACCGTAACCAGCAACTGATAGCCAGCAGGCAACTTAGATGCTAATTCGCTAAATTCTTTACTGAATGATTTATCAATGCTTCTCAACATACTTTTTTTGCCTTGGTTGCCAGAATCAATATCAGTATATTTATCTGGATTCTGCCAAGTGACTTTTGCTTCACCAGCAAACACTGATGCTGAAAATGCGATTGTTGTAACTAGCACACTTGCCTGAATAATTTTATGGATAGTCATGATGCGATTTCCTTTTTGAATAAAGTAAGCATTTCAATCATAGCCCTATGAATTGACGGTATGTGAACTTTCTGTTCAGATAAGTCACTGTTTAAAATAGAGATTCACCAAGTATTCAGTTAAACCCCTTCAAAATAGCGCTTCCTAATCGCAGCGACCCATAGAGTCGCGCCCAAACTATTTGCCGCGCACATATTTGCCGGCCTACGTGGCAATAACTCGCCCATTTGCGAGCTTCCTGCCAAAACCCACCGAACACTAAGTAAAGGAGTAAATCATGATTGATTTCCCCCCCGCTGAAGTACGCTGTTTAGAAGCTGCCATACACCATGAAGCCAAAGGTGAAATCTTCGCTGGGAAATTAGCAGTCGGTAATGTGGTGTTAAATCGCGTTGCTGCGCCAAATTTTCCAAAAACGGTTTGCGCGGTGGTTAAACAAAAGAAGCAATTTTCTTGGTACAACGGTAATATCAACACATTAAACGCAGCCGTTAGTAAAGACACCAAGTCTGCTGCTAAAAAAGCCATGGCGGCCAAACGTGATGATGTGATGTTTTTTCACGCTACCTATGTTGCACCGAAATGGTCTAAAAATTTGCGGCGCCAATATACCTTAGGCAACCATATTTTTTATGCCTTGAATCATTAAAACAAAATCCCGCTCAGCGGGGTTTTGTTTAACTGGCTAACCAACTGGCTTGGAAGCTTGGCATGCTAGTTAAGTGTGTCGCTGATTTTGATGTTGATGATTCAGTGGCCGACAAATACACATCATGCACATCAAAAAGCCGTTCAAGCTGCTTAATCAATATCGACGCATCAAGGTTTGATTCAATACAAAAAGACAGCTGATAGGTGTCTTCATCTGCAGGCAATACACGCAGCGCTTGCAGTTTATAGCCTCGGCGTTCAATAACGCCTAACACGCGAATTAAACTGCCTTCAGTTTGTGCGATTTCACATTCAATATTCTGTTTCATGTTCATACCCCATCATTTCTGCGTTGGATTTTCCTGGTGGCACCAGCGGCCAGACATTGGCTTGTGGATCAATTTTTACATGGCAAAAAAACGGCCCGTCACTTTCTAAAATTTGTTGTATAGCCCAATCCACCTGACTACGATGCTCAAGGGTAATTGCAGGAATACCAAACGCTCGCGCTAACACCGCAAAATCTGGGTTGTCCGATAAATCAACTTCGCTGTAACGCTCGCCAAAGAACAACTCTTGCCATTGCTTCACCATGCCGAGGCGTGAGTTATCAAGCACGATCACTTTCACCGGAATTTTATAGCGATTTAAAGTGGCAAGCTCTTGAATATTCATCATGATGCCGCCATCGCCACTCACACAAATAACACAGGCTTCAGGCTCGGCAAAATGTGCGCCAATGGCGGCCGGCAAACCAAAGCCCATGGTGCCTAAACCGCCACTGGATAAATGCGCAGCGGTGCGATCCACTTGATAATGCTGCGCCACCCACATTTGATGCTGACCCACATCGCTGCAAACGATGCTGTTATGTCCGGCTAAAGACAACTTGCGTAGAAATTCTGGCGCGAAAACTTTCTCGCCCGGAGCATCGTAACGTTCTGGGTACTTCGCTTTCATCTGCGAACAATGCAAGCGCCACTCATCAATCGCTAGCTCTTGCGCAAGCTTAGGCAAATAATCTGAAAAACGGCCATCTAAAGCGGCATCAGCATTACGCAACTTACCAATTTCAGCAGCATCAATATCGCAATGAATTACTTTCGCATTCGGCGCAAAGGTAGAAATTTTGCCGGTTGCACGGTCATCAAAACGTGCCCCCAACACAATGAGTAAATCACACTCTTGCACTGCGAAATTACCCGCTGGCGTGCCGTGCATACCAAGCATGCCAAGATCCAATGCATCACGATAATCCACGGTGCCTTTGGCTTTTAAGGTCCACACCGCTGGAATACGTGTGGCCTGCATGAATGTGCGGAAATCTGCTTCTGCGCCCGCCATCGCAACGCCACCACCCACATACAGTAACGGCTTCTTTGCAGCGGCTAATAATGCTTTGGATTTTTCCACATCAGCAGACTGATTTTTTACCGAACATGGCAAGGCGTGAACAGCACGCGCAACTGCTAATCCTGCGGTGATATCTTTTGGTAAATCGACCAACACCGGACCCGGCTTGCCAGAGCGCGCAATAGCAAACGCTTCGCGCACCACGGCATAAACATCTTCGGTGCGTCGCACAATATAGCTGTGTTTCACTACCGGCAAACTCATGCCGAAAATATCTACTTCTTGGAAGGCATCGGTGCCCATCACGTTGGTGGCCACTTGCCCGGTGATAACCAACATCGGCACCGAGTCCATAAAGGCATTTGCAATGCCAGTGAGTAAATTGGTTGCGCCCGGGCCAGAAGTTGCCATGCACACGCCCACTTTGCCTGACACACGCGCATAGCCGTCTGCTGATAATGCCGCGCCTTGCTCATGACGCACCAAGATGTGCTTAATGGGGTAATCCACCAAAGCATCGTAAACCGGCATAATCGCGCCGCCAGGATAACCGAACAATACCTCGCAACCCTCATCACGCAACGCGTCCAGCAGCCAATGTGCGCCGGATTTAGTAATTGGAGTTTGCGATTGAGCTTCTTGCATATCAACTTCCCTGCGGTGCCAACCATGGCATACGGGCGCGCAGTTCTGCTCCCACTTTTTCAATTGGATGCGATAAATCACGATCTTTCATCGCTTTATAATTGGTGTTGCCGCCTTCATACTCAGCAATGAATTCTCTGGCGAACTGGCCGCTTTGAATTTCTTTCAAAGCTTCACGCATACGCGCGCGGGTTTCGTCGTTGATGATGCGCGGGCCGCGGGTTAAATCCCCGTATTGGCAAGTTTCTGATACAAATTGATGCATTTTGGCCAAGCCGCCTTCGTGCAATAAATCAACAATCAGTTTTAATTCATGCAAGCATTCGTAATACGCCACTTCTGGCTTGTAGCCGGCCTCTACTAATGTTTCAAAACCCTGCAGCACTAACTCAGTAGTGCCACCACACAACACGGCCTGCTCGCCGAATAAATCGGTCTCAGTTTCTTCGGCAAAATGCGTTTCAATCAGCATCGCGCGTGCGCCACCAATGCCAGCGGCATAGGCCAAAACTTTATCTAAGGCTTGCCCTGATGCATCTTGATGCACGGCATACAAACACGGCACGCCATGGCCTTTCTCGAATTCGCGACGAACCAAAGCGCCCGGGCCTTTTGGTGCAACTAAAATCACATCAATATCGGCGCGTGGTTTGATTTGTCCGAAATGGATATTGAAGCCATGCGCGAACAACAAGGCGGCATGCGCTTTGATGTTGGGCTCGATAACTTCTTCATACAGTTTTTTCTGCGGCATATCGGGTGTTAATACCGCCACTAAATCTGCATCTTGCACAGCACTGGCAGGTTCTTCAACATGCAAGCCATCGGCTTTTGCTTTAATCCAGCTTGGCCCGTCTTTTCGCACACCCACCACCACACTCAGTCCGGAATCGTGCATATTCAAAGCTTGCGAGCGGCCTTGGCTACCATAGCCAATTACTGCGATACGTTTGTTTTTCAAAGCGTCAATAGTTGCTGTTGCTGACATGTGTTACTCCTAAAAATGATAAAAATAAATAAAAAACAATTGTGAAAATACAAATCAAAAAATATCGGTCACTGCGCCTTTCGACGACGAGCTGACTAACTTGGCGTATTTAGCCAATACACCGCGCGACTCTTTAGGCTCAGGAATATTCCAGGCTTTACGACGCGCATCTAAATCAGCATCGGTGTTTAATTCGCGGCTGGCTACATCAATAACAATGTGATCGCCTTCCTGCAATAACGCAATTGGGCCGCCGCGCGCAGCTTCCGGTGCAATATGGCCAACCATAAAGCCGTGTGTTGCGCCACTAAAACGTCCATCCGTAATTAAGGCCACATCATTGCCTAAACCGCGGCCAACTAAGGCCGCAGTAACCGCCAACATTTCACGCATACCTGGGCCACCAGCCGGGCCTTCATTGCGAATCACTAAAACATCGCCGGATTTAATTTGATCTGACTGCACCGCAGCAAACGCCAGCTCTTCGCTCTCGAATACACGCGCAGGACCTTCGTGATGCAAGCGCCCGTGCCCAGCTAATTTCAGCACGCAACCTTCCGGCGCCACATTGCCATACAAAATTGAATAGCCGCCGCGTGGCTTCAACGCATCGCTAATTGGCTTAACCACTTGCTGGCCAGATGCTGCTGGTTTGGCACGGGCAATTTCATCAAATAAGGAACGGCCAGTGACGGTTGGCGAATCAATCAACATACCAGCAGCATGCAATTCGCGAGCCACCAATGCAGTGCCGCCCGCTTCGGTTAATTCCACCGCGGTATAGCGGCCACCAGGTTTTAAATCAGCAATCACTGGCGTATCGCGCGAGGCTTGATCAAAATCTTCTAAGCCCAGTTCAATGCCGGCATCGTGCGCAATAGCCAATAAATGCAATACCGCATTGGTGGAACCTGCCGTGGCGGCCACCATACGCGCGGCATTGATGAATGCATCGCGGGTTAATACATCGCGTGGCTTTAAATCGTCAGACAAACATTGCATTAATAATTCGCCGCAGTAAAAAGCCGCTTTGCGTTTTTCTGGATCAGTTGCTGTAATATCATTTAAACCCATTGGCGATAAACCTAAGCTGGTTAATACCATTGCCATCGTATTAGCAGTGAATTGACCGCCGCAGGCACCGGCGCCAGGGCATGCACTTTTCTCAACGCGCAATAAATCTGCATCGCTTAATTTTCCTGCACCGTGTGCACCCACTGCTTCAAACACTTCTTGAATGGTGATGGCTTTGCCATCTAAATTGCCATGTGCAATTGAGCCGCCATACATCGCAAGGCCTGGAATATTCATCCGCGCTAACGCCATGGCCGCAGCAGGAATAGTTTTATCGCAACCGCACAACACCAGCACCGCATCTAAGCAATGGCCATTCACCGCCAGTTCAATCGAATCAGCAATCACCTCGCGCGACACCAAAGACGCACGCATACCCGATGTGCCCATAGCGATTCCGTCGGTTACTGCGATGGTGTTGAATTCAATCGGTGTGCCGCCCGCGGCGCGAATACCGGCACTTGCCTGTTCGGCCAATTCGCGTAGATTTAAATTGCATGGCGAAATATTCGACCAGGTATGCACCACCGCAACCATCGGCTTAGCAATATCTTCCTCAGTCAATCCAGTGGCGCGCAACATGGCGCGTGCGGGGGCGCGATCTGGGCCAGTTTTGATGGCGTCACTGCGTAAGGGTTTTTTCATGTTCATGCGGCTTTACTTTCTGCGTGTTGGTGGATTTCGGTGATAACTGCTTGGGTGATTTGCTGCGTGCTTGCTTGCCCGAATAAATCGCGAGTTAATTCGGCATGTTCAATCACCGCACTAACGGCTTGCTCAATCTGCTGTGCTTCATGTTCCAAGCCAAAGCTATAGCGCAGCATCAAGGCCACGCTTAAGATGCAACCAATGGGATTGGCTATCGATTGCCCGGCAATATCAGGTGCTGAGCCGTGTATCGGCTCGTATAAGCCACGACTGCCCATACCTAACGATGCCGATGGCAATAGGCCCAAGGAGCCTGCTAATACAGCGGCTTCGTCAGTCAAAATATCACCGAATAAATTTTCAGTCAGCAACACGTCGTAATCGGCGGGGCGAGTTAGCAACAACATCGCCATGGAATCCACCAACTGGTGCTCAAGCGCAACATCTGGATAATGCTCAGCAACCTTGGTCACCGTTTCGCGCCACAAGCGTGAGGTTTCTAACACATTGGCTTTATCAATCGAAGTAACTTTTTTACGCCTGCTTTGCGCCAGCTGAAAAGCTTTATGGGCAACACGTTCAATCTCCAGCACGGTGTAACGACATTCATCGGTTGCTGAATCTTCTGTGCGCGTTTTTTTGCCAAAATAACTGCCGCCGGTAAGTTCGCGCACAAACACAAAATCAACACCCTCCAAACATTCCGCTTTCAAAGGTGAAAATTGTGCGGCGCGCGTAAATATTTTCAGTGGGCGAACATTCGCGAATACATTCAGCAAAGCGCGCAATTGCAACAAGCCCTGCTCGGGGCGAACGCTGGCTTTGGGGTCTGACCATTGCGGCCCACCCACAGCACCGAGCAACACCGCATCGGCAGCCATGCAGGCTTTTTGCGTGTCTTCAGGCAATGCTTGGCCGCAAGCATCAATAGCGCAACCGCCCATTAAATACGACTGCATAGCGAATTGGTGTTGGTATTTTGCGGCAATGCACTCAAGTACTTCAACCGCCGCGCTAACTACTTCAGGGCCAATGCCATCGCCGGGCAATAAAGCGATACTGGCTTTCATGCTGCGCTCCGGGATTGTTCATAGGCATCAATGGCTGATTGATGGTTCAGCAAGTAACCCAGCTGATCAACACCTTGTAATAAGCAAGTGCGCGCAAAGCCATCCATGCTGAATGAAAAGCGACCGCCATCGGGTAATTCAATTTGGCATTGTTGTAAATCAATCGCCAACTCAATGCCTGGGTTGTTCAATAAAAACGTATGTTCCTGCACGCTAATTTGCAAGGCCAGTAAGCCATTTTTCAAGGCATTACTACGAAAAATATCAGCAATCTCTGAACTCAGTACCGCGCGGATACCATAATCCAACAAGGCCCACGGCGCATGCTCACGCGATGAACCACAGGCAAAATTACGCCCTGCCACTAAAATCTCGCAGCCTTGCGCTTCGGCATTGTTTAAGGGAAAGTCGGCATTGCTGCTGCCGTCTTGGTTAAATCGCCAATCATGAAACGCGAAGCGGCCTAAGCCTTTGCGCTCGGTGGTGGTTAAAAAGCGCGCCGGAATAATACGATCAGTATCAATATTTTCAAACGGTAATACTGTAGTGCGCGAACGAACCAAGCTGATTGCTTTCATGCCGCTTGCTCCTTGCAATTTGTGTATTCGGTAGGATCGGCAATACAACCTGCAATGGCGCTAGCTGCCGCTACCGATGGGCTAGCCAAAATAGTGCGAACGCCCTGGCCTTGCCGGCCTTCAAAATTTCGATTGCTGGTGCTCACCACCAACTCACCAGGTTGTGCTTTATCGCCGTTCATCGCAATGCACATGGAACAACCCGGCTCGCGCCATTCGGCACCTGCTTGTTGAAAAATCACATGCAGGTTTTCTGCTTCAGCGGCGCGTTGCACCGGCACAGAACCCGGAACAACCAAAGCGCGCACATGGCTGGCCACTTTCCGGCCTTGGAAAATTGAGGCAGCTGCACGCAAATCCGATAAGCGCGAATTGGTGCAACTGCCAATAAATACCACATCAACCTTGGTGCCCAGCATCGATTGCCCGGCATGCAATTGCATATACTGCAAAGCTTTTTGTTCTTGAAAATCCGCAGCAGAAGGAATCGCGCTATGAATGCCCGTGACCATGCCCGGATGCGTGCCATAACTGATAGTAATTCCAACATCGGCAGCGTTAATCTCGATGTGCTTATCGAACACAGCGCCAGCATCAGATTTCAAAGTGCTCCAATCGGCAACAGCTTGCTGCCATGCTTCAGCGCTTGGCACGTGTTCGCGGCCTTGCAAATAATCAAAGGTAGTTTTATCTGGCGCAATCAAGCCAGCGCGCGCGCCAGCTTCAATCGACATATTGCACAGCGTCATACGCTGCTCCATATCCAATGCTTCAATAGCCGTGCCATGAAATTCGAACACATAACCGGTGCCGCCATTAAAACCAATTTTGCCGACAATAAATAAAGCCAAATCTTTGGCGCTTACAGCATTCCCTAAACGTCCATCAACGCGCACCGAGAAAATTTTCGGCTTACGTTGCAACAAACATTGGGTTGCTAACACATGGCCAACTTCGGTGGTGCCAATACCAAATGCCAGCGCGCCGAATGCACCGTGTGTGGAGGTGTGACTATCACCGCAAACAATCGTCATGCCTGGCTGGGTGGCGCCAATTTCTGGGCTAATAACATGCACAATACCGCGTTGCGCGCTTTGCCAACCATGCAACGTAATACCAAATTCGGCGCAGTTTATTTCTAAGGTGTTCACCTGCTCAGCCGCTTCCGGCGTGATGTAGCTGTGGTTGCCATTAGCATCGGCTTTATCGGTTGGCGTGGAATGATCTAAGGTGGCCAACACCCGCTTCGGGCAACGCACTGGCAGGCCGCGTTGGCGCAATTCAGTGAACGCTTGCGGCGAGGTGACTTCGTGTATCAAATGCAAATCCACATACATCACGCCAGGCGCATCAGCGGTTTCTGGGCTAACCACATGGCTATCCCAGATTTTGTCGAGCAAGGTGCGTGCGGGTAAGTTCGGTATCATGTTGAGCATAGTCCTTAAGATAAATTGGCCGCTCTGCATATCGGCGCTTTGATGCGCTCAATGCGGTTAACCACTTCCAGCGCGGCCAATGCAGCCGCTTCAACGATATCGGTGGAAACGCCATTGCCGCGCACTTCGCGGCCGTGATAATCCACCATTAAACTGGCTTGGCCTTGTGCATCGCCGCCATTGCTTAAAGAATGAATTTGAAAATTAGTGATGGTTAATGCATGGCCAGTGGCGCGTTCAAATGCACTTAATATTGCATGCACCGGGCCATCACCGATTGAAGCTTCATTAACCTGAAAACCGTCGTCGTGGCTTAAGCGTACTGATGCCGATGCGGTGCCACCGTTATGGCTGGCGGTATGCCATTGCTGTATATGCCACGGGCCGCTGGCTTCTGGATCATGGCCATTGGCCAAGGCTTCTAAATCGTTATCGAACACTTCTCGCTTTTTATCGGCAAGTGTTTTAAAGCCAACAAAAATTTGTTCGAACAGCGCATCATCGGGCTGATGGCCTAACATGCTCAAGCGTTCGCGCAAAGCATGGCGGCCACTGTGTTTGCCTAATACCAATTGCGAGCGCTCAAAACCAACATCTTCAGGGCGCATAATTTCATAGGTGCCACGATGCTTCAGCATACCGTGCTGATGAATACCGGCTTCGTGGGCAAAGGCATTTTCACCCACCACTGCTTTATTACGCGGCATGGCTATGCCCAACATCGTGTTTAATTGGCGAGCAGATGGATACAAACGTTGCGTAATAACACTTGTTTCTAGCTCAAATAATTCACTGCGGGTTTTCAGCGCCATCACCACTTCTTCCAAAGCCGCATTGCCAGCACGTTCACCAATGCCAGTTAAGGTGCATTCCACTTGCCGTGCACCGGCTGCAACCGCCGCTAAACTATTCGCTACCGCCATGCCTAAATCGTTATGGCAATGCACACTGATGATGGCCTTATGGATATTGCGCACATATTTTTTGATGTAAGCGATGCGCTCAAACATTTCTGCCGGTGTTGTGTAACCAACCGTATCCGGAATATTGACCGTACTTGCACCAGCATCAATTACTGCTGCCAACACCTCGGCCAAATATTCTGGCTCGGTGCGCAAGGCATCTTCGGCAGAAAATTCCACATCTTCTAAGTATCGACGGGCATGCAGCACACCGGCCACGGCATTATCAATCACCTGTTGCTTACTCATCGCTAATTTAAATTCGCGGTGCAAAGGGCTGGTGGCAATAAACACATGAATACGCGCACGTGCGGCTTTTTCTAAGGCGCGCGCTGCGGTCTCAATATCGGCAGTTTGACAACGCGCCAAAGAGCAAATTATTGGCCCATGAACTTCTTCGGCAATGGTTTGAATGGATAAAAAATCCTGATCAGATGCTTGCGCAAAACCGGCTTCAATAATATCTACGCCAAGCCCGGCTAACACCTGCGCCATACGGCGTTTCTGCGCACGGCTCATGGAATAGCCCGGTGCTTGTTCGCCATCACGCAACGTGGTGTCGAAAATGCGTACGTGGTTCGGCGTTTGAATAATCGATGCTGACGTTGTGTTCATAAAATTCTCGAATGGCGTATAACAAAAAACCCCGCGTCGTATCAGGAGGCGGGGTTTAGCTGTGTTTGTCTTTTTGTCGACTTATACGCTATCCCGCACCCACGATAATGAGGAGCACGAGTACGAGGACAACAAGGACAGTAGCGGACAAATATGTGTTCATGAATCAATCCTAATAGCGATGATGTAGGACTGTCAACGAATTTTTCACTTTTTTATAAATAAATCATATATATATTCGATTTAACTATATTTATTATAAGTTTTGCTTATAGTTATTTTGCTTAAAATCCAACCATTCTGTCGGTGTATTGATATTCAATGGCTCGAAACTTGCCTCGTTAATTGACACGCTTGATAAATTTTGATGCAAGCGACGCAAGGAAAACCCCAATTCAGGCTCAGCAAATATGTGCTGAATAGCAGTCACCACTTTTGTTGCATCGGGGAAAAAAGCTGGCAAGGGCTGATCCGAAAAATGGCACGCATGCGAACACTGCATTAGCCGCTCCAACTGCATAATAGTTATGTGTAGCATATCCACAGAAATAACTAACAATGCCGAATCTGGGCAGTGCATCGCAACTGAATAGATACCACCAAGCGGCCCACAACGCGGCACAGCATCGGGCACATAGGAAAAACCCGGGTACTCGCCACTCACCAACACCTTAGTGCATAGCGGCATCAGCAAATCGACTTGATGTTGCAGCATGCTACGTCCATCAATATTCAGCATCGCTTTATCATTGCCCATTCGGCTTGATAAGCCACCTGCCAGCACCACACCCACTATCGCAAGCGGCTCGCGCATTTACAACAGCAAGCCAGGCGAATGAATCGGATAACAATACACCAGCTCGCCTTCCGTTAAATGCTCTGCTACTTCTGGCAACTGCACCCAAACATTGGCCTGTACAAATGGCTTAATGCGGAACGACTCCTGCCCTGGCAGCAATGAAACCTGCGCTTGGCCGTGCGCACTAATACTTAGGCGTGCTTTTTGCATTAATTGCCAACCAATTTTTTTAGTGATGGGTGTTTGTAAAACCGCCGCAATGGCTCGCTCGCTTTGTAATCCTTGCAAGCCACTAATCGCTTCTTGTACAAAAAATCGCAAGCCCACCGCGCACGACATTGGATTGCCCGGCAAGCCAAATACTAAAGCGCCCGAAGGCAAGACCGCGAATAAACTCGGCTTAGCTGGCCGCATGCGTACTTTGTGAAAAATAATCGTAGCATTTAAGGCAGCCAGTGCGCTTGGCACAAAATCGCGCACACCCACCGACACCGCACCAGTGCTTAGAATCAAATGACAGCCATTTTTTTCTGCAGCTTGCACAGCCTGCAAATAGGCGTCTTGCTGGTCAGGAATAACAACATAATGCACAACATCTACGCCCAACGCATGTAACTCAGCCAAAATATATGGGCCATTCGAATTGCGGATTTGGCCACTGCGCAAATCAACGGCGTTATCGATAAGCAATTCTTCGCCCGTACAAAAAACCGCCGCCTTTATGCGCTTGCGAACAGTCACTGCATCTATTCCCAGGGAAGCAAACAACATCACATGCGAAGTATTAAGCTCGGATCCAGCTGCGCACAATAATTCACCGCTTTGCACATCTTCGCCGGCCAGCCGAATATTTTGCTGAGCCACAAGGTTTTGTTTTAAGCGAATAGAAAAACCGTCAGCGCTTTCAAAGCTGCCGATCAACTCAACATCTTCAACTGGCAGCACAGTGACTGCACCATGCGGCACGGCGGCACCGGTCATAATCTGGCAAGCATTTTCACCTAAAGAAAATACTGCATTACCGGCAAGTTGTAAGCGTTGCACGGGAATAACAGCGCCTTCTGGCAACTGCAGATGTGCTGCCCCCAGCGCAAAACCATCCATCGCCGAATTATCAAAGCCAGGCAAATTAATGGACGAAATCACATCCTCGGCCAGAACCCGGCCACACATCTCAGCAAGCGGCACGCGCTCTGTAGCGAGTTGCTGCGCATGTTGCCGAATCTCACGCATGGCTTGTTCGAATGAAATCACTGCACACGTCCTGTTAGCGCGTTGGCTTAAGGCTTTAATGCTATGCTAATCACGCTAATTTGAGAAGAAACATTATGGAAATCTACAAAAAATTCCACATCGAAGCCGCCCACCGCCTGCCTAATGTTCCAGATGGCCACAAGTGCGCGCGTTTGCATGGGCATTCTTTTCAGGTTGAATTATCAGTAGCTGGCACACCCGGCGAAAGCACTGGCTGGATTATGGATTTCACTGACATCAAAAACGCCTTCAAACCCATTTATGATCGCTTAGACCACCACTACTTAAATGATGTGCCTGGCCTAGAAAACCCTACTAGTGAAAATCTTGCGCGCTGGATTTGGAACGAACTCAAACCAACTCTACCGCTACTTAGTGAAGTGCACGTGCAAGAAACCTGCACTTCGGGTTGTCGCTATCGCGGGGAGTAACGCCCTCTCCTGCCCTTCGGGCATCCTCTCCCGAGGGGAGAGGAAAAACATTTGTTGTGCTAGCCCCTCACACTCTGGGAGAGGGGTTGGGGTGTGGGCGCTGCTTGCAAGATATAATTTTCGATAATAATTAGTGCTCCCTGACAATTGTTCAATACTTGGCAATTGCTAAAACGCAGCACACTAATTCCTAAATTCGCCAATACCACGCTTCGTTGCATATCGTACTCGCGTTGATTTTCTTCTAGATGCTGATTGCCATCTAACTCAATCGCCAATTTTAATTCATGGCAATAAAAATCCAAGATGTAATAGCCAACTGCATGTTGACGCCGAAATTTATGCAGACATAGACGCCTCTTGCGTAGATATTGCCATAATAAGCACTCAGCTTTGGTCATGCTTTTACGTAACTCACGTGCATAGCATCGAATTTGCAAAGAGGTTAATTTAGCGTCACGACGCTCGCCCTCTCCTGCCCTTCGGGCATCCTCTCCCGTGGGGAGAGGAAACAAATCCAGCTTGAAGCCCATCTCCCTCTGGGAGAGGGGTTGGGGTGTGGGCGTTTCGCGCATAATTTGATCCCTTAACTGCAGATCCTTACTATTTCATACTCGCCAAACAATTACTGTCAGAAATTGCCACTAACTGGAGCAAGAAAAATCTTACTCCTTAATTAATTCTACGACTTTTTCTGATGATTCCTGGCCAACAGCAGATACACCACCGGCACCACTAATAACGTGAACACTGTGCCAAAGCTCATGCCGCCAACAATCACCCAGCCAATCTGATGCCGAGCTTCAGCACCGGCACCCGATGCAATCGCCAAGGGCACAGCACCTAACACCATGGCTCCGGTTGTCATTAAGATGGGGCGCAAGCGCAATGTTGCAGATTCAATCACGGCTTGTAATATTGTTTTGCCTTTTTCTTGTAATTGATTAGCGAACTCTACAATCATAATGCCATGTTTTGAAATCAAACCAATTAAAGTAACCACACCAATTTGCGTGTAAATATTCCACGATCCGGTAGCGTTCCATAAACCATATTTCGAACCGAGATTGAGCAGCACTAAGCATAAAAATGCACCGAATACCGCCAACGGCACTGACACTAAAATCACCAACGGATCAACGAAACTTTCAAATTGAGCGGCCAACACCAAATAAATAAAGAGTAGTGCTAGAGCCAACAAAGCTGTTGTGCTAGAGCCAGACTCGCGGAACTCGCGCGACTGTCCGTCTAAATCGTATTGCGTGCCAGGCGCAACATCTTGCAAAGCTTTTTCAAGCCAAGCTAAGGCTTCGCCTTGTGAATAGCCTAGCGCTAAACCAGTACTGATTACTGCAGAGCGCATTTTATTAAAATGATTAAGCTCTTTAGCGGCCACCGTTTCTTTCACGCTAACCAAATTATCCATTTGCACCAAGCCATCACTGCCGCGCACATAGATATTGGCTAAATCTTCCGGCGTTTGCCGTTGCGCGTCATCCACTTGCACAATCACATCGTATTGCTCGGAGCCTTTCTTGAAGCGCGTTACGTTTCGGCCACCAAGCATGGTTTCTAAAGTGCGACCAACGGTTGCCACATTGCTTCCGACTGTGGCGATTTTTTCGCGATTCATTTCAATGCGTAGCTCGGGCTTGTTCAACTTCAAATCAGAATCGGGATTGCTTAATTTTGGATTTTCTTGAATTTTGGTCAGTAGTTTTTTTACAGTGACATCCAGCTCTTCCCATGTGCCAGTGGTTTGCACCACAAAGCTAACAGGCTGGCCAAAGCCGCCTTGGCCAAGCGGCGGCGGTGTCACCGGAAACGCCATTAAACCGGTGATGCCCATAAATTGCGGAAACAAACTTTGTGCAATTTGCTGTGATGTTTTATTTCGCGCGCTCCAATCTTTCAAGCCCACAAAACCAATAGCTGAAGTCACTCCGTCAAAACCAACAATCAAGAAATAGCGATCTGCTTCTTGAATATTTTTAAACATGCCTTCCATTTGTTTGGCATAGCTATCGGTATAATCAATGGTGGCGCCTTCTGGCGCGGAAGAAAAACCAATCACTAAACCCTGATCTTCTTGCGGTGCTAATTCGTTCGGCAATAAAGTGAATAATAAAATCGCGCCAATAAATATCACACCCGCCAAGCCCACCACTACATACTTGGCCGCTAATACCCGCGCTAAAATATTTCGATAAGCGGTATCCAGTGACGAAAGTACGCGCTCGCCCCACAAATAAAAACGGCCATGCTGCGTTTCTTTCTTTAGCAATTTCGAGCACATCATTGGCGATAAGGTTAAGGCTGTGAAGCCTGAAACCAGCACTGCACCAGCTAGCGTTAAGGTGAACTCAATAAATAATTTACCAGTACGACCGGTTGAAAATGCGAACGGTAAATACACCGCCGCTAAGGTTAGCGTCATGGCAATAATGGCAAAGCCGATTTCCTTGCTGCCTTTCAATGCCGCTTCATATGGCGACATGCCTTCTTCAATATGCCGATAGATGTTTTCCAACATGACAATTGCGTCATCAACTACCAAACCAATGGCCAACACCATAGCCAGCAAACTCAGAATGTTGATGGTGAAGCCAAGCATGTACATAATGGCAAACGCGCCGATTAACGACACCGGAATAGTTACAATTGGAATGAGCACTGCACGCCAATTGCGCAGAAACAGAAAGATAACCAACACCACCAGCAACATCGCTTCCAATACGGTGATGTACACTTCGCTGATCGATTTCTCGATAAAAATAGTTGAATCGTAAGCGACTTCTACTTTCATCCCAGCTGGCAGAGCACGGGTGATTACCGGTATCATTTTCTTGATAGCAGCAGAAATTTCTAATGGATTTGCCACCGCCTGTTTAACAATACCGAGTGGAATGGCGTTTTTGCCATTAAAGCGCGCGCGGAAACGTGCTGAGTCAGAGCCTAGCTCTACACGCGCCACATCGCCTAAACGGACCAAATAGCCATCCGAATTTTTCACAATAATTTGCGCGAACTGCTCGGGTGTTTTTAAATCGGTTTCAGATAACACGGTGAACTCGCGTTGCAAGCCTTCCACTCGACCAGCCGGAATTTCAACGTTTTGCGCGCGCAGTGCCTGCTCAATATCGGCAGGGCTTAAGCCTGCGCCCGCTAAACGCTCGGCATTTAACCAAATCCGCATCGCATAGCGATTGCCATACACCTGCGCCTGAGCCACGCCAGGAATGGTTTGCACGCGGTCTTTGACAATGCGATTGGCGTAATCGGCAATTTCAAGCAAGGAATGCCGATCTGATGAAAACGCTAAATAAATGATGGGTTGCGCATCGGCCTCTTGTTTCTGCACAATCGAATCGTTGGCTTCTTCAGGCAATGCTCCTCGCGCCTGCGCCACGCGATCACGCACATCGGAAGCCGCGGCATCAGCGTCGCGATCCAAGCGAAAACGCACAGTAACCTGCGACGATTCGGCGCGCGACACCGACTGAATATAATCAATACCTTCAATGCCCGACAGCGTATCTTCAATGGGCTTAGTAATTTGCGATTCAATCACCTGTGCATTCGCGCCAGGATAAGTGGTGGCCACAGTTACCACCGGCACATCAACATTCGGCAATTGCCGCACCGCTAAGCGCTGATAGCAAATCAGGCCAATCAGTAGAATTACCAAATTCAGCACCGTCGCCAATACGGGGCGACGAATAGAAATATCTGAAAGAATCATGCGCGCTAGGCCTTTGGCTTATGGAGAGCTGGCAGCGGGCTTGGCAACCATCACCGGAGCCCCAGGGAATAGCTTGCTTTGCCCGGCGGTAATCACTTGCTGGCCAGCCGTTAAGCCAGATACAACGGTAACCCAGCCCGGTTCACGTGCGCCTAAGGTAATGGGCACCAGCTCAGCTTTACCGCCTTTCACCACAAAAGCCATTTTCTGATCACCGCTTGGCCATACCGCTTGCTCTGGAATCATCAGCACTGGTGCAGACTTGGATAATTCCACCTCAACCTGCGCAAATTGGCCGGGCACTAATTTCTTTTCGTTGTTATCCAAACGCGCACGCACTACTGCACTGCGCCCACTCATTTGCACGCTCGGCGAAATCGCAGTGATGGTGCCCACAAATATTTCACCAGGAAAAGCATCGGTTTTAACAGCGACCGTTTGCCCGGTCAGCAATCGCGAAATATGCAGTTCAGACACCTGAAATTCCACTTGCAACGGATTCAAGCGCACCAGTTCAACCAAGGCTTGGCCAGCATTAGCAAATTCACCCACGCTAACTTGCCGTAACCCAATCACTCCATCAAATGGTGCACGAATAATCGATTTATCCAAACGTGCTTTCGCCGATGCAACTTTAGCAACATTCACTTCATAGACATTCAAGGCACTGTCTGCATCTGCTCTGGAAATTAGCTGTTTAGTCGCTAATTCGATGATGCGTGGGCGATTGCGTTGGCTAGCACGCAGATTGGCCGTGGCTTCGTTGTAATCAGCGCGTGCGATTGAATCGTCAAAGGCAAATAGCACTGCGCCTGCGGCAACTGCTTGTCCTTCTGTGGCATTGATACGCACCAGTTTTCCGGCCACTTCAGGCCGAATAACCACGGATTCAATAGCCCGCAAGTTGCCCACCGCATTCAAGCTATTGCTAGATTCACGCGACTGAACTTGATACACATCGACCATGGTCGGAGGCATGCCACCAGCGCCGGGGCCTTGAGCAGATTCGTCCTTGTCACACGCGCTAAGGCAACCCAATAAAAGCAGTATTAGACAATAACGCATGCGCATTCCAGCCAGAGGTTGTTTGTAGACCATTATAGCCTGTTCAAATTAAGCCTTTATTAAATCAGCTTATCGACTTTCCCGCATGGGTAAAAAGTAATTGTCCGTTGAATGGCAATTTTGCCAAACAGGGGCTTTGCATACTAGCGCTCAAAGCTTGGTAATAATCACCATTAATATCAAAGTCTGCTTCACAATAATTCGCGACCCAGCCCAGAAATTTGAAGCCACCGGCTTGAATCGCTTGCTCAGTGAGTCGCGCATGATTGATGCAGCCTAAACGCATACCAACCACTAAAACAACAGGGGTTTGCATAGCAGCAACCACATCCGATTGATCCAATGTATCGCTGAGCGGCGCCAACCAACCACCAACACCTTCAACCAACACAAAATCGGCTTGCGATTGCAGTTTTTCATAGGCATGAATAATCACTGCCAAATCTAATGTGACATTTGCTTCGCGTGCTGCAATTTGGGGCGCCGTAGCTAAAGGCAAGGCATACGGATTAACTAAACCATAATCAACACTGGACTCGCAAGCTTGCATCAAAGCCAGTGCATCATCATTTTTCCATACACCATCAATCAGTTCACAGCCACTGGCCACTGGCTTCATGCCTTGCACGTTTAAGCCACGTTGTTTGAACGTTCGCAATAACGCACATGACACCGCGGTTTTGCCAATGCCGGTATCGGTACCGGTGACGAAGATTCCTTTCGACTCAAACATAAGCTTCACATCTCACTACGGCAAAGTATTAAAATACTCCAAAAGGAAATGATATGTTTACTCAGCAGGAAATAGTTGGCTCAAAATCCGAGCAATACACGCTTTTGATTGAGCAATGCAAAGCCATATTGCATGGTGAACGGCACCGCATTGCCAATGCCGCTAATCTCAGTGCGTTATTATTCAATAGTTTGCCAGATGTAAACTGGCTGGGATTTTATTTTCTGGAACAAGGCGAATTAATCGTTGGCCCCTTTCAAGGCTTACCAGCTTGTGTCCGAATTGCCATCGGCAAAGGCGTGTGTGGCACTGCCGCGCAAACCTTGCAAACACAATTGGTGGCCGATGTGCATGCCTTTGAAGGGCATATTGCCTGCGATTCGGCCTCGCAATCAGAACTGGTGGTGCCGCTGATTCAACACGGCCAGCTGATTGGCGTATTTGATATTGATAGCCCACTATTGAACCGTTTTGATATTGAAGACCAAGTGGCTTTTGAAACAATCGCGCAATTATTTTGCCAAGGTAGCGATTAAACGGACACTTAAATGCGTTTCGGTCCCTGAGCTTGTCGAAGGGCCCTACCGCACTACCGCATAATCTCGTGCATCTTCTCGCCATTTCGGTGTGGCGGCAATTTTTGGCAAGACCTCTTCAACCGAGTCCACCAGCGACCACATGTCAATGTGTTCGGTATTCATGAACTTCTCATCAATCACTTGCTGCATAAAGGTTTGCAAGGGTGCGTAATAGTTGCGGGTATTCAGCAAAATAATTGGGCTAAAATAAATGCCTAAGCGCTTTAGGGTGATGGCTTCAAATAATTCTTCCAAGGTTCCGCATCCGCCCGGAAGCGCTATGACGGCATCGGAATCAGCAAGCAATTGATGTTTACGCTCACGCATATCTTCCACCAAACGCAGTTCGGTTAAACCCGGATGACCCCATTCCAGATCAGCCATAAATTTCGGCAAAATACCGATGACTTCACCGCCATGCGCCAATGCGCCATTCGCCACAGCGCCCATCAATCCCGATGAGCCACCTCCATACACCAAGCTATGGCCGTTTTGCGCCAAGGCTTCGCCCAAAGCATACGCGACCTGCTGGTAGCGTGGGTGCACTTGAGCGCTGGATGCGGCGTAAACACAGATTCGCATGAATATATCTCAGTTAATCAGATATCTTATTATGCCTTGGAAGTGCAATTGAAATACACGCTGTTATCACTAAGAATCCGCACGATACCCACAAACACGCGGGTAACCCATATGCTTGGAACACCCAGCCCGACAACACAGTGCCAAGCAATCGGCCCATGGCATTGGCCATATAGTAGAAGCCGACATCCATCGACACGCCATCTTCTCTGGCGTAGCTGAGGATTAAGTAACTGTGTAGAGATGAATTGATGGCAAACAATGCGCCGAACAACATCAAGCCAATGACTAAGACTTTTGATGGATCAACGCCTTGGCTCATTAATATGGCGATAGCTGCAGGAATAATTGCTAAGGGTAGAGCCCAGCGTAGGGCGGTTTTACCATCAGGTACTTGCCCTGATTTTTTTCCGGTGAAATACGGTGCAATCGACTGCACGAATCCATAGCCAATTACCCAGAGTGCTAAAAAGCCGCTAACCTGCCAAAAATCCCAGCCTAAGTTGGCGGCTAAAAAAATCGGTAATGCCACCACAAACCAAACATCGCGGGCACCGAACAGGAACAGGCGCGCTGCGGACAGAATGTTTACTGCGTAGCTTTTGGAAAAAATTTCAGTGAACTTTGGTTTGCTTGAGGCTTTACCGAAATCTTTTCGCAATAAGGCCATGCTTGCCAGCCAGACCAACAGCAAGGCAAGCGCCATTGCCAGCACCGCACCATGAAAACCAAGCACGCTGAGCAGTAAGCCGCCCAGAAAAAATCCAACGCCTTTCAGCGCGTTCTTCGAGCCAGTTAACAGCGCTACCCATTTATATAACTTGTCCTGTGCGTGCCCAGGCACCAAAAGCTTGAGACTGCTTTTAGCACTCATCTTATTAAGGTCTTTGGCAATGCCGGAAAGCGCCTGCGCCACCATCACCCAAATCACTGTTAGCATTGATGCGGGCACCAACAACATCGCCAATGCCGCCACTTGCAACGCTAAACCCACATTCATGGTGCGATTCAAGCCCCAACGCGCACCCAACCAGCCGCCTAATAAATTGGTGATGACGCCGAATATTTCATAAAACAAAAACAGCATGGCAATCTGCAAAGGACTGTAGCCAAGCGCGTGAAAATGCAGCACCACCAACATCCGCAATGCGCCATCGGTGAGCGTGAATGCCCAATAATTTGCGGTGACTAACAAATATTGTTTGACATCAACGCTGAGCTGGCTGAATCGCGATGTCATCGATTTAACTACTTTGATCCAGTGTGCCGACTAATTGTGCCAATTCCAATGTGCGATTAGCATAGCCCCATTCGTTGTCGTACCACGCATAGATTTTTACCTGCGTGCCGTTCACTACCATGGTCGATAGCGCATCGATAATGCTCGAGCGTGGATCGGTTTTGTAGTCGCTGGATACCAACGGCCTTTGTTCATAACCGAGGACACCATTTAATTCACCTTCCGATGCGGCTTTCAACAAGCCATTCACTTCGTCGGCTGTGGTGGCACGCAATACTTCAAATACACAATCAGTGAGCGAGGCATTAGCTAACGGCACACGCACCGCATGGCCATTAAGCTTGCCTTTCAACTCAGGAAAAATATGCGTGATGGCAGTTGCCGAGCCCGTTGTAGTTGGGATTAAATTCAAGCCGCTGGCTCGCGCCCTGCGTAAATCTTCATGCGGTGTATCCAATATGGATTGTGTGTTGGTTAAATCATGGATAGTGGTTATTGAGCCGTGCTTGATGCCGAGTGATTCGTGGATAACTTTCACCACCGGTGCTAAACAATTGGTGGTGCAAGAAGCAGCGGTAATAATGCGATGCACGGATTTGTCATAAGCCTGATGGTTAACACCCATCACCACATTCAACACGCCTTCTTCTTTCACTGGCGCAGTAACCACCACACGCTTCACACCCTGGTCTAAATAGGCCTGCAATACGGCCTTAGTTTTCATCTTGCCGGACGCTTCAATCACCACATCGCACCCTGACCAATCGGTATCGCTAATAGTTTTGTGGTGACTAACAATAGCGTTAAATTGGGCAAAACGAATACGTGAATTTTCAGCTATCGCTTCATGGGCACTTCGGCCATGCACCGAATCGAAATGCAACAAATGCGCCAGCGTTTCTGCATCGCCCGCGGGATCGTTAATATGTACAATGGCTACTTGAGGATTTTCTGCAGCAACGCGCATCACCAAACGCCCGATGCGGCCAAAGCCATTGATGCCGATTTTTATTGCCATTATTTATGCTCCCATTATTGTTACTACTTAATGATTGGTTTACATTTCATCGCAGATAATGTTTCAGATGTGTTTGGTAGGCATGCTTGCCCTTGGCAGCAATTCTCAGTTAAAAATGAAAGCAAGCCGTCTATCGAATCAAAGTCCACCGAGTAATAAATAAACCGACTTTCTTGACGGCTCTTAACCAAGCCTGCCCTGTTAAGATTTGCCAAATGAAATGAAAGCGTGGCAGGAGCCAAATTTAGCCTCTCTGCAATTGCGCTGACGTTCAAACCATCCGACCCGGCTTGAACCAGCTGCCGAAAAATAGCGAGGCGTGACGTATGGCCAAGGGAAGCAAATTGAACGGTAGCAATCCTTATTTCCATATTTCTAGTTTAGTCGAATTATATTGCTGAATTATGACAGATATCAGCTGATTCCGGCCATGCAGGGGTTATTTAAGTGCAGATTACGGAGTTGGGTGCGTAGGGGCGAATAATCATTCGCCCGTGTAACTTATTCCACTGTCACCGACTTAGCTAAATTCCTAGGTTGGTCCACATCGGTGCCGCGTAACACCGCCACGTGATACGACAGCAACTGCAGCGGGATGGTCGACACCATCGGCGCAGCGATAAAGCCGGCTTTCGGCATTGCAATCACATGCTTGCCGTTCATGTGCGAGGCCACGTCTTCATCGGCGAATAAATACAGCACACCACCGCGCGCGCGTACTTCTTCCATATTCGATTTTAGTTTATCAAGCAGCGCATCGTTCGGCGCTACCGCAATCACCGGCATGTCTTCATCGACTAAGGCCAATGGCCCATGTTTCAGTTCGCCAGCAGCATACGCTTCGGCATGAATATAGGAAATTTCTTTCAACTTCAGTGCGCCTTCCATTGCCACTGGCCAATGTGTGCCGCGGCCAAGGAACAGTGCGTGGTGTTTGTCGGCAAAATCTTTAGCCAATTCTTTAATTTGCTCATCCAGTTTCAAGGCTTCAGTAATCAATACTGGCAAATGTTCCAGTTGTTGCACGCCATCCAAATAACGTGCTTCATCCAAGCCTTTCGAGCGCGCTAATTCCAAGGCAAACAAAGCCAGTGCCACCAACTGGGTAGTGAAGGCTTTGGTGGATGCCACGCCAATTTCAGGACCGGCGCGGGTCATCAAGATCAAGCTCGATTCGCGCACAATGCTCGATTCCGGCACATTGCAAATGGCCATATGCGCCAGATAGGGACGCTGTTTGGCCATTTTTAAAGCGGCCAAGGTATCGGCGGTTTCGCCAGATTGCGAGATAGTAAGAAACAGTGTGCCTTCGCGCACCACCGGATTGCGGTAGCGGTATTCGCTGGCAATTTCTGCTGTGCATGGCACACCGGCTAATTGTTCAATCCAATAACGCGCCACCAACCCCGCATGATAGCTGGTGCCACAGGCAATGATGTGAACCGCATCGGTGTCTTTCAATAATTTTTCAGCATTGATGCCAAAAATCTGAGTAAGGATTTTACCACCAGCAATTCGGCCTTCCAAGGTATCGGAAACCGAGCGTGATTGCTCATAGATTTCTTTTAGCATGTAATGCGCATAATCGCCGCGCTGTACTGAATCGGTGTTGAATTGGCTTTCTTTGATGGCGCGTTCAACCACATCGCCTTGCGCGTTAAAAATCTGCACGGAATCAATACTAATCTGGGCAATATCGCCTTCTTCCAAATACGAAAAACTGCGGGTTAGCGGCAGCAAAGCATGCACATCTGAACCGAAATAGTTTTCACCCATGCCATAGCCCAATACCAAAGGCGAACCAAAGCGCGCACCCACCAACACACCCGGCTCACGTGCCGACATGGCCACAATGGCATACGCACCATGAAAACCAGCCACCACATTCTGCACCGATTGCAGCAAGCTCAAGCCCAAGCGCTGCTCGCGTTCAATCAAATGCGCAATCACTTCGGTGTCGGTTTGCGATTCGAACACAAAGCCTTGTGTACTTAATTCACGGCGCAGCACTTCATGATTTTCAATGATGCCGTTATGCACCACAGTCACTTGCCCGGAAGCATGCGGATGGGCATTTTCCTCGCTCGGCACGCCATGCGTTGCCCAGCGTGTGTGCGCAATACCGCAATGCGCATCGATGCCGGATTGAGCTTGCAATATGCCAAGTTCGCGCACTTTGCCTTTGGTGCGCAAGCGCTCGATATTGCCATCAACCAGCAGAGCAATACCGGCGGAATCGTAGCCGCGGTATTCCAAGGCTTGCAAGCCGTCAATCAAAAAATTGGCGATGTCTCGTGTTGCTGTTATTCCTATAATGCCGCACATAGTATTCCTTAAAATGCTTTCAGTTATTCAGTGATTTTTTTGGTTGGCCGTTGCCAATCGCTTAAGCTGAGTTGTTTAGCGCGCGAAAAGGTAAGTGTATTTTCAGGCGCATTTTTAGTGATTACCGAACCCGCACCGATGGTGGCGTTTTCGCCAATCTGCAGTGGCGCAACCAAAGACGAGTTCGAGCCAATGAACGCGCCGTCGCCAATTTCAGTCAGCGATTTATTCACGCCATCGTAATTACAAGTAATGGTGCCAGCACCAATATTCACTTTTGTGCCAATAACAGCATCGCCTAAATACGTTAAATGATTCGCTTTCGAGCCTTTGCCTAGCTTGGCTTTTTTGGTTTCGACAAAATTGCCGATATGCACGCCCTCGCTTAATTCAGTGCCGGGTCGCAAACGGGCAAATGGGCCAAGCGTACAATGCGCTTGCGCCTGTACACCTTCTAAATCGCAATGTGCCTGAACAATCGTTCCCACGCCTAATTCAACATCTTTCAGGCGGCAAAATGGCCCAATTTTTACGCCATTGTGCAAAATTACTTTACCTTCAAAAACCACGTTGACATCAATTTCCACGTCATGCCCGGCAATGAGTTCTCCGCGCACATCAACACGTGCAGGGTCGGCTAAACGCACGCCTTGCAGCATTAGCGCCGTGGCAATGCGGCTTTGGAAACGCCGTTCAAGTGTGGCCAGTTGTACGGCATCATTGGCGCCATCGGCCTCGCCTTTCACTAAACACGGCGAAACTCTAGCTGGCATGTTGTCTTGTGCAGCCATCGCAAAAATATCGGTTAAATAATATTCGCCTTGCGCATTGGCATTGCCCAATTTCGATAACCAGACGTTTAATTGCTTGGCATTGGCGGTGATGACACCGGTATTGATTTGTTTGACAGCTTTTTGTGCATCACTGGCATCTTTTTGCTCAACAATGGCTTGCACATAACCTTGCTCATCTGAAATCACTCGGCCATAGCCAGAAGGGTCTTGCATTGTTTCCACTAAAACGGCTGTGCCATAGCCTGCGGTGGCTAATAAGTGCGTTAAGGTCTGTTCGGTAATCAGTGGCACATCGGCATACAACACCAGCACGCGCGCATCATCAGGCACCTGTGGCATGGCTTGTTGTACGGCATGACCAGTGCCAAGCTGTTGAGCTTGTTCAGCCCAATGCAAATCGCTGTGTTTGGCAAACTCAGCACGCACCATATCGCCAGCATGCCCAAATACCACATGAATACCGGCCGCGCGCAGTGTTCTGGCTGAATCGATAACATGCGCCAGCATCGATTTGCCGGCAATGCGCTGCAACACTTTCGGACGCACGGATTTCATCCGCTTGCCTTCACCGGCGGCTAAAATTATTACGTGCAAAGGCTGCGGCATGTGTTCTCCTGTAAGCCTATATTATGCCTGAGCATTATCTGCCTGAACACCCAAAGTTAGGCAAGAAAAAACCGGCCAGCGCCGGTTTTTCGTTTAGTGCTTAAGGTTCTTGCGAAGCCGTTCAAGCGCTTGCAGCTGAGCCATCGCTTCAGCCAATTTAGTTTGCGCCTCAGCAATTTCCATTGCCTCAGAGCGATTGGCCAACATTCTTTCTGCTTCTTCTTTAGCTAAAACAGCTTTCGCTTCATCTAAATCGGCGGCTCGGGCAGCTGTATCGGCCAACACCGAAACCAATTGTGGCTGAACTTCTAAAATACCACCGGACACATAAAATTCCATGTGCTCGCCATTTTCCAACGTGATGCGCACGAAACCTGGCTTGATTCGGGTGATTAACGGCGCATGCTGTGGCGCAATGCCAAGCTCACCCATTTCACCGGTCACCACTACCATTTTCACCAAACCGCTGAAAATATCTTTCTCGGCACTGACGATGTCGCAACGAATTGTCGATGTCATACACTTTCTTCCATTGGTGGGCCGAGGCCCACCCTACAAATCATTCATTTATGGTGAGCCGAAGTCCACCCACCGTTACGCTTTTTCGGTCAGCTTTTTGGCTTTCTCGATGGCTTCTTCAATGCCGCCAACCATGTAGAACGCCTGTTCTGGCAAATGATCACACTCGCCGTCGCAAATCATTTTGAAGCCACGAATGGTTTCTTTCAAAGTGACATATTTACCTGGCGAACCAGTGAACACTTCCGCCACATGGAAAGGCTGTGAGAAGAAACGCTCAATTTTACGGGCGCGTGACACGGCTTGCTTATCTTCTTCCGACAATTCATCCATACCCAAAATCGCGATGATGTCTTTCAATTCTTTATATTTCTGCAAAGTTGACTGCACGCGGCGCGCTGTGTCGTAATGCTCGTTACCAATGACGTTTGGATCAAGCTGACGCGAGGTTGAATCGAGCGGATCAACCGCTGGATAAATACCCAAAGACGCGATGTTACGTGACAACACAACCGTTGCATCCAAGTGGGCAAAGGTGGTGGCAGGCGACGGATCGGTCAAATCATCGGCAGGCACATATACGGCTTGGATCGAGGTGATTGAGCCGGTTTTGGTGGAGGTGATGCGCTCTTGCAAGACGCCCATTTCTTCCGCCAAAGTTGGCTGATAGCCCACGGCGGAAGGCATACGGCCTAACAAGGCCGACACTTCGGTACCGGCTAAGGTGTAACGGTAAATGTTGTCGACAAAGAACAAGATGTCACGACCTTTGCCAGTGGCAGGATCGATGTCGTCGCGGAAGTACTCGGCCATCGTTAAGCCAGTCAAGGCCACACGCAAACGGTTGCCCGGCGGCTCATTCATCTGACCATACACCATCGCCACTTTATCAAGCACGTTGGAGTCTTTCATTTCGTGGTAGAAATCGTTACCTTCACGAGTACGCTCGCCCACACCAGCGAAAACCGACAGGCCTTCGTGTGCTTTGGCAATGTTGTTAATCAGTTCCATCATGTTGACGGTTTTACCGACGCCAGCGCCGCCGAACAAGCCAACTTTACCGCCTTTGGCAAACGGACACATCAAGTCAATCACTTTAATGCCGGTTTCCAGCAGTTCATTGGTTGACGATTGTTCTTCATAGGATGGTGCTGCACGGTGAATTTCCCAATGCGCTGTAGCGTCTACTGGGCCCGCTTCATCAATCGGGTTGCCGAGCACGTCCATGATGCGGCCCAGTGTGCCGGTGCCTACAGGTACGGAAATACCGTGGCCGGTGTTGACAGCAATCAAGTTGCGCTTCAAGCCATCGGTTGAACCCAATGCAATGCAACGAACCACGCCATCGCCCAACTGCTGCTGCACTTCAAGGGTGATTTCAGTATTGGTGACTTTCAATGCATCGTAAACTCTTGGCACTTCGTCACGGTTGAATTCAACGTCGACCACCGCGCCGATAATTTGTACAATCTTGCCTTGGCTCATTTTCGTATCCTCAAATAAATCGATTTGTTTTTTCACGTAGTCGCCAGCAAGCGGGCTCCTACCATATTCAATATTCTTTTATACTGCAGCAGCGCCGCCGACAATTTCAGAAATTTCCTGAGTAATTGCCGCTTGACGCGCTTTGTTGTAAATCAATTGCAATGTTTCAATCAGCTTGTTGGCATTATCAGACGCCGACTTCATCGCCACCATACGTGCCGCATGCTCAGAGGCCAAGTTTTCCAACACCGACTGATACACCAAAGATTCGATGTAGCGAGTTATTACATGATCGAGCACGCTATGCGCGTCTGGCTCATACAAATAATCCCAGCTGTGTTTGGAATCCAAGCTGTCGCTGGCCGGAAGTGGCAGCAACTGATCTTGCGTTGGTTTTTGAACCATGGTGTTGATGAAGTCGTTGTAGCACAGAAACACGCGATCCAAATTACCGGTATCAAAGCTGTCCAACATCACTTTAATCACGCCAACTAGTTGATCAATCTGAGGCTGCTCACCCAAATGGGTAACCGTGCCAACCATATTGACCTTCAAACGGCGGAAAAATGTTGCCGCTTTACTGCCAACGCAAACTACATCGATTTCAACGCCTTTTTCCTGCCATGAGCGCATATCGGCCAGAATCCGGCGGAACATTTGCGAATTCAAACCACCACACAAACCACGATCCGACGACACCACAATATAGCCAACACGCTTAATGTTGCTGCGGTCAACCATAAACGGATGCACGTAATCGGTATTGGCTTTGGCAATATGCCCAACAATCTGACGCATCATTCGGGCATACGGGCGCGACGCTTTCATGCGTTCTTGGGCCTTACGAATTTTTGAGGCTGAAACCATTTCAAGAGCGCGAGTCACCTTACGGGTGTTCTGCACACTTTTGATTTTGGTTTTGATTTCACGACCGCCTGCCATAATTTATCTCTTGTTTGGCGCACCAAGGCACGCCATTTTCGTTATTACCAGCTACCAGTGGTTTTGAATTCGGAAACGATTTGCTTAAACTGCGCTTCGATGTCCTTGTTCCAATCGCCTGTTGCTACGATATTTTTTTCCAATTCGCCATAGTTGTTGGCCATATGTGCATGCAGGCCCGCTTCGAATGGAAGAATTTGTGGCATAGCGATGTCATCAAGATAGCCTTCATTGGCGGCATAAATCGACAAAGACATTTGCGCAATTGACATTGGCGCATATTGCTTTTGCTTCATTAATTCGGTGACGCGTTGACCACGCTCAAGCTGCTTACGTGTGGCTTCATCCAAATCGGAGGCGAACTGTGCGAACGCGGCCAACTCACGGTACTGCGCCAAGGAGATACGAATACCACCCGACAGTTTTTTCATGATATTGGTTTGTGCTGCACCACCCACACGAGACACCGAAATACCGGCATTAACCGCAGGACGAATACCCGCGTTGAACAAATCGGTTTCCAAGAAAATCTGGCCGTCGGTAATCGAAATTACGTTGGTTGGCACGAATGCCGAGACGTCGCCAGCTTGAGTTTCAATAATCGGCAATGCAGTTAAAGAACCGGTTTTGCCTTTAACGGCACCGTTAGTGAATTTCTCAACATATTCTTCGTTAACGCGAGCTGCACGCTCTAATAAACGCGAATGCAAATAGAACACGTCGCCTGGATAGGCTTCGCGGCCTGGCGGGCGGCGCAACAGCAAGGAAATTTGGCGATATGCTACAGCTTGCTTAGACAAATCGTCATACACAATCAAAGCGTCTTCGCCGCGATCGCGGAAGTATTCGCCCATGGTGCAACCGGAATACGCAGAAATGTATTGCATTGCAGCCGATTCAGAAGCCGTTGCAGCAACCACGATGGTGTGTGCCAAGGCGCCATTTTCTTCTAAGCGTCGAACCACATTAGAAATAGAACTGGCTTTCTGGCCAATCGCAACGTAGACGCACTTAACGCCAGTGCTTTTTTGGTTAATGATGGCATCGATGGCCAACGCGGTTTTACCGGTTTGACGATCGCCAATCACTAATTCGCGCTGACCGCGACCCACAGGAATCATCGCATCAACCGATTTATAACCGGTTTGCACGGGCTGCGAAACTGACTTACGCCAAATCACACCCGGCGCTACTTTTTCTACAGGTGCAGTCAATGCCGTATTGATTGGGCCTTTACCATCGATTGGCTCGCCTAAGGCGTTAACCACGCGACCTAACAATTCTGGGCCAACCGGCACTTCTAAAATGCGGCCAGTAGTTTTAGCAACATCGCCTTCAAGCAATTTTTTATAATCGCCCAAAACCACAGCGCCAACTGAGTCGCGCTCTAAATTTAACGCTAAGGCGAAGGTGTTGTTAGGCAACTCGATCATTTCGCCCTGCATCACGTCGGCCAAACCGTGGATACGCACAATACCATCGGATACTGAGGTAACAGTTCCTTCGTTACGTGCTTCAGAAGCTAAACTTACTTTGTCGATTCGACTCTTGATCAGTTCACTGATCTCGGACGGATTGAGCGTCTTCATGGAATTTCCTAGTTTCTGGCGAAACGCCAGAGGTTAATTAAAAATTAGTGTGTAAGACCTGCATTCAGGCGTGCCAATTTATTGCGTACAGAACCATCAATGACTAAATCACCGGTGTCGATAATACTGCCACCGATCAAGGACGCATCAACAGCAGTCTGCACTTCAACGTCACGACCAAAGCGCTTTTTCAGTGCATCGGTTAATTTGCTTAACTCAGCATCCGACAATACAACGGCCGATGTGATATTGGCTTTCAGAACGCGCTCGCTTTCTGCGCGCAACTGTTCAAACAATTCCGACACTTCTGGCAACAATGCCAAACGGTTGTTTTCGGCCAACACAGTCAAAAAACGCTGCATGGTTTCGTTCGCTTCAACCGGGCTCAACAAATCGAGCAACTGCGCATCGCTAACCCGCGGATTACCAAGCAACATTGCAAGCTCAGGCACAACGCTTGCTTGCGCTGAAAAGCTCAAGGATTCAGAAACAGATTTTAATAGCCCCGCTTCTTTCGCTAACAAAAACAGAGCGCGGGCATATGGACGTGCAAGTGTAATAGCTTGACTCATCGTGTTCGCCTTAGATTTCCGCTGCTAATTCGTCGAGCAACGCTTTGTGCGCAGCACTATCGATTTCACGGCGTATGACTTTTTCAGCGCCCGCAAGTGCCAATGCTGAAACTTGCTTACGCAATTCTTCACGAGCTTTGTTTGCAGACAGCTCAATTTCAGCCTGAGCATTTTCTTTTAAGCGTGTAGCTTCGGTAGCCGCTTCGTCTTTGGCTGCATCAATAATCTGCAAGCGACGCGCTTCGGCTTGCGCAATAATTTCATTGGCTTTGCCGCGTGCTTCGCGCAATACTTCGTTGATTTTGTCTTCAGCCTGTGCCAAATCTTTCTTGCTACGATCAGCCGCTGCCAGACCATCAGCAATTTTCGCCTGACGCTCTTCAATGGCGGCCATAATGCTAGGCCAACCGAATTTCATAACTACCCAAGCAACTGCGAAAAACGCAAAGCCTTGAATAAATAGTGTGATATTGATATCCATAACCTGCTCCAATTGGCGGACGGCACCATGCCATCCGCTAAATCACAATGCCAAAATTAACCGGCTAAGGTGTTGAGGAATGGGTTTGCGAAAATCAATAACAAAGCAATAGCAACACCAATCATTGGAATCGCATCAAGCAAGCCAGCAACGATGAATAATTTGGTTTGCAACATTGGGGTCAGTTCTGGCTGACGCGAAGCACCTTCCAAGAATTTACCACCCAAGATAGCGAAGCCGATTGCGGTACCCAATGCGCCTAAGCCAATTAAAAGTGCTGCGGCGATTACTGTCATACCCATTACATCAGCGATAAGATTAATGTTTTCCATGTTGCTCTCCGTGTATTGCAAGTTAAGTTAAAAAGTGAATAGTAAATTTAAAACAAAAAACGAAATAAGATTAGTGCTTTTCTGCCGCCATACTCAAATACACTACAGTCAACATCATAAAGATAAATGCTTGCAGAGTAATGACCAACACGTGGAAGGCCGTCCAAACGAATCCGGCAATAAATTGAACAGGCATCATTGCATAGGTTGACAATGCGGTAAGCGAAGAACCAAGCGTCATCACTGCAATTAGAATGAAAATCAATTCACCGGCATACATATTGCCGAACAATCGCAAGCTAAGTGAAATTGGGCGAACCATTTCTTCAATCAAACGCAATAAAAGGTTAGCTGGCGCCAGCAACACCATGCCTACTGGGCCAGTAGCATGGAATGGCGCAGTAAATATTTCTTTGGTGAACAGGCTGATGCCTTTGTGCGAAATACCGAAATAATGAATCAGCAAGAACACACCGAACGACATACCAAGCGTAGTATTAAGATCGGCAGTTGGTACAACGCGTAGATTGTCTTTGAAGCCCATGGCAGGGCCGGCGGAATGCCAAATACTCGGCAACAAATCAACTGGCACCATATCCATGAAATTCATTAGGAATACTAAGCAGAAGATGGTGACTGCTAATGGAGCAATAAGCTTGCTTTGTCCATGAAAGGTTTCACGAACCAAGCCATCAATTCCGGTTACTACCATTTCAAGCGCGCATTGCAGCTTACCAGGCACACCAGCTGTGGCGCGGCGCGATACATACAAAAAGAAACTCACGAACAAAATGCATATCAACAACAGGAAAAAAACACTGTCAACATTGATAATCATAAACTTGCTATCACCAATATGCCATTGCAAATGATCCAAATGGTGCTGAATGTATTCGGTCTGACTTCCACTTTCTTGTTCAGCTGCCACGTTTCACCCTTGCATCAAAATAATTAAATAATTGTATAACTACTAAAGAAACTATCACGCCCAGCACTGCCATCATTGGGGCCGCATTCAAATACTTTGCAAAAACAAGCATTAACGCGATAACCAGAAACCACTTCAGCATAACGCTTAAAAAAAACCTTCCCAACCACACTGGCGCCGCATGCACGGAACCAGTAAATACAAGACTTGCCATAACAAAATGCGCCAGCGCGATAATGATCACGCCAAGTGCGAACGCTATTGCGTGTGCTCGGGTTGTAACTAGGCTACACACCACACCAATAGCAAATGCCATTAGTGATTGAATCATAAGTAAATTACGGTTGATTCTGCGCTGATTTATAAAATGTTTGAACATTTTTTAGCAACGAAAACCCTCGTTATTTACCCCTTAAATAATCTGCAATATTATAGCAAACTTCAGGGGTATTGCAATACAAAAACGCGCTTATCCAGAACTGTTTTGGAAATATTTCCCAATAAAAAACCCCAGTTCAATTGAACTGGGGTTTAGGGTAAAAACCCTGGCGATGACC
>ENA-OFCF01000006-OFCF01000006.1-metagenomes-genome-assembly--contig:-NODE-6-length-128849-cov-5.344480_pt1 | contig 128849 bp, 131 predicted proteins | sample MGYA00153387_OFCF01 | MGnify analysis MGYA00153387 | reverse complement strand
CCAGGTTGAAACCGGTTCGGCCATCACTTGGAAGTACCCGAGTTGCATATTGCGTGGCGATGATTCCACCGGCGAGTTTTATTCGGTCGCACTCACCCATCACAAACAACAAGCCGACACCGGCACCAAAATGATTCATCTTGGCAAGCGGACAAAATCGAAAATTATTTCCAAGGGAATTTCTGCCGGTCGCGGACAAAATACCTATCGCGGTTTGGTCAAGGTAGAAAAATCGGCGGAATCAGCGAGAAACTATACGCAATGCGATTCGCTGTTGATTGGTAAAAAATGCGGCGCGCATACTTTCCCCTATATCGAAGTGAAAAATTCGACAGCAACAGTGGAACATGAAGCCACCACCTCCAAAATTTCCGATGATCAACTATTTTATTGCCGCTCCCGTGGCATCAGCCAGGAAGACGCAGTGTCATTGATCGTTGATGGCTTCTGCAAACAAGTCTTCAAGCAATTGCCGATGGAATTTGCGGTGGAAGCCAAAAAGCTTATGGAAGTCAGTCTGGAAGGCGCGGTTGGTTAACCGGTAGGAGCGCCGTTAGGAGCGAAAGCTCTACGACAGACATTATCGCAGACCATTCGCGCCTAAAGGCGCTCCTACAACGACTCCATAAATCATTAAACAAATATTGCAGAACACAAAATGTTAAAAATCGAAAATCTCCACGTCCGCGTTGCCGGTAAAGAAATACTGAAAGGCCTTTCACTCGAAGTGAAGGCTGGCGAAGTGCATGCCATCATGGGCCCAAATGGTGCCGGCAAATCCACGCTCGGCAATGTGCTGGCCGGTCGCGAAGGCTATGAAGTGGTTGAAGGCAGCGTGAGCTATCAAGGCAAAAATCTGCTTGATCTTCAACCCGAAGAACGTGCTGCCGCAGGCGTATTTCTTGCGTTTCAATATCCGGTCGAAATTCCCGGTGTCAACAACACCTACTTCCTGCGCGCGGCACTAAATGCGCAACGCAAAGCGCGTGGTGAACAAGAAATGGATTCAATGGCATTTTTAAAATTGGTCCGGCAGAAACTATCGGTTTTGCATCTAAAAGACGAATTACTGCATCGCGCTGTCAACACTGGTTTTTCAGGTGGTGAGAAAAAGCGCAACGAAATTTTCCAACTGGCCTTGCTTGAGCCGAAACTGGCAATCTTAGATGAAACTGACTCAGGACTGGATATTGATGCACTGAAAGCCGTGGCTGCAGGCGTGAACCATATGCGCAGCCCCGAGCGCGCTTTTTTGATCATCACGCATTACCAACGCTTGCTCGACTTCATTAAACCTGATGTGGTGCATGTGATGAGCGAAGGCCGAATTGTTGCTAGTGGCGGGCCGGAATTGGCACTGCAACTTGAACGCGAAGGCTATGCCAGCATTGCTCAGAGCGCTCGCTGAGATGTCAAGCTTTCTTGATAGCCAAGCGGCGCAGTTAACGCAGCATGCTAATCCAGCGCTGCAAGCCTGGCGTGAAAATGCCTTAGCGCAAGCCATGCGCGTGGGCTTTCCGCATAATAAGCTGGAGCGTTGGAAATATGCGCCCATGCGCGCGCTAGCCACCAAATCGTACTCAGCCGTTGTCGGCGAAACTGACAGCATTGATGTTGCGCAACTGCCCCCCGCACCGCGCATCGTGTTTGTTAATGGGCATTTGAATACTGAGCATACCGATACGCGCGAACTTAATGGCGTGCAAGTGCATGCTTTGGCTGATGTATTACAAAGCAAAGATGAGCGGCGCTACAATTTCTTCGGGCGGCTGTTTTCTGACCTAGACGCGCCTTTTGCTTCATTGAACACGGCACTGGCAGAACATGGCGTGTTGATTGAAGTGGCTGAACAGTGTGTTATTGAAACGCCACTGCACCTTGTTTTCATCAATAATAGTCAGGTGCAAAGCGGGCAGTATTTACGGCACTTAATTGAATGCCGAGAGCACAGCCAATTGCGTTTAATTGAACATCATTTTAGCATTGACGAAAACACCGGAATGAGCAATCATTTGATGCACATCCACCTGAAACCGCATGCGCAACTCACCCATATTCGTATTCAGCGCGAAGCCCCACAAGCCATTCAATTTTCACGCAGCGATGCAGTGATTGCTGGGCACGCGAGCTACCAGCGGCTTGATATTGAAACCGGTGCGCATTTTTCGCGCCATGAATTAAACATAGATTTACAAGGCGAGCATGCCCAAGCCCACGCTGCTGGCGTGCTATGGAGCACTGGTAACAGCACCCTGGATACCCGTTTAGTGGTGCGCCACCAAGCACCTAACACCGAATGCAAACTGCTATGGCGCGGCTTGGCAGATGATAAAGCGCGGGTCAATTTTTATGGCGGCATTAGTATAGAAAAAGGTGCCGATGGCGCGAATGCTGCATTATCTAATAAAAATTTATTACTCAGCAAACAAGCACAAATCAATACACAGCCGGCATTAGAAATTTACGCCGATGAAGTTAAAGCCGCGCATGGCGCAACGGTTGGGCAACTCGACACTGCTGCTTTGTTTTATCTGCGTAGCCGTGGCCTGCCCAAAGAACAGGCCGAAAAGCTGCTCAGCCAAGCATTTTATGCGGAAGCATTGGACAGCATAAACGATGAATCCTTGACTAAGCAGATACTTCCTTATCTCCCGCAAATTCTGCAGCGTGACCAGGATAATTTCGTATGAGCCATACAACAAACTGGGCACAAGTGCGCAATGATTTCCCGATTTTGACGCGCACCGTGCATGGCAAACCTTTGGTGTATCTGGATTCCGCCAATACCGCTCAAAAACCCAATGCAGTAGTTGATGTAACTGATAATTTTTACCGCCAACATAATGCCAATGTCTCACGTGCTGTGCACCAACTTGGCGCGGAAGCCACTGAAGCCTATGAAAGTGCTCGAAAAAAAATCGCGACATTTTTCAATATTCACCCGAATGATTTGATTCTTACTTCTGGTACCACGCAGTCCATCAATCTAATCGCTTATGCTTACGCTTTGCCACGCCTGCAGAAAGGCGATGTGATTTTAGTTAGTCGTATGGAACACCATGCCAATATGGTGCCTTGGCAATTAATTGCCGAACAAACTGGCGCGCTTATTGTGCCGGTTGAAATTACTGCGCATGGTGAGCTGGATTTAGCTGCACTTAAATTGCAACTAAAAGCGCCGGTAAAAATACTGGCCTTAACACATGTCTCGAATGTATTGGGCACCGTTAATCCGATTGCGCAAATCTGCGAATGGGCACGCAAAGCCGGCATTGCCACGGTGATTGATGGCTCACAAGCTGCGCCGCATATGCCAGTAGATATTACTAGCTTAGGCTGCGACTTCTACGCCTTTACCGGGCATAAAATGTGCGGGCCAACTGGCACGGGCGGCCTATGGGCCAAACGCGAGCACCTGCATGCTATGCCACCATTTTTCGGTGGTGGCGAAATGATTCGTGAAGTACGTTTTGAAAAAACTACCTTTAACGACCCACCGCATAAATTCGAAGCCGGCACACCAAATATTGCCGGGTTCGTTGGGCTTGGTGCGGCTATTGATTACTTAAGTGCTCTGGGCATGCCAGCCATTGCCGAACGCGAACAAGCTTTATTGGCGTATGCCACCCAGCAGCTTCAGTCAGTCAGCGGTTTGCGCATCATCGGTGAAGCTTCACACAAAGCTGCTGTTATTTCCTTCTTAATTGATGGCACACATGCACATGATTTAGCGACCTTGCTTGATCTACAAGGCATTGCTGTGCGTTCTGGCCACCATTGCGCGCACCCATTGATGCAGTTCTATGGCGTGCCAGCAACTTGTCGCGCTTCGTTCGCTTTTTACAACACCGAAGCTGAAATTGATGCGCTGATTATTGCTATTGAGAAAGTTAGGAAAATGCTGGGATGAGCACTGCCATTGCCTTTCATCACGCGCAATTAAGCGATATTCCATCGATTGTGTACTTGGTTGAATCGGCTTACCGCGGCGAAGCCAGCCGCGCTGGCTGGACCACCGAGGCCGATTTTCTGGAAGGCCAGCGCATTGATGCACAAAGTGTGCAGGCCGATATCGAGAAACTCGATAGCGTGATTGTGTTGGCGTATTATTCGACCGCTTCGACAAGCTCAGCGACCAATCTAGCTGTTGCTGAAATACTTGCCTGTTGCCATCTGCAAAAAAAACAAACAGCTTGCTACTTCGGTATGTTTTCGGTGAATCCAACTCAGCAAGGTGCTGGGATAGGGAAATTGCTGATTCAAGAAGCTGAGCGAATTGCAAAATACGATTGGCTGTGCAGTCACATGGAAATGACGGTTATTGATATTCGCCATGAACTGATTGATTTTTATTTGCGTCGCGGCTATGCCCGCACAGGCAAACATCTGCCCTTCCCATATGGCGATGAGCGCTTTGGTATTCCGCTGCGCAACGACTTACGTTTCGAAATCCTAGAAAAAAACCTTGTATGATTAATGCCCAAATGAACGACTTATCGCAATGGCAAGAAGTATGCGCGCGCTCCGAATTGCTGGCCGGTGAACACACCGTGTGTTTTGATGGTGACACCGCGATTTTAGTCTGTAATATCGACGGTGAAATTTATGCGCTAGAAGATAAATGCACTCACCAAGATTTTGAACTTAGCCCTGGCAAGCTTGAAGGCGCAGAAATTGAATGCGTTTTGCATGGCGCTAAGTTCGATGTACGAACTGGCGAAGCCTTGTGCGCGCCGGCATATACGGCCGTGGCAAAATTCCCAGTACTGGTCGCCAATGAAAAAATATATACCCGCGACGACCGTTAAAGCTCAGTAATTTTCAACCATAGCGCTTCGCCAGCACCTTCAATAATTAAACGCTGTGAACTGTCATTGGGTTTCAGCCAGAGTGCATCGCCGGTTTGGATTTCCGGGCTATCGGCATCCAATTTAATCCTGCCATGACCAGATAAAAAATACACCAGCCAACTGGTTTTAGGCTCAGCAATACACCAAATGCTGCCGTGCATGGCGCGCCTTTCAATGTGTATATTGAATTTATCTGCCTGCCAAATGGCATTGAAATCAGTAGTTGGGCCATCCAATAATTGCGCTGAAAGTATTTCATCACCTGAAAAAATTGCACTTGAATATGGCGGCATTAGTTCAACCGAACGATCTACAAAATCCAAGCGCATGCCCTCGCCGCTGAGCAAGGTTAAACTGCGCATACAGCCTGGAAAAAGTGAAAACGCGCCATCACTGGCTACATCTGCAATTGAAACTCGCCATTGCCATTCACCGCCAGAATCTGGAAAACGAAAAATCTCGTGCGTAACGCCGCCAGCATTCTTCCACGGCATACGGGTAAATTGACTGGCTGGGAAATGACGATAACTCATCTGCACAGTTTGGCACAAAAAAAACCCATGATTTAACTCATGGGCTGGACTGTGGCTGTTTAACAGCCCATGATTTAGGCATGGGCTAGGAGTTGCCTCAACGGCTAACCTTCACAGCCGCAGGTTTTACCGGCGCTTTGCCGCCTAAGCTGATGCGGCCAGTATTGCGTTGCAAGGTTGCTGGGCCAATACCTTTCACATCGGCAAGCGCGCTAACGCTTTTAAAGGCACCGTGTGCTTTACGGTAATCAACAATGGCCTGTGCCTTGCTTGGGCCAATGCCCACCAAAACACGATCCAGTGTTACAGCGTCGGCTGAATTGATATTGACGACTTGATTGGTTGGTGCGGCGGCCATTGCCATGTTGCTTAAGCAAAGGGACAAAGCTAAAACTTTAATGAGTTGCGATAATGATTTCATGTGATGCTCCTTAGGTGGGTTGTGCTGACGTTTGTCAGTGAGAACAGTGTCGCTGTTTGGCTGCAATAAAATTAGCCGACAATATCGACGCGTGTTGTAAGCTCAGGCTGAATGTGCTGTCAGAAATTTCTGACACTGGTACACTAAGGTCTTTAAAGACACGGGTGGATTATGGATAATCAGGCGCTTTCAGAATTTGTTGCCGGTCGCTGGGATCAAGACATCGTTGCGCAACTGGTTGAATACATTAAAATCCCCAACAAATCGCCGATGTTCGATGCGAATTGGCAGGCCAATGGCTTTATGGACCAAGCCACCCAACAATTTTCCGACTGGGCCTCAGCACAAAACATTAAAGGCATGCAGGTTGAAATTGTCCGGCTTGAAAACCGCACACCATTAATTTTTATCAGCATTGATGGCCAAGGCGATGATTGCGTGCTGATGTATGGCCATTTGGATAAACAACCAGAAATGACCGGCTGGGATGCTGATTTGGGGCCGTGGATTCCGGTTATCAAAGGCGATAAATTGTATGGCCGTGGTGGCGCGGATGATGGCTATGCCTTATTCGGCTCACTAACCGCCGTTGCTGCCTTGCAAGCGCAAAATATTGCCCATTCACGGGTGGTGGTCATGATTGAAGCCTGTGAAGAATCTGGCAGTTATGATCTTCCATATTATGTGGATCATTTAGCTCAGCGCATTGGTAAACCCAGCTTAGTGGTTTGCTTGGATTCAGGCTGCGCTAACTACGAGCAACTGTGGTGCACTACTTCCCTGCGCGGTTTAGCAGGTGGCAATCTGCGTATTGATGTGCTCAGCGAAGGCGTGCATTCTGGCGATGCATCCGGCATTGTACCATCCAGCTTTCGTGTGTTACGGCAGCTTTTATCACGTATTGATGATCAGGAAACGGGTCAAATCAATTCACCTGAATTAAATGTGACGATTCCTGCACAACGCATGCAGCAAGCACAACGCGCCGCAGAAGTATTGGGCAACGATGTATTCGACAAATTTCCGTTCATGCCTAATATGCAGCCGATGAATACCGATCTTGGCGAACTCATTCTAAATCGCACATGGCGCCCCGCCTTATCGATTACCGGTATAGACGGCATTCCAGAGCTCAATAATGCGGGCAATGTGTTGCGGCCATTCACCGCAGTGAAAGTTTCCTTGCGCATCCCACCAATGCTTGACCCAGATGCAGCAGGTAAGTTTCTGAAAGAATGCTTGGAGCACAATCCGCCGTACGGCGCAAAAGTGAATTTTGAATTGGAGAAAGCTTCAACTGGTTGGAATGCTCCCGAACTCGCGCCGTGGCTTGAAGCGGCTATTGAGCAGGCAAGCCAAGCCAGTTTTGGTGCGCCGGCCATGTATATGGGCGAAGGTGGCACCATTCCATTTATGGGTATGTTGGGCGAAAAATTCCCGGGCGCACAATTTATGATTACCGGCGTGCTCGGCCCGCATTCAAACGCGCATGGCCCGAATGAATTCCTGCATATTCCCACTGGTAAGCGTGTTACTGAAGCGGTGGCGCATGTGGTAGCAGCGCATTTTGAAGCCAGTCAAAAGGGCCTTACAAAAGGTGTGCATGTGCATGCAGGCCAAGCAGCATTCGGAGATCATGGCTGTTGTTAATGGATTTGCAAGAGCCTACAAAAAGCCAGTCAAGCCCAATCGCTGTGTTCCGGCGCGTACTTTCGGAAGCGCCGCGTAAAGGATTTATCTGGCTATTGGCTTTGATGTTGCTCACCTCATTGCTCGACAGCGTGGGTATTTTATTACTCGTGCCGATGTTGGAAAGCTTGAATCAAAGCGCCGGCTCTTCGAATCAAATTATTGATGGCTTACGCACTTTTTTCAATTTTTTCGGCTTGGGATTCACGCTCGAAAACTTGCTTATTATTTTCTTTATTCTGGTTTTAATGCGTTCGGCTTTGTCTATCATCAGCATCAAGCAAAACACACGCTTTCAAAATGAATTAGTCGATAAAGTACGCAGACGCTGTTATAGCGCATTAATGAATGCCAAGTGGCGCTGGTTGGTGGCTGGCCGACGTAGCGACCACGCCACGACGCTGATGAGCGAAGTAGATCAAGTGGGTACCGGCGTATTTTTCGGCATTCAATTAATCAGCACCGCAATAACCATGCTGGCTTATTTTGCTGTGGCATTCAGCCTATCTTGGGTTGCCTGCTTAGTGAGCGTGCTCACTGGCATTATTATTTTTCTATTGCTTCGAAAACTGCGCCGACAAGCCAGAACATTGGGTGAACAACAAGCTGTTGCCGAACGCGCCATGATGGGCAATGTGCAGGAAAGTTTAGCGGGCATCAAACTCGCCAAAATTTTAGGCGCTGAGCAAACCTATCTGCAACGTTTTGATTCGCACATGAAATCAATTCGCGAACAAGCCATCGTATTTCAAATAAATCACACCCGTGCCCATGCATGGTATCAAATTGCTGGTTCTTTTTTATTGGCCTGCTTTTTATATTTAGGCATCAAAGTATTATTTATTCCAATGGCCACCTTGCTAACTTTGGTATTTATATTTAGCCGCTTGTTGCCAATGTTTTCCAGCACGCAACAACAATTTCAATATTGGCTACACGCCTTGCCCGCTGTTGAACGTTGCTATCAGTTGATTGAGCAAGCCGAAGCGCATTCCGAACCTCTCAGCGATAATGAGCCACCCACGGCGCGTGTTGAGCATTGCATTGAATTAGTGCAAGCAACGGTTCGTTACAGCGATAGAAATGAACTGGCACTTGATGCGGTTTCATTAACTCTTAAAAGCAGAACCACCACAGCGGTGATGGGCGAATCTGGCGCAGGCAAAAGCACACTGGCCGATGTGCTGATGGGCTTGTTGGATTTAAATGATGGCCAATTGCAGGTTGATGGCAAACAAATAACCGGCGCGGCACTGCAAAGCTGGCGACATAGCGTGGCCTATGTGCCGCAAGATACTTTCCTGTTTCACGATAGTATTCGAAGCAATCTATTGTGGGGTAATCCACATGCCGATGAGCAGCAACTCAAGCATGCATTAACGCAGGCGGCTGCGGAGTTTGTATTTGAGTTACCGAAGGGTTTAGATACCGTAGTTGGCGATGGCGGTGTTTTGTTATCCGGCGGCGAACGTCAGCGCGTTGCACTAGCGCGGGCTTTATTAAAAAAACCGGCTTTGTTGATTTTAGATGAAGCCACCAGCGCCTTGGACCGCGCCAATGAAGCGCGCATTCGGCAAGCCATCGAAAATTTGCATGGCGATTTAACCGTGTTGATTATTGGCCACCGTTTGCCAACACTGGAACACGCCGACCACATTATTGTGATGGATAAAGGCCGCATCAAGGCGCAAGGATCCTGGCAGGATGTTGTCAATTATTTGTAGGGGCGAACCTATGTGTTCGCCCTGATGTTTCGTGCGTAATCTATTGGGCGAACACATGGGTTCGCCCCTACGTCGAAATTTTATTCAATACCGTATCGGCCAATGCATCAATGTTGTGTTGTTCGGTATGCAAATGCAATTCTGGGTTCAACGGCGCTTCATACGGCGAGGAAATTCCAGTGAAGTTGGGCAGTTGCCCCGCCCGCGCTTTGGCGTACAAGCCTTTCACGTCACGCTGCTCACATAATTCAATTGGCGTATCAACAAACACCTCAACAAATTCACCCTCGACAAACATGGCGCGCGCCATATCGCGTTCCGAGCGGAACGGCGAGATAAACGACACCAATACAATTAAACCGGCATCCACCATGAGTCTTGCCACTTCTGTCACACGGCGAATATTCTCAACACGATCGGCTTCGGTGAAGCCTAAATCTTTATTCAAGCCGTGACGGACATTATCGCCGTCTAATGCATAAGTGTGGTGATGGCTGGCCAGCAGTTTTTGTTCAACGCGATTGGCAATGGTTGATTTGCCAGAGCCGGATAAGCCAGTGAACCAAATACAACGTGGCGTCTGGGCTTTCATGGCAGCACGCGCCGTTTTATTGACGTCCATAGCCTGCCAATGAATATTGCCAGCGCGACGCAAGGCAAAATCAATAGTGCCGGCTGCTACCGTGGCGTTAGTTTGTCGGTCAATTAAAATAAATCCGCCTAAGGTTCTGTTTATGGCATATGGCTCAAAAGCAATGGCCTGATCCAAATTAATATTACAAACTCCGATTTCGTTAAGCTGCAAGGTTTTTGCAGCCAGCAAATCTTGGGTGTTGATATCAATTTTGTGCTTAATTTCGGTGACCGTGGCATTTACTGTTCGCGCACCGATTTTTAGCCAATAACCACGGCCTGGAATCAGTTCAGCTTCATCCATCCAAATAATATGTGCGGCAAATTGATCAGCCACTTCACACGGAAACTTAGCCGCCACAATCACATCACCGCGGCTAATATCCACTTCATCAGCCAAAGTCAGCATCACCGCTTGGCCACAAATGGCTTCTGCTAAATCGGTATTTTGGGTGATGATGCGCGCAATCGTTGAGCGCTTGCCAGACGGCAACACCATTACTTTATCACCGGGCTTAAAGGTACCTTGGCAAAGCGTTCCGGCAAAGCCGCGGAAATCTAAATTCGGCCGGCATACCCATTGCACCGGCATACGGGCGGGGACATCGATAAATTGTAGGGGCGAACCTGTGTGTTCGCCCGTGGTTTTATTCGAATTTTCATGTTCGACCATGTTTGCATCGGAATTATTGGGCGGACACGCGGGTCCGCACCTACCATCATTGTCGATGCTTTCCAAATACTCCAACACATTCGGCCCGCTATACCATGGCGTATGCACGGAGGCGCTGATTAGGTTGTCGCCGGTTAGTGCTGATATCGGAATGGCCTGCACCGATGAAATACCGAGTTGCTCGGCCAGTGTTCGGTATTGTTCAACAATGTGATTGAAAACGATTTCGTCGAAATTGACCAAATCCATTTTATTCACAGCCAGCAAAACATTTTTTATACCTAAGCGCGAGACAATGAAACTGTGCCGCCGTGTTTGCGTGAGCACGCCTTTGCGCGCATCAATTAGCACAACCGCCACATCAGCCGTGGATGCGCCAGTGGCCATGTTGCGCGTGTACTGTTCGTGGCCGGGACAATCGGCAACAATGAATTTGCGCTTTTCGGTTGCGAAGAAACGATACGCCACATCGATAGTAATGCCTTGTTCGCGCTCAGCGGCAAGGCCATCAACCAACAAAGCAAAATCCATCGCCGCGCCTTGCGTGCCATGCTTGGCGCTGTCTTGCTCTAAGGCTAACAGTTGGTCGTCGAATAAGCCTTTGGTGTCGTGCAATAATCGCCCAATTAAAGTGCTCTTGCCATCGTCCACACTGCCGCAGGTGATGAAGCGCAGCAGGGATTTGCTTTCGTGTTGCTGCAGGTAAGCTTTGATGTCGGTGTTCATCAGAAATAGCCTTCCTGTTTTTTCTTTTCCATGGAAGCCGATTGGTCGTGATCAATCATCCGGCCTTGCCTTTCCGAAGTGCGCGCCACCAGCATTTCAGAAATGACCGCTTCCAAAGTATCGGCATCCGATTCAATTGCGCCAGTGAGTGGATAACAGCCGAGTGTACGGAAGCGAACTTTTTTCAACATCGGCACTTCGCCCACATGCAGCGGCATACGGTCATCATCAACCATAATCAAGCCGCCGTCGCGCTCCACCACTGGCCGCTCAGCCGCTAAATATAATGGCACCACCGGAATTTTTTCACGGTAGATGTAAAGCCAAATATCGAGTTCGGTCCAATTTGAAATCGGGAATACCCGCACGCTTTCGCCTTTTTTTATGCGGGTGTTATACACATCCCAAAGCTCGGGGCGCTGCGATTTCGGATCCCAGCGATGTTGGGCATTACGAAACGAAAAAACCCGTTCTTTAGCGCGCGATTTTTCTTCGTCGCGACGTGCGCCACCAATGGCGGCATCGTATTGACCGATATCTAGTGCTTGTTTTAAGCTTTGGGTTTTCATCACATCGGTATGCACGGTGGCACCGTGGCTGAACGGATTAACACCTTGCGCCAAACCATCTTGATTTATGTGCACCAAAAGCGACACGCCATAGCGTTCAGCAATAGTTTCGCGGAAGCGGTACATGTCTTGAAACTTCCAGGTGGTATCGACATGCAACAATGAAATGGGCGGTTTTGCCGGATAAAACGCTTTGGCTAGTAAGTGCAGTAGCACTGCACTGTCTTTGCCAATCGAATACAACATGATGGGATTCTTGAATTCTGCAGCCACTTCCCTAAAAATATGGATACTTTCTGCTTCCAGACGATCAAGGTGTGATAATGCATTCATGCTTTGTTTTTTCTCAGATTTTCATCATTTTACGGCAATAATTCAGACAAGTGTTATTAAACGGCCGTTCAGCTTATGACTTGATTGCATGTAAAAATACAGTAAGATTATGCATGTTCCCTACATCTCTGGAGATGTGCCATGAAAGTCCGTTCAATTGCATTCGTTTTAGCTGCCGCATTGTTTTCAAGTGCTGCCATGTCTGAAGCACCCGCTTGCCCAACCAATATGGCCAAGACTGAATGTGTGTATTTCAAAGAAGGCTATGCAGTTGCTCTTGAAGATGCAAAAGCTAGTTTAAGCAATGCCTATCAACGCCACGAAGATTCGTATGATTCACGTTTTGAATCGGCCTTTTCTAAAGGCTATGAGCAAGGCTGGAAAGACGCGAAAGCGAAGAAATAATTCGCTCCACACGTCAAGCTTTAATCCCCCTAAGTCCCCCTTTCAAAAAAGGGGGATTATAGTTGGTAGACTGCTAAATTCCTCCCTTGCTTGGAAGGGAGGTTGGGAGGGATGCATTGGCAAACACCGCCACTACAGTAAATTCATCAAAGGCGTAGCCGCCGCTTACCTGCACCGGGCCAGAGCAGACCCACGCATGTGCCTTGAGTTTTGCTTCAGGATCTTTCGCTAAACCATAGTGAATGCTATACGGCACCGAAAACACCGCCAGCAACACCCTCGCCGCTATGGCTTGCGCCTGGCAGTTGGCATTCCATGGTGCCAGCGTTGATGACATACGCACAGCACGGCCGATGCTCAGAGCATGCGCCTGTTGCTTGTCGTTTAACAATGGGATGAATGCCACAATGCCGTGGTGTTGGCCAAGATGTGGCGCAAAAAATTTAAACGGCACGCACAACACGAGCAACCTTGCCACGCCGGTTAACAACCAAGCCGGAACAAGCAAACATTGAGTCATGAAACTCTGGTTGAACAAGCTATTGAGTTTGCGAATCAGCGGCATAGGCTCAAGCTAATTGCGCTATACCTCGAGCAAGCATGTCGGCAACGAATTCTTGCACATCAGCGCTGCATTGCTCATCAGACACTTCGTATTCAGTAGAGATAACCTCAATCAATTCGGCAATACTTTTTGGCTGATCGATTAAATCCCAGATGCGTGTTGCAATTGGGTTTAAGCCAAAATATGCGCCTTTTTCAATGCTCATCATAATCGCTTCGCCGCCAATTTCGGCGCTCAGCATGTCGTTGTGGCGGATGATTTTTTGGCTGAGTTCTATTTGCATAGTGCGTATAAATCCGATTCAAGGGTTTTTGTTAATGTTGTCAAGTATAAACTGAACCAATTCATTAATGCGGAAACCGGATTGCGGTCTTTGAATTTTTGCCATATGAATACCACCAGCCAACTTCGCTACCTGCTGCAAATGCTGTGGCTTTAATTCCATCGCATCCAAAAAATGCACGCGGTAGGTGTTGTCGTGCAAGGGCTCAAAACGGCTCATACCTTCATATGGCAAGCAAGCAAAGTCCTCGTTCACCGACTCCAGCACATACACCCACTTCACCGGCAACGGCGTGTCGCAGAAGCGCTCGCCCAGCGGCACATTGTATTTGTCCATGTCCGGCATAATTCGGCGCAGGCCGTCTGTTTTAATGCCCATCTGCTGAGCGGTATCGCCCCATAGCTTGATACGCGGAAAGCCCGGCGTTGCCATGCCTTGCTCGGTAACCGGTACCACATCATCAGCTAGTAAGCGATAGCCATGTTGCAGGAAAGCCGCGGCTAAAGTCGATTTACCCGCGCCCGAATCCCCCACACACACCAAACAACCGCCGTTCACTTCAATGGCATTGCCGTGAATGAGCAACAAGCCGCGCTGAAAAAGCAGTGCGCCAAGTGCGGAACCAAGCAGAAAAACACGGATACTTTCTTCATCAACCTCTGGATAGGGCTCAATAATGATTTCCTTGCCGTGCCTTATCCAGTAGCGGGCAACCTCTTCAACATCCAACCAAAATTCGCTTTCTATAGATTGTTCATACATATCTTTCGATAGCGGATCAATACCATCATTAGGCACTAAACCATTGATTATAAATATATCTGGCTCGGCACTTTGGTCAGCTGGCAGGCACTCAGGTAAAAGCCAATCGCTCTCGGCGATAAGCCCATACAAATGGAATTTAGGCATTCAAACACTCTTCAAAATAGATATAAATAAAATAACCCTTGCTAATTTCTGTGATGAAGTTGACATATTCTTGCTAAATCTTTAACATGCGCAGTAGTAGTTTAAATCAATCTGCGGGGAACAAATGCAAACTTCGATCAAGAAATCATATATTAAACCAGCAATTGTTGAGCTGACTGCTGATTTAACCAATCAAGGTCCTTCGACAAAGACTTTATCACCATCATCTGAACAGTCATCGATGGTTATGGGGGCGCAGCCGTCCTAACTGCTTTGTGTATGTTTTGTAAAAAACCAACGGAAACGTTGGTTTTTTTATTGTTCCTCATCCAGCCATGCTGCAAGATTGTCGAGTCTATATAGGTATTCCTCTAGAGCAAAATGGATGTTCGACCCTTTCCAGTCTTCGCTCAAGCCGTGCTTGACCATTAATTGTATTTTAGCCACATCAACGATTTGCAATAACTCACTCGGTAATGAATTGGCCACGTTAAGCAGCTGATTTAATAGTGGCGCATTGCTGGCTGCTTCCGCCGCCTCGATTATCGATGTGCAGCCCATATCTTTTGTTGGCTTCCAAGCAACCCTTTCAGCACTGGCATCCGCCACAGCCATTCGGTGTAAATATCGGTCGGTGCCGCCCTCGCCGGTCTTCCATATGCTAGGTGTGGATAACCATTGCTGAATTAAACGCTGATCCAAAAGCGGCCAGACATATTCAACGCCGTAGTTTGCTGCTGTGAGTGTGCAGGCCTGCAAACGCGATTGCGGACAGCTTTGTGACACCAAATTAATCACCGCCTTGTTGACTGTGCGAAATCCTTGCTCGTAAGTACAGGCGGCAATATAGGCATTTTGCAAGTCATATCGGCTAATCATATCGGCACGAAGGAACTGATACTGCCACCTGTGCATTAGAGTATTTAAGGTGTTTGCTGGTTCCGTAACATTCAAAGCGATTTTGATAAAACGCATGATGCGCATCGGCAATGCGCCTGGCAATATGTTCCATAAGCCGCGGTAATTACCCTGATCGAACATTTCAAATCGGGCAATCCTTCCACCCGGATAAGTGACCGCCTCATCGCCACCAAACCCTGAATACAGCACGTGAATGCCTTGTTGCTGGCAAAGCTCATAAAATGGTACGTGGAACGAGCCATCCGGATGTTCCTGCGGATAACCATGAATAAGGTGTTCGCGTCGGCGCATTTCTGGCCAATGGCTTTCGCTGTTATTCGACACAAGGTATGTGTGTTTCATTTTGTACTTCATAGCTGTTGCCATGATGTATTCCGGCTCTAATTGTTCACGGCAAAAGCCCATGCCATAAAGATGTTCGATATCCGCACCGAGCTGCTGGGCAATTTCAGCGGTAATACTGCCTGAATCTAGCCCGCCGGAATTTTCAGTGCCTATTTTTTCATTTATTGGCATCCTGCACGACACAGCTTCCTGCCAGATTAATTTATATGCCTGCAACCAAATTGGATTACGTATTTTTTCAATGGCGGCATTATCTACAAACTGGTGGTAACGCCGAAGATTTAATGTTCCATCTGCATGAATTAATAGGCTGTGCGCGCAGGGCAGTTTTTTAATTTCTTCATAGGCGGTATCAGTATGACTGTGGCTGAGATCTAATAAATATTCTGCCATCCATTTTTGACTGCGGGTCAGAGTTCCGATTTTTAACGGTTTAAATACCGCTGCTGTATTTGCAAAAAAAATACCATGTTCATCAATGCGGTAATACAGTGGCTTCACGCCAATCACATCGCAAGCTAGAAATACTGTTCCACTATGAGAGTTTGTTATTGCAAAAGCAAAATCACCGATTAATTTCTCTGGGCAGTATTCGCCCCACTTCAGCCAAGCTAATACAATCAGTTCGTCGTCTGACGCATTTTTATTCGCGTTGAGTTGCTGTATTAAATCTTGGCGGTTATCTAATCTGCCCCAAAATACGATTGCAATGCCGCTTTGCTCATGCTGGTATATTTCTGCGGATATTGCACCATGACGAGTAGCTACTTGAACCAGTATTTGGCGATCAGATTGCAAGCAATCTCGGGGACTCTCCAGCCTGAAGGGCGCTAAGGCAGCCATAATTTGCTCTGGATTACACCAAACGTTTATGGGCAGTTTTTTACTGATTAAACCTGCGAACACGCGATAGTTTTCCTTTCCAATTTTATTTCGATATTATTAATTTCGGCATTAAGTCAATGCTTGAAAGCGGCTTTCCAGACATTCATCCACCGTTCTCAATTCCAGTAATTTCAGCAAGTTCAGGCACATCAAAGAGCCGAGCCCAGTTCTTCGACTTTATGAGCTCGCCGGTGCCTTTAGGAATGTAGTGGAAAAAAAGTAAATTACAGAAGCCGCGTGTGCTCGTTTGCGGTAGCGCATCTCGATAATGATATTGACTGCTACCGGCGAAAAAAATAGCATTTCCGGGTTCAAGAATCTTTGATTCAAACCTTAATTCCGGGTCATTTTTAATTGCTTGCTGCCAGTCCAAGCCAAGATCTCGACGAACCTCGGGCCACGCAACAATCTGGCTGAAATGAATTGGCCATGGCTCACTTTGATCGATACATATATCCAAGGTCCATTTTGCCGATGGTGCATCCATATGCGGCTCGCAGATTCCCAATCGAGTATATAGGGAGAGGAAGTTGTAGCAAGGTTCCAAGTCTTCTTCGGCAAGCTCGGAAACCATGTCGGTAAGTTCAGCCTGCATTTTCAAAAATACTGGATGGTCATGCACCACAAAGCGACCAAAACGCTTGACTTCATGCAGTTCCATTTTGTTCATCGAAATTTTATTTATGGTGTTTCTGACCAGAGCCAATTTTTCCGGATTAAGTAGCCCCTTGAGTTCCTTAACCATGAAATCAGGTCTTGTTCGCAGCACATTGAATCGTCCCACAAACTCATCAAGTTTTGACGGGCAGATTCTGGAAATCAGCTCCTTAGCGTCCAGATATTTGTTCAGCCAGACTGAATCGTACCAATGAATTTTAGCTTCCATTCATTCAACTTTATAATTGTTTGGGCCCAGACTATAATATCAGTTTATTTGTCAAAACCTTTTTGTTCCGTAAGTACTGACTTTGAAACAAAACATTCGCTTAGCTTCGAATCGTTGTTTAAGACTTTACACATGAAATTTTACTTTGAAAGTCAATTTATTGTTACCTATGCATATTAAATCAGATAACCCAATAGTTCAGCAACAACTTGAGTTCATTGCCAACACCGTTCTTGAAAACGGCGGAACAATCCATCCCGAATTATGCATTACACATCAAGCCGAGCGACTTTGGATCAGCTGTACCAGCGATGTGGATGGTAGTGCTTTGTTGATTATTCCCGATGCATTATTTATTCCTGTTACCCATTTAGAATGGACTGGCGAAAACGGCGTTCTTGGCTATACGGGCGATACTTCGCAATTAAGCCCAGTTCAGCAAAACTTATTGGACGCGATGGTGGGCCTGTATAACGCCACCAACAAAATCACGCGAGTGGCCGATTGTTTCCCCGCACAACTATTACCTGCCGACCCAGAACTGCTGGCTTGGCTGATGGCCGCGCGCCCTGAGTTTGAACTACCTAAATCAGATCCAGCCAGACAGTTTATTTCAACTCGCCTCAATGAGCACTCAGCACATGTTGAGAAGGTGGAAGGCAGTGAGGAAGAGGGCGAATCGATTGGTTATTTAATGCCATTAATTGATTTATTGAATCATCACCCTTACGGACCAAAATACCAACGCACTGAGCAAAAAGCTTGGCTGATTGCTTTTGAAAAGCCTAATCCGGGTTCAGACGAATGTTTTGTGCGCTACAACAAAGCTGATGGCTTAAACAATGCCTTATGGCACACGTACTGCGAAACCCATACGCGCTGTGTTGCTAGCGTTAGTTGCTTATTGCAACATCCTGAACTGGGGCCTGTTCAAATTAAAGGTACCAATGCCAGCCGCAACAAAGTCAATGCACCACGCCTGTTGCCGAACGAACCGATTCTGACCCTGCAAGATTTAGTTTTAGAACAAGACATGCTACCAGCCCTACGCACACTGCTTGGCTTAGCAGTGCGCTCAAAACGCCGCGATTTAAAACAAGCTCAAGCGGAAAGTGTCGCTGATGAAGTAATTGTGTTATTGGTTGAAGCCAATAAAATCAAATATGCCAAGCTATTGGCCTTGTGTCAAAAAGACACCGAACTATTTCCGTTGCGAACGCTTTTCGGGCAAGTGGCTAGCCATCAGTTGCAATTATTAAGCAACTTCTGAATGCCCAATCCCCCTGCGCTGCGCGCTTTCCCCCTTTCATGAAAGGGGGATTTTTTCCCTTACTTAACTGGCTTGCCGTCAATGTCTAATACAGTGATTGGGCCAATATTCAATGCAGCGATTTTATCTTTGATTTTTGACAGATCGCCAATCACCAACCACGTTAAAGACTTGGGATTGAAGTATTGAGAAGCCACCGCCTGAACATCGGACGGCGCTAAGCCATTGACTTCAGCCAGACGTGTTTCAACATAATTATCTGGGCGATTGTAACGCAAGTTTGAGATAACTTGGTTACTCACTGCCGCCGCTGTTTCAAAAGAACCTGGCAACGAAAGAACTTGAATAGCGCGAATACGATCCACTTCGTCCTGACGCGCGCCCGCTTTGCCACTGGCATATTCACTGAACTCACGCGACATTTCCGCCATCGATTCAGCAGTTTTATCAATTTGCACGCCAGCCGAAGCAGTCCACATTCTTTGGCCTACCGCATTTGGCATACCACTACCCGCACCATACGACCAATGTTTGTCTTCACGTAAATTCATGTTTAAGCGCGAGGTGAAATCGCCGCCAAACACACCATTAGCAAACTCCAGTTTTACCGCCACTGGGTCCGATGATGCAGGGGCTAATTGCGCAGCATAAATATTGGCCTGCACGGCGCCGGGCTGATCAATCAAGAAAACGCGGGCTTGTTGCATTGCCGCCTGATTGCTTGGAACAGCAATAACCGATGCAGCACCCGGCACTTTCCAATCACCTAAATGCTTCTGAAGCAAGGGCACCAACTCTTTCAAGGTGGTATTGCCGACAATCACCAAGGTGGCATTTTCGGGGCGAACCCAACGATTTTGATAAGCCAACATGTCTTCACGTGTTATCGATTTAATGGCAGTTTCATAGCCTGAGCCAGATCTCGGCTTCGCATAAGGATGATTCGCATCAAACAATAAGCCCGGCAATATGCGTGTGCCTAATGATTGCGGGCGCGCTTTTTCCTGTTGTAAGCCAGCCAAGCGTTGTGCACGTACCCGCTCCAATTCGGCCGCATCAAAACGCGGACGCTGCAACATATCGGCGTACAAAGCCAGTGAATCATTTAGGTTTTCTTTCAATGCCGACAACACTGCTGTGCCGCCATCCAAGCCTGCACCAGCGCCCAGGTTTGCACCCAATTGCTCAGAGCGGCTTCTAAATGCAATCGTATCGTATTGGCCGGCACCTTCGCTGAGCATGCCCATGGCATAGTTTGCTAAGCCTTCTTTGCCAGCCGGATCACTTGCAAAGCCGCCACCGAGCACCAGGTTCATTTGCACCACAGGCACATCATGGCGCTCAGCTAATACAATCTTCAATCCATTCGACAACGTTGCACGCTGTAAATCAGGGAAATCGAGCAATGGAAATGTGCTTGGAATTTGCACGCCAGCACTGCGATCTAAATCTGATTTAACGGTTTTGTATTTACTGTTAGGCATGGGAATGGCTGCCATAACAGTTTTTACTGCGGGCGCTTCAACAATCGGTGTCACATCGCCCTTAACCACGGTTAGTGTATGATCGCCTTGGCTTAGCCACTTCACGCCAGCACTGCGTACTTGCTCGGCATTGACATTTTGGAATCGCGCCAAAGAATCTCGGAAGCACCCAGCGTCACCGGTATATACCGCACACTCAGCAAGTACATCGGCCTTGCCACCAAAGCCGCCAATACGCTCAATACCACGAATAAAACCAGCGCGAACCACCGTGCGTGCTTGCATTAATTCTTCGGCGTTCGGGCCTTCTTTTAGCAATTTGTCCAATTCTTCCTGAATGGCCGCCTCCACTTTAGCTGGGTCAACGCCTTCTTTTACATCAGCGGTGATAATGAAGTTGCCACCCAGTTCGCTAATCTCTGCACCGGCACTGACGTTATCAGCGATTTTGTCACCCAACACCAAGCGCTTATCTAAACGTGATGAACCGCTGCCGCCAAGCACTAGGCCCAGCACGCTTAATTCATCGGCTGTTGCGGTGCCGTATTGTGGCGTGTTCCAAATTTTATAGATACGTGTTTGCGGCACGCGGTCAGTTAGCGTTTCACGCGTTGAAGTGTTGCGCGCGGCAATCATCGGCGGTAATTTCTTAATGGATGCAGATGCAGGAATTGCACCAAAATATTTCATTGCTTTTTGTTTGGCGGTTTTCAAATCGATATCGCCAGCCAAAACCAACACCGCATTGTTTGGGCCATACCAACTACGGAACCAGGTTTTCACGTCTTCTAGCGAAGCCGCATTCAAATCATTCATCGAGCCAATCACGCCATGCTGATACGGATGGCTGGCTGGATAGCTGGATTTTGACAAAGCATCCCACACGCGGCCATACGGCTGGTTTTCACCTTGGCGTTTTTCGTTTTGCACCACACCACGTTGCTCATCTAAGGCCGCTTGGTCAATCGCACCAAGCAAGTAGCCCATACGGTCCGATTCCATAAATAAAGCGGTGTCAAGCGCGGTGGTGGGCACGTTTTGGAAATAATTGGTGCGGTCGGTATTGGTGGTGCCATTTTGGTCGGTTACACCTACTTTCTTGAATGGCACAAAATATTCATCGCGGTGGTTTTCGCTGCGTTGAAACATCAAATGCTCAAACAAATGGGCAAAGCCACCCAAGCCTGCGGGTTCGTCTTTAGCACCCACGTGATACCAAATATTCACTGCCACAATCGGTGCTTTGCGATCGGTATGCACTATCACGCGCAGGCCGTTTGGCAAGGTAAATTCTTCATAGGCAATATCAACCGACGCTTTGCTAGACGCTGCCTGAGCATGTGGTACAAAAACCATAGAACCCGATAATGCCAAACCAAGTGCAGCAGCCAGAGCTGTAGTAGAACCTAAACGCATAAATCTTCCTTTAATGATAAACAGCGAATCGATAATGATAATGTAAATTGACACAACCTACACTAGGCCACAAGGCATAGTTAGAATGTGAAATTATAAAATGTGAAGGTAAAAATGCAAATTATGCGATATTTGGTGATAAGCGCTGGTTTAATGATGCTTTCAGCTACTTGCATGGCGGATTTTGTGGTGCGCTTTGAGCAAGGCAAGGCCTGGAACGCCGACAGAACCCGACTGATGTATACGGAGTCGCATTGGACTGCCAGTGAAAACAATATATTAAAAAATAGAACTGTCGTTTACCGTTGTGCTGATGGCACAGCGTTTGCGCGCAAAGAGATCAATTATAGTCGCTCCGCACTGGCGCCTGAATTCAGCTTTAACGATGCACGCTTAAACTACCAAGAAGGCCTGCGTTGGCAAAAAGAGCAGCCCGAGCTTTGGTTTGTTCGCAATGCGCAAAGACAGCAGAAACTGCTCAACAACTCGAGCAAACTGGTTGCCGATGCCGGTTTTGATGTGTTCGTTAAAAGCAATTGGTCTGCACTGAGTGCAGCGCGGCGGCAAAACTTGCAGTTCGCCGTTCCATCGCGTTTAACTAGTTATGGTTTTAACTTGCAACGAATTAACAGCCTGCCCTTCAATAAGGAACCTGCACAAAGCTTCAAACTAAGCGTTGATGGCTGGCTAGGGTTTATTGCTCCTAATATTGAAATTACCTATAGCGCGAACACTAAACGCTTGCTGCGCTTCAAAGGCTTAAGCAATATTCTGAATGATAAAGGCGAAAAGCCGGTCAATGTCATCATCGAATTTCCGCTACTCGATCAAATCGTTACCGCCAAAGAAAAATACCAGGCGCAAACTATTTTGCTAAAATCGTGCCAACTGAATTAATGCAAGGAACACATCGTGATTGATGTGATTTTATTCGAACCGGAAATACCGCCCAACACCGGCAACATCATTCGCTTGTGTGCCAATACCGGTGCGCGCTTGCATTTAGTTGAACCACTCGGCTTTGTTTGGGATGATGCGCGAGTGAAACGCGCAGGCTTGGATTACCACGAATTTGCTGATGTGAAGCGGCATGCGAATTACCAAGCATGTATTGCATTTCTAAATAATCCACGGGTTTTTGCGTTTAGTTCAAAAGCACAAACGCCATTTTATACGCCAGCCTATCAAGCCAATGATGCCTTATTGTTTGGGCCTGAAACGCGCGGTTTACCGCACGATGTTTTGCAAACGTTTCCTGAAAACCAACGCGTTCGCCTGCCAATGCAAGCCGGGCAACGTAGCTTGAATTTATCAAATACCGTGGCAGTGGCGGTGTATGAAGTGTGGCGACAACTGGGCTATGCAATCAACTCACCATAATTTAAGTGGTTTAAATAAATATACCTGAACGCATAGTTAACATCGCCGTTAATTCGTGGAACTTCCATGACTTTTGACCCTCCAAGTTGTGCGTCTGCAAATGCAGAATGAAGTGCTGTTTAGCATTTCCGCAATTTTTCTTATTAATTTTGGAGTCAACATGAAATCTACATTACTTGCTATTGCACTTTCTACCGCTGCTTTGTCTGCTCAAGCTGCCGATTTGGATTACAACACCGTACAAGCCACCTATAACAAAGTGGATGTTGGCGTGGGTAATTTAGACGGCTTCGGTGTGAATGGTTCATTCAAATTCAACGACAGCTTTTACGGTATTGCCGGTTACCAGAAGCTTGATGGCAGCGGTGGTGATCTTGATGAAACAAATCTTGGTCTTGGTTTTCGCAAAGCGATTAACGATAAAGCAGATTGGATCAGTGAAGTATCGTATGTGCGTGACAGCGCAGATGCGGGATCATTCGGTAGTGGCAGCGACAATGGCTACCGCGTTGCTACCGGTATTCGCGGCATGGCCACCGATAAGCTCGAACTGAGCGGCAAAATTAACTATACCGATGTAAATAATTTCGGTAACGGCATGGGTGCCGGTGTTGCTGCCACCTACAAACTGACCGAAAATTTTGGCCTGACTGCTGGCTACGATTTCTCGAAACGTGACAGCGAAGATTTGAATGGTTGGAATGCAGGCGTTCGCTTCAATTTCTAATTAGCCTTTTATGTCTGTTTTAAAGCCCCGCTTCGGCGGGGTTTTTTATTTATAGGTCTGCGCCAAAAAGTCCGTCGGGATACTCGGGTTTTTGTTCGCGTGAGAGCAACAGCTTCAGGCCTTCTTTTGGCGTGATCTGTTCATGCAAGACTTTATGCACTAAGGCCGAAATCGGTAAATCCATGCCAAAGCGATCCGCTAAACGCATCACTTCATCGCTGGTTTGGATGGATTCCACTACTTGACCAATCGATGAGACTGCTTCATTAATGGATTGGCCTTTACCAAGCGCCAAACCCAATCGCCGGTTGCGCGATAAATCGCCCGTGCTGGTTAATACTAAATCGCCCAAACCAGCCAAGCCCATTAACGTTTCGGCACGCCCGCCCAAGGCTTGATTTAATCGGAGCATTTCATTCAAGCCACGCGTGATTAAACCGGCACGTGCATTCAAGCCTAAATTCATACCGTCAGACAAACCAGTGGCCACTGCCAAAACATTTTTCATCGCCCCGCCCAATTCAGCGCCAAGCATATCGTTGCCGGTATAGGCTCGAAATGCGGGCCCATGCAAAGCTTCAGCTACTTGTTGTGCAAAGTCCGCGTCATCGGAATGCACCGTAACGGCAGTTGGCAAGCCCTGCGCCACTTCCTTAGCAAATGAAGGGCCAGTAACTACCGCCAGCGGCACATCATCGCCTAAAATTTGCGCGGCCACTTCATGCAAAAAACGACCACTGCCTGGCTCGAAGCCTTTGGTTGCCCACGAAACACCTACGCCATTTTTTCGATGCGGCGCTAACTCAACAATAGTTTCATAAAAAGCATGGCTTGGCGTTACCACTAAGATTAAATCGGCCTTGCGCACCGTTGCTGCCAAATCGGTACCGGCTGTAAGCTGCGCTGGCAAAGCAATACCCGGTAAATACCGGGTGTTTTCGTGTTGTTCATTGATACTGCGAACTTGTTCGGCGTTACGGCCCCAAAGCTGGGCTTGGTGGCCATTACGCGCCAATAACGAAGCCAATGCGGTACCCCAGGACCCGGCACCTAACACGGCAATTCGCATGGCGCTCATTTCCATCAAGAAATTACGCGTTGCCGCCCTCAGCCATCACCGTGCTGCCTTCGCTGGCGCCGGCCACTTGTTCAGCACGACGACGCAGACCCTCGGCATAAATTGCTTCAAAATTCATCGGCTGCAAATAGAACGGAGGAAATCCGCCTGAGCTGATCAAATCAGAAATAGTTTGGCGCGCGTATGGGAAAAGCACATTCGGGCAATGAATGCCGAGCATTGCATCTAAGGTTGCATCGTCAAAACCCACTAAACCGAAAATGCCGGCTTGTGCCACTTCAGCCAAATAAATGGTTTTGTCTTCAATGGTGCAGGTTAAGGTTACGCCCAAGACCACTTCAAAAACGCCATCGGCTAATTTACCAACTTTTTGATTCAAGTTCATATTAAGCTCAGGCTGGCCTTGCTCATTGAAGACCATCGGTGCATTTGGCGCTTCGAACGACACATCTTTCAAATAAATTTTTTGAACCGTGAAAGAAGCGGCTTCTTGTGCGCCATCAACAACAGCGCCTTCGGTTAAATTTGCAGACATAGTAAACTCCAGAAAATAGGGTAAATGCGAAAAGTGAGTCGTGTTACAGGATGAATGGGGATGGACTTAATAATATCAAGTCTTAACGGCCCTTGCTGACCGGTAAATCGGCTTGTATCCAAGCATTAACACCGTCATTTAGCCAGAATACTTTGCTAAACCCAGCCTTATGTAAACGCTTGGCGGCTTCAGACGATTGTTGGCCGGTTCGGCAAACCACTGCCACAGACAATTCCTTGGCTTTGGCCAGCAGCTTGTTTTCAGGATCAAATTGGCTCATAGCAACGTGTTTTGCACCGAGTATATGGCCTCTTTCGTATTCTGCCTGGGCACTCACATCAATTAATAACGCGGATTCTTTATTAATTAAATCAGTGAGTTGTGCCGGAGAAACAATTTTATAGCCAACAAACAAGCGCGCAATTTCGGTATACACCAACGCCAAGCTTAGAAACACCAGCAGCCCTGAAAGCAGCGGATTTTGACCCGCAAATTGCATTAATGCAGTAAAAGACATACAGCATCCATAAGGATATAAAGAAGGCTATTATCGCGGTTTAATTAACATAACGCCAGTTACTCAAGCTTTGGCAAGCCCGAGGTGAGCCACCAGCGCTTGGTTAGTGCATCATAGCGCCAGCTTTGTTTATCGATTTTGGTACGTTCCACCTGCGTATTTTGATCAATAATGCGTAACTGCACGCGCTGGGTATAATGCGTAGAATCAGGATATGCCGACGTTTTCAAGGTATAGCCACTGATTTGGAAATTTTTGTAATAGCTCTCATCTGCTTCAGAAAAATTTTCCTTTTTTTGCATTTCCGGATCAATCAATTCGGATGCCGCTTCAAAATCATTCCAACGCACCGCAAGGCTATATGCCTTCAAGCTAACTTCTAGCGCTTTATCGGTTTTTGAGGTACTTTTTTTAGCTTCAATTGACATTGGCACAATAGCGAGAACCAGCATCAGCAACGCAGCATTTTTAAACATTTTCACTATCCTTATGCATCGACACCCTGATTCTGCCACATAATGAGCGAATCATGGCTGAATCAAATACATTACGCGATTGGACGATTTTATCTTTGCGTCCGCAAAACCAGCATGCAACTGTGCGCCAAGCTGCCGTGCGCTGGGGCGCCAAAACCATCAGCTTGTCTGCCTTTAAATTAGCTCCACTTTCTAACCACACATCACTTGCTGAAGCTTTAAGCTGCACACTCCGCATCGCCAGCTCACCGGCCGCAGTTCGCTACGCCAGTTCATTAGGCGTATTACACGGCGACTGGCTTGCCATCGGACACAGCACGGCACAACAGTTATTTCGCGCTGGAGCGCGTTCAGTGCAAATTCCAGAGCCGCAAAATGCCGACGGCTTATTGGCACTCGCTTGTCTCAGTAATATCCAAAATACCCAAATTGGCCTGCTCACCGCACCAGATGGCCGCGGCGAACTGGAAAAAGTTCTAACAAAACGTGGCGCTGAGCTTCACATTGCGCATGTGTATCAACGCCTGCCGGTAGAATTAAATACTCGGCAACTGATGCAATTCGAAGCATTAAATTCACACACTGCGGTGCTAGTCACTAGCCAAAAAGCGTTTGCGCATATTTGGTTGCAGCTGAATACGGCTAGGCGAGAGAAAATTAAAACGCTGATTTGCGTGACAAGCAGTGTGCGCTTGCTAGAATATCTGCATGCGCTGGGGTTTTCGCGAGTGCTTTGTTCGCACTCCACCCTGCCGCACAAACAGCTTAGCGCGTTGGCCGAAGCTGTCGCGAATAAAGTCTAGGAGCAATGGATGTCCGTACCATCACCACAAGCCACCACTCCTAAAGCAAAATCATCTTTTGGTGCTTTCATGTTGTTGCTCACTTTGCTTATTGTCTTAGCTGGCGCGGCGTATTGGCGTTACTTCAAAGACTCCAATAGCAGCCCGAGTATTGATACAAGCCCTGAAGCTTTAGACCAGCGCTTGTTGAGTGTTGAACAAAGCCTTGCGCAACTTGAGCGCGAACGCAGCAATCTGCAACAACGCATCAGCGATTCCTCCAACCGCACCAATTTACTACGCGACGAAGTATTGGGCGTTACCGAACGCGCCGGCTTAATTGAAGACAGCATTCGCGAACTCAGCCGCAGTGAGCGCAGCGCGCAAGATAGCCTGCGTTTGAATGAGGCCGAATTATTGCTGATTATTGCCAGTGAGCGCTGGCAGCTATCGGGCGATTTACCTGGCACACTGCAAGCCACAGAACTCGCCAGCAAAGCCATCAACACACTTAAAGATCCGCAATGGGTGAATCTGCGCCAAACCATTGCGCAAGAGTTACTGGCATTTCGTGCATTGGGCCCTGATCCGCGCTTAAGCGCCAAAGGCGAATTGGATGCGCTTGAAGCAGCGCTGCCACAATTTGCGCCATCAACCGGGCAGGCAAGCAGAGCGCAGAATTCGGAACATGGCGCAACGCGCTTGCTCAATGCATTAATTCGCATACAACCCACCGGCCAACAAACCTTAATTACTCCAAGCGACAAACACGCCGCAAAAACGGCGCTTGAGCTTGAAATGGTCAGCGCGCGTATGGCATTGAATTTGCGTAATAGTGCTGATTTCAAAGCTAGTATCGAGCGTATTAATCAATGGTTAGTGCGCTTGTATGCCAACACCCCGCAGCTGAAAGAACGCCGCGCCAAATTATTAGCCATTGCTAGTACCCCGTTAAGCATACCCATGCTGTTAGCGGGTTCAAGCTTGGCAGAATTGCAGCGCTTGAAACAAGGCGCAAAACCATGAGCCTATACCGCAGTTTTCTGTGGTGGCTGTTGTTGGCGGCATTAGGCGCGCTGGCTTGGGAATTGCTGCAGCCGGATTTTGGTGAAGTGCTCATTCGCTGGCACGGCACCACCATCACCACCACCGTGGCGTTTGCCTTATTCACCGGAATTTTATCTCTGTTCGCACTTTGGCTTGCTTGGTATGTGCTGCGATTGCCTTACAACGCCTGGCAGAATTATGCGCAGAAGCAAGCTAAAGGTCGTTTAAATAGTGGCCTAACGGCATTTTATGAAGGCCGCTATGAACGCGCGCAGAATTTGCTGGGCAAAGCAGCCGAAGATAGAAATGTCCGTGACCTTGCTTTGCTTGGCGCACGGCAGGCCGCTATCGCGCAAGAAGATTGGCTCAATGCTGCGAAGTTTTTAGAGCTATTGAATGCTTCTAATCCCACACTAGCCGCATCCAACAATGCACGCACCTTGTTGAAACAGGGCAAAGCCCAGCAAGCCTTAGATGTGATGTTAACGCGGCCAAGCAGCGAGTGGTCACCGATTGCGCGCAGTATTGCCATTGAATCGGCTATTGCGCTCAATCAATTTGAGTTAGCGCACAACTGGATGAATGCCAAAGGCCATGGTTTAAGCCAAAAACAGCAAGAGCAACTAAACGCTTTGTATCAAGCGCATTATTTGCAAAGCGCCACGTCGGCCGATATGCTCTGGCAACGTTGGCAAGAGCTTGGCCATAAATCATCGAGCGTTGAACAAGCCAATGCCTTTGCACAACGCGCCAAAGCGCTGGGTATGCAGAATTCTGCCAGCGTGGCACTTATTGAAGCACTCGAATCAAATTACCAGAAGCCGTATGTTGTGGCATTGAGTAATTTGGCCTATAACGACAGCGCGCTATTTGCTCGCGTTGCTGCCTTTCTTTCAGCGCACAGCACCGATGCCGATTTGTTGCATACGCTAGGCGCATGGGCCAAAGCCTGCAGGCAAATACCAATGGCCATTTCCTATTGGCAACGCGCCATCGCACAAGGCGGCGGCGCCGAAAGCTGGAACCAACTCAGCCAAGCCTATGCCAGTGAACAGCAATTTGAGCAAGCCTTCAATGCCGCCAATAACGCGCGCAGGGTGTTAAATGCCGAAGCGCCATTGCCGATGTCTGGCGTATCTCTGCAAGATAAAATCGCCGCCGAAGCGGTTTCCGAACAGCGCAATGAACACGGGATTCCGTGGTTGCCGCAGTAAATTTTTTGCTCAGAAATAAAGTGTTTTAATGCTGCAAAGTGAGGTTAATTCTTTTACTGTTTGGTCGCCAAATTCATATTTGGACCAGTAGAGAGAGGCTACAATATCTGCGAATTGGATCTCTAGGCAGTGTTGGCTCTCACAAAGTGTTGTACTCAGTTTTGGTAAATATGAATTAGCCTCAGCTGACTTTTCAATTAGCATTTGATGTAAATATACGTGTAAAGAATTCTGAAATGCTGTTTTAATTGACCTTGAATCAGGCATTAGAGAGATTTCTTGATATGACTTGAGTTCATCTAGCAATAAAAGTTTTGTAATATAGTTATAAAACCCATTCACATCATTCCTCAGGGCTTGAATCACGTTTTGCTTATTAACAGTAATCACTAGTACTTTTATATCAGGATGATTCTTAATCAATCTCACTACGGCTTCAACAAACTGTTGCCGCTCTTTAGCGCTAAGACTAGTCGACTTAAGCTCTTTTTTAATATTTCTCTTTCTTTTCTTATAAAAGCCCCTAATGATTCTTGTTAAAAACTGTGCTTTGCCTACAGGAACAATTACGGCAGCTAGAGTTAAATAGCGACTAGACCCACCTTTCCCATATGGCTTTGCAAGCGACCACCCAAAATCGCCGCTTTCATCTAGAAAAATCTCTACATCCATTTTTCACCAAAAAGAAAAGGCCTTAATTTGATTAAGGCCTTTAAAAAAATGTGGTACCCAGGTTTGGCGTACATACAGCACGCTTACGATTATGACGGCAAGTTTCGCAAATAATCTGGGCAATAATTTATACCAACTCCGTCACTACAACCAGATTATAACAATAAAAAACCTATGACGCAATTAGTAAAAACAATTACTTATCTCTCAACAATTGCCGCCACACCCATGCCGCCGGCGGTGCAGATTGAAATCAATACACGGCCTTGGCCTTTCTCTTTCAGCAATTTCGCAGCAGTGGCCACAATGCGTGCGCCAGTAGCTGCGAATGGGTGACCAAGCGCCAGCGATGAACCCACCACATTAAGCTTGCTGCGATCAATCGAACCCAGTGCGCCACTCATACCGAGTTTTTCTTTGCAAAATTCATCCGATTCCCATGCCTTCAAAGTGCATAGAACTTGCGCAGCAAATGCTTCGTGGATTTCGTAAAAATCAAAATCTTGCAGGCTTAAATTATTGCGTTTCAGCAATTGCGCCACGGCCCAAGCCGGCGCCATCAATAAGCCGTCGCCACCCACAAAATCCACTGCCGCCACTTGCGCATCAACTAAATACGCTTGGATTTCTTTGTTATTGTCTTGTGCCCACTGCTCAGACGACAACAAAGCCACTGAAGCGCCATCACTGAGGTTGGTGGAATTACCAGCGGTTAGTGTGCCTTTGCCAGAGCGCTTATCGAAGGCTGGCTTTAGGCTAGCCAGTTTTTCGATGGTCGTATCAGCACGCAAAATATTGTCTTTTTCCAAATCACGAAATGGCATAACCAAATCGCTATAGAAGCCACGCGCGTAAGCGGCAGCGGCTTTTTGGTGTGAGTCGAACGCTAATTGATCTTGATCTGCGCGAGCTATCTGCCAGGTTTTGGCCATGTCTTCGCAGCTTTCGCCCATGCTTTTGCCGGTGCGCGGCTCGGCTACGCCAGGAAATTCCGGTTTGAATTCACTAAACGAAAAACCTTTTATGGCGGCCTTAATGCGCTCGCCTAAGGTTTTTGCGCGATTCAAATTGAGCAGGCGGCGACGCATTTTTTTACCCACAGAAATAGGCACGTCTGATGTGGTATCCGAACCTCCGCCAGCGCCAACTTCAATTTGCCCAACGGCAATTTTATTGGCCACCGTAATCAGTGAATCCAAGCCGGTGCCGCAGGCACGCTGCATGGTAATACCCGGTGTGTGTGGCGACAAGCCTGACGACAGCGTGGCTTCGCGCGACAGATTAAAATCGGAGGAATGTTTCAGCACCGCGCCCATGGCAACTTCGCCTAGCGTTTGGCCCTGCAATTGAAATTTTTCTACTAGGCCGCCCAACACAATGGTTGATAAACCCAAATTTCCGACATCGAAATACGCGGTGTTATTACGGCAAAAGGGAATGCGAACACCACCTAAAATGGCGACACGGCGCAATGACGACATAAAACGACTCCTAAGGCATGCTAAAAATGAACGGGACAAGGCATAATAGTCAGTCTAGCCTAGTGCTTTGATTCTAATTCCAAACTCCTGAGTATGGTAGCGCATGATTGAACCCATTTACAGTTATGGCTTGCTGGCTTTGGAGCTTTGCCCTGGACAGCACATGCGTCAATCAATGCTTGAAGTCCCTGAGGCCAGCGAATTAGGCGCCTTGCTGGCCGACGATCTTCGGCAGTGGATTGCGCCACATACCGACATTGATATTACGATAGCTGGTGCGTGTTTTGATTCGGTAGAAATTTTGCGCCCGCATTGGCCGGTGCACAAAGAATTGGCCCGCTTAACACTGCTCGCGCCGAAATCGGCGGAAGCGCGCATACTCAGTTTTGGTGCAGAACAACAGATGCCTGAAGGCTTGCAGCCGAATAGTGATTTTCAAGCGGGGCCACTACGCTTAATACCGTTCGTGTTATCAGGGCCGGCCGCATCGATTGCACAGGTTCAAAACCATATGGAAGCCGAACTGATGGAGCGCGGCATGGCTGGCGCGGCTACGGCACTGTTTGCCCAGCACGGTTTTTCGGTGGCCATTGAACACGCACGCTACATGACCCTACACGATTTAGTAGCACTAATGGCCATGCAATACCAGCACAATGGTTTAGAACCGATTTGGCCGATGCTAGAAACCGCTTTATTCGCGCCACAGCAAAGTGTTTGGCTTGATGCCATGCCCGAGCCGCTGATATTTTTTAAAGACAACACGGCGCATATTGCCATGCTTGATTGCCACCAGTGGGCTTTTATGCAATCCAACATCAACAATAAAAACTGCGAGCAGCTGGAAAGCCAATTCCAAATGTTTCAAATGCGCCAGCGACAAATTGCCGCGCTTTTAGAAGCACATGGCATTGAAGTGCATTTCGATTTTTGTGCTGATGCCAAAACAGCGCGACAAACTTTACAGCGTTAGTTCTTTATTTTTGTCGAGTAGCTTGTTCAAACACCAAATAATGAGCATCATGCATGCCCAGCGATTGGTAGGTGTGCTGCGCCGTGCTATTTTCTTTTTCAACATACAAACGAATGCCATGCACATCCGGGTTTTGTATCGCTAACTGTTGCACGTGTTCATACATTGCGCGATATACGCCTTGGCGGCGAAATTCAGGAGCCACGAACACGCTTTGAATCCACCACCACAAACCATTGCGCCAATCGCTCCATTCATTGGTTAGCATTAAGCAACCCGCTGGTTGGCTGTTAATCTCAGCAATAAAATACTGCGCCAGTTCGGCTTGCTCAATTGCTCTGCGTGTGCCGGGAATAATATCGCTGTCAGGTAAAATTTTTTGCTCAGTTTCCAATGCCATGGCTTGCGCCCAGCGCGCTAATAGCAAGGCATCAGCCAGTGTTGCAGGTCTTATAGTGATGCGCATCAGCTTTCCTTGGGCTTTCGGCCAGAGCCGAGTTTGCGGGTTAGAGTATTGCGGCCAAGGCCGAGCAACTGCGCGGCTTGCTGACGATGGCCATCGGTGAATTGCAGTGCTGCTTCAAACAGGCATTGCTCGAATTGCAGTTTCAACTCACTGTGAATATGCACTTGGCCTTGTTGAAATTGCTGAAATGCTAGTTCATTGAGCTGTTGTTGCCATGGCCCTTGCGTTGCAAATGGTGCTCTTTGTGCGGAACTCATCTGCGGCCAATCGGCCACATCTAATTGTTCATGCGAAGTGCTAGACACCAACCGCCAACAGGCATTTTCTAATTCTCGAACATTGCCCGGCCAATCCAATCCTTGCATCAACGCCAATAACGCTGGACTAAGTGTTTTTTGCTTGCTGTGCAATTGCAGTGCAGCCTTTTGGCAGAAATGCATAGCCAATAGTGCAATATCGGCTTTGCGCTCGCGCAAGGCTGGCAGCTGAATACCTAGCACGTTCAAGCGGTGTAATAAATCGGCGCGAAAGCGCTGCGTTGTAACTAAATGTTCTAATGGCTGATGTGTCGCAGTTACCACACGCACATCAACCTTAATTAATTCGCGGCCACCCACACGGTAAAACTCACCTTCCGCCAATACTCGCAATAAGCGGGTTTGCAAAGCCAATGGCATATCACCAATTTCATCTAAAAATAGTGTGCCGCCTTGTGCTTGTTCAAAGCGGCCAATGCGGCGTTGGTTGGCTCCAGTGAATGCGCCGGCTTCATGGCCGAATAATTCCGACTCCAATAAATCATTCGGAATAGCGGCAGTATTTAGCGCCACAAAAGGCTTTTGGCTACGCGGCGATTCACGATGCAAAGCACGTGCAACCAATTCTTTACCGGTACCGGTTTCGCCGGTAATCAGCACACTAAGCGGCAACTGCGCTATACGGCCAATCTGCTTAAACAACTCGCGCATTGCCGGTGTTTGTCCAATCAAGGCTGCTTCGCTTGCAACCGATTCAGCACTGATTTTCACCTCAAGTTTAGATGATTTAGGCAGTGCTTTCTCTATCAGGCCTAGCACGTCATCCAGATCAAAAGGTTTAGAAATATACTCGAATGCGCCGCCACGATAAGCACTGGCGGTATTGGCAATGTCAGTAAATGCCGACATCACAATCATCGGTAAATTCGGATGGGCTTTTTTAACCACATCAAGAAAATCAATGCCGCTGGTGCCTGGCATGCGTATGTCGGTAATAATTAATGCTGGCAGCGCATCAATTTTTAAGGCTGCTAATGCGGCATTAGCCTGCTCAAAACTGCGCACTAATAATCCCGCATCTTGCATGGCCTCGGTTAATACATAGCGAATACTGGCATCGTCATCAACTAACCAAATTTCAGCGCGGCTCATACGCGTAGCTCGTTAATTGGAATCAATAAAGTGAATACGGTATGCCCAGCGCGCGAACGAAAACTTAAGGAGCCATGATGTTCGCGGGCAATTTGCTGTGCCAACGGCAAGCCCAAACCGGTGCCTTCTGCACGCCCAGAAACCAGTGGCAAAAATATTTGTTCTTGTAAGTCATCCGGAACACCGCGGCCGTTATCAGCAATTTCTAAACGGATGGCGAGCTTGAATAATTGTTCACCGATTTTTATTTGATGTTCAGCGCGGCTTCGTAAAGTGACCGTGCTTGCACCTGACTGCAAGGCGTTACGTACAACATTTAATAAGGCTTGCGTTAAGCGATCGGCATCACCGAATAGTTCAGGCAAGCTCGGGTCGTAATCGCGTTCAATTTTCACCGCCCAGCCTGCTTCTGCCACAGCTAATTGCCGCACTGTTTCCAGCGCATTGTGAATATTCAGCGCTGCATGCGGCTTGGGCGGCGCGGGATTCATGAATTGATCGATTAAATGCGTTAAGCGCACCACTTCATTTTCAATCAGCTTCACCAAAGGCAGCGCTTGCGGTTGATCGACTACTTTTCTGTGCAACAACTGCGCAGCACCTTTCAATCCCGCCAATGGATTGCGAAGCTCATGCGCCAAGCCTTTTAAGGCCATCGATAAAGCCGCCGGTAAAGCCAGCGCCGGATCATCACCTTCAAACTCGGCACGCGGATGCCATTCAATACGCCAACCGTTTTCATGGCAGACAATAATGGCATCGGCAAAAAATTCATTTTGGCTGGCATAACTTAAATGCAGGCGTTGTGCTTGAATACGCGCATGCGGCGCGTTATTACGTTGGCATAAATTGAGCAAACGCGGCGCTTCCTGATCAAGCTGGCTTAAACTCAAGCCAACCACGCGGCGCTTGCCGAGCGCCAACCAACTGCTAAAAGCACTGTTGCAATCAACAATAATTCCAGCTGCATCCACCCATAAAATCGGTGTTGCCAGTTGTTCTGCGTTGGTAGAAAGACTATCCATTGCACCATAATAGTGCAAAATTAGGCTCTGTTGCTCTGCAACCACTCTTTTAATACAGCATCAATGCGCGTTTGCCAGCCCGCGCCACTTTCACGAAAGCCGTCCAACACTTCCGGCGATAATCGAATGCTGATGCGCTGCTTAGTCACCGCTGCTTTCGGGCGGCCGCGTTGGATGCCCCGCAAGACCGCTTGCAGATCTTCTGGCAGGGCTGAAAATGGCACGGCGCGCTTAAAATCCTCTTCGGTCCATTCTGGGTTGTCATCATCCAGCATTTCAGGATCGGGTCGTTTTTTCATATTTACGTTCCTCACGCTTGTTGGCTTTGCGAAAACTGATGACACGAATGCCGTAAAGAAGGCGAACAAAAATCATCACATACAATCGATTACCAAGAAAACCCAAGGCGCGCATCCGAATTTCGCCGTAATCGCGCCGATTATCTACTTCGTACACAGCATTCTCGAAATCAAACACAACAGCCTGCTCGAAACTCAAGCCGCGTTCGCGGATGTTTCTGGCATTTCTCTCAGGGTCAAAGTCAATTTTCATAATTAGTGTATGTACAATAAATTGAGTTGTCAAGCCCAATTATTGATCAACATCACCTAGCAAAAGGCACACACAAGCGTGCTTTATCAGGTGCAAAAACGAAATCGGAAAATACGGATTGTGTTGTCAGAATTTATTGCAATCGATACTCAATGACACACCGCCAAGAATTTGCGCGCCTTTGGACATGAAATTCATTTCATTTCATGAACTTACATTAAACCGACCATTTTTGGCAATAAAGTCATGACTTCTAGCACATGTACAAGCTTCGTTGGTGTTATACATTAGTAACACACCAACTAACAGGAGCTCACCATGTACTACTCAAATATCTCTAATTCGAATGTCGCCAACGTTGTTAAGCACGAAAACGCGCCAGTTCACTTGAATGACCGCTACCGCCCTCGCGATACCGGCGTTGGTTACGGCAAAAGCAGTGGCTATGCCAGTACTCGTCGTTATGCGAATAACGTTGCCGTTAGTTTAGTGCGGGTTCGATAAAAAACGGCCCCGAAGGGCCGTTTGGGTTACATCGATGTATGTGAATCAAAGTTCGTAAGCTGTTTCGCCGTGCGAGGTAATGTCCAAACCTTCACGTTCAGCATCTTCGCTAACGCGCAGACCCACGGTGTATTTAACCAACAAGAACGCCAACAATGAAACCGTGCCCGATAGCACAATGGTGATTAACACCGCTTGTGCTTGAATCCACACTTGCGACACAATTGAATAATCGACTAATGCTGTTTCAGTCACGTAGTCCCAGATGCCGGCACCGCCTAAGCTTGGCGCGGCGAATACACCGGTTAGCAAAGCGCCTGTGATGCCGCCAATACCGTGCACACCGAATACATCTAAGCTGTCGTCAGCGCGCAGCAGTTTTTTCAGGCCTGACACGCCCCATAAACACACAATGCCCGCAATGCCGCCAATCGCCAATGCACCCAAAATACCGACCAAACCAGCCGCTGGGGTAATAGCCACCAAGCCTGCCACAGCCCCCGAAGCGCCACCGAGCATGGAAGGCTTGCCTTTGTGCAACCATTCGGCAAATGTCCAGCTTAATACTGCAGCTGCGGTTGCCAAGAATGTGTTTACAAAAGCCAGTGCCGCCACGCCATTAGCTTCCAAGGCCGAACCGGCATTAAAGCCGAACCATCCGAACCACAAGATGGAAGCGCCAACCATGGTTTGCGTTAAGTTATGTGGCTTAATCGCTTCACGCTGATAACCGACGCGTTTGCCAATCACATAAGCGCCCACTAAACCGGCCACCGCCGCATTGATGTGCACCACCGTGCCGCCGGCGAAATCTAAAGCGCCTTTGGCCCACAAATAACCCGATTTGGCCAATACGCCGTCCACAGCCGCCACATCAGTAAATGCATCTGGGCCAGGGAAGAACCACACCATATGCGCCATTGGCAAATACGCAAAGGTGAACCAAATAACGGTGAACAGCAGCACACCAGCAAACTTCACACGCTCGGCGAACGAGCCAATAATCAGCGCGCAGGTGATACAAGCGAAAGCACCCTGAAACACGAAGAACGCCAACTCCGGAATATACACGCCCTTAGTAAATGTGGCCGCTAATGTGCCATTAATACCTTGCGCCCATAAGCGATCGAAACCACCGATAAACGCTGAGCCCTCAGTGAATGCCAAGCTGTAGCCATATAATGTCCACAGCACTGCCACTAGCGAAAACACTACGATAGTTTGCATCAAAATTGACAGTACATTTTTACTGCGCACCAAGCCGCCATAAAATAGCGCCAAACCCGGCAGCGTCATAAATATTACCAAGGCCGAACACACCAACAGCCAAGCGGTATCGCCTTTATCGGCGGTTGGTGCAATATCTTGCGCCATCGCAAACGAACTATTAAACATTGCGAAGCAGAGTATGAAAAATATATATAAACGTGTCTTCATTGTAGAAACTCCAAGATAGGGTTTAGAGTGCGTCGGCATCCACTTCGCCAGTACGAATGCGGATAACCTGATCGATGTTGGTCACGAAAATTTTGCCATCGCCCACTTTGCCGGTTCCAGCGGCTTGTTGAATCGCTTCAATCACTGGATCCAGTTGATCATCGGTGACCACCGTTTCAATTTTTATTTTCGGCAAGAATTCAACCACATATTCCGCGCCCCGATACAACTCCGTATGGCCTTTTTGGCGGCCAAAGCCTTTCACTTCAGTCACAGTAATTCCCGATACATTCTCTTGCGATAGAGCCTCTCGAACCTCGTCGAGTTTGAACGGTCGGATGATGGCGGTAATCAATTTCATAATCGCTCCCTGTGATTGAAAAATACAAAACAAAAAAAATGTCGCGCATAGCCGAGCAAGCTACTGTTTCCAGCGCAAAGCTTTCTTATTAGGTTTTATCCCCCGCTAACCTCTCCCTCGCTAAGCGAAGGAGAGGGCATTACAGATTAAATCTGGTAGTACATGGCATATTCCAGCGGATGTGTTGCCGCGCGGAATTTGCTGACTTCAGCCATTTTTAACTTAATGTAACCATCGATGAAATCATCGCTGAACACGCCGCCAGCTTTCAAGAAATCACGATCGCTGTCTAATGCATCCAAGGCTTGATCCAAGCTATGGCAAACGGTTGGAATGTTTTTTGCTTCTTCTGGCGGCAAGTCGTATAAATCTTTATCGGATGGTTCGCCTGGATCGATTTGGTTTTTGATGCCATCAAGACCTGCCATCATTAAGGCTGCAAAGGTTAAGTAGCCCGAGTTCATTGGATCAGGAAAACGGATTTCGATACGGCGCGCTTTTGGGTTCGCCACATACGGAATACGGCAAGATGCCGAACGATTACGTGCCGAATACGCCAACATCACCGGCGCTTCAAAGCCTGGCACCAAACGCTTGTAGCTGTTGGTGGTGGAGTTTGCAAAGGCATTGATGGCGCGCGCGTGTTTGAAAATACCGCCGATATACCATAAAGCCATTTGGCTCAAACCGCCGTAGCCGTCGCCTGAAAATAAGTTCACGCCAGATTTGTTCAAGGACTGATGTACATGCATGCCCGAACCGTTATCGCCGACCAATGGTTTAGGCATAAAGGTAGCAGTTTTGCCATTGCGGTGAGCGACATTCTTAATGATGTATTTCATCATCAATAATTCATCAGCCTTGGCAACCAGTGTATTGAACTTTGTGCCGATTTCGCATTGGCCAGCATTAGCGACTTCGTGATGGTGTACTTCTACTTCCTGACCAGCAGCCATCAATTCTTTGCACATTTCGGCGCGGATATCGTGCAGTTGGTCGGTTGGTGCTACTGGGAAATAGCCGCCTTTCAAACCAGGGCGATAACCGGTATTGCCGCCTTCGTATTTTTTCTTGCTGTTCCAATGCGCTTCTTCGGAATCCACTTCAAAAAAGGTGTTGCCTTGTTCGTTGTTCCAACGCACCGAATCGAAAATAAAGAACTCAGGCTCTGGGCCGAAGAAAGCTTGATCGGCAATGCCACTGGCTTTCAGATAGGCTTCAGCGCGCTTTGCTACACCGCGCGGATCGCGGCCATAGGCTTGCATGGTAGCTGGGTCTAAAATATCGCAGATTAAAATCAAAGTTGGATCAGCGGTGAATGGATCAAGTACCGCAGTAGATGCATCAGGCAATAAAATCATGTCGGACTCATTAATGCCTTTCCAACCGGAAATTGAAGAGCCATCAAACATTTTGCCTTCTTCAAATAAAGCAGGCTCAACGATTGACGTAGGAAAACTGACATGGTGTTGCACGCCGTTTAAATCGGTGAATCGCAGATCAATAAACTCAATGGCGTTATCTTTAACTAATTTTTGGACATTTTCAAAAGACATAATGCATTACTCAAGGTTGTGGGAACACCAGTAGTAATGCAAGAAGCGTGCCAAGTGCAGCGCTAATTTATCTTATTGAATTATATGTATATAATATTTATATGACGTTCTTAATTATGCACTGTACTGGTGCAATTGATTATTACGCACCTTTTTGGTGCGATAAATACAGAGTTAAAGTAACGGTTTACGCCATAAAATAAGTCGTTGCAGTGAATACAACATAAATACCAGTGCAGCTACCGAAATCAAGATAATAGCCTGCAAAATGGGTTTGTTTGAATCGGTACGGGTCATAATTAATGGCCTATAGAGTAAAGGTGCAGCCGACATTGCTGCCGGCTGCGTAACGCGCCTGGAGGCTATCCGTTGCCAAAATCCGAAGATTTGCCAAAGGCGTTAATTTAATATAATCGAATAAAAAATGCTTTTCTATAAGAATTTTTCTTAGTGTGCCCAAAAACTATGTCATTTTGATGACAGCAAAAATTGTGGTTATGGCAGTCAATACTTCTATAATGATTCAAACCTTTTATTGAACAGCACATGCACGAATACCTAATCGCTTTACTGCTCGGCATTATTGAAGGCATTACCGAATTCCTGCCCATCTCGAGCACCGGCCATTTACTGATTGCACAACATTGGCTGGGCCCGCAATCAGAATTATTTACCATTGGTATTCAAGCCGGCGCTATTTTGGCCGTTACCTTAATCTACCGGAAACGTTTGTGGCAACTTGCCACGCAATTACACCGCCCAGAAAATCGGGATTATGCGCTGAAGCTTGCCGTGGCGTTTATGATTACCGCGGTATTAGGCCTACTGGCTAGCAAATTGGGCTTAAGCCTGCCCGACACAGTGCAGCCGGTGGCATGGGCATTGGTGCTGGGTGCGTTGCTGATGTTTTGGGCCGAACGCAACACCGAACTCAATGCGCCAGAAACGGCGATTACCTGGACAGTTGCCATTGCCGTGGGTTTGGCGCAGGTGGTTGCTGCTATTTTCCCGGGCACTTCGCGTTCTGCTGCCACTATTTTCGCGGCGATGCTGTTCGGCACAAAAAATCGCGTGGCGGCCACTGAATTTGCGTTTTTAGTGGGCATCCCCACTATGTATGCCGCCAGTGCTTATGCGCTTATGAAAGAGCTTGATGCCGGCATTAATGAAAACTGGGGCGCATTTGCGGTTGGATTTCTAGCATCTACGATCACTGCGTTTATCGCGGTGAAGTGGCTATTGAAATACATCCAAACGCACCGCTTTACCGGCTTTGCTTGGTATCGGATTGCGCTCGGCGGTGCACTGCTTTTGCTGGTGCGCTAAACGCTTAGCTTTCTGAATAACCTAAACGAATCGCGGCTGGTGTTAATAGCGCAAATGCATCGGCAAAATAGGCTTGATAATTGCGCCAATGGCCAGCTGGAAATTGATTGGCCATAGCACCTAATGCAAAAATTGGCTTCCCCAATTGCACAATATCCGGCGCAAGCTCTGAGCCTAGCGCGGCCTGAAGATTAGCACTAATTTCATTCGCGCGTGAATCCATGTCGTCTATCTTCACAAGCTGAACTTTTTGCGGACCGTTTGCAACAGTATCGGCTATTGCATGGTAGCTAGCTGACAACCATTTAGCGGCTTGTTTAATATTGGGCAGAAACACATACGATTGCGCGCTACCAAATACCATCCAATTCAATATGGCATCTCGCGGGTCAATGATTACGGCCAGTAACTCAGTGCCTTGCAAGGCATTCGCAGTATAAGCATCCCAATGTGGAATCCAGTCCAGTACATCTTTAGGTTGCAAGCCCAAAGCGAGTATTCCCGCCTTCCAATTCAGCGCCGTGCCTGCGCCTGAAGAACCCGGATTGGCACGTATGGGGCCGAATCCATCTTCGCGCGCTGGGCTTGGCTGATTACGATCAACCAACAAATTCGAGCCAAGAATTGGAGAAAGGGCGTTGAACACACGCTCAATGCGCGACCCAACTGGCGCCCACAATAAACGCCCGTGAATATCTGGCTCAGCCGATAAATCCACTGACGGACTTGGCGTTGGCAGTGTCTTTAAAGGCAATACGAACTTTGCCATTTCACTAAATGCATCAGCAGCGAGTTCAAACTGGCCGAGTTTGTCATGAATCACGCCCAACCACGATAAAATCATTCGCTGTGACTCTGGGTTATTGGCACTTTTCGCTAATTGATGTGCTCGCAGCAATGCCTGTTCAGGCATTTCGCGAACCTCCTGACGAAGCTTAACGAATTGCGCTAAGGCAAGATTTTCAGACAGTGATAATGCCTTATCCACCGCAATAGTTGCCTCAGCTAAATGACCCGTTGATTCCAAATTAACCGCTAGCGCTTCATGGGCTAATGCGCTTTCAGGCAACTGTGTTAGCCAGGCATCAATGATTTTTTTTCCGTCACCATTGACCGCGAATTCAAATCCGCAGCGCAATTGCCACAGCGCATCGCTGTGTGGTTGCTTAACTAATTCATCATCAAGCAGCTGCTTTGCTTCCTCAATTTCGTTTGCCTGAATAAGCAATGTGCACACCGCAGCAAGCACTTGATTATCATTAGGCCTTAAGGAAAATACCGCGCGCGCATCTTCTAACGCGCCATCGGTATTTTGCAATGCGCTACGAAGCTGGCTGCGCAGATGCAAATCGGCGGCTTCTGCTGAGCCAAGTAAAATAATGGCTGACACACTTTGCTCCGCCTCAAGCAACAAATTTTGATCGAGCTGACTTTGCACTAGAGCACGCAGTATGCCTTTATTTTTAGGCGCTAATTCACTGGCACGCTTCAATGCTTGCTCTGCAAACACCGGCATTTTCTTTTGCAAATAAGCTGTGCCAAGGCCGCTTAATGCCAAAACATTGTTCGAGTTGGTTTCACTGGCTTTGGTAAAGCACTTTAAGGCCAAATCGATATCGCCGGACGCTTGCGCAATTGAACCTTTGGCAACCAGCACGCTTTGGTCATCAGCATCAACGCGCTCAACCAAAAGCATTAAACGCCGCGCTTCCGCAATATTTTTTTGTGCCAAGGCAATGTGAATTAAGCCAATGTAGGCATCCAGCTGATTCGGATTCAAGGCCAAGGTATCCATGAGTCCGGCTTGCGCGGCGTTAAGGTCTTTATCGCCTAGCAACATCACCGAACGCAGCATGGCATAGTCATTTTGCTGTGGGGCAAGCGCAATCGCTTTTTCGATAGCCGCTAATGCCGAAGACGCATCGCCTAAGCTTTGGTAGGACAATGCTAACCAATAATGCGAATCTGCTTTTTCTGGCGCTTGCTCAACCATAGTTTTCGCTAATTCAAGCGCTTGCTGGGCATCGCCGCGTTTCAGGATAGTAGAAATTTGTTCGGACATAAATACCTTAAAATCACGCAAAGCGCTATTGTAACGCGTCTAATGCCTCCATTACGGCATTTTTCAGCCAGCGCTCAGCAAATCCTTGCTGCTGCCAATTCTCAATAAAACCGCAATGCCCGCCGTATGTGCTTACTTCAAGTTGCACAGCGTCTGAGCATTGCATGCTTGTCAAACTATCGATGGGAATCACTGGGTCATCAATAGCTGCAAGAATTCGGGTTGGCACTTGAAGAGTGGCCAAGCGATTACCGGCCACCGCATAGCCTGAGAAATAGTCCTCTTCATTCTCCCAGTCGGTGTGTTGTTCAACCAACCACTGCGTTAAGCCACGCATATCGCGCTGCAAAATGTCATCGTTAAAGACATGCGCGTCCGGAAAAAGCTCGCGCTTACGGCGCAAAGAGCCTCGCCACTTTTTCATAAAATACCAATGATACAGAGCTGGCCCAGTTTCCAAAACTCGAATCACAGCCGATGGATCGACTGGCGGGCAAATGGCGAACGCGCCTGCAACGGGCAATTTATGGTTTGCTGCCGCTAAAGCAAGCCGCAAAGTAAAATTGCCCCCAAGTGAATAACCCGCAATGAAAAAATGCTTTGGTTTGAACTGTTCAACAATTTGCTGGGTGGCATCTAGCACTTCTTGCAAACGGCAGGAATGAAAAAGCCCTTCATTCAAGCCATGGCTCTGGCCATGATCGCGAAAATTGAGTGCAAAAACATCTACACCTTCTGCTAACAATTCGGCGGCGCTGTGATTGATGTAACTCGATTCGGCGCTGCCTTCCCAACCATGCAGCAACAGCACCAAAGCATTACGCTTGCCTGTATTCGGCGCCGCATAATACAGCCCGGATAAGCGAATGTTATCGGGCAGATTTAACACATGCGCTTGCCCGGAAACTCCCAAGGCCGCAATGCGTTTCAGGCCCGCGCGCTTACGCCATGCGCTGGAGCTGAGCACCGATTGTAAATGCGCGTTTTTTAACAGCCCACGCGCTTGGTAGGTGGATTGAAGATAACGCATTACTGCATGGCCATACAGTCCACAATGCGTTGCCGGCAGGTATCAGCCATTTTTCGACGACCCTCTTCATTCGGCGCAATAGGTTCTAGAAAATGCACTTCACAAACACGGCTAGGTTCGCCCAAAACGCGAAGCATATTGCTGAAAAAATTCTCTTTAGCACCAAATGCCATTAAGGTTTGTGCGCTGCCTTTAGCGCCATATTTAATGGCCACTGGCTGTGCGGGTTTGTCGGCCAATATTGCTGGCTGAAAGATGCGCGCATGAAACACACCAATACCATTGCCAGACAAAGTGCGCCCTTCTGGAAAAACACCAACCGCCTTGCCATTTTGTAAGCGATCTAGCATTTGATGCATCACCCCATGCAAAGACACATTATCGCCGCGTTGATGATAGATAGTGCCGCTGCGCTTGGCTATGCCGCCGATGATTGGCCACTGCTCAATTTCTGCTTTAGCTACAAAACCCATCCAGCGCTGACTATGCAATACGGTGATGTCTAACCAGCTGACATGGTTTGCAACAAACAACACCGCACCTGGCAGAGGCGTGCCGAAACGCTGCATTTTAAGGCCAAATATGCGCACCATAATCCGCGACCACAAGCCGACAATCCATTGATCGACGCGCTCACCGGAAACCGTTAATTTGTTGGTCCATGGATACAGCATCAGTAATAGAATCGGCAAGCCAACAAATGCATTGAGCAGCAGCAACGGAATACGATAAGTGCAACGAAACCAACGAATCATGACGTCCTCAACAATGCTTGCTTGCTATACATGATTAGTTTAGTTGCTTCGTAAAAATGAAAAAGCGCGGCATTGCCGCGCTTCTTAATGAAACCGTGTTCTTACCGAACACGCAATAAGCCAGGACGCCATGCATTGCTGATATAACTGGAGCCACCGCCATAGCCTGAGCTTGAGCCATAGCTACCGCCTTGCTCTAAATTACGACGACGGTGCATGCGCGCCACCAACTCATCGCGGCGTGTTGACAGCCATTCGGCGCGCCCAACAACTGCCGCATTTAAACCGCGCTCGCCAGCTTGCTCTTGACGATACTCGCAGAATTCCGTGTACGCATCTAGCTCATGCTTGAGCTCAAGTATGCTGAGCTCAATGGCGATGGCATCATCGAGAAAACCGAGCACTGGAATACTGTCGGGAATCATGTCGTCAGATTCCGAGAAATACGCCATAGCAGCTTTCACGCGTTCGCGGTCGTCGGCTGGCAAGTCCCATGCCTCATCAGCCAGCATGGCAATCAGTGCATCAAGCTGGTTTAAGCGCTTGGAAATGAATTCAGGTAATTGGATATTGTTAGCATTAGTTAGCAACACTTTTGCCGCCGCAGTGGCTTGCTCATCGGATTTGCCCACTGCTGCTGCTTGCGCTTTGGCAATCGCAGCCTGGAAATGGGTCAAATCTTGATCGGATAATTCAATGTGGAAAGAGAGCGACATAGTATGTTCCTGACTAAGCTAAGTAATGCTACAGAGTATCGTGTTCGTAAATCAGCGTCAATGCACTAAGGCAAACTTATAAAATTGGCTCAAAGCCCGCCCCAAAAGCGGTAAGAATGCGCGTATATACCGCCTTCATGCTCATATTCACTTCAGGAAAATCGCCCACCGGCTCACTGCAGACATCAAAACGCGGGTCAACATACGCAATGGTAGAGCACTCGGGCTTCAGCTGATAGCTGGTAGCATACGGCCAAGGCCAAATATCGAAAATCGGCATTTGCTCAGACAACTTGCCCATGGTGTAGTTAAAGTTCGCCAAAGCTGGCATGGATTTACGCGGTGCAATAATCCATGCATTATCGTGTTGCATATCATTTTCGATGCTGGCCGATAAGCGCTTTGCAAAATCAAAGTCGTCAATCACCAGCATGCTTTCGGTATTGTATTCATCCGAACGCGGGTCAAAATTATGGCTGCCAATCACCGCCAAACGCTTATCAACCACCATCGATTTGGCGTGCAGGCCAACACGAATTTTCTCATTATTATTGAATACCGGTATTTTCCCGGCCGAACCCACTGAGCCTATCAGAGAATTTGTGTCGGTGCCTTCAGCCGAGTGCGGATTTACCCAGCCGAGCGACTGCCCAACACGCATATAGGCAGACTCAGGAAACGGCTTAAATTCATAAATACGAAAACCCAGCTCCTTCAAATACAGACGCTTGTATTTATGCGATAACGCATAAGCCGGGAATGCATCGGTGGCGGCTAGCGAATTGGTTGATACTCTAACTTCAACCGGATACTTACGCTTTTGAATGCTTCGAAAGGTTTGCCGTGCCATCCGCGACATGACTAAATACGGGGTTTGCAGCAAAACCGTGTGCTGCGCTTGCGAAATGAGCTGATACACTGCGTTGGATGCGCGCGCACGGCTACTGGCTTGATTATCGTGCTTTTCAGGTAGATCGCCGTAAAAGCCAATGTAGCCAACCTTGTTCATATAGGGCTGGATTTGTTTCAGTACATTATCAGCATCACTGGCCATACGTTTGATGGTTTGCATGCGTTCTGAAAATGGCTGCTCAGGCGGATTCAAACTATCAGGATTTGATTTGGCTTGCAGTAATGTTACGGCTACATCTTCCAATTGCGCGGCAGGAATAGAGCGCTCACTATTCCAAAAGGCATTGAAGTTTTCAGCCATTTTTTTGGTGACCGGGCCAGCCACCCAGACATCACGGTCGCGGTAGTTGTATACATGGCCCCAATCAAAATATCGATCTTGAATATTACGCCCGCCAACTATCGCCATTTTATTATCAACTAATAATAACTTGGTGTGCATGCGCGAATTCAAGGCGGTAAACTCGAACAAAATGCCAGCAAAGAACTCTGCTTTACCGGTTTTGGCTTGATCGAATATTGGGCTATACAATTTCAATTCAAAATTTTTATGTAGCACCGCAAGCTTAGCCTGTAGCCGCGGGCGCGATAGACCATACAACTGATCGAGCAGCAGCCTAACTTTCACGCCACGCTGCGCGGCGCGCACCAAGGCATCCAACACCAAGGTGCCTGACTCATCGAAATCAAAAATAAAAACTTGCAACTCAACAGACTGCTTTGCCGTTTCAATCATATGCAAGCGGGTTAGCAGGGCATCGTGGCCTTGATCAAGCAAAATCAAATTGTGTTGTTCGCTGCCCGGCTTACTGGCCGCTTGCGCGGCATCTGCCAGCGCATACAGGGGCGAAGCGAGGCCACAATGATCGGCTTGTGTGCAAGTGCTTTGGTTGCCTTGAATTTGCTGAGCAAACTCTTGCGCGCTGCGCTTGTCTTTTTCAGGCAAGCTAGAGCAGGCGGATGCCAACAGACACAGGTAGATCAATAGAGATTTTTTCATTCGATAAATTTTAACTGAAAATGAAAGCGAACTTCGTCTTTTAGGCTCCAACGATAGGCATTCATCTTAAAATCACTGCGCTTCAATGTGCCGCTCACGTCAATTGGGCAACTTAACCCAGCGCGTTTGCAACTTGATGGCTTTATGCTAAAAACCACAGCGCGGCGTATTCCTTTGATGCTCAACATGCCTTTGATATCGCCACCGGAAAGAAGAATTTGCTCCGAGAAATCGGCTGACTGAAAATCGATATTGGGGTAATTCTTGGCATCTAAGAATTCAGCTGACACTGTGGCTTTTTGCAGCCAAGCCGGCCCGCCCATGCGCAGTTCGTTGGCGTTTACATGCACACGAACATTGCGTTTTTGATTAGGCAACACATTCACTTCGCCTTCAATGGAAGTGAAACGTCCTTCCGCCTTGATTGGAACGCGCAGAGTAACCTTAAAATGCGCCTCTGAACGGTTCGAATCAATTCGCCAAACGGTTTGTTCAGCCGCCGCGTTGTGCGCCATCATTGCCACTGCAAGCGCGAACAGCCAGTTGCGCAATTACGGCCACCAGAAATGTTCCATGGTGGCAATGCCTGGCTCGAAATCTGCTTCGGCAGGAATGTGTAACACCACCAAACCAGCGGCTGGCATGCCGCGGAAATCGCTGGATTGGCCAGAACTCAGCAAAGCCACCAATTGTTCCAAACCCGGATTATGGCCAACAATCATTAGCCGCGAACATTCGCGGTGTTCATCGGCCACTTGCATGAGCATGCCGGGCGTTGCTTCATAAATGCGCGGTTCTTGGCGTTGCTCAATAAAACCAGTTACCTGCAAAACCTGCTCTAGCGTTTCGCGCGCGCGGCGTGCGCTGGAGCATACGATTCGGTCGGGTAATTGATTATGTGCCTGCAGCCATTTGCCTGCAGCCTCCGATTCGGCTATGCCTTGGCGTGATAGTGGTCGGTCAATATCGTCTTGCCCGATGTTTGCCGATTCGGCATGTGCATGGCGCAGTAAAATAAGTTCTCGCATTAGCTCACCTTTTTAATCCATTTGAACAAGGAAGCCCAATCGGCTTGATGATTTCGTACTTGCTCGGAGTGGTAATCGAATAAGGACTTCCCTAAGGCTACCATCAACACATACGCTTGGGTATCGCGTAATTGCGCCACCAGCGGATATGGCCAAGCACCAATCTGTTCCATGGCCTGCTGCGAAGCGCCAGTCCAGGGTTTCAGGCGATTGCCCAGCAATGCCACCGGCAATTTGCCTTTCTTAACCCGCGCATGGCCGGCTAATGAATTCAAAAATGGCACAGTGGCTTCAAGATCAATAGTGGACGGCAAAACCGGCACCAACACCACTGAAGCCATATCCAGAAACTCCTCTAAATCACTAGCCATTGCGCCAGCAGGTGCATCCACAATGACAACCTCGGTTTGACTAGGCAGGTTTTTCTTCCAGCCTTTCCGGCTGCCATCAATCGGCAACACCGCGCTTTCTAAACCGGCCCGTTTTTCACACCAGTGGGTAGCCGATTTTTGCCGATCGGCATCAATTAGCACAGTGCGCTTGCCTTGCAAGGCGAAATACGCCGCCAAATTGGTGGACACCGTGCTCTTGCCGGCGCCACCTTTAGAACTTGCTACAACAATGACTTGCATAAGCCCTCCTTAAGAACTCTTACTGTACAACGAGATGGCATTTTGGGCTAGAAGCAATGTTTACCGATTGTATTGTTGTTAAGGCAACCCTTGCGGTTGACCGTGGTGCGGGCGGATTGTGTTGGGCAGGTTTTGAACCCGCCCCTACATGTGTGGTTGAAATGATGGGCGTGAAATGGTTTTGCCAACGAAATAATAGATTGCGTAGGGGCGAACCCCTGTGTTCGCCCGTTGGTGTGCGGTTGGTAATTATTGGGCGGGTTTTGAACCCGCCCCTACGTATGCGGTTGAAATGATGGGCGGACACATGGGTCCGCCCCTACATTATCCGCGATCCATCGGGCTGATAACGCCACCGGCGCCACGGTTTAAAACATGCGTATAAATCTGCGTGGTTGCCACGTCTTTGTGGCCGAGCAGTTCCTGAACTGTGCGAATGTCGTAACCGGTTTCAAGCATATGGGTGGCGAATGAATGCCTAAACGTGTGGCAACTGGCTGGTTTGTTTATTTTCGCCAATAGCACGGCTTGCCGAACCACACGTTGCAAGACTTTTTCATCTAAATGATGGCGCCTAAAGCCTGGGCCAAATGGATTCTGGCAAAGGTTCGATGCGGGAAATATATATTGCCAAGCAAACTCGCGCGCGGCATGTTTATATTTTCTTTCCAAGGCATACGGCAGCCATACTTCGCCATGCCCATCTCGTATATCGTTTTCATGCACACTACGTGCCAATCCAATTTGTCTTTGCAAAGGCTCAAGCAACGATGACGGCAATACGGTTCTGCGGTCTTTGCTGCCCTTGCCGTCGCGAACAAGAATTTCGTTGCGCGCAAAATCAACATCTTTCACGCGCAATCGCAAACATTCCATTAAACGCATACCGGTGCCATACAGCAAACTGGCCATTAACCAATTCCGGCCATCGATGCGTTGCAAAATTGAACGCACCTCGGCTTTTGATAACACCACCGGCAAATGCTTACTGGGCTTCGCTCGAACCACATTTTCAAGCCATGGCAATTTTATATTGAGCACTTCGCGGTATAAAAACAGGATGGCTGAAAGCGCCTGATTTTGTGTGCTTGCCGATACTTTTAAATCGGAGGCCAGGTGCGATAGAAAGTGTTCAACCTCTAAACCGCCCATCTCGCGCGGGTGCCTTTTGTTGTTTGCCAACATGAACCGTCGCATCCATTGAATATAAGTCTGCTCTGTACGGTAACTGTAGTGTTTTAGGCGCATACGCCGTCGAACTTGCTCAAAAAGCATGGGCTTTTGCGCTGTTTGAATTGGCTGTGTTATGGGGGGCAAAGTGGTGTGATAATTCATTAGCGGGGCGTAAGTGGTGTATATAAAACCATGTTCAGCTTTCTAGACATGCACCGATATAGCTATGTATTTGAATCTTTGTAGGAATTTACCTTGACCACGTGTCGGAAAATACCCAAAATGAAGATATCGCCCCAAATGTGGGGTATATATGTAGTTAGGCCTTTTTTGGAGTGTTTTATGAACCGAAAGATTCAACAGCTTCTCCTTTGTACCGCAATCCTACTGACGGGCCCGTGTCTCGCAGCGGATCATCCCTCCACAGAAATCAACGCATTAACTGCATCTCCTGCAAACTTTACTTTGCTCTTAGAGAACGAGCACGTGAGAGTCCTAGAATACGTACTTCTTCCAGGAGAACAGGATAAGTGGCACACGCACCCACCTAAGGTAGCTTACGTTCTGAGCGGTGGAAAGCTCGAGATTTACTTGGATGATGGAACATCTTTCCTTGCAGATGAGAAGACTGGAAAAGCTGACTGGGCCGGAGTTCGTGGCAAGCACTACGTTAAAAACGTTGGTAAAACGCCTGTGCGTATCCTCTTAGTCGAGGACAAGGCAGCTGCGAGAGAAGCCACATCACCACCTTCCACGCCCACCAAGTGATTTTCACAGTAGTTAGAGAACGGCCTAACGACACAAGAATCTTCACCCGCTTTAGTTGACACCCTTTCCTAACTAGAGGTGTGTATGGCTAAGCCAAGTCTTCGCAAGCTATATATCTTGTTATAGTTCAAGCAACGCCTAAACAAAAGTAGCGTCCATGCAACCGTTGCCGCCCTGCCCGAAATGCGCGTCCGAATTGATGGCATTGGCGCGATGCAACTGAAATCGGTATTCGTCAAAAAAGCCTGATAGCTTGACAAGAACTTGTTGCAACTTTGCGCCACCACAACCTTAGCTGCTTATGTTGGTAAACGCACACTTCAACTTAACTGATGAGGTGTAAAATTAGGTACTGCTCAAAGGAATGATGTATGACACGCTTACCGATCATTGCGCTATTTGCTCTACTGGCATTATCCGCTTGCACCGGCAAACCGGATAACATCAAACCCGTAGAAAACTTTCAAGCACAGAAATACTTAGGCAAATGGTATGAAATTGCCAGGCTTGATCATCGTTTTGAGCGCGGCTTATCGAAAGTCACTGCCGAATACAGCCTGCGTAGCGATGGCGGCATTAAAGTAGTGAACCGCGGTTATTCCGCAGAAAAAAATGTGTGGAAAGAATCCGTTGGCAAAGCCTATTTTGTTGATGGAAAAGACCAAGGCTATTTGAAAGTTTCCTTCTTCGGGCCGTTTTATGGCTCATACATCGTGTTTGAATTAGAGCAAGAAAACTATCAATACGCACTCATTAGCGGGCCAGACACCTCGTATTTTTGGCTTTTATCGCGCACGCCAACCATTGCTCCAGAATTACAAGCCAAACTAATCGACAAAGCCGTTTCGCTTGGTTTTGATAGAAATAAAATTATACTGGTTGAGCAAAAATAACTCAGCAAGGTAGCGAATCCAATGCAGTATCCATTACTTAACCTTGCACTATCGCCATTGCTACTGGCACAAGGCATGTATGTGCGCAAAACCACACCACGATTGCCCGAACCATCCGGCGAACGTAACGGTAAAATCGGCGCTGGGCCAACTCTACGCTTACTCATTTTAGGAGACTCGGCCGCTGCAGGTGTTGGCGCGTGCATCCAAGCGGATGCATTATCTGGCCAAATTGCCGAGCAGCTTGCTGCACATTTTCATACCGATTGGCAACTTTGGGCAAAAAATGGTTATACCAGCCAAGATATTCTCAACGTACTAAACACTCAATCGGCAGAACCGTTTGATGTTGTGCTAATTTCAATTGGGGTGAATGACATCACCAGCGGATTATCTCAGGCAGCGTGGCTTATAAAACAGAATGAACTAATCGAAAAACTTACACGGAAATTCTCTGCGCAACTCATCATATATAGCGCATTGCCACCGATGCATTACTTTCCGGCTTTGCCGCAGCCTTTGCGTTGGGTTTTAGGAGAGCGCGCCAAACAGTTTAATACAGCGCTACAACAACTCATTGAACAGCATTCAAACTGCCAATTAGTGCAAAACGACATCCCCATGCAAGCGCATTTCATGGCCAGCGACGGCTTTCACCCCAGCGCCACAAGCTATACGATTTGGGCCAAGCAAGTTACTAAAGCGGTTTTGCAGCGAAACTAGTATGCGAATTGCTTGAATACTTTATCAATGTCGCCCTGCCAGGCACCATGAAACAAGGCCAGCTTGCGTTCTGCAGGCGTTTCATTGGCCAACGCAATTTCCATCAGCGGATGCAAGAAAACGGTTTCGTCATCGCCGTGCTTATTCAAGCGTGCGCGATTTTTTAAACCGAGCGCGGAAATTTTCAAGGCTTCAATAGCTAGTTCGCACAAACTGTGTTGGCGAAATGGCAATTTTAAGCCGTATTTCGGCACGCCATCGCGCAGTGCATTACGCTCTTGCATTGAAAAATCTTTCACTAAATCCCAAGCCGCATCCAAAGCTTGCTGGTCATACAGCAAACCAACCCAAAATGCTGGCAATGCACATAATCGACGCCACGGGCCGCCATCAGCGCCGCGCATTTCCAAATATTTCTTTAAGCGTACTTCGGGGAAGGCGGTGGTCATGTGATCCGACCAATCGTTGATGGTTGGTAATTCGCCCGGCACAGCGGCTAATTTTCCTTGCATAAAATCTTTGAAGCTCAAACCGGCACAATCAATGTATTGTTTGTTGCGATAGGAAAAATACATTGGCACATCAAGCAAATAATCGACATAACGCTCATAGCCGAAGCCGTCTTCGAACACGAAATCGAGCATGCCAGTGCGGTCTTTGTCGGTGTCAGTCCAGATTTGCGAGCGATAGCTGAGAAAGCCATTCGGCTTGCCTTCGGTAAACGGTGAGTCGGCGAATAATGCGGTGGCAATCGGTTGCAAGGCTAATGACACTCGAAACTTCTTGATCATGTCGGCTTCGGATTCAAAATCCAAATTCACTTGCACCGTGCAGGTGCGGGTCATCATGTCTAAGCCAAGATTGCCCACTTTCGGCATGTAATCGCGCATAATTTTATAGCGGCCTTTCGGCATCCACGGCATATCGGCGCGCGCCCATTTAGGCTGAAAGCCCATGCCTAAAAAGCCCAAGCCTAATTCATCGGCAACCGTTTTAACTTCCGATAAATGCTGGTTGGTTTCTTTGCAGGTTTGATGGACATTTTCCAACATGGCACCCGACAACTCAAACTGACCAGCAGGCTCCAAAGTGATTGAGGCGCCATCGCGTAGCAAGGCAATCACTCGGCCATTTTCTTCCACAGCCTGCCAGCCAAAACGCATCATGCCTTTCAACAGGGCTTCAATGCCTTGTTCGCCATCAAAGGCGGGTGGCCGCAAGTCATCTAGGCGATAACCGAATTTCTCGTGCTCAGTGCCAATGGTCCACTCCGCTTTTGGGCGAGCTCCACTGGCATGAAATTCAATCAGTTGATCTTTGCTGGTAATTAGTGGCGAAGATATTTCAGCCATGCAATTCTTCCTGTGGCGTTAAAGGCGTTTGCAACCAAGTGGTGACCACAGCGCGCGCTTCATCAACACCAATTTTCGAGGAGCCGGAAAATACTTGCACGCTAGCGCGGCCAGCCAATTCTTTTTTAACTTGCGTGATGGTTCGAGCCTGCTCGCTACGACCTAATTTATCGGCCTTGGTGAGCAAACAATGCACCGGCAAATTACGTGAATTGGCATAATCAAGCATTTGCGTATCGTATTCACGCAACGGGTGCCGAATATCCATTACAATCACCAAGCCAGCCAGAGGCTCGCGCACTTGAAAATAGCGGTTAATAAAAAGCTTCCATTGTGTGCGGATAGCCAAAGGCACCTTGGCGTAGCCATAGCCTGGCAAATCGACCAAATACAAGCCTTCAATAATCTTGAAATACACCAATTGTTGTGTGCGGCCCGGGGTTTTTGAGGTTCGTGCCAAGCCAACTTGATGGCACAAAGCATTCAATGCCGTTGATTTACCGGCATTTGAGCGGCCAGCAAAGGCCACTTCACGCAAACTGTCTTTAGGGAGTGCCGCTAAGGTTGGCGCTGAAAGTACAAATTGGGCCTGAGCTAAAAAATTCGCCATGGCGCTCGCTTTAAATAGATTTTGACTATTCTACCCTTGTTTATTGTGCAAAAACGGCGGTACTGATTGACCGAAGCCTGTAAACACTGGGATAATTAAGCTATGCCGAGAACACCCTCGGCCTTATTCCCTAATTTTGAGTTCGGAGTTGTATGAAGCTCTCCCACCTAGCACTTTTGACTGCCGCTTTTGCGGTTACCACCGCCATTGCGCAGCAAGCAAGCGCCCCGGCCGCAACACCTGCGCTGGCAAGCCCAGTAGCTGTTGCCGTTGTTACTGAAACTGGCCCTGCTAAAGCGGGCGACCCAAAAGCCGGGCAAACTAAAGCAGGCTCTTGCGCTGCGTGTCATAGTCTGGATGGCAATTCAAGCGATCCGCAATACCCAAAACTGGCCGGCCAACATGAGCAATATATTTGGCGCCAATTAAAATTGTATAAATCCGGCGAACGCGACAACGCCATTATGATGGGTATGTCTGCCGCGCTCACCGAACAAGATATGCGCGATATCGGCTCGTATTTCGGTACCCAGAAAGTGATTGCAGGCGTGGCTGATGAAAGCCTTATTGCTGATGGCGCTAATGCCGGCAAGAAATTCTACCAAGTCGGTGAAAAAATTTATCGCGGTGGCTCAGCCAAAGTACAAGCATGCGCTGCCTGTCATGGCCCTGCTGGCGCCGGTGTTCCTGGCCCAACCTATCCAGCTCTTGGCGGACAACACGCCAGTTATACAGCAGCTCGCCTAACGGCATTCCGTGATGGCATGGTATGGGGCAAAGATAAAAACGCTAATGTGGTGATGTCACAAGTGGCAAAAAACTTAAGCGACGAAGAAATTCAAGGTTTGGCTACTTATCTGCAAGGTTTGCATAAAGCCGCCCAACCTGCGAAAAAGTAAGTATTTGCTTTATGACAGCAACAGTTCAGCAAGCCGATAGCATGATGTGTTGTCGGTTTTGTTTTTTCATCAAGGAGTAATTATGTTACGCCGTATTTTTTTAGCAACCCTATTATTAGCACCACTTACCCTCAGCGCACAGCTCAAACCAAGCGTGCCAGTAGCAGGCAAGGATTATGTTGTACTATCTGCCCCACAGCCCACTTGGGGCACTGGCGGCATTGAAGTGGCCGAAGTGTTTAGCTATTCCTGCGTGCATTGCGCTGAATTTCAGCCGCTGGTAAATGCTTGGAAGAAAAAACTGCCGGCTGATGTACGCTTTACTTACGTGCCAGCTGTTTTTGGCGGCGTTTGGGATAACACCGCGCGCGCTTATTTCGCAGCTGAAGCGCTTGGCGTGCAAGCCAAAACACACGACGCAATTTTTAAAGCATTTTTCATTGATCGTAAAATCAAAACCGGCAGCGTTGAAGAACTGGCAGGTATTTATGCCGGTTTAGGCGTTAACCGCAAAAAAATGCTGGACACCATGAACGGCTTTACGGTGAGCTCGAAACTCAACCGAGCTCGGCAATTCGCCGTGCGCGCAGGCGTTGATTCAACACCTAGCCTTATCGTCAATGGCAAATATCGCGTGACTGCAAAAAGCCTTGAAAGCTCGCTACAGGTTGCCGACTTTCTTGTTCAAAAAGAACGTGCTGCTAAAAAAGCAAAATAATAGAACCCCGCTTCGGCGGGGTTTATTTGCATGAGCGAGACCACACTCAAAATCATTAGCAGCAATATTCAGGCGGGCTCTATAACACGCGCCTATAGCGAATATGTGACGCGATCGTGGTCGCATATTCTGCCTAATGGCAAACAAGGTAATCTTGATGCGCTGGCGCAAACCTATCAAGATTTTGATGTTGTTGGTTTGCAAGAATGCGACCCAGGCAGCATGCGCTCTGGCTTTTCAAATCAATCTGACTACTTGGCCAATAAAGCCAATTTTCCGTATAGCTCGCACCAAGCCACGCGCCGTATTAGCCATTTTGCCAGCTCTGGCAACGCACTGCTTTCACGTTTAGAACCGAAAAAAATTGACCACTTCCTGTTGCCCAGCCGTATTCCGGGCCGTGGCGTATTGCTTGCGGAATTCGGCGAAGGCGATGCCGCATGGCATGTTGCCATTACCCATTTATCGCTCAGTGCGAATGCGCGCCGCATTCAAATTGCGTTCTTAACCGAACTACTTTCCGATAAAAAACGCTTGGTATTGATGGGCGATTTTAACTGTGATTTAGTGGCGCCTGAAATGAGCCGTTTATTTCAATTCACCGGTCTGCAAATGCCGAAAATAACACCGCCAACTTTCCCAAGCTGGGATGCCAAGAGGCCAATTGATCATATTTTAGTAGGCGGCATGAATTGCCGAAACTATCAAACACATGTTGCCGCGGGCTCAGATCATTTAGCGATTGCGCTTGAGATTGACATCTAACAATCACTCATCCAGTGAATAGCCCATTGCATAAACCGATGGTTTTAAACGCACCATCACATCCGTATCAAAATACTCGCGATAATGCTGCCAACGATTCAGCGCGCGGGTATTGAGCGGCTCCAAAACCTGCGCATAGCTCGGTGTGTGAATAATAGCTTTGTCCTTAGCGTAACTAGCGCTATTCAACCAACTTTCTGACCACGGCAAGCCAAGAAATTCTGCTAACTGCCGGGTACTTTGTTCTGGCATCTGCACTAAATTTTCATAGCGCGAAATCATCACCGGCATATCCAGCTGCGGCGCAATGCGTTGCCAATAATCGGCTAAAGCAATATACAAATCTGCAATACGATCAAAGTGCGAAAAAGCACCGGAGAGCACGGTTGAGCGCAGATTCTGCATATAGCAGCTTAAAATAACATCACACGGATGGCGTAGCGCCAGAATTACTGAGGCATTCGGGAAAAGTGTGCGTATTAACGGCAAGCGCGACCAATTTAAAGGGTTTTTATCCACCAAACGACGACCATTTAAAGCGCCGACTTTAGCTTGCGCTTGTTGAAAATAATAGTGCCGTAATTGTTCAAGCTGCTGCTGGTTAAGATGATGCAATTGCGTCGGATACTCTAAATCCATTTTTTGCAACTGCAGTAATGTTTTGGCCAGAAATGGTTGCTCGTCAAACGACACCAAGCCAGGCTGAGCATCCAATATCTGTTCAAGCAAGGTTGTTCCGGAACGTGGGAATCCAACCACAAACACAGGATCTTGTTGGCTAGCATTTTGGCATGCAGCAGGCCATTTGCCCGTTAACGGCTTGTCGAGTAATTCAAAGAAATTCAAAGCTTGCTGATCACCCGCTGACTCTTGATTTAACTGGTTCCGTAACACATGTGCATCATTAAATACTTGCCACGCAGTTTGATATTGCTTGGATTTATCCAGGCTTTGCGCATACTCAAAACCAACTTGACTCTTCCACATACCATTACTACTCGGTAGCTCCCATACGTCATGAAGCAATTTAGTTGACACATCAAACTGTTTGTTTCGGTAGGCTAATTTTGCCTGCAATTGCTTTAAGGCTATGCTGTGTTCAGGATTTTTTACGGAGCCAGCAGCGCTTTGCAGTGCGCTTTCAAAATTCGGCAAATCATTTGCACGCTCAAAGGCCGTTGCTAAGCCCATCCACGCTTCGAAATAGCCTGGGAACTGCAATACCAAAGTTTGATAATGCGGAATTGCGACAGAAAATTGCCCGGTTTGTAGATACAAATTGGCCAGCATTAATTTTTGTGGTGGAGATAAGGTTTGTCTCGACAGAAAAGCCAAGTCGCCCAGTGTCACATCCCATTGATCATGGTCAACGGCCAATGTAGCGCGAAAAAAACGCACGTCTAAATCATATCCATCAATAGCCATTGCTTGTTGAATATGAGTAAAACTTTCACTCAAACGACCCAATCCTTTACACGCGCGCGCTAGGCTGAACTCAATCAAAGCATGATTTGGCGCCAATGCTTTCGCTTTGATAAGGGCAACGTAGGCTGGAATGAATTGCCCATAGTCACACAAAGCACTGCCGAGATTGCACCAAGATTTCGCATTATTGGCTTGCTCAGCGGCACGCTCAAACAGCTCGATAGCCTCATCCTGTTGGCCTTGTCGGTAGGCTAGGATGGCCGAATCAGTTAATCGTTGCACATTATCCATCGCTATTCCGCAGTATCGAGTCCGTTATTCTAGCAAGCCGCGTGCAGCACATCAGCCTTGCCAGCAATACCGCCATCAGCAATAAAAAAACCGCAAATATTCGCTTCAAACTTTGCGCAGGCAATTGATGTGCCCAACGTGCGCCAAGCGGCGCAAACAGCACCGATGCTGAAGCGACGCCGAGCGCGGCTGGCAAATACACAAAACCACGCGAATAGTCCGGCATGCTCAACGGTGTGCTGATTTGGCTATAAGTGATGGCGCTGGCCAATGCTATGAATACCCCACAAACCGCCGAGGTGGCCACTGCTTTTACTGCAGGAACACCGCGCAATATTAAGGCTGGAACCGTCATACTGCCGCCGCCAATACCCACCACTGACGACACCGCGCCAATCAGCACACCAAGCGCCGCCCAAGGCCAGCCGATTACTGCCTGATGATTATCTGCAACCGGTTTTGGCCACTGGCTAAGCAATTGCAACGCCACCAACACGCAATACGCCACCACGGCCCAATGCAAGCCCGGGCCAGCCCATTTCGACACCCCCAAGCTGGCCAATACCGCGCCCAGTATTAAGCCAGGCACCAGCCAAGCCACGCTTGGCCACAGCACAGCGCCACGTTTTTGATGCGCCCAAGCTGAAGACAGCCCGGTTAACACAATGCTTGCGAGCGAGCTGGCCAATGCCACCTGCACAACAATCTCAGCGGGCACGCCTTGCATCGGCAATATTAAAATGAGCGCACCGACCAGCAGCAACCCGCCACCCACGCCTAATAAGCCCGATAAAATACCAGCACCGATGCCTAAAACTGGATAAATCCACCATGTCACCATATGCTTAACTGTGTCCATTGTAATTATTCGGGAATGTCGCTTGCCAAATCTTAAGTGTGCCGCGCTTGTCATTATAGTATCGAGTCTGCTCTGTGTTGGCGTGCGTGCCAACACTGCTGTGCCACAAGAGCCAATCTTGAGAAGCGCTTTCGCGCAAGCAAAAATAGGTGCTCTCGATAACAACACTCGTGCCACTCTGCAAAAGCATCTGCTATTGCCTTGGCTACAAGCCATAAACATCAAACAAACTATCAGCACCGCAAACGCTACACAACTACTTGAAGTGATTAATGCCAATCCAAATGATCCATCAAGTGTTTGGCTGCTTGGCCAATGGCGAACCGAGTTGACTCGCCGCCAAGACTGGGTAAGTTTGGCCGTGCTGGATGCGCGCTTCCCAGACACATCCATAGCCAATCGTTGTGCAGTTTTGCTTTCCGTGCCTGATGTTGAACGCAACATTCTTTGGCAGCAAAATGCCTTGGCAATTTGGCAAAATGAAGCCAAGCCTGCAGCTCATTGCCAGAATGTTTTTGATGCTCAGAATCAACTTCAGCCCTTCAGCGCGCAACAACTCTGGCAACGCTTTGATCTATTGCTGGCTGATGCAGCAGTTGATCGTTTACCTGAACTGATTAGCCGTTTTGCAGAGCCCGATGCCAGTCTTGCCAAGCAATACCATGATTATTTAAATAATCCACAGCCCGTACTAACTCCGTGGCCAGTGAATGTACGCTCGTCCGCAGTACTCAGCAAAGGGCTGCTAGTTTTAGCACGAAAAAATACCATACAGGCTGAATCGCTGTTTACCAATGTCCGCAACACCTATGCATTTAGCACAGAACAAAACACCGCCGTACAATCGGAAATTGCGCTATGGAGCATGGTGAACTATGAAACCGGTGCTGACACGCGTTTTTTTGCTGTGCCAGAAACCATGCGTAGCGCCAACTTACGCGAATGGTATATGCGTTTTTTATTTGCGCAAAATGACGATGTAAAAACGCTGACAGGGTTCAAGCAATTACTTCCCGCCCAGCAACAAGAAGCGCGTTGGCTATATTTTCAAGCGCGCGTACTTGAGCGTTTGCAGCAAAACGCGGCCGCTGCGCCGCTATATCGAAAAGCCAGCAGCTCAGCCACGTTCTATGGTTGGTTGGCTGCAGAAAAAAATAATAGCGCCTATGCACTTTGCCCTTTAGAACCAATGCCCAGCGCCAAAGAAGCTGCGGCACTGAATGCACATACGAGGATGAAACGCGCGTTGTGGCTGTGGCAATTAGGTGAAGCAAACTATGCCATTTGGGAATGGAATGCGGCCTATAAAACACTCTCTGTTGAACAGCAACGCAAAGCCATTGAACAGGCACAGCAGCTAGGTTGGTATGACCGTGCGGTATTTTCATTGGAAAGTAACGATACCAATCAACGCTATTATTCGCTGCGTTTTGCAACACCTTACTTGCCACAATTCAAAGCCGCTAGCGCACAATTCGGATTGAATCAAAGTTGGCTAATGGCGCATGCACGCGCTGAAAGTATTTTTATGCCAAGCGTTATTTCAAGTGCCAACGCGCGTGGGCTATTGCAACTATTGCCAAGCACCGCCGAAGCTATTGCCGCAAAAAATTCATTGCTGTGGTTGGGCGAACAGTCTTTGTATCAGCCTGAAACCAATATCACACTAGGCGCTGGCGCGCTGCGCGATGTGATTGACCGCTATCCCAATAAAGCCTATCAAGCCATTGCGGCTTATAACGCTGGACCAACGCCAGTGAGCCGCTGGCAAAATGCACGACCTTTGCTTGAGCCTGCGTTCTGGATTGAAACTATTCCATACAAAGAAACTCGCGAATACATTGCTCGCGTGTTGGCATTTAGTGTGTTGTATGATTGGCGCTTGAAACAAGCGATTGTGCCACTTAGCCAACGCTTGCTAGGCGATTTCAGTGAGCAAGCGTACCATCCTAAAATGAGTTGTCTTATGCCATCTCCGCCAAGCAATAAAAAATCATGAAAAGCTATTTAGTCGGCGGCGCAGTACGTGATCAGCTGCTTGATTTACCAGCAGTCGACCGCGATTACGTGGTGGTGGGTGAATCACCGGAAAGTATGCTAGCAGAGGGCTTCAAGCCGGTTGGATCCGACTTCCCAGTATTTCTGCATCCTCGTAGCGGCGATGAATACGCACTGGCACGCACCGAACGCAAGACCGCACCAGGCTATAAAGGTTTTGTGTTTCATGCTGATCCATCAGTAACACTTGAGCAAGATTTAGCACGCCGCGATTTTACGATGAATGCCATGGCGCAAGATGAACATGGACATATTGTTGATCCATTTCATGGCCAGCGCGATCTTGAACTGCGCATTATTCGGCACGTGTCGGCTGCGTTTAGCGAAGATCCGTTGCGGGTATTGCGCGGCGCACGCTTTATGGCGCGTTTTGCCTATTTAGGTTTTCGCATTGCCGATGAAACTATTTTGCTGATGCAGAGCATTGTGCAAGCTGGCGAGTTAAAGCATTTAGTGGCCGAACGGGTTTGGCAGGAATTAGCTAAAGCCTTGCGCTCTAAAACACCGTCAGCGTTTCTGCAAACATTGCGGCAAGCCCGCGCGCTAGAAAGTCTTTTGCCGGAGGTGAATGCCTTGTATGGTGTGCCGCAGCGCATTGAATACCACCCAGAAGTGGATGCTGGCATCCACACCGAAATGGTTTGCGATATGGCCGCGCATTTAGCACCGGGCGATGATCTCATTGGCTTTGCGGCGCTAGTGCATGATCTTGGCAAAGCCTTAACCGATAAAACCGCATGGCCGAAACATATTACCCATGAGCATTTGGGCGTGCCGGCGGTTGAAGCGGTATGCGAGCGCTTTAAAGTGCCAAACGAGCACCGCGCGCTGGCTGTGCATGTTTGTCGCGAGCATTTATTAGTGCATCGCTTGCACGAATTGCGTCCAGAAACCGTGCAAGATTTATTGCAACGCGTTGATGCTTTCCGCCGCCCAGAACGAATCCGCCAAATTGCGATTGTGTGCGAGGCCGACAAGCGCGGGCGACTGGGCTTAACTGAATCCAGCTACCCAAACGGCGCGCTACTGCAAACATATTTTGATGCGGCCAATGCCGTGAAAGCCGCGCATTTAAGCACCGATGTCAAAGGTCCGGCTTTCGGCGAAGAATTACGCAAAGCACGGATTGCGGCGATTGCGGAAATCAAAAAATCGATTACATAAAAAAACGAAAATCCGTAGGGGCAACCCTTGCGGTTGCCCTGATGATTTGCACGAATATTCCTGGCAACCGCAAGGGTTGCCCCTACGAAAAAACCCGTTCAATCATGCGCAACATATTGCACCGGCTGGCAACATATGCTCCCAATGTGATACCCACGCAATTCGCCACAAAATCGGCAAGCTCCATGCTGCGCGTGCTGGTTAAATAGCCTTGTGCCAATTCAATGAAGCCACTGAGCAGCACCAGCCACAACAAGGCAGCCAGCTTGGCATTTTTCTGTTCGAAAATGCAGGCGGCGAATATCGCTAATACAGCATACGAAAACCCGTGAATGATTTTATCAAGATGCGGAATAATCTGTTCTTTGACAATGCCGGGTTTTAAGGAAAGATAGACTCCCAACAACATACCGAAAATCCACAGGCCAAGCCAGACATTCTTAAATCGCAACGCTGTGCTCATAAACGGTAACTCAAATCGTTGTTGGCGAACGCCGCTGAAAAATCGACATCGATGCTAAAGCCCATACAGTGAAAACGCTCGCCCATTTCACCGGGCATCACTAACTTCTTGATGTGCTGATTTTCGCGATAGCGTGCCACATCATTTTCATTTTGTTCGGTGTCTGCAATGTAATCGGCTAAGCCATTATTCAGCAAAAAACTCGCTTGCGTGCAATAGCCGGCCAGCTTAAAGCCCGCACTCACACCCGCTTCCGCTAATGCGGTGAAATCCACTGAGGCAGTGATATCTTGCAAGCCCGGCCAAATAAAATAATCAGCATGCGCGCGGTGCCGATAATGGCAAATCAAGGTGCCGTCGTCACGCTCGGGTAAATAATATTCATCGCGCGGATAGCCGTAATCGATATACAACATGGCGCCACGCTGCATGGTACCGGCAATGGCCTGAATCCAATACGGCAACTGCGGCAAAATTTCTGAGCAATAGCCTTCATCAAATTCGCGCTTCAAATTGCGCTCCACATGCCGAACCGCACCAGCCACTAAACCATCGGCGGGGCGCATCACGCGGCTAAATTGCTGCTTGGCATCGAGCGCCACGCATTCTTCGAATATCTCGCCTTGTTCAATAATAAAGCGCGTGGTCGGCAGCGCATCAATCACTTCATTAGCCACCAACACGCCTTGCCAACTATCTTCGGGTGGTGAATCTAGCCAAAGGCAACGCGCATATATCTCTGGTTGCAATACGGCTTGCAAGCGCACTTGTTGGCGCTCGCGCAAATCGGCGCTAGGTTCCAAGATCCAATACTGTGCCGGCAATTGATTCAATTCCTGCAAACGCAATAGCATTTTCTCGGCCAGCGCGCCGGTGCCTGCGCCCACTTCAAAACATACCGCCGATTCATCCAATTGCGCTAACACCGAAGCCAAGGCGCTGGCCAGCACATACGCAAAACCATTACCCAATTCTGGCGCGGTGATGAAATCGCCCTCAGCGCCGAATTTGCGTGCACCCGCGCTGTAATAACCCAAGCCTGGGCAATACAGGGCCAATTCCATGTATCTGGCAAACGAAATCGCGCCGCCTTCTTGCTCAATGGCAGAAAAGATAATGTCTTTCAATTGCTGGCTATGGCTTATCGCCTCAGCCGAAGGGGATGGCAGATCCATCACTGTCTCACTGGTTATTTTTGCTTAATCAGGATACCTTGTTAAGGTGTTTATTTGAACCGAGTCCGCGATATGTATTCAGAATCTGCTGTGGTTTTCATTACCGGCGCCGGCAAACGCGTTGGCGCGGCATTGGCCTGCATGCTGCATACGCAAGGCTATAACATAGCCTTGCATTATCGGCAGGCGAAAACTGAAGCGATGGCGCTTGCCGAACAGCTGAATGCGCAACGCGCCAATACCTGCCTGCTGTTGCAAGCCGATTTGAACAACAGCGCTGAACGTGATGCGCTAATTCCGCAGATTATCGGCCATTTTGGGCGGCTAGATGTACTAATTAACAATGCCAGCAGTTTTTCGCCCACACCCATTGGCGATGTCACTGATGCGCACTGGGATGATTTATTCAACTCCAACGCGCGCGCACCGTTTTTCCTTAGCCAAGCGGCCGCACCGTATTTGCGTGCACAAAGCGGCTGCATAGTGAATATTGCCGATATTTTCGGCGTTAGCCCAAAGCCACAACACACGGTGTATTGCATGGCCAAAGCAGCTTTGTTGATGATGACCAAATCTTTGGCCTTGGAATTAGCACCTGAAGTGCGTGTGAACGCCATTGCGCCTGGCGCGATTTTATGGCCAGAAACAGGCTCATCGGAAGCCAGCAAACATGCGGTTATTCAAGCCACACCACTGGCGCGCATGGGCAATGTTGACGACATCTGCCAAACTGCGCTGTATTTGATTGAACAGGCAAAATTCAGCACCGGTCAAATGATTGCCGTAGACGGCGGGCGTTTAGTGCGTTGATTTTGCCTTAGCTAAATCCAATCTAGCATTTGTTTTCTCGCTATCTATATTCACTTCAAGTTAACTTGCCTTGCGCGATACTTATTAAAACCATCAGAAAAAGGAATCCTATGAAATCGTCAGAGCAGCATGCGATTATTGCCATCAGCTTATTAGCCGCCTTTGCCGACGGCAATAAAGACGAGCGTGAACGCGAGCAAATCAAGCAGATTACCGAAGGCTTAGCGCCGAATGGCGATATTAATATGTCTGGCCTTTATCAGGATGTCTTACTGAAACGACGAACGCTTGAGCAAAGCGTGGCGCAACTGGAAAGCAACGAAGCGCAGCAACTGGCCTATGAAATGGCAGTTTGCGTTTGCGATGCCGATGGTGTTCGCAGCGAAGCTGAAAATTCCTTCTTAAAGCGCCTGCAAGAGCTTCTTAAAATTGACAGCGCACAAGCCCAAAAATTTGCTAAAGACGCTGATGCCTTGGCCGGCGTTTCACTTGTAACCATGCCTATCGAATCAAGCTCTGCAGTCGATAATGCTGCCTCAGATAAGTCAGTGTTGAACTACGCCATTTTGAACGGTGCCTTGGAATTATTGCCACAATCGCTGGCCTCAATGGCTATTTTACCGCTACAAATGAAGATGGTTTATAGCATCGGCAAAACGCATGGCTTTGAACTTGACCGCGAACACATCAAAGATTTCGCGGCTACACTCGGTGTGGGCATGACTGGCCAATATGTTGAACAAATGGGTCGAAAATTGCTTGGTGGATTATTAGGCAAAATCGGCGGTGGCCTGCTTGGTGGTTTAGGTGGCGCAGCAACAGGCGCGGCGTTTTCATTTGCCACCACCTATGCATTGGGTAAAGTGGCACAACAGTATTATGCGGGCGGTCGGAAAATAGATGCTGCGCAGCTTAAGCAGGTTTTCGCCCAGATGTTCTCACAAGGCAAACAATTGCAAACGCAATATACTTCGCAAATTGAGCAAAAGGCACAAACCATTAATGTTAGCCAAATTCTCGACATGGTTAAGAGCAAGTAACCACAATACTAATGAAGCCCAAATCATTCACTGCAATCGCTCTGCTATCTTTGCTGGCATTTGGCAATGCATCGGCAAAATCCAACCTGCAATTTGGCAATGCTTGGATTCGCGCCACTCCGCCCAATGCGCAAGTAGCCGGCGGTTTTGTTGAAATTAATAACCAAGGCAATGACGACCGTTTGCTGTCGATTAGCAGCAAACTTTCTGGCAAGGTTGAAATTCATGAAATGCAAATGCAAGGCGATGTGATGCAAATGCGGCAATTGAAAGACGGCCTGCAAATTCCTGGCAAAGAAATCACCACCTTAAAACCCGGCGGCATGCATTTGATGTTTATTAAACCGAAGCGCGCTTTAACGGCTGGCGAAAAAATTATCGCGACGTTTGTATTTGCCAAAGCAGGCAAGCGCGAGGTGGTGTTTACAGTGCTAAAAAATGCGCCGGTGGCTAGTGCCAATGAACATAAGCATTGATTTGTTGATATCGTAGGAACCGCCATGCCATCTGTAGCAATCGCCGAACTTCCGCCTAAGGCTTTCCTGCAAACATACAAACAAAGCCAAAGCTTCACCGATTGCTACATGCTTCAGGTTCCTGGCCACATTACACAAGCCGCATTTGTTGAAGCGTTTTATACATCCGCGCTATTCAAAATTGAGCGCACGCTGTTGCATTATCTAGCCAAACGCCCAGCCAGCAACCAAGATGCCGCGCAGCTTGCAAGCGGCGGCGCAACGCAATTTTCGGCATGGCGCGTTGAAGCGCAAGATAAAGAGCAACTACTTTTGGCAGATTTCACTGGCCGCACACGATCTTGGCTAATGGCCGAAGCAGTGCTAGATGCAAATGGAAGCCCATGTACGAACCTGTATTTTGGCTCAGCCGTGATTCCACATCATCAAGCTGGCTTTAATACACCAAAAATGGGCTTTATGTTCAATGCACTAATCGGCTTTCACAAACTGTATTCGCGTTTGTTGTTAAGGGCGGCAGTGGGGCAAATTAAACGCTAGTAACATCTAAAATTTATTGACTAATTGAACTAAGCCCTTTTTAATGAGTTATGCGCCTATTTTGGTGTCTGAATATAGTTAGGCTTCACTTGAAGATGACCGGCTGCCGACTGAAAGATCTCACTACGGAATCCTTGAGGGAGCAGGCTGCTCAACTTTCGCCAGCGTTGACGCACATTTCTGAGCATGTGCTCGCCATGCTGATCGTAATGCGAGCTTTGGGCAAAGACTTCTGGGAGCGCGAGCTATCTAGCCACGCAAATCCATCTTCTGCATTCTTTCAAGAACGGAAATCAATTTTGACAGTTCACGTTGCTGACCTGATTTGGCGGCTACGTGACAAGAATGGATTCTCAACGCTACTGCGAAAAAACGGCGACCGGAGCTTTGAATCAACTTACTTTGAATTAGTCGCATCCGAAATGGTTGACTCTTCGTCGGAGAGCATTGATTTTGTCATTCCATCCGGAATCAAGGGTCAGGATTATGACCTAAGGGCATTTGGCTTCATTGGCTACAGCCAATCAGCAATTGAGATCAAGAGCAGGCGAAAAGCGTTCAAGAGTAGCCGGGCTCTTCGCAATTTCCTCAATGACGCAAGGTCTCAACTTCCACGTGGTGGCATCGGCATTCTCATCTGCAAGATTCCCCGCAGTGGACACTACGCGTCGCAGCAAGAGGTCTCAGACGACATTGCAACCTGGATGCGAACAAGTACGAGAAGAATCAAGCGGGTGATACTTTGCTGGGATGTTTTTGAGCGTGAGACCCTCGCTGTTAGCTTTGCAAGTTGGGTGATTGACCCTTCTGGAGTCTCGAACGAGGTCTTCGGCGCCCACTCTTACCAAGAGCTTGGGGAAATCAGCTTTCTTAGCGACCTAGGCATGGAGCAAAGGATTGAACCGGGCCTACGTCGTAGGCTTTTCAACCGCGCGGGCGCTGGTGTCAAAGTGACTATTGGAACTTGGCGAAGCGGCATAAAAAACTGGTGGCTACATGATGGACGTGAAGCCTCAACAAAGGGGCCAGAGTAAATTTCCATAAAAAAATTCTGCGCCGAAAACACTAACTCTTAACCCTTACCATCCCAGCATCATACAGCGGTGCTAAATGCAGTTCGCATGGCACGCGTTCGCTGGCCACTTCTAGCGAATACTCGCCCGCTAATAAATAGTCGCGATTCACGCCTTCCGCATTGCGCACATAGCCCATGCCAATTGGCTTGCCAATGCTATGCCCAAAGCCGCCGCTGCTTAACCAACCCACGCGCTCGTTGTTGCGATAAATGGTTTCGCGGCCAATCAGCACCACATTCGGATCATCCACCGTAAAGGTACACATGGATTTTTTCAGTGGCGCAGTTTTTTGCTGCTCAAGTGCTTCGCGGCCAAGAAATACGGTGTTGGTTTTCAGCTTCACAGCCCACGCAAGCCCGGCTTCAAGCGGTGTATGGTCTGGCCCAATATCCGAGCCCCAGGCGCGATAGCCTTTTTCTAAGCGCAATGTTTCAATGGCGCGATAGCCGGCGTTAACGATGCCAAACGGCGCACCCGCTTGCATCAATGCCTCATACAAGGTGGCGGCACATTCACTCGGAAAATGCAGTTCCCAACCGAGCTCGCCCACATAGGTTACCCGCATAGCGAGCACCGATACGCCAGCAATGGAAATCTGCCGAGCTTGCCCGAAAGGGAATCCAGCATTGCTGATGTCATCGCGGGTTATCGTTTGCAACACACTGCGGGCGTTCGGACCCATCAAGGCCAGCACTGCATTCGATGAGGTGACATTCAATAAGTGCGCATCAAGACCTTCTGGAATATGCTTTGATATCCAATCAAAATCGTGGGTCGCAAAGCCAGTGCCAGTCACAATATAAAAATCATCTTCGGCTATGCGCACCACGGTTAAATCGCATTCAATGCCGCCGCGTGCGTTAAGCATTTGTGTGTAGATTAAACTGCCAACCGGTTTATTGATGTCGTTCGCGCAAATCCAATCTAAGGCTTTGCAGGCATCGCGGCCAAGCATGCGAAATTTTGCGAATGAAGTTTGATCAAACAAAGCCACGTGTTCGCGGGTGGCAAGGTGTTCGCGCTTCACCGCTGCAAACCAATTGCCGCGCGCCATATCGTACACATCGTGTTGTGGCTCACCGATTACAGCAAACCAATTGGGGCGCTCCCAACCCAATTTTTCGCCAAACACCGCGCCCTGATTTTTTAAGCGATCATACAAAGGCGAACGGCGCAAAGGTCTTCCGCTTTGATGCTCTTCACTTGGCCAAGCAATGGTGTAGTGTTTGCCATACATTTCCAAGGTGCGTTTTCGTACCCAATCAATATCGGCATGCGGTGGGCCAAAGCGGCGTATATCCACCGGCCACACATCAAACGGCGCTTCGCCGCCCACAATCCATTCCGCCAACACTTTGCCAGCACCGCCCCCCGAGGCAATACCAAAGGCATTAAAGCCCGCGCCCACATAAAAGCCAGCCACTTCTGGCGCCGCGCCCAAAATAAAATTGCCGTCTGGCGTGAAGCTTTCTGGGCCGTTGAGTAATTCGCGAACGCCCGCCGTTTCAAGCGCAGGCACACGCGCCATAGCCAGTTCCATGGTCGGCTGAAAATGCTCCCAATCGGGTTGCAATAATTGAAAATTAAAGCCAGCCGGGAAGCCATTCACCGCCCACGGAATCGGGTTCGGCTCATAGCCACCCATCACTAATCCGCCCACGTCTTCTTTGTAGTACGTTAAGCGGTCGGGGTCGCGTAGAGTGGGCAGATCTTTAGTAATACCTGGAATCACATCGGTGATTAAGTATTGATGCTGTACCGATACCAAAGGCACGTTCACGCCAGCCAGTTGCCCCACTTCACGCGCCCATTGGCCGGCGCAATTCACCACCACTTCGCAAGCAATTCGGCCGTGCTCAGTGAGCACCGCTGACACACGGCCGCGGGTTATTTCAATGCCAGTCACTGTGCAATCTTCAATGATGCGCACGCCTTGCATGCGCGCACCTTTGGCTAAGGATTGGGTTATGTCAGACGGGTTCACTTGGCCATCGGTGGGTAAAAATGCCGCGCCAACTAAATCGGAAATATCCATCAATGGCCATAAATCTTGTGCTTCGCGCGGGTTGAGCAAATGCATTTCTAAGCCAAACGAATGTGCGGTAGTGGCTTGTCGTTTTAGCTCAATCCAACGTTCGGCATTGCAGGCCAAACGCAATCCGCCATTCATTTTCCAGCCGGTGGCTAAGCCAGTTTCTGCTTCTAAGGTTTGATACAAACGCACCGAATGGCCAAGCATTTGGGTGATGTTGGCACTGGTTCGCAATTGCCCCACTAAGCCAGCAGCATGAAAGGTTGAGCCGGAAGTAAGTTTGTGCCTTTCAAGTAAAACAGTGTCGGCCCAGCCTAGTTTGCCTAAGTGATAAGCGGTGGAACAACCAACAATGCCGCCGCCAATGATTACCGCACGTGCTTGGCTTGGAAAATTATCCATGACTCATGCTTCCTAAAATTTTACGGCTTTGAAATTGATTCCAGACATCATCAAGCCGCGTTAGATAATCGAGCGTATAGGCTTGGTAATCGAAATCAATCGTTGAGTGCTGTGCTGAATACGCGCCCCATAAGGTTTCGCGCAATAGCGATGCGCATTTCATCGCAGCAAAACTCCGGCTACAACTTTCGGTGACTTGATCACCAAAATAATGATGCAATAACGCCTGATCTTGCTCGCTGTTAAACGCATTGTTGGAAGACAAATTGGCTAAATCGAACAATGGACTATTAAAACCAGCGTAATCCCAATCAATTAGCCACAGTCTTTTGCCATCATCTAAAAAATTGGCGGCTAGAAAATCGTTATGGCCAAACACTAACTGTATAGGGCCAACGGCTTGCTCTAATTGCTCAGCCATTGCTGCCAAACGTGCAAGCTCAGTGGTTAACATCGAGTTTGCTGCGCCGCTTAAGGATGATACATAATTTCGAATGACTTGGAATACCCAAAACGCTAACACCGGGCCACGAATATAGCGTGGAATATCACGGTGACAGCGTTTCATTAAATCGATAATGGCTGGCAAGTAGTGTGGATTGCGAATATCTTCTGGCGTTAAAGTATGGCTCTCAATATAACGGCAAACCAACACGCCTTGGCTAGCAAACACTACTTCCGGCGAAATGCCCGCCGCGAAGGCTGCGCGCGCTGCGGCGAGTTCATTGAAACGCATCACGCCATGCTCGGGCAAATCTTGGCCAATTCGCACCACAAACTTCTCAGCGTTTGCATTACTGACAAGATAATTACGATTGGTCATGCCGCCAGCTAGTGGCGCAATGTCTACCGCACCTTGCCAATACGGCAATTGCGCGATTTGCTCTACTATGTTGATTGGGTGATTTATTTGCCACTCCGAGATTGGTAATAATAATTACAGTTTTTATACATAGTTGTAATTTGTTAATACTCTTACAAATATTGTAGACTGTCAATCATATGCCACAAGGAACAAATATGCCTGACCAGCAGCACGCAGAAACCTTGCATTTCTTGGCTTTCGCCGAACAACTCGGCGATGCCGCACGGCCAATTGCCATGCAGTATTTCCGAAGCGCGTTGCAGATTGAAACTAAATCTGATTCAAGCCCAGTCACCATTGCTGACCGCGCTATTGAAGCCGAAATGCGCCGCATGATTAGCCAGCGATTTCCAAAACACAGTATTTATGGCGAAGAATTTTCGCAAGACATTGGCGCTGAATATACTTGGGTGCTCGACCCAATTGACGGCACTAAAAGCTTTATCACTGGTATGCCATTATTCGGCACATTGATTGCCTTAATGCGTAATTCAAAACCGTTGCTTGGCATCATCGACATTCCCGCGATGAATGAGCGCTGGCTAGCCACCTGCAACACCACAACCCAATTCAATAGCCATGCAGCGAAAACCAGCGACTGCCAACAACTTAGCAAAGCGCGCTTGTATTCGACTTCACCGGATAATTTTAATTTACTTGATGCAAAGTGCTTTGATGCCATTAGTAAAGTTGTGGCTATGCGGCGCTTTGGTGGTGATTGTTATATTTATGGCTTGCTAGCTTCGGGGCACTGCGATTTGATTATTGAAACCGATTTAAAACCATTTGATTATTTGGCTTTAGTGCCGATTATTGAAAATGCTGGCGGAAAAATAACTGATTGGCAAGGCCAGCCTTTAGGTTTTCATTCCGATGGCCGAGTGATTGCCGCGGCGAGTGAAGAATTGTGGCAACAGTCAATTCAGGTACTTGATTGCACCTAAGACGAAACTAGATGCGGGTACTTTTCAAAGCGAAGCTGACTAATTTTGCACTGAGCTTTTCTTTCAGTGTTGTCGGTTTGTGTAAACTCATGCGCTGCATGGCTTCGGCATCTGGCGTTGAGCTTGAAAGTAACGCGCGCGAAATGATGCTAATTTTTCCAGTGAGCGATGCTGTCTCGGTTTTTAGAAAGCCGAGCGCTTTCACCAAGCGCATTTCCTCTGAAGTGAAATCGCAGCCTAGCGGATAATCAGGCAGCAGGCCTTTGTCACGAAAACTTTTAAGCACAGCGCTAAGCTGAACCGCACGATTTAAAGCCCAGGTAATGGGTGCTTCAAAGCCACGATCAAGCTTCAATTCACGCTTGGCGGTTTTCATCAGTTTCGGAATAAATCGGGCATCGCAAATAGATAGCATCGACTTAACACATTGTTCGTCGCTGGCCGCACGCAGATCGGCAACGCCATATTCATTCACCGCAATATCGCGCAAATGCCGCGGAATCGTTGTGTGGCCATAATTCCAAAGTACATTCGATTGCGCGCTATGGCCTTGTTCGCGAAGCGCGCGAAACATCAAGATTGAACGGCCACCGTGCAGCGCATGCGCCATTGCCACAAAGTTGTATTGGCCACCCACACCCGAAACTACGCGGCCATCTTCTAGCGCATCGGAAGTGATTGCACCCAACATCGTCATCATCATGCAGGTATTGCAGAAGCGCGCATCACGGCGCTGCAAGCGTTCCAAACGTTCATTGCCACCATATAATTCATTGATGTGCGAAATGCGTGTCATGCCGAGACCGTTTTTTTCCGGCTCTGGTAATTCGCGCAACCATTGGTATAAATCCTGCGAGCCCAGATAAAAAGCGCCGTTCAGCCAATGGCCTTCATCTAACAGACGTTGCTTGTCGTGTTCGTTTAGGCAATGATTGTTTTCGCGTTGCATCAGTTCAACATCATCGAGCACGCGCCGTTTCAATATGCCGGCCTTATACAAACACATAAAGCCGTCGTTAACCATTTCACTGGCGCCATACAAACCAATTGAAAATGGCTGCGCGCCGCCGACATTTTTAACTAAGTCAGAATCAAGATAACCCGGCGTTAATTGATGTAAGATTTCACGGTAATCGGTATTATGATTGTGCCGTAATATCAAAGCGTGGCATAAAGCATCCGAAAGCGAACCAATGCCAATCTGCAGTGTACCGCCGTCTTTAATCAAAGCACTAGCGCGCAGGCCAATCGCGTATTCGGCATCACTAACCGCTTGCCGTGGTGGTGCAAATAATTTTGGCGATGGCTCTGGATGCTGTAGTACTATATCGAAAAAATTGTTAGCAACCACTGCAGTTCCGCCAATCCAAGGTAATTGCGGATCCACTTCGGCAATCAGCAAAGGTTTAGGTTTTCCTAAGCGCGTTATTTCATCGAGCAAATCAAAACTGATGTCGGGATTACAGCTCAAACTAAGCCGCGTTCCACTGGGTTCACGCGCTACTTTCTGCACCACCACATTGATGTTTTTTGCCGCTAACGCGCGCGCTACATGCGTGTAATTCAAACTACTATAATTGCGTTGTGCTTGCGAAGAATTGAGTAATGCGCCCGATTGCATATAAAACTCATGCACTGAAATATTTTCCGGCAAGCTGCTGCTTCGTTGCGCTATGGCGTATTTCAAGCTCGGAAAATCAGTACCAAAATGCCGATCTAAAAATGGCTGCAAAAAGCGCTTCTCTAAATCGGCATGCGCTTTGGGCGGCGTTAGCGATAGTGCGGTGTAGATATCTAAACGGCAGTTTTTATCTTGCAGCGCCGCATCATAAATCGCATTCAACACCCGATGCGGTTTACCCAAACCCAGTGGCGCGGCCAATACAATCTGGCCACCGGTGCGTTCAAGTAAGACTTTTACGGCATCATTAAGGCTATCTTGCGGCACGTGCATCACTCTGTCAGGACGGTTATCGCCAGTATCGCATTTTGCACCCTGCAGAGCATGATATTGTTGAACACATGGACGTTAGCCTTGTTAAAACCTATTGCAGCCAAATGCCGGGCGCTGAATCGAGGTTGCATGGCCCGCCCAGCAATTTCTTGAACTACCATGTGGGCGGCAAGTCCTTCGCGTATTTCAAAACTAGCGATCCGGAAATGTGGCGTTTTAGTTTCCGAACCGATGCCGGCACATTTCTTGAACTCACCGATATTCCCGGCTATAAACCCGCGCGCTATATGGGCCGCTATCATTGGGTCACGGTGGTGCATGTTAGCAACGTGCCGGAAGATTACCTGAAAAGCCTGATTAACTGGTCGTACCAAAAAGCCTTGAGTGGTTTGTCGAAGCGTAAGCAGGCGGCGATTGCTTTAATAAATCCAACTTAAAAAAACACTAATTTTTATTTCCCTACAACCGCCAACACCGCCGCAGGATTTGTATGCGCGATGGCAAGCAAAGTACGCGCCGCGCCGCTCGGTTGTTTGCGGCCTTGTTCCCAACCTTGCAAGGTGCGCACGGAAACGCCCAGTAAAGCGGCAAACTGCGATTGCGATAGCCCAGTGTTTCGGCGCGCAGCAATTGCATCGGAATACACTACATGCACTTTGCCGGCTTTCATTTCGCGAATTGATTGCAACAAATCGGCGGCCAAGTCGCGGGTGGCTTCGTATTTCGCTAATTCGGCCGCGGATAGCGGTTTAGTTTTCGAGTGTACGGAAGATTTTTTTGGCTTGATCATAGATGTATTTATACGCCTAAGGCGTATAATTGTCAATTATTGAGATTATTCAAAAATTAGATGAAATTGTTGACGAACACACTGCAAGAACGTTTAATGATTTATGCACCTGTTTGGTGTCTAAATATAGTTAGGCTCCAATGAGTGAATCTGGAAAACTGTCAAAAATTGGGCAAACCTGCTTTCTTCTAGTAGGGATTTTATTATTAAATTTAGCTTTATATCCATTGTATAAATGGCTAACGAATGGCGAACCCATAATTATTATGAGAGGTCATCCATATACCGGCATTCAGGCGATGATTGCGATAATCGGCTTTACGCTTTCTGGTTTTATTTTTTCGATTACTGCGTTAAAAAACTTATATAGAATGCGGAAGTAGGAGCCTAACAACTCATCCAGCCGCCCCGAAATATTAGTAAACTGAACCTATCCGCACTTGCTACTACTTCAGGTGTTAAACCTTAAAGTTTCAGCCAACGTCATCCCCGTCTCCGGATTCACATAATCCGGCGTAATCTGCGTCAACGGGCCCAACACGAAGGCGTGTTTTAGCTCTCACCTTCGAACATGATGACATAAGGCACACATTGTGCTACATTTAATCAGTGAAACCCTATGAATGGAATCCTGACAAAAACTACCAGCTTCGCAAAGCGCGAGGCATTGGCTTTGAAGATATTGTTTTCCATATCGAAGCGGGTGATTTAATCAATACCATTGAACACCCAAACAGAGAACGCTATCCCCATCAGCAGATTTTGGTTGTCGTTGTTGAGTCGTATATTTATTTGGTGCCATTCGTAGAGACCGAAAGTATTGTTTTCTTGAAAACAATCATTCCAAGCCGTAAAGCAACCAAGCACTATTTAGGAAAATCTCATGAAACTTGATGCTGAAGAACAACAAATTCTAGATGATTTCAACGCAGGCGAATTCAAATCCGTTGCTAATCTGAAATCGGAGATTAAACGCCATAGAGAAAATGCGGCAGCAACTTTTCTGAAAGATGCGCGCATCAACATCCGCATTTCATCGAAAGATCTTCGCATGCTTCAAAAACGTGCGTTAACGGAAGGCCTGCCTTATCAAAGCCTGATTTCGAGCTTATTGCATAAATACGTTGAAGGTCGCCTGACTGAAAAAGCCTGAGTCGAATATTCGCTCAAGCATTCGCATCTGAATGTAAAAGGCGCGACTTCCATTGCGAAGCTAAATCCACCCCCGTCTCCGGATTCATGTAATCCGGTGCAATCTGCGCCAATGGGCCGAGCACGAAGGCATGTTTCAGTTCTGGCCGTGGAATCTGCAGATTGCCGGGGCCTTGCAAAATTAAATCATCAAAAAAAATGATGTCGATGTCCAGTGTACGGTTGGAAAAGCGCGGCACATCGCGTCTGCGGTCGTGCGTATCTTCCAGCGCGTGCAGCCAATCGTTCAATTTATACACATCCCAATCGGTATTGATAATGGCGGCACCGTTGATAAAATCCGGGCCATCAAAACCCACCGCTTTTGTATGCACCCAATCAGAAAGAATGATTTCGCCGAATGTTTCTCGCAAAGCGTTAACGGCTAATTGCAGATAGTGTTCGGGGCGCTCGTTCGAGCCGAGGCTTAAATAGGCTTTAACCATTGTTGCGGGTGCGCTGCAAAATCACGCCGACTGCTTTTGCGCCACGCACCGCGCCAATTTTGCTGAGCTTGAAGTTGACTTGCGAGACATTGAACTCACTCAGAATAATTTCACAGCAGCGTTCGGCCAAGGTTTCCACCAAGCCAAAACTGGATGCCGACACAAACTCGATTAAACGCTTACTAACGGCTTTGTAATCAAGCGTGTGTTCAATGTTGTCGCTGGCGGCCGGAATACGGTTATCGAACGCCATTTCAATGTCCAGCACAATCGGCTGCATGATGGTGCGTTCCCAATCGTAAATGCCAATTACGCATTCAATTTGCAGTGCTTCAATAAATACTTTATCCATATTTATAGTTTAACCGCTCAATTGTGAAAGCGGCGGCAAACTGGCTAAATCCCAGCGCGGTTTGCAGGCAATATGCGGCGGCTCCGATTGCCCGGCGTTCAAGCGTAGATAGCCAGCGTAGGCAATCATCGCGCCGTTGTCGGTACACAGCTCAGGGCGTGGGAAAAATACTTCGCCGCCTAATTTAGCCACACGCGTTTGCAATTGTTCACGCAAATAGCGGTTGGCACCCACGCCGCCAGCCACAATCAGACGCTGGCAATTTTCTTGTTGCAGAGCACGCTCGCATTTAATGGCTAAGGTGTCCACCACTGCTTGCTCAAACGCCAACGCAATGTTGGCCATGTCTTGCTCGGTTTGTGGGCATTTCTGCCAGGCCAGCAACACTTGCGTTTTAAGCCCGGAGAAACTGAAATCCAGTCCCGGCCGATTGACCATTGGACGCGAAAACTTAAATACACCATGCTGGCCTTTTAAAGCCAATTTGGCCAATTGCGGACCGCCCGGATACGGCAAACCCATCAGTTTGGCGGTTTTATCAAAGGCTTCGCCAGCGGCGTCATCAAGGGTTTCACCAAGCAGAACGTAATCGCCAATGGCATTCACTTTCATTAGCTGCGTATGCCCGCCAGACACCAGCAAGGCCACAAATGGTGGCTTCGGCGGGTTTTCTTCTAATAATGGCGCCAGCAAGTGCCCTTCCATGTGGTGTACAGCGATGGCCGGCACATCAAGCGCCCAAGCCAAGGCGCGGCCGGTGGCGGCGCCCACCATCAGCGCGCCAACCAAACCCGGGCCCGAGGTGTATGCCACGCCATCAATGGCTGAAAGCGGCAGCTGGCTGTCGGTCAGGGTTTGCCGAATCAGCGGCAAAAGCTTGCGCACATGATCGCGGCTGGCCAATTCCGGCACCACACCGCCATATTCGGTATGCAGGCTAATTTGGCTATACAAAGCCTGCGCCAACAAGCCGTGTTCGCTGTCATACAGCGCAACACCGGTCTCATCGCAGCTGGATTCAATGCCCAATACTCGCACGCTCATTCCTTAATTAGTTCAGTCAATATTGCCAAAATCACGCAATCTGTGTATGATAACCGGCTCTCTGGTAGTAAACTTACTTGCTAGATATTAATCATACTATTTGTTGTCATATCAGTTGTATTTGGAGTTAACATGCCTTCTGTAAAAACTCGCGAAAACGAGCCGTTTGAATTTGCTTTACGTCGCTTTAAACGCACCTGCGAAAAAGCCGGTGTTTTGGCTGATACCCGTAAAAAAGAATTCTACGAAAAACCAACGCAAGAGCGTAAGCGTAAAGCCGCTGCCGCTGTTAAGCGTCAAGTTCGCCGTAGCTCGCGCGATATCACCAAGCGCCAACGCTTGTTTTGATTTTTCGCTGAGCGCTTGCGCTCGCGCCCGAAAGCCGGTTGCGCCTCGCGTTTCCGGCTTTTTGTGTTTCTCCCACCTGTATTGATGGAATCTGTATGTTATTGAAAGCACAACTCACCGACGATATGAAAATCGCCATGAAAGCCGGCGACAAAGAGCGTTTAGCGGTTATCCGTTTAATATTGGCGGCGCTAAAACAACGCGAAATCGATGAGCGCGTCGAGATTACCGATGAGGTTGTGCTGGCAGTGATGGAAAAAATGCTCAAGCAACGTAAAGATTCTATAAGCCAATTTAATGCGGCTGGTCGTGATGATTTGTCGAAAATTGAAATTTTCGAATCGGGCATTATCCAAACCTATATGCCACAACCATTCAGCAGCGAAGAAGTGCGGGCATTTGTTGCGCAAGCGATTATCGATACCGGCGCTACTGGCCCACAAGAAATGGGCAAAGTAATTGCCGCCTTGAAACCACAGCTGGCTGGCCGCGCCGATATGGGTATGGTGTCTGGTTTGGTGAAGAACGCACTCACGGCGAAATAATCGCACTTTTCTGATCGATTAGTGGCATTCTAATCCGATGGCAAAACTAGCAGAATCGTTCATCGACAACTTGCTTTCGCGTGTTGATGTGGTGGAAATCATTGGCTCGCGCGTGCCGCTTAAAAAGCAGGGCAAAGACTACTCTGCGCGTTGCCCGTTCCACGACGAGCGCTCGCCTTCGTTCACCGTTTCGCCCAGCAAGCAATTTTATTATTGCTTTGGTTGCGGCGCAAAAGGCACCGCCATTAGTTTCTTGATGAACTACGACCGCCTGACCTTTATGGACGCGGTGGAAGATTTAGCCAAACGCGCCGGCATTGAAATTCCCAAAGACGCCAAACAAAGCCATGATGTGGATGGCAGCAAAGACATGTATGCCGCGCTGGAAGCCAGCAGCCAGTTTTTTCAACAGCAACTGGCGCAATCTAGTAAAGCCAAATCGTATTTAAGCAAACGCGGCGTTGATGAAAAAAGTCTCGCACAATTTGGCATTGGCTGGGCACCGGAAGGCTTTAATGGCTTAATGGACGCACTCGGCAGCGATGATCGGCGTAAAGGCTTGTTGGAAAAAACCGGCATGCTATCGAAATCCGATAACGGCCGAATGTACGATAAATTCCGTGCGCGGATTATGTTCCCGATTGCTGACCGGCGCGGCCGAGTGATTGCGTTTGGTGGGCGGGTGTTGGAAAAAGACGATGGCCCGAAATATCTCAACTCACCAGAAACTCCGCTGTTTCACAAAGGCCGCGAGTTGTATGGCTTATGGCAAGTGAAGCAGGCGCACAACAAAATCCCGCGTTTGATTGTGGTGGAAGGCTATATGGATGTAGTCAGCTTGTTTCAGCATGGTATTTTTGAGGCTGTGGCCACACTTGGCACCGCCACTACGCCTGATCACGCTGAATTATTATTCCGCAACAGCACCGATGTGTATTTCTGTTTTGATGGCGATAAGGCCGGGCTCGCGGCGGCATGGAAAGCGGTTGAATCGATTATCCCGCGTATGCGCGATGGCCGACAGGCATTCTTTCTGTTTCTGCCTGATGGTGAAGACCCTGATTCGATTGTTAAAACCGAAGGTGCAAATGGTTTTGAACAGCGCTTACAGCAAGCCACTTCACTCAGCGATTATTTTTTTACCGAGCTTGGCAAAAACGCCAATCTCAATAATCTGGAAGGCAGAGCGCGTTTGGCTGAAACCGTTAAACCGTATTTAGCGAAAATTCCCGATGGTGCATTCCGCGATTTAATGCAAGAACGCTTGCATCAACTCAGCGGCGTGAACCACAGCGTTGCCGAGCCTGAAAAACCGGTTACTAAAGGCCGCAGCATTTCACCGAAACGCAGTTTGGTGCGCGCTATCATTACGCTACTGATGCAAAACCCGCAGTTCGGCCTAACCGTTACAGCGCCGTATGGTTTTGAAGCGCTTGAGCAACCCGGCATTGGCTTGCTGGTTGAGCTCCTGGATACCATTCATGCGCGCCGTGAAATCACGACTGCATCGCTGCTGGAAAGTTTTGAGCAACATGATGATTACGCAGCCTTGCAAAAGCTGGCGATGCTTGAAATACCTGGCGATGACGCGAGCTGGAAATTAGAGTTTAGCGATGCACTCGAGCAACTCGCCAAACAAACTCGTCTACAGCGGCTCAACGAATTACGCCAACAAATGGCGCAGCGCGGCTTGAGCGATACCGAAACGCAAGAATTGCGAGAGCTGTTAACAGTTAGAGTGTAAGAAGTTCAGCATGAATGCGCGCTGATTACAACGTGCTTACATGCAATCTCAAATTGAGCGCTTGCAATACCTTGAGAACAGTAGCAAGCTCTGGATTGCCGCTTTCGGATAGCGATTTATATAAACTTTCCCGACCAAAACCGGTGTCTTTAGCTAACTGACTCATGCCTTTAGCACGCGCAATATCGCCAATAGCAGTGGCGACTAATGCGGCATCTCCTTCTTCCAGCGCGGCCTCCAGATAGGCTAGTTGGTCTATGTCTGTCTGCAAATAATTTGCAGGATCCCATTTTCTTGTGATTGGTTTATTTGGCATGACAGCGACTCACGTATTTCCAGCTCGGTATTTTGTATCATATAAAATACACATAGTCAAACGAATATAACTCATGATGAGCTATCCAGATTGATAATCAAATCCGAGAATATTCCATTTTGTGTAGGATTTTTGCTTTTAAGACAGCACCAACAAATGGCGCAACGCGGCTTGAGCGACACAGAAACGCAAGAATTGCGAGAACTGTTAAAGCCAACGTAAAACGGTAGGTTGGGGCGAGCTTGCGAACCCTAACATTCACCCAACCACAAACGTCGGCGCCATCACCCAATGATCAATTAACAGAAAAGCAAACAGCGCCATCAAATACCAAATTGAATATTTGAACACTTCCATGGCAAACATTTCGTCGGGTGGGTTCAATAAGCGAATCGCGTAATATAGGAACACGCCGCCAAGCACCACTGCACCGCCTAAATAAAATAGGCCGCTCATGCCAGTTATCCACGGCAGCAAAGTGACGATGAACAGCAGCACGGTGTAAAACAGAATTTGCCAGCGCGTGTAAGTTACGCCGTAAATCACCGGCAACATCGGGATTAAGGCTTTCGCGTAATCTTCGCGGCGGAAGATGGCCAGCGCCCAGAAGTGCGGCGGTGTCCACACGAAAATAATTAAAAATAGCAGCAAAGCATACGGATCAACGGTATTACTAATCGCTGCCCAACCAAGTACTGGCGGCGCGGCGCCAGCGGCGCCACCTATGACAATATTCTGCGGCGTGGCGCGTTTCAAGAAACCGGTATATACAATGGCGTAGCCAATTAATGAGGCAAAAGTTAGTCCGGCAGTTAGCCAATTCACTTGCCAAATTAGTAACACCATCGATAACACACCAAGCACAATGGCAAATACTAAAACTTGCCGTGAGTTCAGGCCGCCACTTGGCAAGGGCCGATGCGACGTGCGCGCCATAATCGCGTCAATACGTTGATCGAGCAAATGATTGATGGCCGCTGCCGATGAGGCAGCTAACCAAATGCCTAAGCAACCAAAAATGACTGGCTTCCAAGGCGGCATGCCGGGCACTGCTAAAAACATGCCGATGATGGCAGTAAACACAATCAAAGCCACAACGCGGGGTTTGGTCAATTCATAATAGTGTTTAAACGCAATTGCCATTAAAACTCACCTTTCATTATCGTTTAGCTCAGGCGATTGTTCCGGCTCGCGTAAACGTGACAACAAGCCAACCAACACAAACAGCAACAAAGCCGCGCCAGCATTATGCGCCACAGCAACCCATAGCGGTAAAGAATACACGACATTGCTGATGCCCAAAGCCACTTGCGCCAATACCAGCACCGTCAACACGCTGCCCCAATACACCAACCCAGGCGTTCGTATGAGTTTGATGGCGATGCTCAGCAAATAACCAGCCACTACAATCGCCATGCCGCGATGTACGAGTTGAATCGCAACGCGTGCTGGGCCATCAAGCACGCCGCCTTCGTAATCAACACCGATGCCGCGCCAAAGCACAAACGCTTCTGCGAAATTATGTTCAGGCATCCAGCTTCCCAAGCATTTCGGGAACTCGTTGCCGCAGGCCAATGCCGCGTAGTTGGCGCTGGTCCAGCCGCCCAAAGCGATTTGGATTGCAAGCAAACCTAACCCTACCCATAACAGGTTTTTGAGCCACCGCGCATCGGCATTAATGAGCTCGGCGTTCGGTGTTGCGCGCCATGAAAGCCAAGTCAGCATCGAGAATGTTAGCAGGCCGCCCATCAAATGCGCCATCACGATAACCGGCTTAACCAACCAGATAACGGTCCACATGCCCAACACTGCTTGGAAAATAATCATCGCCAATAGCAAGCTGCTCAGCCTTGCGGCATCTTCGTTTGACCAGCGTAGCGCCTGTATCAACAGAATTAGCTCTGCTACCAGGAACAGTGCGACGGCGAGCTGGTGATTTGCGGCAAAAAAACCTGTGATGCCCATATAGGTGGGAATCGACAACGCCACCAAACTTGCGGCACTCACAATACTAGCAATACCGAGGCGGCGCTTGCGCGTAGCAATCAGCGCCAACGCGAACACCAGCAGGCCGAGTATCGCGGCAAGATGCCGATGGAACTGCTCGCGCCAGGCTTTATGCACCTCAACCGCACGTTCAAACACAGCATTGGCCGCCGCGACTTCATGTTCTTGCACTGGCCAGGTAGCACGGCCATAGCAGGTTGGCCAATCTGGGCAGCTTAGGCCGGCGTTGGAAAGGCGCACAAAACCGCCGAACACAATCACGCACAGCGCTAATAAAGTAGCCGCCCATGCAATACGATGGAAATGTTTATAGGAATGATTCATAGATTTATTTTACGAGTTTTGCCAGATCTTTTCTTAATCCAGAGGGATCGAAGCCGGCTTTGTAATGCATCATCACAAAGCCACCGGAATCGATAATATAAACCGGAAAACCCTCAGCGCTTTCTTGCTCTGGCAATGCCGCTAATAAGCTGCTTGCTTGCATCGGCACAAAGCCTTTGAAATCAGGCACAGTAGCTGGCACTTCGGCAAACCACAGCATGTCTATTCTCTCAGTATGCCGGCCTTGCGACAACCAAACACGATGCAGCGTATCCAGCATTTTTTGGCAAGGCGCATCGCAGGACTTATTCGATACAAACACGATACGCCAACGGTTTTGCTCAGGTTGCCACGGATAATTACCACCATCAAGGCGTGTGAATGTCTGTGCGCTAAAATCCATCGGCGGATTAATCAGTTCACCGAAATTTTTGCTGTGCGCGGGCTGCCAGCCAGAAAAACGCAGAATCGCAGCAATGCCGAATGAGCCTAAAAACAAAGCCACAATTAACAACAGTACCAACCGCGAGCGCCATTGTTTGCGCTTAAAATCACTTTCATCATTCATAGTTTTTTCCTTCGTCCCACATAGATACATAATAGCAACCAAGCCACTGCCAAACCAAACCATTGCAGCGCATAGCCAAGGTGCTTTTCTGGTGGCAGGGTGTTTTGTAAAACATTTAAATCGCGTTCAAAGCCCATGCGCAATCCTGGGTCTGGGCGCAGCACTCGCGCGGCCAAAGGCTGCTTCAATCGCATTGCTAAATTTGGCAAATCTACGCGCGTCAATAATAGCCTGTTGGCATCTAATGCTGAAAGCGCCGATCCCATCGCAAAACCCGACGCTGGCGGTGGCAACAGCAAGCCTTCAAAATTGAACGCGCCGCGCACTGGCACAGGCTTAGGAAACTGCCGCTCAGCATTCACTGGCAACCAGCCCAGTTCAACCAGAAATGCCTGCCCTGAACCGCTAATACCAAGCTGATAAACCACAACACCAACCTTGTTGCCACGGCGTTGGTTATCAAGCAATAGCTGCCTATCGGCTTGAAAGCGTATTGAGCCACGCACCCATTGATAGGCTTTGGATTTTGCTGAAGCCGCGCTTAGATCGACCGGTTTTTTTTCGCGAAGCACCGTTTGCAGCGCTTCAATTTGCACCTGCTTTTCAGTGCCGCGCGCCAACTGCCAAAAGCCCAATCGCAACAACAGGCACTCTATGGCAATTGCCAATACGATCAATACATACCTACCGTTCACCCGTACTTAGCCTTTTTCGCAGATAATGATAAGCATAATTGTATAGAGGTGAATTTCATGGAAAAGCTACTCATTATCGCCTTCATTATTGTGATTCTTTGGAACTTAGGTGCCGGGCTATATTACATGATGGTGGATAAAGGCAAAACCGACCGCACGGTGAAATCGTTAACTTGGCGGATTGGTTTATCCCTGCTACTGATTGCATTAGTGATTGTTGGTATTTTTACCGGCGTTATTAAACCGCATGGTATTCACGGTTAATCACTAAAAAGCCGGCTTACGCCGGCCTTTTGATTACACTATGTACACGAATAAGAATAACAACAGCCAAACCACGTCTACGAAATGCCAATACCAAGCCACTGCTTCAAATGCAAAATGGTGATCTTTGCTGAAATGGCCTTTCGCACAACGCAGCCACATCACCGACAACATAATGGTGCCGAGCATCACGTGCATGCCATGGAAGCCAGTCAGCATAAAGAAAGTTGAGCCATAGATGCCCGAACCAAGCGTCAAGTTCAGTTCTTGGTAGGCGTGAATATATTCTTCGGCTTGATAGAACAAGAACAACGCACCTAATAGCACTGTGGCGCCAAGCCACCACAACAAGGGTTTGCGGGCATTGGCTTTCAAGGCATGATGCGCCATGGTGATGGTTACGCCGGAGCTTAGCAACAACATGGTATTGAGCAGTGGCAAGCCCCAGGCTGGAATAGTTTCAAATGCACCTCCAAGTGATGCCGGGCCACCAGTTGGCCAACCTGCAACAAAGCCCTGCCATAAATATTGATTGGTTAATGCGCCATCGCCTTCACCCGACAACCAAGGCAACACGAATGTGCGGGCATAAAACAGGGCGCCGAAAAATGCTGCAAAGAACATCACTTCCGAAAAAATAAACCACATCATGCCCATGCGAAATGAGCTATCGACTTGTTCGTTGTAATTGCCTTGCAAGGATTCGGAAATGACATCGCCAAACCAATACGCCAATATCACTAATATAGATAATAGGCCAACAAAGAATAATCCCTGCCCCCACGATGTGCCATTAAACCAGTTAGCCACACCAACCATCATGATGAACATGCCGATTGAGCCCAAAAAAGGCCAGCGGCTATGGTGTGGAATAAAGTAATTGTCAGAATTATGTGCGTGGGTGGTGGCCATGAGATCCCCGTGTTTCTAAGTTATGGTGCGACTAATGCAGCGCTGGCAACAATCGGTCTTTTGAGTTTTGCGGTGGCTACATCATTAATAAAAAAAGTGTATGAAAGCGTAAGTGTTGTTATTTCTTTGGGTAAATCTGCGCTAACAATAAAGCGCACCGGCATAATTTTTGTTTCGCCGGCTTGCAGTGCTTGTTCGGTAAAACAAAAACATTCGGTTTTATTGAAGTAGCTAGAAAATTGATTCGGTGCAATCGATGGTGCGGCATTGCCGACGATTGGATAATCGGCGATATTTTTTGCGGTGTAGCTGGCGTTATACAGTTTGCCAGGTGTGACAGTCATGCTGGCTTGGTTTGGCGCAAATTTCCAGGCCAGCTTTGAGTTCACTGTGCCATCAAAATACACTTGCACAGTGCGCTGCTCATCAACCACAGCCGCTTTTAATGACGACTCGCTACGTGCCGTTTTATCGAGCTTAATACCAAATATTTTTTCACAAGCAATGTTGTACATAGGCACCATGGCAAACGCAAAACCAAACGATGCTAAGGCTAGCCAAAGCATTTTCTTACTGGTGTACGTGTTCTGTGTGCTCATTTGCGTAGTTCACCCAGGATTAGTGGGTGATGTCTCCGTGCGCTAAATCGCCATCTTTAATAATAGGCGGTGTTTCAAAGGTATGGTGCGGCGCTGGCGAAGGAACAGTCCATTCCAAACCAAAGGCACTTGGCCATACGCGAGCATTGGCTTTAACCCCGCCGCGAATTGAGCTAATCACAATATACACGAACAGCAACTGCGCCAAACCGAAACCGAAGCCACCAATCGACGACCACATATTGAAGTCTGCAAAGGCTGGGTTGTAATCTGGAACACGGCGTTGCATGCCTGCCAAGCCCAAGAAATGCTGCGGGAAGAATAACAGGTTGACGAAAATCGTGCTCAACCAAAAATGCCATTTACCCAAGGTTTCGTTGTACATATGGCCAGTCCATTTCGGCAGCCAATAATACGCACCAGCCATGATGGCGAAAATGGCGCCAGTCACCAACACATAATGGAAATGCGCGACCACGAAATAGGTGTCGTGGTATTGGAAATCGGCAGGCACAATGGCCAGCATCAAGCCAGAAAAGCCACCAATAGTGAACATCACCACAAAGCCAAGCGCGAATAGCATGGGTGTTTCAAAACTGATTGATCCGCGCCATAAGGTGGTTGCCCAATTGAATACTTTCACACCGGTTGGAATGGCAATCAACATGGTGGCGAACATGAAGTACAACTCGCCGCCCAATGGCATACCGACCGTGAACATATGATGCGCCCATACAATGAAGCTTAAGAATGCAATTGATGCGGTGGCATACACCATCGCTTGATAGCCGAATAAAGGCTTGCGGGCGAAGGTTGGAATAATTTCCGAAACAATACCAAAGGCCGGCAAAATCATGATGTACACTTCTGGGTGTCCGAAGAACCAGAAAATATGCTGGTACATCACGGGATCGCCGCCACCTGCGACATTAAAGAAGCTGGTGCCGAAAAATTTATCGGTCAGTAGCATGGTGACTGAGCCCGCCAAAACCGGCATAACCGCAATCAACAAGAATGCGGTAATCAACCAAGTCCAGACGAAAATCGGCATTTTCAATAAATCAATGCCCGGCGCGCGCATGTTCAGCACGGTGGCAATAATATTGATGGCGCCCATGATTGAGCTAATACCCATCATGTGAATAGCAAAAATAGTGAACGCTGTGCTGGTGCCGCCTTGCAACGAAAGTGGTGGATACAGCGTCCAGCCGCCCGCTGGGCCGCCAGAACCAATACCAAAGCCTTGCAAAATTAATGGCGTGAGAAGCACAGTGAACGCAAACGGCATAATCCAGAACGACCAGTTATTCATGCGTGGCAGCGCCATATCGGGCGCACCAATCATCAGTGGAATCATCCAGTTTGCTAAGCCCACAAACGCCGGCATCACCGCACCGAAGATCATCACCAAGGCATGCGTGGTGGTCATCTGGTTGAAGAATTCTGGGGAAACTAATTGCAAGCCTGGCTGAAATAGCTCGGCGCGAATCACCATCGCCATAGCGCCGCCGATGAAGAACATCAACAGTGCGAACAGCAGATAGAGCGTGCCAATATCTTTGTGATTGGTCGAGTTGAACCAACGCGCGAAGAAACTTTGTTTATGATCGGCCATGATTGTCTCTTAAATATGAATATGTGAATGCATTAAGCCGCAGGCGCGGCTTCAGGAGTGGTTGCAGGCGCAGCAACGACTGGCGCTTCTGCAACGGGTGCCACTTCAATTACAGGTACAGGCTCTGCCACAGGTGCCGGTTTTTTCGTTGCTAACCACGCTTGGTATTCGGCTTTAGGCAACACTTTCACCACAATCGGCATAAAGCCATGATCTTTACCGCACAGTTCGGCGCAAACACCGCGATAGGTACCTGGCTTAGACACCTTAGTCCATGCATCATTGATGATTCCAGGTATGGCATCTTGCTTCCAACCCAAGGCAGGAACCCACCATGCGTGAATCACGTCATCAGCGGTAATCACAAAACGAATGCGGGTATCGGCAGGAATCACCAGCGGATTATCGACATCACGCAAATAATTGCGATGAGTAGCCAATTCTGCCTGCGTTGTTGCTTTATTTTGACGCAATTCATCCGATTTACGATCTAAGCGCGAGGTGAAATCAACACCTTCGCCAACATATTCGTAACGCCAAAGCCACTGATAGCCAGTAACCTTAATCACCATTTCATCTTTTTCTGCACCATGATCGGCGCTGTACTGCGCGATCACCATTTTGGTGGCTGGCCAAGCGGAGGCAATCAAAATCAAAATCGGGATAATGGTCCAAATCAATTCGAGTTTGGTGCTATGGGTGAAATCTACGTCTGGCTTAGCGCCCTTGGAATGCCGGAATTTGATCATGGCATAGGCCATTGCACCAAATACCAAAATACCAATGATGATACAAACCCACAGCATCATCATATGCGAGTTATAGGCATTGGCCGCTGTGCTGGTTACGCCTGGGGTCATGTTTAATTGCCAGCGAACCGGCGCTGTTGGCTCTGTTTGTGCAAAAACAGCACACGAGGCCATAAGTCCTAACGATGTAATCGCAGCTTGCTTAATTCGAGGAAATATCATTATCCAGTCTCAGTTTTTTCTCAACATGCAATTTTACCGCTTTAGCTAGACCTTGAGCAAGCTTTAAGATGTGAAAAGATAAAGCCAATTAGGGCTTACACTTTTGGTGAAAGCCCACTATAGTGGCATTCTTCAATCATTTCGGACTCTGCCGTGACTGCCATCATCAGCCCTGAACTGCCTTTGCTCCGCTCGGAGTTGATGCAACGCATCACCGCAAACACACTGCGCGATGAAAGCGAGCATATTGCTGAACTCCTGCAAAGCGCGCCATTAACCAGTGCCGCTAGCGAATTGGCTCAAGTTCAGGCGGTGGGTTTGGTAGAGCGCACACGCTTGCGTGCCTCAGATCCGGCCATGGTAGAAGCCTTTATGCGTGAATACGACTTATCCTCCGAGGAAGGCGTGCTGCTGATGTGTGTGGCCGAAGCCTTGCTGCGCATTCCCGACCAAGCCACCGCCAACAAACTAATTCGCGACAAGCTTGGCGATGCCGACTGGGATTCACATGTTGGCAAATCAAGCTCGTTGTTAGTAAATGCCTCAACCTGGGGCTTGATGCTAACCGGCCGTATGGTGAATTTAGCGGGCGAAACAGAACGCAATACCAGCGGCGCCTTCAAACGCCTGATTGGGCGCATGGGCGAACCCGCCATTCGCTTAGCGGTTCGGCAAGCCATGCGCATTATGGGCCATCAATTTGTGATGGGCCGCACCATTGAAGAAGCCCTGCAGCGCTCACGCAACGGCGATAACGCTGCATACCGCTACAGCTTCGACATGCTTGGCGAAGGCGCACTGACCCAAAAAGATGCCGACCGCTACCAGCAAGCCTATCGCGATGCGATTAAAGCCATTGGCGTGGGCGGCCCATACCCGGATGTATTCGCCGCACCGTCTATTTCGGTCAAGCTTTCAGCCTTGCATCCGCGCTATGAATTTAATAAACGCGCGCGGGTGATGGCGGAATTGCTGCCGGCGGTTTTAGAGCTGGCGCAACTTGCTAAGGCGCAAGGCATTGGTTTTACCATTGATGCCGAAGAATCTGAGCGTTTGGAATTATCGCTTGAACTGATTGCAGCTGTGTTCTCCGACCCTTCATTAGATGGCTGGCAGGGCTATGGCTTGGCGGTTCAGGCCTATCAAAAACGCGCTCCGTTTGTGATTGATTTTCTTGCTGATGCCGCGCGTAAAACTGGTCGACGCATGCCAATGCGTTTAGTGAAAGGCGCGTATTGGGATTCAGAAATCAAGAAGTCACAGGTTGATGGCCTGCCTGGCTATCCAGTGTTCACCCGCAAAGCCAATACCGATTTAAGTTATTTGGTGTGCGCTAAAAAAATGTTTGACGCCCACGATGCACTGTATCCAATGTTTGCTACCCACAACGCACAGACCATTGCCGCCATTCACCAGATGAGCGAAGGCCGCGATTTTGAGTTCCAGCGCTTGCATGGCATGGGCGATCATTTATATGCCGAAGTGATTGGCAAACAGCATTTGGCTGTGCCATGCCGCGTGTATGCACCGGTTGGTTCGCACGAAGATTTATTACCGTATTTAGTGCGCCGCCTATTAGAAAATGGCGCAAACTCCAGTTTCGTTAATCGCATCACCGATGCCAGCTTGCCACCAGCTGAATTAGTTGCCGACCCAGTAACCACGGTAGCCGGCTATGCCAGCAAAGCGCATCCGCACATTCCCGCTCCCACTGCCATCTTTGGCCTCGACAGGAAAAATTCCATGGGCATTTTATTATCTAATGATCAAACCTTAAGCCAATTAGCGGCCGATATCCAAAGCGCCATCAAGCCTTGGCAGGCCACGCCATTGGTGCCAGGCATTAGTTCAACGGGGCAATTTTTTGAAGTGACCAACCCCGCTGACCGCAGGCAGATTGTGGGCCGCTGGCAAGCCGCCGATAGCGAGCAAGTTTCCGCAGCGCTTGACATTGCGCATTCCGCTTACGATTCATGGGACCACACACCAGCTGCCGCGCGCGCCAAAATTCTTGAACATGCCGCTGATTTGTTAGAACAAAACATGCCAGAAATTATTGCTCTGTGCGTCAAAGAAGCCGGAAAATCAATTGCGGCCTCGGTATCGGAAGTGCGTGAAGCAGTCGATTTTGCACGTTACTACGCTACTCAAGCGCGTAAACATTTTGGCGCACCAGAAAAACTGCCGGGCCCAACCGGTGAATCCAATGAACTGCAATTGCATGGCCGCGGCGTATTCGTGTGCATTAGCCCGTGGAATTTCCCACTGGCTATTTTCTTAGGGCAAATCACCGCTGCTTTAGCGGCTGGCAATTCGGTGATTGCAAAACCAGCCGAACAAACCACACTGGTTGCGTATTTGGCCGTGAAACTTTTACACGAAGCCGGCATTCCAGAAAACGTCTTGCAATTCTTGCCCGGCGATGGCGCCACCGTGGGCGCCGCATTAACCCGCGATTCGCGCGTGACTGGCGTAGTGTTCACTGGCTCAACGGAAACTGCGTGGGCAATTAACCGCGCGCTGGCGGCCCGTAACGCACCACTGGCGACATTAATTGCCGAAACCGGCGGACAAAATGCGCTCATTGCCGATTCATCGGCATTGCCAGAACAGTTGGTGAATGATGCAGTAATGGCGGCCTTCGATTCAGCCGGGCAACGCTGCTCGGCGGCGCGAATTTTATTCGTGCAAAGCGATATTGCCGAACGCACGCTAGAACTATTGGCTGGCAAAATGGATGAACTGACCGTTGGTGACCCAGGTTTGCTGTCCACTGACGTTGGCCCAGTGATTGACGAAGATGCCAAAGCGCTTCTCGTGGCGCATGCCGAACGTTTGGATAAAGAAGCTAGGCTGATTAAAGCAGTGAACCTTCCCGATGAGTGCAAACATGGCAGCTTCTTCGCACCGCGCGCCTATGAAATTAGTGGGCTCTCGCAACTGACCCGCGAAATCTTCGGGCCAGTATTGCATGTCATCCGTTATGACGCCGACCAACTCGACGACATCCTAAAACAAATTAACGACACCGGCTATGGCCTCACGCTTGGCATTCATTCGCGCATTAATGAAACCATTAATCACATTGCAAAAACGGTGCGGGTTGGCAATTGCTACGTGAACCGCAACCAGATTGGCGCGGTGGTTGGCGTGCAGCCGTTTGGTGGTGAAGGCTTAAGCGGCACCGGCCCGAAAGCTGGTGGCCCGCATTATCTGCTGAAATTTGCCTCTGAACGCACACTCACCATCAACACCACAGCAGCCGGCGGCAATGCCAGCTTGTTGACGTTGGCGGAGTAATCTAATATCTGTTCATAATTCATTTGGGTTAAGCAATGCCAAAATTTCTTCTTGTATTTGTAATCACATTTTTCTCTGCGTTTGTAATGGCAGAACAAAATTCTTCAGTTGATTATTCTAAAACTGTTGCAAACTTAGATGATTATGTTAATCATAAATTTGGCATTGGATTCCATCCACTAATCGAACTTATTGAACGAAACGGTGAAGTAGGGATGGATTACGTCGGAGTTGCAGAAAAAAGTAATGCATGGCCTAATTTACAAGCGCTAATTAAAGCAAATTATATGCAGGCAACCATATCAAAAGAGTTTTATGACATAAAGACTGAGCGCAAGATGTATATCTTTCGAACAACCCCCAATGGCCGTGCCCTGAGAGCATCTCTTACAAATTGCGATCCATTCAATTCACTACATTTACAAACTGTATGTAAACCTGACTACACTCTAGATGATTACGTACGCCAAAATATTGGCGTCAGATTTTCCGCACTAATTTATCTTGTTAATCACAAAGAAGGCGACAACATATTCATTGGTGGCGCAGAACAAGACCCATCTTGGCCGCATTTACAAGAGCTTATTCGTGAAAAATATCTGGAGACTGCTCCTGAGAAAGGTTATTTAGGAAATATGGTATTCGTAATTAGACCCACCAAGAATGGTGCAGAACTCAAGGCCGTACTTTCCAACCAAACGGTGCACCAAAGTGCACTCTAAGAAATCAGAGTTTATTTTCTAGCCCATTTTCTAAATCAATAAAAATCATCTTCTCGCTGATGCCGAATCGCCAGCACTGTCACCGTATCGGCATTCTCCACTTCGAATAAAGCCACATAGCCCGCATTTCCGAAGCTAATAACTAGCTCGCGCAGAAACGGATTATCGGGCGCAGCTTTGCGGCAACTGAAAGGAAAGTTCTGCAACATATTGATGGCTTGGCCAATGGTTTCACGCGCTCGTTCCGCTGCGTCTAAATCCTGCTCTGCCAAGAACTCGAATAATCGTTGCAGATCGTCAGCCGCCGCAGACGCAAAGCGGACTTGATAACTCACCGGTTACGAACAGACTGTTTGGCGCGCGCTTTAGTTAGCGATTCATCCAAGCGTTTGAGCATTTGCTCTGACGACACATATTGCCCAGATTTTTTAGATTGCTCACGTGCTTGCAATCCACGCGTGATGAATTCACTCTGCGCCTCGCGGCGTTCGATGTTCAATTGCACCGCTTCCAAAACAAAACCCGATAAGGTTTCACCTTTCTGCAAAACCGATTCGGCGGCTGCACGCAGTTCGCTATCGACACGCAAAGCCGGTAATGTCGCATTTTTCATAGCATATCCTTTTGCATCGCAATTACGATGCATTATAGCGTGAACAGTTTTTATAGGCAACAAAGCCATTCAAAAAAAAAAGCGCACCGAAGTGCGCTCTTTGATTTTTCGATGCCTGGTGCTTATCGAATAGATTGCAAGCCAAGCACGGCAATCAAGACTGCGCTCAATAAGGAATCAGAACCGTTATTGTTGCGCCCATATTGACGGCGACCGTAATAACCATCTTCATAACCGCGTTGAAAACCTTGGCGGAAATAATAGTTATAGTCGTCTTGTTGCACGTAATAGCCGTTGTAACCGTAGTTGGCGTCCTGGTAAATATAGGAATCGCGGTATGAATAACGCCAGCTGTCTTGTCTGTCGGCACGACCGGCATACATGCCTTCCTGATAGCCGTAATTCAGTGCTTGGCGAAGAATATTCGCACCGTATTGATTGGTTTGATAATAGCGACCACCTCGATTATAGCGATAACTTGATGCTGTATAGAAGTAAGGATCATTATTGTAGTCATAACGCTCATTTTGATAGCGAATTTGTTGCTGACGCATGCGTTCGTAATACTCTTGCTGATAGCGGTATTGCGACATGCGTTTTTGCTGTTGCAATTGCATGCCGTGCTGACGCGAGCTTGTCTGGCGTTGGGCAACATTCTTACGATATTGTGTTACACGCTGCTGTTGTTGCTGAATAAGAACGCGTTGTTGCTGCTCTGGCAGACGGCGCTGCTGCACAACATTTTGTGACGGTGATTTTTTTGCTGCCTTCTCATTTTTATATTCATCACGACGCTTATCGTCTTGGCGATCGACATGTTGCTTTACGACCTCCCGTTCACGCTCCTGCTTCTGTCGTGGTTCCTGCGTTTGCATGGATTTGCGTTGTTCATTGTCGGACTTTGGCGATTTTGATGCTTGCATTATCCGTTGCGAGCCTTTTGTCTGCTCTGGTTGAGCCTGCGGATGGTCTGATTTTTTTTGCGCGCGATTATCTTTATCTTTATCTTTGTCTTTATCTGCTTGCGCGTCTATTTTTTCTTGCATATCTTTATGTTTGGATTGTTCCTGTGCACTTGCCGTAGAACTAAATCCTGAGAATGACACGCTGACAAGCACGGCAAACAATAATCTATTGAAAAGATGGATATTCATTAATTTTCTCCAAAATGCTCTGATGGTCCAGTAGCAGTGAAAAACACTACTGATAATTTAGCTTGCGCCTTGAATATAGAGTGTGCCTGTGCGCTAGAACACATAAAGCCTTTCTTTAATAGCTCGCGTCTAAAGGTGCTCCTACTGAAATGCGTTATGGGGCGATTAAATCCGCTAAACGAAAACGGTGCGGGTCGCGGAAGAATAGCGAATGCCAGTTTGAGGCGTTTTTATTAAACGGTTTCCATTCGCCTTCTTTCTGCGACAACCGGTCGGCCATTGCCCACAACACAGCGGCGTTGGCACCCATGCCCAAATGTGTGGCGCTAACTTCAATGTTTTCTGCCATGTCATGATCAGGCGCTAGGCTCATGCGCCAGTTCACTACGCCATCGGTTTTGCTCATAATCGATGTAGTTGGCACCGATGGTTTGCCTGCCACCAATTCCATCAAACGCGGGTCATCGTGGCGGAAGCCACTGACAAATTCGAATACACGCCAAGCGTTGGTGCCTTTTGGGTGGCCGGTATGCGGCGAACCAAGGGTTATCACCGAGCGAATACGCTCGGGCATACTCAACGCCAAAGCATTGGCCATCGCGCCACCAAGCGACCAACCGACAATGCTAATTTTCTGATTATCATGCTCATCTTGCATCTGCCGGATTTTATCGACCAAGCCTTTGATGACATGATCGCGCGGACCGAAATTCAAGCCCTGCTCCCATTTGTACACGGAGTAACCTAAGCGATCAAGATAGCGGCGAATGGGAAAGGTACTGCGATCTCCTGCGATTAGACCAGGCAAGACCAACACGGGATGTCCATCACCACGTGGCGCGTTTTTCAGCACCGGCCAAGCCGCTAAGTAAGAGCCCCATTCGAATACCGCACGCCCTTCCAAGGCCATGCATAGCAAAGAGGGCGATTTAAGAACTTGATGGGTTTTCGGGCGTAATGCGGATGCTTTCATTCGGGTAATAACTCGGAAAGTTCATGAAGGGATTGCGCCAAGGCAGCGGCAAGCTGTTCCGGTTTTCTAACAATATCACCACATGCGGTAATGCCAAACTCCAAAGAGTCCGCATAGGTTTGCACCGTGATGTTCAATGCTAAACCATGGGTCACTATCGATACCGGATAATAATGTCTGAGTTTAGCACCTGCAAGATACAGTGGAATCGGCGGCCCGGGAACATTGGAAATAATCACATTCGCTAAGGGCGGCAGTTTTTCGGCAACACGGCCGCTAGCCCAAATACGCGACAATCCCGAGGCCCAAATCGGTGCGGCTAAGCCGGGAAAGTCGGTGGGAATCATATTTTTGAAAGTGGCCACACGTTTTTTTATTTGCGCAGTCGATTCTTTAATGGTCTGTAAACGAGCAATAGGTTCGACAATGTTGGTGGCCAACGAACATTGCACCATCGAGATTTGATTGTTGGAATCGGTATTGCCGCTTTCACGCAGGGAAACTGGCATGGCGGCAATTAAACTTTGTTTGGGTAATTGCTGAACTTTATTCAGCATTTCACGCAACGCACCGCTACACATAGCCATCACCACATCGTTCAGGCTAACGTGAAAGCCGCGTGCAACGCGTTTCACTGTATCAATCGGCACCGACACTGTGGCAAAGCTGCGAGAACTACTTATTTGCTGATTAAACGGTGTGCGCGGTGCCAGCAAAATACTGTCGCGTAGATTTTTAATTTTACTGGGCGAAATGATTCCACCGGCAAGTTTTAGCGTGCTTGGCAATGCACGTAGTAATTTTGCAAATTGATTGACCGTTGATCGCAACGCCGTTTGGGTCACATCGCGCTTACGCAAACGCTGCGCTGCGGTCGTTTCAGCGAATTTTTTCTTGCTACTTTTGGCAGGTAATTTTGCTTCGATGTCGAGCAGCACTTGTGCGAGCGCCACGCCGCCTTGGCCATCTAGCAAAGCATGATGAATTTTTGAATACAGCGCAATCACACCGGGCTCAACATTTTCAATTACTACGAATTGCCACATCGGCAAATTTCTATCCAATACAGCTGCGTGTAATTTTCCAGTAAGCGCGTGTAGTTTCGACATTCCGCCCGTGCCCGGCAAAGTGCGTTTCAGCACATGTTTTTTCAAGTTAATTTGTTCAAGCTCAACCCACATGGGGTGCGCTAAATCGAGTGGCGTTTCTTTCAACACTCTTCGCAGCGCCGCGGCGCGCGGTAAGCGATCGTGCAGATGTTGAATTAACTGCGTCTGGAAGTCATATTTTTTCTTACTCGATGCTTTCGGAACTTCAATCAACATCACACTGCCTACGTGCATTGGCGTGCCAGCATTTTCCAGATATAAAAAACCGGCATCTAGGCCACTTAAGCTGCGCAAGCGTTTCATCATTAATTCTCTCTATTCAAACATACTACACAAATAAGCTTATCAGCGTTTTATACTTGCTGTTTGCTAAAAACCATCGCATGACTAAGTACCGCTGATATAAGTCGGGGGCTGAGTTGACGTAGCATGGTATGCAGTTTCTAATGAGTGATCCATTTTCGGTAAATATTGCATAGGCACAATTCATGTCAGAACACCTTGAATCCATCACATTGCCCAACAACTCGATATGGCTACAACGCCTGCGTTGGTTTTTTGCTGAGCTCATTGTGGTTGTGGCGGGCATATTGCTTGCCTTGGGTTTGCAATCGTGGTGGCAAGGGCGTGAAAACGCGGTGCGTGCTACTGCCTATCAACAGCAAATCCTTGCTGATGCCCGACTAACCCGCGATACCTATACGAAAGCGATTGCCATTGATAAAGAATTGCGCGCTGCGACTGCGCGTTTAAGTGAGGCATTACGTAGCAAACAATCCTTACAAAACGATGATGCACTACAATGGCTTCCCTGGCGTAGCGGCTGGTTCTCAGATCCACGGCCGGTCGTCGGCAATGTGTATGCTTTAATCGATACCGGCGATATTCAGCTGATACCCAATCCCAAAGTACAGGCCGCCATCGTCGAATACGCCAGCGTACTTAAAGGCGGTATGGCAGACATTGATGGCCAACCGGATCGCATGCGTCGAGCCAATGACAGTGAACTGCTGCACTTTGAAGAAGCCGGTTTGCCACCGAAAATGGGGCTTCTATTCGTGTCCGATATAGGAAAATATGAAGGGGAATTCCCGAAGGACTACCTGAAGCTTTATAACGCTGCTTGGCCGGCTTTAAGTACCGTAATGTGCAAAACCTGGCTTACGATAATATGACCTCTTACCATAAAGAAATTCTAGGCGCTTCAGAAAAATTAATCGCTATTTTGGAAGCGGATATTTCGCAATAATAAGCAAATAAAGAGCACATATGCGTAATTCACTATTTACTGTATCGCTTGCACTGTTCACGATAAGCCTTTCAGCTTGTGCATCAAACAGCCATCATGAAAACTCATCTTTATTGATTGATGGTGGCAATGGGCTTGAAAATTTCAATAGGGTTGGCGAAGCCAATTGGCAGTCTACTGAAAACGATATTCAGGCCAATAAAAGTAATACAACGTATGCTTATCTGGTTACAAAATCGCCCTATAAAAACTTTCGACTTACCGTGGAATTTTGGGTTAGTGATGATGCCAACAGCGGCGTATTTTTTCGTTGCCAAGACCCGCAAAACATCACGGCAGAAAATTGCTATGAAGCCAATATTTTTGATCAACGCCCGGATCCGAGCTACGGTACAGGCGGGATTGTTCTGATTGCCAAATCTCCCACACCCATGCCGAAAGCGGGTGGCAAGTGGAACACGTATGAAATCACTGCGAACGGACCGCATTTAAAACTGGTACTTAATGGCGTTACCACGGTCGATATTCAAGACAATAAACTGGTGGAGGGTTATCTTGCCTTGCAGTGGGCAAGCGGTACGATAAAATTTCGCAAATTATTAATTGAAACATTATGAAAATCATTACCGATCAGGCATATATTCAAAGCATTGCCTACCGAAAAAAACCCAAAGCACCGATGACCGAAATTGGCAGCGTGGAAATTACCTGCGAACAAGGCGTGGTGCCCGATACCCGCGGCAAGCCCGGCAAACGGCAAGTGACGCTACTCAGCCTTGAAGCCTGGCAAACGGCCTGCACCGAGCTTGGTGCCGAGTTGCCGTGGACCACGCGCCGTGCCAATATTTTAGTGAGCGGCATCACCTTCAGCGCGGCAGATGTTGGCAAAATTTTGCAGATTGGCGATGTGCGCTTGCAAATTACCGTGGAAACTGATCCATGTAACCGCATGGACGAGCAGCATCAAGGCTTAATGGCCGCACTAACCCCCGATTGGCGGGCCGGTGTCTGTTGCCGCGTGTTGAGCGGCGGACAAATACGGGTGAACGACCCAATGACATGGTGCGATTAAAAGCCCATGATTTAAATCATGGGCTAGAGTTTAATTATGACCGACTGAATACGAATGCAAAGGCATGAAATATGCTAGCTTGGCGCTTACAGTACCAAGACCACTTATTTTTGGATGCATATGGCACGTCTACATCGGTTTACCGCAACACTATTTTGCTTATGCTTGTGTTTACCGATAACGCAAACGCATGCCAATAAGCAAATTGACGCGTCAAATGCAGAACAGCAAAAAATTGTTGTGTATCAAGTATTCACACGCTTGTTCGGAAACAAGCAGACTGCTAATATTCCGTGGGGCACGGCGCAGCAAAATGGTGTCGGTAAGTTTAACGACTTCAACGACAAAGCACTAAAGGGTATCAAGCAGCTCGGCGTTAGCCACATTTGGTACACCGGTGTGCCGCATCATGCGTTGGTGGCAGATTACACAAAATACGGCATACAAAACGATGACCCCGATGTGATCAAAGGCCGCGCGGGTTCTCCTTATGCAGTGAAGGATTATTACAGCGTTAACCCCGATTTAGCGATTAATCCGGCCAAGCGCATGCAGGAATTTGAGGCATTAATTGCGCGTAGCCACAAACACGGCCTGAAAGTTATCATCGATATTGTGCCAAACCATGTTGCGCGGAGTTATCAATCAATGGGCAAACCCAAAGGTGTTCGCGATTTCGGTCAAGACGACGACACCTCTTTGGAATACTCGCGCAACAACGACTTTTATTACGTGCCCGGTCAAGCCTTCAAGGTGCCGCAGTGGCCGAGCAGCTACAAAGTACTCAATGGTGAAATACATCAAGATCTTGATGGCAAGTTTGACGAAAACCCCGCCAAATGGACGGGTAATGGTTCGCGGCTAGCACAACCGAAATTTGACGATTGGTATGAAACGGTCAAAATTAATTACGGCGTAAAGCCCGATGGCAGCTATGATTTTCCGCGCCTACCCGCAGATTACGCGAGCAAAGATTGGCAAGCGCATTACCAATTTTGGCAAGGAAAGTCAGTGCCCAGTTCTTGGGTTAAATTCAAAGACATCACACAATTTTGGCTCGCCAAAGGCATCGACGGCTTTCGTTATGACATGGCCGAAATGGTGCCGGTGGAATTTTGGAGCTATTTGAACAGCGCAATTAAACACAGCAACCCGAATGCTTTTTTATTAGCTGAAGTTTACAATCCAAAACAGTACCGCGATTATTTGTATTTAGGAAAAATGGACTACCTGTACGACAAAGTTGATTTCTACGACCACATGAAATTAGTCATGCAAGGCAAAGCCAGCACCGATAAATTTGTGGCCATTCAAAATCAATACGCTGATATTGAACAGCATCTTTTACACTTCTTAGAAAACCATGATGAACAGCGCATCGCCAGCCCAGAATTCGCCGGCGACGCCCGCAAAGGTATGCCTGCTATGCTGGTCTCGGCCACCATTAGCAAAGCCCCTACACTTTTATATTTTGCTCAAGATGTTGGTGAAAAGGGTGAAGGCAATCCGGGTTTCGGCAAAACCAGCCGCACCACTATTTTTGATTACTGGGGCGTGCCCGCACATCAGCGCTGGATGAATGGTGGCATGTTCGATGGCGGCGCATTAACTCCACAAGAAAATGCTCTGCGCGATTTCTACGCCCGGCTGATGACGTTTGTGCGTAACTCACCGGCCTTAATGGGTGCGTATAAAGAACTACACACAACCAACAAAAATACTGCCGGCTACGACGGACAGTTGTTTTCCTTCGCACGCTGGAGTGCCGAACAAAAACTGCTTATTGTCAGTAATTTCAGCGCAACAGATGCCAAGCGATTTACACTTTCCGTATCGCCTAAGCTAATTGCCGACTGGCATTTGCGTGACGGCAATTACCGGCTTAAAGACCGCTTGAGCAAGTACAAAACCAGCCTTGAAGTTAGCAACGCATCAGGCAGCGTATCGCTGCAATTAGCGCCGTTGCAATCGGTCATTCTCGAACTCAACCCTTAAGAGATTACTATGCGTCTATTTCGTTATATTGCATGCATTGCATTCACGCTTGGCTTTAGCGGCACGGCCTTTGCGCTTGAGCAGAACTACCAAAGCCATCGCTTGCAAGATCAACGCCTAAGCATTCAAACCGATCACGGCGTGTTGCAGCTCACTTTCTACAATGCCGATACCGTGGAAGCGTTTTACCAACCGAACGGACTAACGCAGATTGCCTCGTTTTCCATTGCTAATGCGCCGGCAAAAACAGTCGTCCACCTCAAAGACAGCCGCACGCAGCTTGAATTCAGCAGCGCTGATTTGCGCGTGCAGATAGATAAATCGCCACTGCGAATCCGTTATTTCAAGGATGGCAAAATCTTGCTATCGGAAGAAAATGGTTTGATGACCGACAATGGCCAACGTGGCTTTCGCTTTAACTTAAGCGCTGACGAAAAATTGATGGGCACCGGCCAACGGGTTTTAGGCATGGACCGCCGTGGCCAGAAGCTACCGCTTTATAACAAAGCCAGCTATGGCTACAACGGCAAAACTGAGCAAATGTATTTCAGTTTACCGATGGTGCTATCCAGCAAGAAATATCTATTGCTGTTCGATAACTCGGCCAGCGGCAGTGTGGATCTAGGCAAAAGTGAGAAAAACATTCTTGCCTTTAGCGCTGTTGAAGGGCGCACTGCGTATGTGCTGGTGGCAGGCGATAATACGCCGGACATCATCAAGAATTATGTGGCATTAACCGGCAAACAGCCTCTGCCGCCGCGCTGGGCGTTCGGTAATTTTGCCTCGCGCTTTGGCTACCGCACTGAAGCAGAAGCGCGCGCCACGCTGGATAAATTTAAACAAGAAGATTTTCCAGTTGATGCCATCATTCTGGATTTGTATTGGTTCGGTAAAGATATTAAAGGCCATATGGGCAACTTGGCTTGGGATAAAACTGCGTTCCCCGAGCCTGAGAAAATGATTGCCGATTTCAGGCAGCAAGGCGTGAAAACTATTTTGGTGACCGAGCCGTTTATCCTGACCAGCTCGACGCGCTGGCAGGAAGCAGTTTCTGCAGGAGCAATCACGCCGGGCACGGACGGCAAGCCGAAAACCTTCGATTTTTATTTCGGCAACACCGGTTTAGTGGATGTGTTTAATCCGATTGCACGTGACTGGTTTTGGGGTATTTATCGCGGTCTGAAAAACCAAGGTGTGGCTGGTTGGTGGGGCGATTTGGGCGAACCGGAAGTACACCCCGGCGACAGCCAGCACCTGCTCGGCTCAGGCGATGCACTGCACAATGCCTATGGTCATCAATGGGCGAAGATGGTATTCGACAACTCAGTGAAAGACTCGCCAAACGAACGGCCGTTTATCATGATGCGTTCAGGAGCTCCAGGCTCGCAACGCTTCGGTATGATGCCGTGGACCGGCGATGTGTCACGCGAATGGGCAGGATTAAAACCGCAAGTTGAGCTGGCTTTGCAGATGAGCTTGCTTGGCATGGCCTACACGCATTCGGATTTGGGCGGCTTTGCCGGCGGCGAAAAATTTGACTCTGAGCTGTATATTCGTTGGCTGCAATATGGCGTGTTTCAGCCGGTGTATCGCCCACATGCGCAAGACCACATCGCCTCCGAGCCAGTATTTCATGATCAGCAAACCAAAGATATTTTGCGTCCGTTCGTGAAGTTGCGCTATCAGCTGTTGCCCTATAATTACACCTTGGCGTATCAGAACAGTACAACTGGCATGCCACTGATGCGGCCATTATTTTTCAGTGATGAAACTAACACCACTCTAATTGATAACGCGCAGAGTTATTTCTGGGGCGATGCGTTTTATGTCACGCCAGTCACTGAGCCTGGTGTTACTTCGGTTCCCGTGTATCTGCCGCAAGGCGTGTGGTTTGATTATTGGAACGATAAACGTTTCACTGGCAAACAAACCATTAACGCTTCGGTGACTTTGAATACCATTCCTGTTTTTGTCAAAGCCGGCTCATTCATCCCGATGATTAAGCCAATTCAAAACACTGAACAGTACAGCAGTCAAAATCTTCAGCTACATTATTATGCCGATGCCTCGGTTAAAACGGCTACTGGCCAAATGTATGAAGACGACGGCAAAGATCCGCAAGCCTTGGCAAAAGGCCGCTTTGAACTGCTGGATTTTAATGCCAAACAACAACGGCAAAACCTGCAATTCTCTTTCACGCGTCATGGCGGCGAATATGCCGGAAAACCCAATATGCGGCAGTTAGAACTGGTGGTACATAATTGGCCAAGCAAGCCGTCGCGTCTGCAAATAAACGGAAAAACGATTACAGATTTCCGTTACGATAAAACAACACGTTTACTAACAATTAACAGCATTTGGGATAAGGCGAATATATCGCTAGCCATTCACTAAGCAATTCATTTGACGTCAAGCAATGACAGGTTTAAGGTATTGTTTTATATTACTCACATTCACTAGGAGTAGGTTATGTCAGTCGCAAAAGTTATCGAAGTGATTTCTTCCAGCAAAAAAAGTTTTGAAGATGCCGTATCACATGGCATTTCCCGCGCAGCCGATTCGCTGCATGATGTAACTGGCGCATGGATTCAAGACCAGAAAGTGGTGGTCAGCAAAGGCAAAGTTGTTGAATACCGCGTATCGATGAAAGTGACATTTGTGCTGAAAGACGCGCCTAAATCGCGTAAAAAATAATCATCTACTATTGATGCTTTTATCAGCAATACGCCTATACATTCGGAGGCGTTGGGTTTACTTTACCGAAAGGAACAATGTGGCTGTTCTGGCTTGCGCCAATCGTGGGCTGGATTTGCTCGCAGTGTTGCGGTTGGCCTAATTGCCCTGATTTTGGCGTATAAAGCCATAAGTCATTAATTTTAATCAGCAATTCACCGAATTATTCGGATTTCAAAACCAAGAAAAATTCTTGTAATGTTCGCTTCCAAGTTCGATACAGTAGAACTATGAACACACACATGAAATCCGAACCGACTATGAATACACGACGAAATCACTATGGCGTGTTTGTTTCAAGCCACCACTTGCTGAACATTCGTCCAGAGAGCACCTGCGTGGCACTAGCTGACTTATTTCCTGAGCGCAACGCCCACGAAATTATGGCTATCTTGCAGCAAGGCAAAAAATGCTTAGTCCGCGAAGGCAAACATGATTGCCTCGATGCATTCGTTGCACGTATTTACAGCCAAGGCTTTCAGGTTGAAGTATTGCCGCTGGATTAAAACTGTTTAACCCTTCACCGCACTATAAAACACCAACTGCCACGGCAGTTCAATGCTGCCATTGCTTGCTTCACGATAACCAAGCGTTTCACGAATGCCTTGTTCTATTTGGCTGTCGCTGGCTTGATTAATACCGAACATATTTTTGCAGTAGCTAATCATGCATTCTGCATCGGCAAAATGCCACACATACGAGCACACCTGCATATGGGTTTGTTCAAAGCCGGCATTGGCTAATTGCTGTTTAAACCCCTCATCAAAAAAATCACCCACATGGCCTTGGCTGTTGTGCCTATGCACAAAATCATTCAAAAACGTATCCACCGGCGAACCACGCAACACTTCACCTACCAACACACTGCCTTCGGCGCGCAATACCCGATGGCACTCAGCTAAAAACGCGTTCTGGTTTTCGCGGCTAATGTGGTGCAAGCCGGTTAGTGAAAGTACCGCATCAATCGACTCGGACGAATATGGCAAGCACTGCGGGCTGGCTAATGGCACGCCAGTTTCTGCAAAGCCGGTGCTGAAATCACTGCTTTGAAGTTGAACATGCTCTGGCAGATAGCTAGCCAAATAGCCGCCGCCAGATGGCACATCCAATACATCGATGGCGTTTGCTGGCAAATTTTGCAAGAGCGCACGAAATTCCGCTTCGCGTGCCTTGGGATATGTCTGCATCGCAAAATGGTATTGCTTGGCGCGCGCGGTAAAAATTTCACTGTAATCGTGCATGTTAACTTCGTACCAATCGGTTATCCACCAAATACGCGACCACGCTTGGATCGGCCAGCGTTGAAATATCGCCAAGTGCTTCCGGTTGGTTTTCAGCAATCTTTCGCAAAATTCTTCGCATAATTTTACCGGAACGAGTTTTCGGTAAACCCGGCGCCCACTGCAACCAATCTGGGCTGGCAATTGGGCTTATGTGTTTACGCACATGCTGAATCAATTCTGCGCGCAGAGCATCAGACTCCGCCACACCGCTATTGAGCGTAACGAACACATAAATGCTTTGGCCTTTAATGTCGTGTGGAGCGCCAACCACCGCTGCTTCCGCCACATCGGGGTGCGATACCAACGCACTTTCAATTTCCGCAGTGCCCAAGCGATGCCCCGATACATTCAACACATCATCCACGCGGCCGGTAATCCAGTAGTCGCCATCGGCATCACGGCGCGCACCGTCGCCGGTGAAATAAAAACCTGGATAGGTGCTGAAGTAAGTTTCGAAAAAGCGCTGCTGATCACCATAAACGCCACGCATTTGGCCGGGCCAAGAATCCAGAATAACCAAGTTACCTTCGCCAGCACCTTCAATCAATTCACCTTCGGCATTCACCAAGGCCGGCTGCACGCCGAAGAATGGCCGGGTGGCCGAACCCGGTTTTAATTCTGTGGCGGCTGGCAATGGTGAAATTAAAATGCCGCCGGTTTCAGTTTGCCACCAGGTATCCACCACCGGGCAGCGACTATCACCAACCACGCGGTGATACCACATCCAGGCCTCCGGATTGATTGGCTCGCCGACTGTGCCCAACAAACGCAAAGATTTGCGCGAACTGCTTTTCACTGGCGCATCGCCTTCACGCATCAAGGAGCGAATGGCGGTGGGCGAGGTGTAAAAAATACTGACTTGATGTTTATCAATCACCTGCCAAAAGCGCGAAAAATCTGGGTAGCTCGGCACGCCTTCAAACATCAGCGTGGTGCAGGCATTGGCAAGCGGGCCATACACCACATAGCTGTGGCCGGTAATCCAACCCACATCGGCGGTGCACCAATACACATCATTCGGCTTCAGATCAAACACCGCTTCGTGGCTGAACGCGGCATACAATAAATAGCCACCGGTACTGTGTAATACGCCTTTGGGTTTGCCGGTTGAACCAGAAGTGTACAAAATGAATAAGGGATCTTCTGCATTCATTGCTGTTGCTTGATGCGTTTTTGGCTGATGCTCAACCATTTCATCGAACCAGCGATCGCGCGGCATTTGCATCGGCGGCGCTATTGGTCCGTGCCGAACCACCAACACGGTTTCCACGGAACTGGTGCCGCGTTGCTTCAGAGCTTCATCAATCTGCGCTTTTAGTGCCAACCATTTGCCGCCACGTTGCCCGGCAGACGCGGTAATAATCAATTTGGTACTGCAGTCAGCCAAACGTGAAGCAATCGCATCTGGCGAGAAGCCAGCGAAAATCACCGAATGAATCGCACCAATGCGTGCACAGGCCAACATGGCCACCGCTGCTTCGGGAATCATCGGTAAATAGATGCTAACTCGGTCGCCTTTTGCAATGCCTAAATTCTGCAAGGCATTCGCCAACTGACAAACGCGTGCATGCAAGTCTTGATAGCTAATTATTTGCGAAGGCGTTTCTGGGTCATCCGATTCCCAGATGATCGCGGTTTTATCGGCATGTTCCGGCAAATGTCTGTCTAAGCAGTTCACCGCCACATTCAGCTCGCCATCGGCAAACCACTTGATACGGAAATCGTGTTTGTGAAAGCTAACATCCTTCGCCAGCGTAAATGGCTTGGACCACGTTAAGCGCAAGGCCTGTTGGCGCCAAAACGCCTCCGCATCGGTCGCATGTTCGGCATACAAACGCGCCACTGCGCCTTGGCTGTAGCGTGAGTTTGCGACAAAATCGGCCTGCACCTTGTATCGCTCTGTCATACATAAATCCTATTCACATCCATCCACTGTGTTTAGTGTAAATTATCCCAAGCCAATTGATAACAAGACCCATTTTTATGCCGGAATTACCCGAAGTAGAAACCACGCGTCGTGGCCTTGAGCCGCATATTGTTGGCAAGCGCGTTAAGCAGGTGATTCTGCGCCGCGATAATCTGCGCTGGCCAATTCCGTTTGATGTGGTTGAACAGCTTCCAACGCAGAAAATTATTGCGATTGAACGACGCGCCAAATATTTACTGATGCACACCAAAGCTGGCAGCGCGCTCTGGCACTTGGGCATGTCGGGCAGCATGCGAGTACTAAACGCGAATGCAGAAATTGGCAAACACGATCACGTTGATATTGTGCTGAGCGGCAATAAAATCATTCGCTACACCGACCCACGTCGCTTTGGTTGCCTGCTCTGGCAAGCGCCGAATACCATTCATCCACTTTTGCAAAAACTTGGCCCCGAACCTTTAACCAAGGCGTTTTCCGGTGCGTATTTATTCAATAAAAGCCGTGGCAAACGAGTTACAGTAAAAAGCTTCCTGATGGATCAAGCGATTGTGGTGGGCGTTGGCAATATCTATGCCGCGGAAAGTTTGTTTCGCGCTGGAATCTCGCCGCTTCGCGAAGCAGGCAGCATTTCAAATGCACGCTATGAAAAACTGGTACAGGCCGCTAAACACATTCTCACCTATGCCATCGAACGGGGCGGTACCACACTGCGTGATTTTATTAACCCCGACTCCGAGCCGGGCTATTTCGAACAAGAACTGGATGTGTATGGCCGCGAAGGACTGCCTTGCAAACAATGCGGCCGGGCGCTACGCGACTCGCGCCTGAACAACCGCGCCGGCGCGTGGTGCGGGTATTGTCAAACATAAGTTGGGGATAGAGGTACCACCGTCCCCAATTATTAAACAAACAAATCTTTTTGCGCGGATTTTTGTTTTGGGCTGCTAAAATTTCGATGATTTTTCTTTCGGCTACCGTGTTTGTTTAATACAACTTTGCTCAGCTCACGGGTTTCGGTTCGTTGCCGCCAAGCGGTGTAGTTGGCCTTCGCTTCACGCGCGGCCTGCTCGTGTTCAATAATCGGCATCGGGTAATTTTCACCGAGCGCCACGCCAAAGCGCTTCAATTGATCCGCATCCATCAACCAAGGCGTGTGAATCATTTCGTTGGGTAAGCGGCGTAATTCTGGCAACCAATAGCGGATAAATTCACCGCGCGGGTCTTGGTCTTGCGATTGCTTAACCGGATTATAGATGCGTGGAATATTGATACCGGTGGTGCCACTTTGCATTTGTATTTGTGGGTAATGAATGCCAGGCTCGTAGTCGGTGAATAACCGTGCCAAATGGTGCGCCACTAGTGGCCAATGCAACCACAGCTGATACGACGCCACCGATACCAACATGGCACGCATTCTAAAATTAATCCATCCAGTTGCTTGCAAACGCCGCATGCAGGCATCCACAAATGGCAGCCCAGTTTCGCCTTTAGCCCAGGCATTAAAATAGTCTGGGTTGAATTGATCTTCGCGCATGCCATCAAAACCACGGTTCATGTTGTGAAATTCCAACTCGGGCTCGGATTCAAATTTCTGGATGAAATGGCAATGCCAATGCAGGCGCGCTTCAAACGCTGTGAAAGCACGATAGCGTTCACTGTTCTTGGCGCGCTCGCGCTCATACACGGTGCGCTGCAATACTTCGCGAATCGATATGGCACCTACCGAAAGCGGCACAGATAATCGCGAACAGGCCTGTGGCGCGGTATTCGGGCTACTCATTTGGTAGTGATACGACAGGCCACGCTCGGCAAAAAAACTCTCTAGATATTTCAGCGCCAGCTTTCTTCCACCGCGCTGGCGGTGCGGGCAATTATCGTCTTGAATACCCAGTTCTTGCGCACTTGGAACGGCTTCACTGGTGCAATGTTGAACGGCTTCAATCCTTGAAGGCATGGCCTGCACGGGCTGGTTCATATGCGCTTCCCAGTGCTTCACCCAACCACCGCGTTGCTTAAGCCGGCGCACTACGCCAAAATGGGGAATTTCGGTCCATGCCACAGCATGCATTTTTGCCCAGCCAGCCACGCGTTTATCGCGCGCGAAGGTGAACGCATTGCCGGTTTCTTCGTGCGACCACAGCGCTTGTATAGCCTGCTCGCTGTGAATTTTTTCCAATACGCTAATGGCATTACCGGTGCGAATAATCAGCGGCAAACCAAGTTGATGCAATGCCTCACGCAATTCCAGCAGCGACTCGCGTAGCACCTGCCAATGGCGTCCGCTGGTATCGGCGCCTTGCCAATATTCCGGCTCTGCAATGTACAACGGCAATACCGGACCGCGCAGTGCCGCTTCTCGCAACGGCACATGATCGTGAGTACGCAAATCGCGTTTGAACCAAACCAATTGGATATTTTGCATATCTATAATGATGCGACTTCTTGGGTGGCGTGTACGTGAATTTTAGCCGCCGAGTCACGTATTGCGCTAGGCTATGGGTATCTTCCTTTTGCTTATGAAAGCCTATGAATCACCTGCTGATGTTCCCGCTACCATTTACCTCTTGCCAAGGTATCGCTCGATGCTAAATGCGTTGCAACATAAAATTCCGCCGCCGGTTATCGCATTGCTATGCGCGGCAGGCATGTGGGCCATTGCGAACCAAACGCTGCCATATTTTATTCGGCCAGAATTGAAGTGGGCACTCATCGCACTATTCATTGTTATTGGCGCCAGCTTCGACCTAGCCGGCTTGTTGGCTTTTCGTAGCAAGCAAACCACCATTAACCCCTTGCATCCGAAAAAATCCAGTGCGTTAGTCACACACGGTGTTTATCGAATCACCCGCAACCCTATGTATTGCGGTATGGCATTGTTTCTGATTGCTTGGGCGATATTTTTAGATAGCCCAATAGCGTTTGCGGGTTTGCCGGTATTTATTTTTTATATACATTACTTTCAGATTATTCCGGAAGAAAAAATATTGACACAGCTTTTCGGCGAGGCCTTTATTGAATATCAAGAGCGTGTTAGGCGGTGGCTGTAGGGGGCAGCCCATTCACTGAAGCGCCAGAGTGGTTGTGGGCGAATAATCATTCGCCCCTAAAGTTTATGTTTATTCTGGAGGATTCAGTTTCAACACCGATTGTTGCAATTCAATCGCGCTTTCGCCGCTCATAATTTTCTTGAACTCGGCGCGCGAAACGGACACATAGCGTTCATTGCCACCCACTTCAACCTGCGGGCCATCGGTTACCGCGCGGCCGTGTTCATCCACACGCACCACCATATTGGCTTTCTTGCCCGAATGGCAGATGGTTTTCAGTTCAATCAGATTGTCAGCCCACGCCAATAAATATTGACTGCCTTCAAACAACTCACCGAGGAAATCGGTACGCAGGCCATACGCCAATACCGGAATATTCAAGCCATCCACCACATCGGTTAATTGCCACACTTGCGATTTGCTTAAAAATTGCGCTTCATCAACCAACACGCAATCGATTTTGCCTTTTGCTGCTAATTCTTGCCGCACTATGCTGGCTAAATCATCATCGCGGGTGAAGATTTTAGCCTGCGCTTTCAAGCCAATGCGTGAGGCCACCACACCTTCGCCAGCACGCGTATCAAGCTTTGGCGTGAGTATCAGCGTGCGCATGCCGCGCTCGTGGTAGTTATATGCACTCTGCAAAAGCATGGTGGTTTTACCGGCATTCATAGTTGAATAATAGAAATAAAGCTTAGCCACAGAACATCCTATTCAAAAAGTTGTAACCATATTATGGCTTGACTTCAGACTTAATGGGTTCAAGCTCGCCCATTGTTGCTGTTCCAGTCGGCAATTCTTTCCACGCTACACTTTGCCATTTCCAGTACATTTCTGGCTTCCAGAATTTTTCTTGATAAAACTGGTCTCCGTTAATATCAATAGGCATACCGCCTGGCCCAGGAACTTGAATCTTCAAGACTCCAACATAGCCAGTGCGACTGCCAGTGATATTGCGGCGATCGCGCTCTAAAATATTTTCAATGCGGCGTTTTGCCACTTTATCACCATATTTGTCAAAGATTGCACGACCTTTTTCAACCGCTTGCAAGCGCTCTTCGGCGCTTAGCGCCGCCCAATAGTTTTCCCGTTTGGCCACTAAGTCTTTGTACAACCGTTCGGCGGCTAAATCAATCCACGCATAGGCTGCAATCCTGTTTTGCTCAACGCCTTCGCCTTTCCATAACATTTCAGCCACCATTGCCTGTGAAGGTTTATCGGCATAATACGCCCCTTTACGAAACTGCCGCATGGCTTCCTCGAAATGGCCTTTCTGGTAGCTTTGCATACCCAATGACCGTGAGTTAAGGTCTGGATGGCTGGCCATAAAGCTGCGCGATTTGACAATGAAGACGTCATCGCCTTGCTCATTCATTTTGTCCGCTGCCGATGTAGCAAGGCTTGTAAGCGATGTAGTAGCAAATAAAATACTCACTAGCATTTGAGTTCGAGAGGTCATCATTAAGTATCCGTGCTGTTAATAATATGCATTACTGGAAATTGTACGCCCATCTTAATGCCCGATTCAAAGTAATGAATGTGCCGTAAGTCAGGAATCTGAACGGCGCAGCGCCGATTAAGCGAGATTGTGCGGACTTGTGATGTTTAATAAATCTAAGGCTTTGCTGAACTCTCTATCCATTGGTGCTTCAGCTTCAATGGCAACGCCAAAAGCCGGATGTGTGAACTCTAAGCGCCAAGCATGCAACAACATACGATGCACACCTAGCATACGAAAAGCACGATTATGCCGGCCATCACCATGGCTAGTATCGCCAATTAAATGATGCGAAATATGCTTTAAATGTCGGCGAATTTGCCGAAAGCGGCCAGTGATTGGCGAACACTGCATCAATGCATAACGAGAACTTTCATGCGCGGCACTTGGAACATCACGTTCTGCTGTGGCTAAGCGTTTAAATTCAGTAACAGCTGATTTTTTCTCAGGCTTTCCAGGGCCGCCATCTAGCGCGTAATCAATAGTAAAATTTTCCTCCGGCCAGCCGCGGCAAATAGCCAAATAATCTTTTTGCACATCGCGGCTCATAAAAGTTTTACCGAGCGCAGATGCAGTTTCAGCATTAAAGGCAATCAACACACAACCGCTGGTGGCACGATCCAACCGATGAATTAAATGCACTTTGCTTTGAAACTGATCACGCAAACGATGCAATAAGAAATCGTCTTCGCCACGCGATAAGCTACTGGCATGTGCCATCAAGCCGGCAGGCTTATTGATCACCGCACAGTATTCATCGCTGAATAAGACCTCAATCGGCTCATCACTCACAACACACTACTCACAACTTACGTGGCCAAGCAAATACGAACGCGAATGCCGCCACAGTGGCTAATGTGAGCGCTAATTGATGATGATTGGAAAGCACAAACAGCACACTGGCGCTCACGCCTGTCATAAAGCCAAATGCCATACAGAATAATTGCCGTTGGTTATGCTGGCTAATTTTCGTTAAATCAGCAAGTTCACTAGAACGCATATGCACCTGTGCTTGGCCTTTCGCTTGCTGGCTCAACACCGTTTTCAGTAGCTCAGGCAAATCTGCCGCATGATGCACCATCTCTGGCCATTGCTTTTGCACTTTCGCCAAAAATGCTTTCGGGCTATAACGTTCGCGCAAAATATCTTCTAACACTGGCCTAGCTACTGTCCATAAATCAATGTCTGGATCGAGTGTGCGCGCTAAGCCTTCTGTATTGAGTAAGGTTTTTTGCAGTAAGATCAGTTGTGGCTGCAGAGTCAGTTCATATTTTTGCGCGGTTCGAAATAATTTTGCAACTACCTCTGCAATCGAAAATTCCGATAAAGGCCGCGTGAAATATGGCTCACATACCGAACGCACGGCCGCCTCGAGTTCATCTAAACGTAAATGCGACGGCATCCAACCAGCCTGCACATGCAGTTTGGCGATTTTATGGTAGTCCTTATGAAAAATTGCCATAAAATTTTCGGCTAGATAATACTGATCTTGCTCACTAAGCTGACCGACAATGCCAAAATCCAAGGCAATAAAATTAGGGTTCTCTGGCTGCAAGTGATTCACCCAAATATTACCGGCATGCGCATCGGCATGAAAATAATTATCGCGAAATACTTGTTGATACAAAATACGCACCGCTTTAGCGGCTAATTTTTTTCGATCGATACCTAAACGATCAAGCTCGGCGATGTTATCGGCATTGATGCCATACACACGCTGCATGGTCAGCACCGAGGTTTGCGTTAACGACCAAATCACTTCCGGCACTTCCAGCTCGCTACTGTTCTGCCATAATCGGCGCATCAAGCTGCCATTAGCCGCTTCGCGCTGCAAATCGCACTCAGCCAATAAAGTGGATTCCAGTTCGCTTACCACATCATGTGCACGTAATTTATCGGCATGCGGGTGCAAGCGCGAGATCCAATTCGCCAATACCCGCATTAGCGCTATGTCTTCAGCAATTTGTGCTTCAATATTCGGGCGCAGCACTTTCACCACCACGTCCCGGCCATCGTGCAGTTGTGCGGCATGCACTTGTGCAATTGATGCAGAAGCCAGCGTTTGCTCATCAAATCGGGCAAATAATTCATGCACCGGTTTGCCGAATGCAGCTTCAATAATAGCTATGGCTTTTGCGCTATCAAATGCTTGCACTTGATCACGCAATCCGGCAAGTTCATCGGCAATATCAGCGGGCAATACATCACGCCGAGTAGACAACACTTGGCCAAGTTTAACGAACAAAGGGCCGAGCTGTTGTAGCGCCAAACGTAGACGCTCGCCACGCGATAAATCGCGATGCAATTCGGAGGTAGGTGCAATCCACTTTAAAACACGTATGGCTGGTTTCAAGCGTGCGTCATGCAGCCATTCGTCTAGCCCATAGCTTGAAGCGATGCGAGCAATTTTGATGGCGCGTACAATCGGTTTCATTTTTCAAAGCCTTGCATAAGCCCAGAAACACGCGCTTGCAGGCGATCACCGCGCTGGCGAATTTTATCAACTTGCGCATTGAAATCATCTAATTCTGATTTGGAGATAACCACCCGCACTTCTTCGGTAACGTATTCAGCGCCAGATTGCATGAAATTTTCAGCGCCGGTTTTTGCTGTACGCAAACCTTCACGAATTAGCTTTGCCACTTGCGGGCCAAACACGGGGCCGAGTGTTTTAACAAATGGCTCTTGCCAATCTGGGTCAAATTCTTTCACCAAATTTTGCAGAATGCGCGCCAATTCAACATCACCGCTAATGCGCATTGCGCCCACCGCCGATTTACCTTGTGCAAACATCGGCAAGCTTTGCAGGATGCCAGACAATTTACTTTTGAAACTGATGTCGGGCTCTTGCGTAGTATTAACTGGGCCAACATGAAGTTGCTGCTCTCGCACTTCCACCGCTAAAGCAATGTCCGGCGCTTGCAAGTGCAATTCAATGCGCCTGCCTTCCAATGCGCTGAGTTTTTCAACACTGGCCGAGTCTAAAGCCAATAGCTTATTTAACGCATCTTGCAGCACACGGCCAGCCATGGGTTTTAGTGAATCCAATGAAAAAGCCGGAGTATTCATACAGTGCCTTTTGAATGTAGTGCAGCTCGAACGCGGCGCAGGCCTTGCGCAACCGTGATTTCAGGACGATAACCAAAATCACGCTCAGCCGCAGAACAATCATACCAATGCTCAGTCGATAATTGTTCAGCCAGAAAGCGAGTCATCGGCGGCTCACTACTAAGATTTAAAATTCGCCAAACAGCTTCGCACAGCATGCCTATTGTATACGCTAGCCAAAACGGTACCGACTTTTTGACTAAAGGTGCATCCGCCGCCGCAAGCAAGCCATTAACTATATCGGCGATTGGCATCGGTTCACGGTTGGAAATAAAATACGCTTTGCCGGCACATTGCGCTGAGCCACATAAATTTTCAAGGGCTAAAAGATGCGCACTCACCACATTGTCAATATACGTGCAGTCCATACTATTTTGGCCATTGCCGATAAAACGCAAACGACCGGCCTTGGCACGCGCCACTAAACGCGGCAATAATTGCGTATCGCCCGGGCCCCAGATTAAACGTGGCCGCAGCGCTACGCATTGCAAACTCTCAGAATTAGCAGCTAGCACAGCTTGCTCGGCTAATTTTTTGCTGCGTGCATAATACGCTGAAAAATGCGTGGCATATGGCGTGTTATGTTCATTGCCGCCCGAAACCGGCTTGCGGCCTTGATGCACAACACTGGGTGTTGAGGTATACACCAAATGCTTGATGCTGAATTTTCGGCAGCCATCAATCACACATTGTGTGCCGAGCACATTACTTTGATAAAAATCCTGCCACACCCCCCAGCCGCTGGCTTTGGCGGCATTGTGCAGCACAGCGTCTTGGCCTTGCAGTGCTTCATGCAATTTGGATACATCATGCAATGCGCCTAAATATTGGCGCACTCCCATTGCGTCAAGCGCGTGCGAATAACTGCGCTGAAAACTACTAACATCATGGCCTTCTGCCAGCAAAGCTTGGCATAATGCTTGGCCAAGAAAGCCACTGCCGCCTGTCACTAAAACTTTCACGCGTGTTTGCTCAATTGCAGTTTAGCCCAAAGTGCCAGCTGTTCTCGGCCAATTTTGGCATTGTGGCGAATATCCACTGGAAAGCCCGAGTGAATGAGGAAAGTATCAATATGCTGGGTGTGCCGATGCACGCGCGCCATGGCCAATAAATCGGCAAATAGTTGCCTATCGGTCATATCGTTATCGGCGCTTCGTTCAATACAGACCACTGGTTTTTGTTGCGGGTATTCACCCATACCAACTAATGCCGAACGGCTTACGGCTGGATGCAAAGTAAAAATTGGCTCTACATTTTCGGTGCCGAGCAAGCCTTGCAGCGTTTGTAAGCGTTGCGATTTGCGGCCACAAAACCATAAACGGCCTTGCGAATCGCGCCAGGCTAAATCGCCCATGCGGTGCACTATGCGCTGCGTACCATCGGCTAGAGTTTCAGCCATTTTGCTCAGTTCATTAGCGCGCGCACGATTAAAATAGGCATCGCTGGCACTCGGCCCAACCACTGTGAGCTCGCCAATTTCGCCATCAGCCACAACATATTCATCCTGCCAGTGCGGTATGGCTTCATCACTGATTTTGATTAAGCGCACGGTATTTTCTGGCAATGCCCAGCCAATGCAAGTGCCAAAACCTTGATCGGTGCCAACCCGCGTTAGTTGCAATTGTTCGCCTTCAATCACTGCCACAGGCAGGCATTCGGTAGCGCCGTAGGGTGTCCAGAATTTTGCCTCGGCATCACATAAGCCGCGAATTTTTGCAACGGTGCTAGCAGGCACCGGCGCACCGGCGGAAATCACGCAACGCAAACTCGTCAAAGGCTTGCCATGTTTAGCCAGAACATTCATCAACGCTGGCGAACCAAAAAGCTGAGTCACTTGAAAGGCGTTAATGGCATGTAATAGTTTTTCTGGATTGGCTTTTGCTGGCTGGCGCGGATCCATATCCGGAATAACGCTGGTTAAGCCCAATACCGGATCGAACAGTGCGAACGGCGGAAAAGTGGGCAAACTCACGCCGCCCGGCTCAACCGAAAAAGCCTGTTGCAATAAGCGAACTTGCGCCACGAAATGCCTGTGCCGATATACCACGCCTTTTGGCACACCGGTGGATCCTGATGTAAACAAGATAGCAGCCATATCGTCGCTTTGCACCTCGGCTAAACCGCGTTTACTTTCACGGCCCATTTTTTCAATAGTTTTAAGTGTTTTACCGCCCCACAAACTAAAAGCGCCCGTGCTTACTTTCAGCGTAACGCTTGGTGCCCAGCCTAAAATAAGTTTGGCAATATGCGCCAATGGAATCCCGATAAAAGCTTTCGGTTGCGCCTCGGCTAAGCACTGCTTTAATGCCGAACGCGCGATGCCTGGATCAACCAACACTGGCACTGCACCATTTTTTAGCAAGGCAAACATCACCAAAAAAAATTCGATGGACGGCTTAAGCATCACCACAGCACGCACGCCTTGGCCAATGCCATACGCCTGCAAACCCTTAGCAATTGCTGTGCTGCGCTGATCTAGATGTTGGTAGGTGATGCTGTCGTCGTAACGACGAAAGCCATCAGGGCCTTTACTGCCAGGGCAACGAATGGCAATTTGGCTGCCGAGCTGTTCGGCGCGCAAGGGCAGAATATCGGCGATGTTGATTAACTCAGGCATCGCAGAACGCTCCTTACGCGATAGGATGACGGTCTAAGAATTGACGGATAGCTGGAACCAACTCAGCATGTTTTTCTTCCAGCACATAATGCCCAGCATCGCTGTATATTTTCTGGGTTGCATTCGGCAAATCTTTGATGAAATGCGCCAAGAAATCTTGATCAAACACAAAATCTTGCAAGCCCCAACCAATAAATACTGGCAAATTTTTATAAGCTGGCAATTGTTTCTCAGCGGCCACTACCAAATTCCACGATTTATCACTTGGCTGCAACGGAATATCTTGCACAAAGCGATGTACCGCGCGCCGATGATCCCAGCTGTCGTATGGTGACAACAAAGCCTTGCGGCTTGCTCGATCAATGGGTGTTAGCACACCTAAATCGGCGGCACCACGTGCAAAGAAGTTAAAGCCGCGAATCAACACCGCACCAATCAGCGGAATGCGGCCTAAAGCAATTTGCCACGGCAGTTTCTTGGTTTTTGGCAGTGGAAAAGAGGCGGTGTTAAGAATGACTAAACGCGCAATACGCTCCGGGTTTTTCATCGCCCATGCAAAGCCAATCATGCCGCCCCAATCGTGCACTGCTAAGGTAATTTTTTGCGTTAAGCCCAGCGAGTTGATTAATTTATCAAGATCATCCACGCGTGTTTGCAAAGTGTATTCGTAGGCGCTATCATCTGGCTTATCGGATAAACCCATGCCGATATGATCAGGCACGATACAGCGATACGAATCGCTTAATCCAGCCACTAAATACCGCCAATAATAACTCCACGATGGATTACCGTGCACCATCACAACGGGCGCAGCATTTACTGAGCCTTCATCGACATAATTTAATTGAATGCCATTACCGCGATCGAATTTTTTCGGTGCGAATGGGTAATTCGGATACGTTGCCAACTCAGTCACTAATTACCACACTACTTCGGCCATTGAGCAATTCAAGCCCGAACCAATGCCCAGCAAAGCGATACGCTGACCTTTTTTCAATCGGCCCATTTCCTTCAATTTGCTAAGTACAATCGGTACTGATGCTGGGCCAATATTGCCGTGTTCAGCAAAAATCGTCAGCACTTTTTTCGGGTCAATACCAAACGCTTTAATCATTGCATCTGTGTGCACACGGCTCACTTGATGAACAACAAACTCATCAAGTTCTTCCACCGCCCAGCCCATCGCTAAGCGCGCAGCAGCAAATGTTTTGGTTGCCAGCTTAATGCCTTCAATGAGCAACATGCGAGTATCGGTAACCATACGATCAAGATTGCCGCGGCATAAAGTATTCCATTCAGTGGCCGAGCGTGTTACGCCGCCACGATAGCGTGGCGCATCTGGCATTAACTCAACGCGCGACAACACCATAGCAGCAGCACCGCAGCCTAAAGTTAAGGAAGCCAACTCACTACGAAACTGCTCTTCAGTGAGCTCTGGGCTTTTCATGCGCTGCAGGGTTTTCTCATAAACCATATTGGCAGTTTCGCCATCAACCACTAAGGCGTAATCAATTTCACCGCGCTCAAGCATACGTCCGGCAACATCCATGCCGCTCAAAAATGCTAAGCAGGCATTGGCAATATCAAAATTTAAGCACTGATCGCCCAAGCCCAAATTACCCGATACGATGCTCGCGGTGGATGGCTCCAAGAAATCACGGCTCACCGAAGTGTTTACCAATAATCCGATTTTGCTACGATCAACACCAGCATCTAATAGCGCTTTTTCAGCAGCCATGGTGGCAACGTCTGAGGCTTGTAAATCGCCGTCCCACATACGGCGCGCTTTGATGCCGGCAATATCCTGCAACACATCGGTTTTGATGCCGAGGCGTTCCATGGTTGGTTTAAGCTCTATATTGATCTGATCAGAGGTTAGGGTAATCGGTGCATCAATATGCGCCAAACCGGCAATTGCAACATTTTTAAAAAGCATACCAATCTCTTAAGGCGGTCATGCCGCATTACGGGAAATTACCCAAGAACGCTATTTTGCCATATTCAGGCATTTTTCGTCTACTTTAGTTAGTTTCAGTTAGTTTCTCGGAATAATCTGATAAATTCATTGGATAAATTTTGATACCAACGATAGTTTACAGGTCTTAAATAATCTAGACGCGCAACGCTGCCAATCGGCTATGTACGCTACAGCACAGACCTTAGCACAAGCAAGCATCAATATACCGTTATAAATCAGCCAAGAACCTTCTTGGCCGTATATGGGGGTTTTTTAGATGATCGTATCCAATCGAAGCAAGCTCGTAATCGCTACGGCACTGGCACTCAGCCAAGCCGCATTGGCAGCTGTGCCACCCGGCGCCGGCGCGCAGATGCAACAGGTTAGACCGCCTCCGGCACAAGATCGGCTGCCGCCAGAAATCCGCATCGAACCGAGCAGCGTCAATGCAGGCAGCGCAGATGATCAAACCAAAGTGCTGATCAAAGCCCTGCAAATCACAGGCCAGACGGTGTTCAGCACCGACAAGCTGCTGGCCGTCACCGGCTTCCAGCCGAGCAGCGAATTGAGCCTGAATGATCTGCGCGCCATGACTGCACGCATCACTGCTTTTTACAGCGAGCGCGGCTATTTTGTTGCCAATGCCTATTTGCCGGCGCAGGATATCAGTGATGGCGTTGTTACTATCGTGGTTGCTGAAGGCCGCTTCGGCGCGATTGTCGTTAATAATAAAAGTAAACTGTCTAACAGTATTCCAACCGCCATATTAGGTAACTTAAAAAGCGGTGAGCCAATAACCGCAGCGCCGGTTGAAAGTAGCTTACTACTGCTGTCCGATATTCCGGGCGTGCAGGTCAAATCGACGCTGGTACCGGGCACCACAGTAGGCGCATCCGATTTAATCATCGACATCCAACCCGACAGACTCTTCTCGGGCTACGTTGATGCCGATAATGCCGGTAACCGCTATACCGGCGAGAACCGTTTCGGTGCCACGCTCAATCTTAATAATCCATTGGGCTTCGGCGACGTTGCTTCTCTGCGTGTGATGAGCTCCTTCGAAGGCCTGGATTACGCGCGCGCTGCGTATCAGATGCAATTTGGCAAAGCCACGGCCGGCGTTGCCTACAGTTGGCTGGAATACGAACTGGGCAAGGAATTCAGCTTTCTGCAGGCCAATGGGTCGGCCCGAATTGCCAGCATCTTCATGAGCTACCCACTGCAGCGTTCACGACTAACCAATCACAACGTGATGATCGGTTATGACGACAAGCGCTACATTGACCGCATAGATGCCGTTGGTCTGGTGACTCGCAAAAATTCTCAGGTCGCTATGGCTGGTCTGTACGGCGATCACCGCGATGGCTTCGGCGGCGGCGGATACAGTACGTACTCACTGTTGCTAAGCGCCGGCAATCTCGACATCCTGACACCAGAAACCCTAGCGCTTGACCAGCTCACCGCACGCACAGACGGCAGCTTCGGCAAGCTGGTGTTCAGCGCCGGCCGACTGCAGAACGTCACTGAGAATTTCGCCGTATTTGCCGGTATCAACGGCCAGCTGGCCTCCAAGAACCTTGATGTCTCTGAAAAAATGCAGCTTGGCGGTATGTATGGTGTGCGAGCCTATCCCGAAGGCGAAGCCTATGGCGATGAGGGCTTTTTAGCCACGCTGGAAGCGCGCTTGCAGATTCCGGGAACGCTCGGCCGTATGCACGCCGTTGGTTTCGTCGATGCCGGCAGCATCACCATCAACAAAGATCCATGGGCCCCGGGCGACAACAACCGTAACCTAAGTGCCGCAGGTGTTGGACTGACTTGGTCTGAACGCGACAACTTCCTAGCTCGGGTTTATTACGCTCGCAAGCTGGGCAGTGAGCCAGCGCTGTCCGCGCCAGATTCCGACGGACGCTTTTGGGTCCAATTGGTCAAGTATTTCTAAACCGGCTTTGGTCGGATTGATGCATCCCTAATTTCGAAATAACAAGGAATTGACGCCATGTACCAGAACATTCGTATTGTCCAGACCGCCGCACAACGTGGTAACAACCCCCCAGTTCCGCTGTTGGCCCTGAAATCCTTGGCGGCGGCGACGATGCTGCTGTTCGGTAGCCAAGGCTATGCCATACCGACCGGTGGCCAGATCGTTGACGGCAGCGCCGGCATTTCCGGCAACAACGCGGCAATGTCAATCACCCAGCGCAGCCAGAACGTGATCATTAACTGGCAAGGCTTCAGCATCGCGCAGGGCGAGTCGGTTACTTTCCATCAACCGAATAGCCAATCAGTCGCCTTGAACCGTGTGATTGGCCAAGACCCATCCACTATCCTCGGCAGCCTGAATGCCAACGGCAAGGTATTCCTAATTAACCCGAACGGCATTCTGTTCGGCCGTGGCGCTCAGGTCAATGTCGGTGGCCTTGTCGCTAGCAGCTTGAACTTGTCCAATGAGGATTTCATCGCCGGTAATTACGCCTTCTCCGGTGGCGGCGAAGGCAAGGTACTCAATCAGGGCACCATCAACGCAGACGGCGGCTATGTCGCCATGCTCGGTTCCAACGTCGTTAATAACGGCATCATCTCTGCTAGGCTGGGATCGGTGGTTCTTGCTTCCGGTGAAGCTGTGACCTTGGATGTTGCTGGTGACGGCCTGCTGAACGTGCGGGTCGACCAAGGCCTAGTTAATGCCTTGGTACAAAATGGCGGTATGATTCAGGCCGATGGTGGTCAGGTGATTATGACCACGCAGGCAGCCGGTGCGTTGTTGCATACGGTGGTCAACAACACCGGCGTAATCCAAGCTCGCACCATCGAAAACCGCCAAGGCAAAATACTACTACTTGGCGACATGCAGAGCGGACGGATGGACGTTTCTGGCACTTTGGATGCTAGCGCCCCCGATAGTGGCAACGGCGGATTCATCGAAACCTCGGCAGCATCGGTCAATATCCGTGACGGCGTGAAGATCAGCACGGCCGCAGCCAAGGGTGAAACCGGCCTCTGGCTAATTGACCCAAGTGATTTCATTATTGGCAGTTCCAGTGGCGCCAATATATCGGGCGCTACACTGTCGGCACAACTAGTGACCGGTAATGTCACTATTAATACCGCAGGCCCAGGAATCGGCAACGGCGATATTTTTGTCAACGATGCAGTAACCTGGTCGGCCAGCGGAGATCCTACTACCTTGTACTTAATCGCTGATCGTAATGTCAATATCAACGCAGCGGTTACCGCCACCAACGGCAATTTCTCGGTCTGCTGCGGACAAGATGTCAACGTCAATGCTGCCATCACCACCACCAACGGCAGTGTGTTGCTGGCCGCCGGTCGCGATATCAACCAGTTCGGCGCGATTACCGTGACCGACGGCAACTTGATGATGTGCGCGGCGGATGATGTGATTATTAATGGCGCCATCACACTGACACGCGGAACCAATGATCCGAAACGAAGCCTTGGGCTGCCTATCGGTTTGGTACTCAGCGCCGATACCGACGGCACCGGACCCGGCATCGAAGGTGGTACCGTGATATTTAATTCGCTCGCACCGCCAGTTACTGTTACGGCCGCACCAGTCACTATCTATTACAACCCAGTGTCTTACACGCAGCCAACGGATTACACAACTAAGTTCACTCTGACTGAAGGAGCGGCGCTACGCAGTTACATGCTGGTGTTTGCCGACGGCGGAGACAAGGCCTTTGATGGCACAACCACGACTACGCTGTCTGGCTTAATTGGCAATCCGGCGGGTGTGACATTGGTAGCCGGCACCGGCGCTACCGCCAACTATGATTCTTCGGCGGAGGGTGTGGACAAAGGCATCACTTACAGTGGCTATACTCTGCAAGGTGAGAATGCAGGAGCGTACGCATTGGCAATCAATTGCTGCGGGACTCCCGTTGCGCATACAACTGGTACTATTAGTGCAGTTGTTCCACCGCCACCACCACCGCCACCACCGCCACCACCGCCACCGCCACCAAACGTGGTACCGCCGGTTGTTGTGGTTCCGCCGGGTGGAACTGTGCCGGATATTGGTTCGCCGGTAAGCCTTTTGGTGCAGCCGGGCAATACCCAGCCGATGATGTTGGTGGTGACACCTGCTGAAGAGGAAGTCGTTGAGGAGTTACCGCCGCCACCCATGCCGGTCAAACAAGACAGGAACTGAACAATTAAACACGAACCGGAAGACTGGCGCGCCGAATTGGCTCAGACTGGTCTTCCGGTTTTCGACTATCTGTTGTTAAACACATAAAGGCTAAAAACAAATCAACCTATTTAACCATCCATGGCTTACCATTTTCGCTTTGTTTCTGAGCCAAGGGGTTCTATCGGCCGAAATGAAAGCTATCAATAGTGACTATTTGCCAGCTAATTCGGTTGCTGTGTCTGACTCTCCATCAGTAAATAGCAACGCAACAACACCGTTAATCAAGGTCAAGCGGGCTTGGTTCGATACGGAGCCGGCATCGCCCGCGGCCCGTCATATTGCTGACTGGGTCGTAAATTCCGGCGATAACCGTCGCCGACCATTTGTGATCATCGATAAAGCTGATGCCAAAGTGTACGTTTTTAACGCTTTTGGCAACTTGCAACGTGCCGCTCCAGCCTTGCTTGGGCTGGCCAAACGGGATGACGACGAGCCCGGTGTCGGCAGTTTAAAATTGTCGGGCATCCGTCCTGAGCTACGCACCACGCCAGCCGGTCGATACGTGGCCCGAATGGGACACAACCTGAAAGGCCAAGAGATTCTTTGGGTCGACTACACGGCCGGAATATCCATGCACAGAGTCGTCACCAGTAACAAACTCGAACGCCGCCAAGAACGTCTTGATTCATCAACAATACTTGATAATCGCATTTCTTTTGGCTGTATCAATGTGCCTATACCATTCTTCGAACAAGTGGTGATGCCGACCTTTGCTGGCAAAAGTGGCATCGTTTACATCTTGCCGGAAACACGTTCGGCGTCCGAGATGTTCGGCTCCTATGCAGTCGATGCTCAGTAATAAGCTTGTTATGAAATTATCTAAATCGAAATAACACGCTCCGCAAGCCATCAAACGTGAACACCACTGCTGCAATCACTAATGCCAACGCCCAAGTCAGGGCTGCGCTCGGTATCGAATTCCAAATAGTGGATAGTGCCATTTTCATACCGATAAAGGCATTACTAAGACCAAGTGGCGCTAGCCAAATACCGACGCTGATACCAAATACAAAAACCAAACTCGGCAAAATCCACAGCCACTTGGCTGAAGATTCCGATCTTGGCGTTTGCCAGGCATTCAAAATACCTTTCGGCAGCGGCGGAAAATCCTGTGTTTCAAGCGCTTTTTGAATCAAGCGATCGAACGAATTAGAGTTGGGCATAACTGGCCTCCATGTGGGCGAGTGCAATTTTCAAGCGATTTCTACCGCGATTTAAATGCGATTTAACCGTGCCTTCCGGGCAGTCCAGCATGTTAGCAATTTCTGTAATGGCTAAACCATCACGATAATGCAGGCTCAGCACCGTGCGCGGCAAACTTGGCAATTGCTCAATGGCTGCATACAGCGCGTTCAGTTGCTCTGTTTCGGCATGTGCAGATTGCACATTTTCGCCTGAGCCAATATGCTCGAACGCCAAATCCGGCTCAAAATCATTGGGAATATCCAAACGCAATTTACGCTTCTGCGCCATGCGCAGCGCCACTGAAAACGCCACTCGGCCAATCCAGGTGGCAAGCGCACTTTCGCCGCGATATTGCTTTAAGTTTTGATGCACACGCAAAAAAACCTCTTGGCAGCAATCTTCCGCTTCTTGCCGATGTTGCAACATCCGCCAAGCCATATGCCATACCAAGCGCTGATGGTTTTTCACAATCTCGGCGAACGCCTGTGCATTGCCGGCCAGCGCGTGCTGAGCCAGGGCAATATCGTTCTGCCATACGAGATTATTTTCTTCCATCAGTCTATTAGATACCAGCTTGCTGGAAAAGGTTGCGCTTCAACGCAATCATCACGGATGCACTACAATCCATGCCATGGCTAAAGCAAGTGCAAATTTGGGCAGTAATGAATAGGCATCCCTGGCGGAAATCGATTGATATACTGGTGTTGTTCGGCTGCTTGATACTTGCGGCTTGTGCCACAAGCGATCGAAAAGCACCTAAAACAGCTAGGCCGCCGATGAATGACGGCTTCGAAAATATGAATTATGACAACCGGACTTGGCGACCGGCTAACACCTTACCTTACGATCCAATTGAAATCGGAGAACGCCTAAAAACACCGTTAACCGGCACCCGAACTAAGCCGATTGGGGCGGTGCATCAGGACTCGGTGCAATCGCTGGTCGCCAAACTGTGGCTAATTGACAATGCCCGCTACACGCTGGACTTAGCCTACTATATCTTCAAGCGTGACACGGTTGGCTACGCAGTGCTTGGCGGCTTATGCAACGCCGTGAAACGCGGCGTGGACGTGCGTCTGACTATCGATTCGGTGGGTTCCCCACACTTAACTCACAGCGAACTGAAAGCACTGCAAACTTGCGCCGAGGATGCAGGCTTCATGCTTGGTGAATCTGGCCTGCCGACTGCGAACAAGGCGCGCGTGCAGGTGGTCATCGTCAATGCCATATCAAAAGTATTTGTACGCTGGAATAGGCGCTCGCACGACAAACTGATTGTTATGGACGGACACATCCGTGACCGGGCGGTGGTGATGACCGGCGGCCGCAATATATCAATTGCATATTACGGCATCAACACCGATGGCACGCCGGATCTGACCACCTATCAGGACATGGAAATCATACTTCAACCTGGCTTATCTGAATCGGACAGCCGCCAGAGCGTTGGCGACTCCGCCACCTATTACTATAGTCTGCTGTTCCTCAATGCCGATAACAAATGGCTGCCACCACAAGCTGTTGGCGCTGCGGCGAAAGCACGTAATGTGAAGCAGCTTAGTAAATCCCAGGATGCGCTAACTTTTCTGAAAGCTCTGCCAGCAGTCAAGGCTGGTTATGCGCAAATGCCAGCATTCTTAATCGATGGTTACCACCCAGCCACTGCGCGGCTGGCGCACGAACTTGGCAACCTGACCAAACCGAGCGCCATCACGGACCAAGAAAGTAACATGAAGGATAGCGCCAATTCTATCCGGCGTATTTATCAACAGAATATCGAAGTAAAAAAACCTAACCGGATACGTGTTGTGTCGCCGTATTTTTTCTTCACACGTCATAAAGACCGTTCCGGAAAAATCGTATTCGACGGCGCCGCTGCCATCCTAAAACTGCTTGAAGAGAATCCGGACAGCACGTTCGAGATGGTTACCAATTCGACCTTAACCAGCGACAATTTCATGGCGCAATCGGTGATCGATATGGATACCGCCCCGCGAATGTTGCTATCACCAGAAATGGCCGACCGTTGGCGCAGAGGCCTGCACCGGAGGCATGTCGATCGAGCACTGGTAGAAAGTTCAGAATGGCGCGCACTGGTAGACAATCCGCGCATCCGGATATACGAAACCGGCCGGCTAGATGCAGCCGAATTTGGTGGTGGCAGGATATACGGTAAGCTACACGCCAAGTTTATGGTGCTCGATGACGCCGGCTTTGTCGGCACCGACAACTTCGACTACCGCGCGCGTCTATTTAATAATGAGTTCGGCTTCTTTTACCAAAGCGCACCACTGTCAGCCGCGTTGAACGCTGAATTTGACAGGTACATTGCCGACTCCTATCGGTGGGGCTCACCAGAATGGCTGGATATGCGTGATAAGCTGATGACCCAAAAAGGTGCGAAGTCCAAGACAACACGCTACCAAAGACTACTTTACAAATTTGCGCGCAGATCCGGGCTAATCTGGTTTTTCTGATGACATTAAAGCTTGAAAACTTGTAGAAAACTGCTGTTTTCTGCATCCCGATTTAAGAATGCCTTTGATCCTTGGGTTTATTTTAATGGGCTTTTTTACATGGCTTGCGGCGAACATTAGTACCTTTTACGGTATCTGGAAATACCCCAATCAACTCGGTACGTGGTCAAGCGTGCATATTGGTAAATGGAGCTCATGGTTTTTATTGGTTATCATAACCTTCACGATTGTCACCAATCTCAAACATTTTAAGGAACGCATTCATGTGCCCCAATGAAAACGAACAAACTCCTGCTAACGAAAACAAAACTCAAGCTACCACAGCCAGTGTTGAAGATTACATAGCCGCCATTACTGACGATGTTAAACGCAATGATAGTCAAACAATGCTAGACCTACTTAAAAAAATAACCGGCGATGTGCCCGTATTGTGGGGCGATAGTATTATTGGTTTTGGCAGTTATCACTATCAATACGAAAGTGGCCGCGAGGGCGATATGCCACTGATTAGCTTTTCACCCAGAAAACGTGAGTTCGCAATCTATATCATGTCGGGTTTTGAGCAATTACAAGCGCATTTAAACAAACTCGGCAAACATAAGACTGGCAAGTCCTGTTTATATATCAAGCGCCTTTCTGATATAAACATCAACGCCCTTAGCGAATTGATGAAAGAATCAGTAGACATAGTAAAATCTGAGCAAGATTTATAAATACTGCAACCTTTTCCCCGCTCGCCGTATCTATCTCAATAAGCCCTCATTTCGAGGGCATTATGAGGAGACTGCTATGGCAGGTGAAGTATTTATTGTACTGATTATTTTTTCAGCGCTGGTCATGATCGTCAGAGCGTCCGTCAACGGCATTATTCTGGCCAAAGCCTTGAAGTCAGACACGGCGTCCTCCGAGGTCATCAAGGCTCTGTCGCAGGCCGAAACACCTTTCCATTTATCTGCTCTGAAATGGGGTCTGGGGCTTGGCAGTTTGGGTTTAGGATTTTTACTCATTGAGGCTCTGCATTTACAGCCTGATCAGCCCGGCACCTGGGGCGTGATTACTTTATCGATTGCCTTAGGTTTGTTGGCGTATTACGGATTTGCTAAAAAGCAATTGAAATAATTTCAACGTAGGGGCGAACCTTGTGTTCGCCCCTACGTATTGCGTATGAAACATCAGGGCGACCACAGGGAGCCGCCCCTACATTGGATGATATCCCCCTTTTGAAACAGCGGCTG